>Ga0256404_1000172_pt1 | contig 159484 bp, 133 predicted proteins | sample RumenRJG_01DNA_FD_185990 | JGI IMG/M metagenome (GOLD analysis project Ga0256404, IMG submission 185990) | Bovine rumen microbial communities from Lethbridge, Alberta, Canada - RJG_01 | ecosystem: Host-associated > Mammals > Digestive system > Stomach > Rumen | place: Canada: Alberta...
TGTTTTCATCGCTTTCGCACAAATTCTGAATTTACTGTTTTAAAGGTCTTCAATTTTCATTGAAGCGTTCTGATTGATTCTCAAAATCTTTCAAGGTTTCTCACTGTTCAGTTATCAATGTTCTTTAGTTCATTGTCTTGCGACAACGAGTGATATGATATCAAACTTTCAAGTGTTTGTCAACAACTTTTTTAAGTTTTTATCAAGCAGGGCTACAAGGATTCGAACCTTGAAATGACGGAGTCAGAGTCCGTTGCCTTACCATTTGGCGATAGCCCTATATGAAGCGCAGGGGGTGGGATTCGAACCCACGCGCCCTTGCGGACAAACGGTTTTCAAGACCGCCTCGTTATGACCACTTCGATACCCCTGCACGAGAGCGGGTGATGGGAATCGAACCCACGTATCCAGCTTGGAAGGCTGGTGTTCTACCATTGAACTACACCCGCATATTTAATTGTTCACAAGTCGGGGTGACAGGATTCGAACCTGCGACCTCCTGGTCCCAAACCAGGCGCTCTAGCCAAGCTGAGCCACACCCCGATATGCTGTTTTGCCGTTTCGTTTTTGTTGCCTCACCGAAGCGACTTCGATATAATATCACCCTATTCCATACTTGTCAACACTTTTTTACATTTTTTTGAAATTTATTTTTCAAATGCGATACATCCCGCGTTTTTACAATGTTTTCGATAACCTGAAATAACAGTTTTAATAAAAGGCTTTGCACAATAACGTGTAAAGCCTTTATTTATGCGGTTTTGCAAGAAAAAAGGCGGTTTTATCACAAACCGCCTTTTAGTGGACTAGACGGGAGTCGAACCCGTGTCCGAAATACAATTCCCTGTCCTTCTACGAGTGTAGTTTATTATTTAACATTCCCTCTGCCACACGATAACAAACAACCTTGTGGTTTCAGTAGCTTCATGATACGCCCGATGGCTCAAAGCTTTGCCAACGTCGTTTCTCACATAGTCGAAGCCTGGGTCCTAAAGTGTGAGTGCTCTAGGTCAGACTGCTGCCATTAGGCAGCGTATGCTAAATTATCTTCAGCGTTTAATTTTAATTTGGCCATTTAACGCATCGCCATACGACTCGCTTCTCCAGCTGCATGTACCCCGTCGAAACCTTTACTAGCCCATATTCATTTTTTGCTAACCAAGATTTCTGATTTTGAAATCTCTCTGTGCCTCTCGCTTTTGATCCTTCTTGGCTATGTCTGCTCTCTTATCATAAAGCTTCTTACCTTTGGCAAGTGCTATCTCTACTTTGACCAGACTCCCCTTAAAGTATACCTCTACCGGCACAATTGTGAAACCCTTTTCCTTCATCTTTGATGAAAGCTTCTCGATTTCCTTCTTGTGGAGCAAAAGCTTTTTAGGTCTGAGTGGATCCTTGTTGAAGATATTTCCCTTCTCATATGGTGTGATATGCATGCCATACAGGATAATCTCACCGTTTTCAATACGGATGAACGACTCCTTTATGCTGCCCTTTCCCATTCGAAGTGACTTCACCTCAGTTCCTGCAAGTGAAATACCGGCTTCGTATTTCTCAAGCAAAAAGTAATCGTGATAGACCTTTTTGTTGTTGGCTATTAATTTCTTTGGTTCCTTAGCCATGTCGGTATCTCCTTTCCTCAAACTGCTTTACAATACTAACACATTTTTTTACAATTGCCAATATCTAAAAAGCAAATTATTGTAAACCGCTGGTTCACATTTCTTTTTATTTACACTATATAATATATTATGACATCTTTTTCAATAAATCTTTCGCACAACAACCGACAAATAACAGATAATCAAATAAGTATTTTTAAATCATAAAAAATTTCGTCATTATTGTCATATTATTCTGCCAGTTTAAAATCAATTGTACGCATAATTTTATCAGTACTGTCCACAACAACCTTGATTTTTTGTCCAAGCTTGTATCTCTTATTGGTGGCTGAACCGGCTAGCTCATAGGTATCCTCGTAAAACTTATAGAAATCGTCTGTCAGGTCTGTCACGCGCACAAGTCCCTCAACTGTATTTGGAAGCTCCACGAAAAAGCCCCACTCCGTGACACCTGATATAACTCCTTCAAAACATTCTCCAATATAATTTGACATGTATTCACATTTTTTAAGCTTGACCGTTTCACGCTCTGCCTCTTCTGCACGTCGTTCGGTCTCACTTGCCTGCTTTGCAACAGCATCGAGTATAGACTCATAGTGCTCCCTGCGGTTATCATTCATCCTACCGCGGATATTTTCCTTGATGATACGGTGTATCTGCAAATCAGGATATCTGCGGATTGGTGATGTAAAGTGACAATAATAATTTGCCGCCAATCCAAAATGCCCTGTACATGCTGTTGTATACCTCGCCTGCTTCATAGAGCGCAGTGTCAGTCTGCTTATCAGGGATTCTTCATCTGTGCCATCCACCTTCATCAAAAGCTTCTGAAGCTCCTTTGGGTGTACCTCATCAGCTCCAATATGAAGCGTATAGCCAAAATTATTGATAAATGTGGAAAGCTTTGCGATTTTTTCTGAGTCTGGCTTGTCATGTGTTCTGTATACAAAAGGTATTTCCTGCCAGAAATAATCCTCAGCCACAGTTTCATTTGCTATAAGCATGAAATCCTCAATGAGCTTTGTTGCCACATTTCTGTCATACGGCTTTATATCTATCGGATGACCTGCTTCGTCGAGCACGACTTTAGTCTCTGGAAAGTCAAAGTCTATAGAACCTCGTTTCATTCTCTTTTTGCGTAGAATTGCTGCAAGCTCTGCCATTTTTTCAAACATAGGCACAAGCTCCTTATATTCTTCAATCACAGCGGCATCCTTATCTGCAAGAATCTTTTTTACATTTGTGTATGTCATCCTGCGGTTTGTCTTTATGACCGTCTCTGCAATCTTATGATCGATAACTTCACCCTTTTTATTTATTGTCATAATGCATGAAAGAGCCAGCCTGTCACATCCCTCATTCAAGGAGCATATGCCATTTGAAAGCTCTCTTGGAAGCATCGGAATTACTCTGTCTACAAGATAAACCGATGTTCCTCTCTTAAGTGCCTCCACATCAAGGGCACTGTGCTCCTGCACATAATTCGACACATCTGCTATGTGTACTCCAAGTACATAATTGTCGCCATCCATGTATAAAGACACGGCATCATCAAGATCCTTTGCATCCTCTCCGTCTATCGTGACCATCATCCAGTCGCGCAAATCCATCCTGCCGGCCATATCCGCAGGTGTCACATCCTTTGCCACATTCTGCACCTGATGCATGATTTTCTCCGAAAAATCCACCGGCAGATCATAAGCCTTTACTATAGAAAGAATATCTGTACCCGGGTCATCTATATGTCCGATTATTTCAACAACCTTGCCCTCCGGCTTTTTGCCCTTTTTACCATAGCTTGTGATTTCAACCACTACCTTATGGCCAGACATAGCACCCTTTGAGCGCTCCTTTGGTATGAAAATATCTGTACCAAACCTGGTATTGTCAGGCACTGCAAAGCCAAAGTTATCACTCGCCTCATAGGTGCAGACTACCTGCTTCATGCCTCGCTCTATGACAGAAACAACCTTTCCCTCCTTGCGGCGGCCTGTTGTGACAGGGGAGATTGTAATCTCAACAGTGTCCATGTGCATCGCACCATTTACATATTCGGCAGGGATAAAAATATCATCATTCTCTCCCTCCACAGTGACAAAGCCAAAGCCCCTTTGATGAGCTGTGAATACGCCGACTGTCTTTTTAATTTCCGACTTTGAGTATTTGCCGCGCTTTGAGAGTGTTATCCTTCCCTCTGCCTGCAAATCCAAAAGAATCTGTTCAAGCTGTGGTCTGTCCTCTTTTTTTACTCCGAGTACTATGCACAGTTCCTTGATTTTCATCGGAACATACATGTCATCACACATGAAGTCATAGACCATCTTTTTTCGTGTTTCATATTTATCTATATTACTCATTATCTCTCCTTTTTCGTTGCCCCATCTGATTTCAAATGCACAGGCTTTAAATAAAATTTCCACCATTGACATTTTCATCCTATGAATGTTGATTTTATATCACATCAACCTGCAACGAAAACATCGAATTTCATCATCTGGATGTTGATGCGATAAAAAAGACTGCCGATTTCTCGACAGTCTAAGTATTTACCATATTCCCATATTTAAGACAATTGATATAATAAAGAAAAGAACAACACATACAATTGTCGCTTTAACCAGACGTCCTTCCTTTGAACGTCCCTTGTTCTTGCCCCAATATGTATCAGCAACTCCTGCAATAGTGCCAAGTCCTGCTGACTTACCCTCCTGGAAAAGAATAACTATAGTAATTACTAAACTGACGATTATAAATAATACCGATAAAACAATTTTTAAAGTTGCCACGATAAGACCTCCTAATTTCAATTCTAAATAACAGAACTAATATACTACGTTTTTATTGCACAGTCAAGAGTTTTATACTATATGTAACAGATTTTCACACTTTATGCAATGGATTTTATTAGTTTCACGCAATAAATGTATCGCTATTTTTCACTTTCATCTGCTGTATTGAGCATTGATGTACAATTCGGGCATCTTGTTGCCGCAATGGCAATCTTACTCTTGCAGTATGGACACTCCTTTGTGTCAGGCTCTTTTTTCTCTTTGTGTCCAAACCTCTCTCCTGCCGCATTCATAGCCTTTACTATGTAGAATACGATAAGTGCCATGATAAGAAAATTGACTACAGCAGTAAGAAATTTTCCATAATACAATGTAGCTTCCCCAAAGAGTTTTACCGAGAGCTGGTCAAAATTCATGCCGCCAAACACTCCAAGTATAGGGTTTATAATATCATTAACCAAAGATGTAACTATACTGGTAAACGCACCGCCTATGATGATACCAACTGCCATATCCATGACATTTCCTCTACTGATAAACTTTTTGAACTCATTAAAAAATTTTTTCATATATACCTATCCTCTCTTTTTTTGAACTTTTCTTTTATAAATTATACATTTTTTCATTTCATTTTACAAGAAAATACATTATAATAATATTATATTTGATTAATTAAGAGGAGAATTTCATGAAGTGCAGTTTTTTTAAAAAAGCACTTCCACTTATATTCATATCATGCCTTTTATTTTGTGCATGTGGTACCTCCAGGCAAAACATTAAACAGCCGGCAGCTTCTTCCGAGCCTTCCACCCAAAAAGGAAGCCGGGACAATACCCCAAAAGTGCTCACACCTGCTGCTGACAACATCGAGAGCTACTCCTGTGATGTTGCCTCCATTGATGCTTCAAACAGCTCAAATGGATATATTTTTGCGGATTACCACGGCACCAATCAAAAGGTTAAGCTTCAGATAACCGGGCCTGACAATGTTACCTACACCTTCGACCTTCACGGAGGCGCAGAGGTTTTTCCTTTGTCGGCTCAAAGTGGAACATACAATGTATCAGTATACGAAAATGTCGAAGGAACTCAATATGCTTCTGTTCTCTCGCAGACCATACAGGTTTCTATAACTGATGAATTCGGTGCTTTTTTATATCCGAATCAATTTGTCAATTTTACGGCTTCCTCTTTGGCTGTTCAAAAAGGAAGTGAACTGGCTTATTATTGTAACAACGATACTGAAGTCGTGGAAAGTGTCTACAACTACATTATCTCTACCTTTAAATATGACTATGACAAAGCCAAAAATGTTAAAAGCGGATATATTCCTGATATTGATGAGGTTTTCACCGAAAAAACCGGAATATGCTTTGATTATGCCTCTGTGATGGCTGCCATGCTTCGTTCACAGTCCATCCCGACAAGACTTGAGGTTGGATATGCCGGTGATGAATATCATGCCTGGATAAGTACCTACATTAAGGATAAAGGCTGGATAAACGGTATTATCGAATTCAACGGTACGGACTGGAACATGCTTGATCCAACCTTTGCTTCTACCAGCAGCTCACCAAAGGATTTTATCGCAAAGGACAGTGATTACATTGTCAAATACATATATTAGGAGGACATAAATGTCTAAAAAAAATAAAGTTTTAAGCAATGCTGAGCTATCTGCCTTCTGTCAGCAGATAACTCTCATCATAAAGGCTGGTCTGCCTACATATTATGGTGTTTCAATTTTATGCGACGATGCACCTGATGAGCAGACCCACAGACTTCTTTCACAGATTTACAAGCCAATGGAGCTAGGTGCCACTCTGCACAGTGCGCTCAGTGACACGGGCTGTTTTCCAAAATACATGATAAATATGATAAAGCTCGGCGAAGAAACCGGACGGCTTGAGGAGGTGCTGTCATCTCTGTCCACCTACTATCAGCGCGAGGACGAGATTAAATCAGGGATTAAGAGTGCTGTGATGTATCCTCTTGTCCTCTCAGTTGTTATGATTGCTGTAATATTCATAATGATAGCTAAAGTACTACCTGTTTTTTCACAGATTTATACAACTCTCGGAAGTGAGCTGACCGGTACTGCTGCTGTACTTATGAAGCTGAGTGAATATATCAATCATTACATGCTTATTATTATTACCGTTGTTTTTTTAGCTGCATTAATACTTTTTATTTTTTTTAATACAAAGGCCGGCAAAAACCTGCTCAAACGCTCCAGACTTTCGATGTCAATATCGACAAGCCGATTTGCAAACTGTATGTTTCTTGCATTGTCCAGTGGGCTTGACACTGACAGAGGCCTGGATTTAGCGCAGGCACTGGTAAGCAATCCTGCTCTTGATATCAGAATCGAAGCATGCAGGAAAAACATCTCGGATGGAATGACATTTTCCGAATCGCTGCTTCATTCCGGTATTTTTTCAAAGCTTTACTCCAGTTGGATTGACATAGGCTCAAAAACAGGTGCCATGGATGACGTTATGATGCACATATGTAGCGCGTATGAGGATGATACTGATTCAAGACTCTCACATTTCATTTCAGTCATAGAACCTGCTATGGTCATTGTGCTTTGCGTTTTTATTGGATTTATACTTATTTCTTTTTTACTACCTCTGCTTGGAATAATTTCAAGTATTGGATAACTGTTTGGAGGCAATAGATGTTATTTTCTGTCAAAAAAGAAAAATCTGATATATGGAAATTCATATCTTTGGCATTGCTTATCATATGTATTGTATTGTTTGCACTCTTCTCATCAAAGCTGAGTGAAAGCAACACCGCAAAGAGCCGTGGCTCATTAGAGCGTGCCCTTAACCGCAGCATCACCCAGTGTTATGCCCTTGAAGGAACATATCCGCCGAATCTGAAATATCTCACAGACCACTATGGTCTAACATATGACAATGACTATTATTATATTGATTATAATTATATCGGGTCAAATCTTCGTCCCGATGTGACAATCATAGAGAGGAAATAATATGTTTAAGATTGACAGAGAAACACACAGAATCGACAGCATTTTTATCATGTTACTGTTTTTTCTCTTTGCACTGACTGCTTTTGTTCTTATTATGATAGGAGTCAGACAATATAAAGCAACTGCAAATGCAATGGATTACAATTACGAGATTCGCACAGTTACTTCATATCTGCGTGAAAAAACCAGGCAAAACAGCTCAAACTCATCAATTTCAATAGAAAACATTAATGGCACCAATGCCCTGTGTCTGAAAAGCACCATAAAAGATAACGTTTACAATACTTATATTTATTATTATGATGGTAGTCTACGCGAAATGTACATACAGGATGGGACATCTTTTACATTAAATCTCGGGCAGCAGATTGTGACAATTTCAGGCTTTGATATGGTTAAAACCGATGACGGACTTATTATTGTTACTATTTCAGACAGTTTTGGAGGCACAACGGATATGTATTTATCCTCAAATTCCAATTGATATGCCAGGTTAAATTATTTAAATATTACTATTCAATTCAGGAAGCTATTTATGACAACAACAAACTTTAAACATTCTAAAAATCGAATATTCCTGCTTGAAATCACAATCAATTTATTGCTTTTTACAGTTTTGCTGATTGTCGGTCTGCTTTTTTTTATAAAAACACACTCTTTAACCGAACAGACCGGCGTACTGCATCAGGCTGTGAACGCATGTAATAATGTTGCAAGTGTCTACGAACAGGAAAGAGGAAATCTGTCAGCAGTTTCATCAACATTTTCCGGCTCAATATGTGCAAATGACAAGCTTTTTATTTATATGGATAATACATACCATCCATGCGAAAAGGATGATGCTCTGTTTAAAATCATCGTTTCCGAACTTCCGGACAGCTCTTCCGGTGTTCAAAAAGCCGACATACGTTTTCTTAAGGCAGATAACACTGAGGTTTACGGCATTACCGCATGCATTTATAATTCACTCTCTCCGGAGGGAAGAAAGGCGGTGAATGCCCAATGAAAAAAAATAATTTTTCTCACTTTGGATTTTCAACACTGCTGCTTGCCTGCACAATGATTTGCATTGTCACATTTTCCGCTTTATCATTTGTAACGGCACACTCTGACTATAATCTCAGCAAACGTGTGGCCGACAATAACAGTGCCTACTATGAAGCAAGCGAAACAATCCAGGATGAAATATCCCAGATAGACGTCATGCTTGCATCCTCATATCAGAGCAGTCCTGACAAGACTACATACTTTGATACAGTACTCACAGCCTTGTCATCTGATAAAGGTGTTGTCTCCTCTGATGAGGATTCATCAACAAGCAGTAATCTCTCTTTTACAATCACAGAAAGCGTGTCTGAAACGCAGACACTTACTGTAACATTAAATATCAATTATCCATCTCATAAATATGATGCTTTTTACACTATTAAAGAATGGAAGCTTATCACAAATACGTCTTTTTCGGAAGATGATACATTAAACTTAATTGGAGGAAACTAAAATGGATGTTAAAAAAATTTTAAAGGAAGCAACTGACAACGGAGCATCCGATATTTTCATTGTTGCCGGACGCCCCTTAACATACAAATCAAAAGGAACCATGGAGTGCCTTAACGAAATAAAAATGATTCCGAAGGAAACCTTTGAATTTGTCACTGCCATATATGCACTGGCTGAAAGGGATATCTCACGTTTTGAAAAAACAGGTGATGATGATTTTTCATTTGCTATCCCCGGTGTTTCACGTTACAGAGTAAGTACCTTTAAACAGCGTGGCTCCTACTCTGCCGTGATACGTGTTATCTCATTTACGCTGCCAAAACCAAGCGATCTTCACATACCTCAGGCTGTTATGGATTTAGCCAACACTAACAACGGTATGGTTCTGGTAACCGGTCCTGCAGGAAGCGGTAAATCAACTACCCTAGCGTGTATTATCGACAAAATCAACCACGAAAAAGAGGAGCACATTATCACTCTTGAGGATCCTCTTGAGTTTTTACACCGACACGAAAAATCTATCGTCTCACAGCGCGAAATAAACACTGATACCGAAAGCTACCTGACCGCACTGCGCGCTGCACTGCGTCAAAGCCCTGATGTCATTCTGCTTGGAGAAATGCGTGATTACGAGACAATCAATACCGCTGTCACAGCCGCTGAGACAGGTCATCTTATTTTTTCATCACTGCACACCATCGGTGCCGCTAATACAATCGACCGAATAATTGATGCTTTTCCCGCATCACAGCAGCATCAGATTTCCATCCAGCTTGCCTCTGTACTGCAGGCAGTTGTTGGACAGAAACTCCTGCCTTCTATAAGTGGTGAGATGATTCCTGTATTTGAAATCATGGTACTCACACCGGCAATAAGAAACTTAATCCGTGAGGGAAAGGTACACCAGATTGACGGCATTATCTATACCTCTGCTGCTGAGAATATGATTGCTATGGATACTAGCATCTATAATTTGTACAATGCCGGTGTAATCAGCAAGCAGGTGGCAATCAGTGAAGCTACCAACCCTGAAATGATGACAAAGAGAATTAATATAAACTAGCTTTGAATAAACCTGCTTTGAGGGAAGTTTACTTCTTCGTACCTGACGGCTATATAAAAAGCCCCATCATATAAACCTGTTTAATGGCTTATATGACGGGGCTTTTCGTCTTAGAAAAATATATTTATATTTTAATTTATACGTTAATCTCTGCCTTTACTCCACTCTCATCCTTATGTGCTTCAAGCACTGGATTAACTACATCACGCAGATATACTTCTACCTGACGAGGTGCACGTCCCACATAAAGCTCAGGCTTAAGGTTCTTTTCGATATCAGCCTTTGTCAATCCGAATGCAGGGTCTGCAGCAATTAAGTCTACGAGGTTATTCTCTTTTCCCTCTTCTTTGACTGTCTTTCCTGCCTGCATTGAGAGCTGTCTGATCTTCTCATGGAGCTCCTGACGATTTCCACCGTTCTTTACAGCATCCATCATGATGTTCTCTGTTGCCATGAATGGTATCTCTGCCATAAAGTGCTTTTCAATAACCTTTGGATATACTACCAGTCCATCCACCACATTGAGGCAAAGGTCAAGTATTCCGTCTATTGCAAGGAAGCCCTCAGGTATTGAAAGACGCTTGTTTGCAGAATCATCAAGTGTTCTCTCAAACCACTGTGTAGCTGAAGTAATTGCAGGATTCATTACATCTGCAAGAACATATCTTGAAAGAGATGCAATTCTCTCACTTCTCATAGGATTTCTCTTGTATGCCATGGCTGATGAGCCAATCTGGTTCTTCTCAAACGGCTCCTCTACTTCCTTAAGATGCTGGAGCAGTCTGATATCGTTTGACATCTTTGTAGCTGATGCTGCGATGCCTGCGAGTACATTTACCACTCTTGTATCTACCTTACGGGAATATGTCTGACCAGACACCGGATAACAATCCTTAAAGCCCATCTTCTTTGCAATCATTGGATCTATCTTGTCTATTGTCTCATTGTCTCCGTTGAAGAGCTCAAGGAAGCTGGCCTGTGTTCCTGTGGTGCCCTTTGAGCCAAGGAGCTTTAATGTACCCTGCACATACTCTAAATCCTCGAGATCCAGCATAAACTCATTCAGCCACAGTGTGGCACGCTTTCCAACTGTTGTCGGCTGTGCCGGCTGGAAATGTGTAAATGCAAGAGTTGGCTGATTCTTATACTTATCAGCAAAGTTTGCAAGCTCTGCAATAACACTTATAAGCTTTTTATGAACAAGCTTTAATGCTTCATTCATGATGATGATATCTGTATTGTCACCTACATAGCATGAGGTTGCTCCAAGGTGTATAATTCCTGCTGCCTTAGGGCACTGCTGTCCATATGCATAGACATGGCTCATTACATCGTGACGCACAAGCTTCTCACGCTCCTTTGCCACATCATAATTGATGTCATCCACATGTGCCTTTAATTCATCAATCTGTTCCTGTGTGATAACCGGCTTGCCATCCTGTGAAAGCCCAAGCTCCATCTCAGTCTCTGCAAGAGCAATCCAGAGCTTTCTCCAAGTGGTAAATTTCATATCCTGCGAAAAAATATACTGCATCTCTTTGCTGGCATAGCGCTCAGAAAGAGGACTTGTGTATCTGTCTGTACTCATATTCTCTCCTTTATTAGCGATTAAGCATTTTTCTCTCGAGGTCTATTTCTTTATCAAAATACTCGCCTCTGATATCATCCTTCGGTGGCTCCATCGGATATTTTCCTGTGAAACAGCCCATGCAGATTGGCAGTCCCTCTACCATCTCATCAAGTCTGTCAATTCCAAGGTATCCTAAAGAATCTGCACCTATAATCTGTCTGATATCCTCAATAGTCCTGTTGTAAGCGATAAGCTGCTCTCTTGCAGGAATATCTGTACCGAAATAGCAAGGCCATAAGAATGGCGGTGAACTTATGCGCACATGTACCTCTGTGGCCCCCGCCTCTCTTAACATACGCACTATTCTGTCTGAAGTTGTTCCTCGCACAATTGAATCATCAATCATAACAACTCTCTTGCCCTTAACAGCCTCCTTTAATACATTGAGCTTTATCTGCACGCTTGATTCACGGCTTGACTGCTTAGGCTTGATAAATGTCCTGCCGACATAACTGTTCTTGACAAATGCTGTGCCATATGGAATGCCTGACTCAAGTGAATAACCAAGAGCAGCGGCATTTCCTGATTCCGGTACTCCTGTCACGATATCAGCCTCAACCGGTGAATCAATTGCAAGGAATCTACCAGCCTTGATACGGCTGCCATACACGCTTACTCCGTCAATATGGCTGTCAGGTCTTGCGAAATAAATGTATTCAAACACGCATCTGGCCTGTTTTTCAGGGGCAAGTGCCATAGTCATATCAGACTCAATGCCCTTTTCAGGAGTGATGGTGATAACCTCTCCCGGCTCTACATCCCTGACAAACTCTGCACCGATTGTATCAAGCGCACAGGTCTCAGATGTGACAATATATGCATTGTCTCTCTTTCCGATGCAAAGAGGCTTAAAACCAAATGGGTCTCTGGCTGCAATAAGCTTTCTCGGGCTCTCAACCACAAGTGCATAGGCTCCCTTAAGCTTCTGGCAGGCACGTCTGACCGCCTCCTCCGCTGTTTTTGAGTTAAGACGTTCTCTTGCGATATGATAAGCTATAACCTCAGAGTCGATTGTGGTCTGGAAAATTGCTCCTGTATACTCAAGCTCCTTGCGAAGCTCCTTTGCGTTAATGAGGTTTCCGTTGTGTGCCATGGCAAGTGTGCCCTTGACATAATTTAATACGAGAGGCTGTGCATTCTCACGTGTTGATGAGCCTGCTGTTGAATAGCGCACATGTCCCACTCCGATATCACCCTTCATAGGCTCTAAGATATCAGGAGTAAAAACCTCATTTACAAGGCCCATACCCTTGTGTGTGGTCACCTTTCCCTTTGGTCCGTGTGTATCACTCACTGCAATACCACAGCTTTCCTGTCCTCTGTGCTGAAGCGCAAAAAGACCATAATAGATAGTGGATGCGACATCTCCTCCATCAAAATCATACATGCCGAACACACCACACTCCTCATGAAGCTCATCAAATACATGGTTATGCTCGTCAATATCAGAACACCTTTCTAATTTTGTACCGGTATGACTTTTTGTATCTATACTAGTATTTATATACTGATTTATGTTATTGTCCTGGTTCATAATATCTCCGTTTATAATTGCGAAATAGTAACGCGGAATAAATAATATATTAGCGACTGAATTTGCTTCCTGTAAGAAGCTCAAATGCCTCTTTATATTTCTCTACAGTCTTCACAACAACCTCATCAGGTAAAAGAAGGTCATTGTCCGGATTTGCCTTGAGCCAGTCTCTTACATACTGCTTGTCAAATGAAGGCTGTCCCTGTCCAGGCTTATATCCATCAAGTGGCCAGAAGCGTGAGCTGTCAGGTGTGAGCATCTCATCGGCAAGCACTACCTCACCCTGCTCATTTAAGCCAAACTCAAACTTGGTATCTGCGATTATGATGCCCTTTGTAAGAGCATACTCTGCACATTTCTTGTAGAGAGCAATTGTATAATCGCGAATCTTCTCTGCGTACTCTCTGCCCTTCTCAGGATAAATCTTCTCTAATACTTCTATTGATTTTTCGAATGAGATATTCTCATCATGATCTCCAAGATCAGCCTTGGTAGATGGTGTATAAATAGGCTCAGGGAGCTTATCAGACTCAACAAGTCCCTCCGGAAGTCTGATTCCGCAGACTGTACCGTTCTCCTGGTAGCTTGCCCAGCCGCTTCCTGTGATATATCCACGAACTATACACTCGATTGGAAGCATCTCAAGCTTCTTGCAGAGCATGCTGTTTCCGTTGAACCTGTCCTGACCGAAGAACTCCGGCATATCCTTTGTGTCTACTGAAATCATATGGTTAGGAACAACATCCTTTGTGAATTCAAACCAGAACTTAGACATCTGTGTGAGGATGGCTCCCTTGTCTGTAATTTTATTCTTTAAAATATGGTCAAAAGCGGAAATACGATCTGTTGCGACCATAATAAGGCTGTCCCCGTTATCATATACTTCTCTTACTTTTCCTTCTTTGAATGGTTTAAATTCCTGCATGATTGTCCTCCATCTTATGTGTAATTTATTTTACAAATCAAATGCTACTTTTAAATTATATACCAGCTCAATTTGTAAAGTCAACGTATATTATAAGTTTTTTTAAATAATTTTACACTATTTATAAGCGATTCTTATATTTATTATTATATCTTTAATATATCAAAACAAAAGCTCCGGTTCAAACCCTTTGTCTGCGCCGGAGCCTATATAATACAAATTTTATTTAACGATAAGTGACTTTCCTGTCATCTCTTTTGGCTGTGGAAGTCCCATAATCTCAAGCAGTGTTGGAGCGATATCTGCAAGACATCCGCCCTCACGAAGCTTGTAAGAAGGGTCAGCGTTTACAAGAATGAAAGGAACAGGATTGGTTGTATGAGCTGTATGAGGTTTTCCTGTCTCATAATCAATCATCTTCTCTGCGTTTCCGTGGTCAGCACAGATGAATAATACTCCATCCACATCCTTGATTGCCTGCACTGCATCGCCTACGAGTGAATCTACTCTCTCAACAGCTTTTACAGCAGCCGGGATCACACCTGTATGTCCAACCATGTCAGGGTTAGCAAAGTTGATGATAATAACATCATACTTATCTGACTTGATAGCCTCAACAAGATCCATTCCAACCTCAGGAGCGCTCATCTCAGGCTTTAAGTCATATGTTGCAACGTCCTTAGGACTGTTTACAAGAAGACGTGCCTCATCGATATTCGGCTCTTCTACTCCACCATTAAAGAAAAAGGTTACGTGTGCATACTTCTCTGTCTCTGCGAGGCGAAGCTGTTTCTTGCCATTTGCTGCAAGATACTCACCAAATGTATTCTTGATTTCTTCCTTCTCAAAAGCGATAAGCTTGTTAGGAATTGACTCGTCATAATCCTTGAAGCATACAAATGTTGTCTTAAGGAATGGGCGCTCAAAGCCAGTAAACTTATCATCGCAAAATGCTCTTGTCATCTCACGAGCGCGGTCCGGACGGAAGTTGAAGAAGATAACAGAATCATTGTCCTTTACAACAGATACCGGTGTGCCATCCTCGTTTGTGATAACTGTAGGAAGCACGAACTCATCTGTAACGTCATTTGCGTATGACTCCTCCATAGCCTTTACAGGGCATGTAGCTTTTACGCCTTCACCCTTAGTGAGTGAATCATAAGCCTTCTGCACACGGTCCCAGTTGTTATCTCTGTCCATTGCATAGTAACGTCCTGAAAGAGATGCAATCTTTCCTACACCGATTTCCTTCATCTTGGCGAGAAGCTGCTCGATATAGCCCTTGCCCGATGCAGGAGGTGTGTCACGACCATCAAGGAAGGCGTGTACATATACTCTGTCAAAATTCTCTTTCTTGCAAAGCTCAAGAAGTCCGTAAAGATGCTCGATATGGCTGTGAACTCCACCATCTGAAAGAAGTCCCCAAAGATGCAGATCGGAGTCATTCTTCTTGCAGTTTTCGATTGCAGAAATTAATACCTTGTTCTTGAAGAAATCACCATCAGCAATTGCCTTTGTGATTCTTGTAAGATCCTGATATATGATACGGCCTGCGCCGATATTCATATGTCCTACCTCAGAGTTTCCCATCTGTCCGTCAGGAAGTCCAACTGCAAGACCTGAAGCTGCGCCCTTTACAAAAGGACACTCTGCCATCAATTTATCCATAACAGGGGTATTTGCCATAGCTATGGCATTTCCCTCTTTGTGGTCACTTAAGCCGTAACCATCAAGTACCATTAATACTACCGGTTTCTTACTCATTTATATTTCCTCTATTCTTCATATGAGGCTTGCAAAATGTTCTATTACAGTGACATATGCAAGCCCGCAAAAAATTTCATTACATAATAAATGCCACTAAATGCAGCTAAGCTGGTGAATTTAGTGACATTTAGTTATTGTGATTGTCAAATCAAATATTAAATTATGATTTAATAATTACTTGTAGTTTACGATCTTTCCAAAATCAGCCTTGAGTGAAGCGCCACCAACTAATCCACCGTCGATGTCAGGCTTTGCAAAAAGCTCTGCTGCATTTCCTGCATTTACAGATCCGCCGTACTGGATACGAACTGAATCTGCTGTAGCCTGATCATAAATCTCTGCTACACACTCACGGATTGCACCGCAGACCTCCTGAGCCTGGTCAGAAGTAGCTGTCTTTCCTGTTCCGATTGCCCAGATTGGCTCGTAAGCGATAACCATGTTTGCAACATCTGATGCAGCAACACCTGCGAGATCTGACTTAATCTGAAGTCTGATCCAGTCAAGTGTAACACCGCTCTCTCTCTGCTCAAGTGTCTCACCACAGCAAAGGATTGGTGTAAGTCCAGCCTCGATAGCCTTCTTTACCTTCTTGTTGAGAAGTGCATCATCCTCTTTGAAGTAATCTCTTCTCTCTGAATGTCCGATGATAACATACTTAACACCTGCATCGAGAAGCATCTCTGCTGAGATTTCTCCTGTGTAAGCACCCTTCTCCTCAAAGTACATATTCTCTGCTCCAACAGCAACATTTGTACCCTTTAATGCTTCTACAACAGGTACGATGTCGATTGCAGGTACACAGTAAACAACTTCAACATCATCTGAAACTACGAGTGGTTTTAACTCTTCTACTAATTTAACAGCCTGGCTTGGAGTCATGTTCATCTTCCAGTTACCGGCTACAATTTTCTTTCTTGCCATTTTATATCTCCTTGTATTTGTATACAAATATTTATTGTGGTAGTTCTTTTCGCTAAGTTCAACCTTCGCCTACAGCTCGGTTTCACTAATCTCAAAGAACAGCCTCGCACTAAATTCAATCATCGCCTGCGGCTCGATTTCATTAAGCTGCTTTCGGCTTATTTATCATCAGCACAAGCTACGCCAGGAAGCTCCTTGCCCTCAAGGAACTCAAGGGAAGCACCGCCACCTGTTGAGATGTGGCTCATCTTGTCGCCAAGTCCCATCTGGTTAACTGCTGCAGCTGAATCTCCACCACCGATGATTGTGATAGCATCTGATTTAGCAAGTGCCTCTGCTACTGCAAGTGTACCTGCTGCAAGTGTTGGGTTCTCAAATACACCCATTGGTCCGTTCCATACAACAGTCTTAGCTGATGCAACAGCGTCAGCGAAAAGCTCACGTGTCTTAGGTCCGATATCACAGCCCTCACGGTCTGCAGGCATCTTGTCATAATCATATGTCTCTGTCTCTACAGGAGCATCGATTGGATTTGGGAAATCCTTGATTGTAACTGCATCAACAGGAAGAAGAATCTTCTTTCCAAGTTTCTCTGCTTTTGCAAGCATCTCTTTACAGTAATCAATCTTTGTCTCATCAAGCATTGAGATACCAATCTCATAGCCCTGTGCTTTAAGGAATGTGTATGCCATTCCACCACCGATGATAAGTGTATCAGCCTTCTCGAGGAGATTATCGATAACATTGAGCTTGTCAGCTACTTTAGCTCCACCAAGAATAGCTACGAAAGGACGTACAGGATTCTCTACTGCCTTGCCAAGGAAGTCAATTTCCTTCTGCATAAGGTATCCAACAACATTCTCTCCACCCTTAGCTGTGATGAACTTTGTAACACCTGCTACAGAAGCATGTGCTCTATGCGCAGAACCGAAAGCGTCACATACATATACATCAGCAAGGTCAGCAAGCTCTTTTGCGAATGCATCTCCGGCTTCCTGTGGCTTTGTCTCCTCTTTGCCTCTGAAACGTGTATTCTGAAGAAGAACTACATCTCCCTCTTTCATCTCTGAAACAGCCTTTGTTGCAGCCTCACCTGTTACGTTGTAGTCAGCTACAAATGTAACCTTCTGTCCAAGCTTAGCCTCAAGAGCTACAGCTACAGGAGCAAGTGACTCACCCTCGTTTGGTCCGTTTTTAACTTTTCCAAGGTGTGAGCAAAGGATAACCTTTCCACCGTCCTTGATTAATTTCTGGATTGTTGGAAGAGCTCCGTTGATACGGTTCTCATCTGTGATTTTTCCGTCCTTAAGTGGCACGTTGAAGTCACATCTAACGAGAACTCTCTTGCCTTTTACGTTGATATCATCAATTGATTTCTTGTTTAATGACATAATATGTCCTCCCTTATTTCAAGGCATAAGCCATGTGGCCACGCCATATTGTGCATATTAAAAAATATAATTAATTCTACAATTCACAGATATTCAAAAGAAATAGCCATGCTTTAAAAAAAAGGCGCGGTTCAATTAAGACCGCGCCCCTTGAGTAGTCTTGAGATATACTGTTCTTGTGGGTACAAGAATTAAGCTAACTCAGAGAAGTACTTGATTGTACGAACCATCTGAGATGTGTAGCTGTTCTCGTTATCATACCAAGAAACAACCTGTACCTCGTACTGATCGTCAGAAATCTGGTTAACCATTGTCTGTGTTGCATCGAATAATGAACCAAATCTCATTCCAACGATATCTGAAGATACGATCTCATCCTCGTTGTAACCGAATGACTCGTTAGCTGCTGCCTTCATAGCTGCGTTGATATCCTCTTTTGTAACGCCTGCTTTCTTAACAACTGCTGTAAGGATTGTTGTAGATCCTGTTGGTGTAGGAACACGCTGTGCAGATCCGATTAACTTTCCGTTTAACTCTGGGATAACAAGGCCGATTGCCTTAGCTGCTCCTGTTGAGTTAGGAACGATATTAACTGCTGCTGCACGTGAACGACGAAGGTCTCCCTTTCTCTGTGGTCCGTCAAGAGTCATCTGATCTCCTGTGTAAGCATGGATTGTTACCATGATACCAGACTGGATTGGAGCGTACTTGTTAAGTGCATCTGCCATTGGAGCTAAGCAGTTTGTTGTACAAGAAGCTGCTGAGATGATTGTATCAGAAGCCTTAAGTGTCTCATGGTTTGTATTGTAAACGATTGTAGGAAGGTCATTTCCTGCTGGTGCAGAGATAACTACCTTACGAGCTCCAGCATTGATATGAGCCTGAGCCTTCTCTTTTGATGTATAGAATCCAGAGCACTCAAGTACAACGTCAACCTTTAACTCTCCCCATGGGCAATTGTTCGCATCTGGGAATGCGTAAATTTTGATTTCCTTACCACAAACTGTGATAGAATCATCGCTTGCAGAAACCTCATCTGCATGCTCGTATTTACCCTGTGATGAATCATACTTTAATAAGTGTGCTAACATTTTTGGGCTTGTTAAGTCGTTGATAGCTACTACCTCGTATCCCTCAGCTCCAAACATCTGTCTGAAAGCAAGACGTCCGATACGACCAAATCCGTTGATTGCTACTCTTACTGCCATTTTAATTCCTCCTAGAATTGTAAAAAGTATTTTTAGGGACATGCCCTAAGATGTTTTTATTATAGCGAATAATTCTCAAAGGTTCAAGTACTTTATTTGCGTTTGTTAAAATTTTCACTAAATATTTTCATTTACACACATTTTTTATCATTCTTCACAATTTTTCTTTTTAGATATTGCACTTTATTATAATCTCGGCTACACTTAATTAATTGCTGTAATTCGCACTTTCCGGCAGCCAGCAGCAGACAATTATAAATCATGTAACTTATAAAGTTTTTTAACAACAATACATCAGTTTTACGGAGGTATTTATATGTGGGATCAGCACATGCACTGCATGTTTTCGGGTGACAGCGATGCCGACCCGGTATTGATGATAAAATCAGCAATCAACAAAGGGCTGGACGGCATCTGCTTTACAGACCATCTGGACTATGACTATAAAGAGGAGCCCGGGCTTTTCGACCTTGATATAGCAGCATATGAAAAGCGCATCAAAAGGCTTGCAATTGTTCTTAAAGAAAAGGGCTGCCCGGTAAATATCCACTGGGGCATTGAAATCGGTTTACAGCCTCATATTACAGACAAAAATAATGAGATCACCAAAAAATATCCGTTTGACCTCGTGATCGGCTCAAGCCATGTAGTAAACGGCATTGACCCATACTACCCTGCATTTTACAAAGGCAAGACAGAGCACGAAGCCTACACCGAATACTTTGAATCGATACTTGACAACCTGCACAGCGGGGCGGATTTTGATGTGTACGGTCACATCGACTACGTGGTCAGATACGGTCCTGACAAAAATAAATACTATTCATATGAAAAGTATGCCGACATAATTGATGCTATATTAAAGGAAATTATCTCCCAGGGAAAAGGCATCGAGCTCAATACCGCCGGCTTTAAATACGGGCTTGGCCACCCAAATCCGACCGAATCGGTGTTAAAGCGCTATCACGAGCTTGGCGGGGAAATAATCACAGTCGGAGCAGATGCCCACAAGCCGGAGCATGTCGCGTACGATTTTGACAGGGTTTCAAATATCCTCAAGGATGCCGGGTTTATGTACTATACAGTATTTGAAAACCGCGTTCCTGCTTTCATCAAATTATAGCCCAGCCTTAAAGGCTTACGTTGTCATTCTATCTAACTATTAAACCTCACATGCATTCACAAATGTCAAAAATAGGAGCCACCTGATCTACATTTTACATCAAGTGGCTCCTAAAGCATTGGTTCCGTAAGCTTCACTGTATAACCTCCAAGTTCCGCTTTCGCTATATGAATTTATTTTGGCATTTCCATATTGCTTTGCTATAAATCTGATTCTGTTTATGACAGGATTCTTATTCTTTTAGCTTAGCTATGGACCTCTACCCTTCTTCATAAAATCACTCCTTTTGGTTACATTATCTATGTAAACTCTTATGAGAGATTCTATCTTTCACTTTTAATCTACAAGAACTTTTTCAACGATATTATTTATTTGCTAATATATCTGTGCGATTACTGCGCTTCGGCCCGCCCTACAGATTTAAATATTCCGTTCAATCATCCTTATAGTACTTTGACTTAAATTATGTAATCCCCATTGGACTGTACCTCCTGTGTTTTATTTTTGTTCCTTTCGTATCTCTTTTTGTTGATTTAAGATTACACCAATTTTACCTATTTGTCAATATGTTTTTTGATAATTTTTATTTTTATTTTAAATTGTCTGATATTTTATATATTTTTTGTTTTGTTTACACATTTCTTGCAATTCAATCACATGATTAAAGGGGGGGCAAAATACCTTTGCCCCCTCATGCCGTCATTTATCATTTATCATTCTTCATCCTGTAATCAATACACCTGTTCAGGTAATCGACATAATCCGGATTCTTGCACATGCCCTTGCCTGCCACGTCGGAAATCTTTGCCACATCCATGCCGTTACACTTGGTGGTCTTCATAACTATGTTAAGCGCATCCTCATCAGTGTCGTTACTGATAAAGGTTCCTATACCGAATGCAACCTTTGCCTTATCCTTGAAATAATCATACAATGCAGTCGCACGCTCGAAATCCAGGCTGTCGCTGAACAAAAGTGTCTTTGTCCTTGGATTAATTCCCAGACTGTTATAGTGGGCTATCATCTTGTCTCCCCACTCGTACGGATCTCCGCTATCATGACGCACTCCCGAAAAAAGTGTCGCATAGGTGAGCTGAAAATCACGCAGGAAGCAGTCTGTTGTTATGGTGTCAGTAAGCGCAATACCGTTTAATATACCATACTCCTTAACCCATGCATCGAGTGCGTACCAGTTTGAATATGCCGGATTATGCTTGTGATTGCCCTGTCCTGTACACATAATCCACTCATGAGCCATTGTTCCCACCGGCTTTAAATTGAATTTCTTTGCAAGATATACGTTTGATGTACCAATAAAGTGTGAATCTGCAGGCAGCTCAACCTCTGCAATTGCCTTTACAGCCATCTCCTGCGCCTCGGCAGACAGACGGCGTCTTAGTCCAAATTCACTGAAATCGCTAAGCCTGTAGGTATCCTCCTCGAGCAGACGCACTTTCTCATCAAGCCTGCGCTTAAACTGCTTAAGCAGCACATCATAATCATATGCCATACGGAAGTACACTTCATTTACAATAGCAAGCACCGGAATCTCATACATCGAAGTATTGAGCCACGTGCCGGCTGCATCGATTGCCAGCCCACACGGTGCATCTGTTGTGATGGTAAACTCCTCATATCTTGGCTGCCAGAGTCTTAAAAAATCAACATATGTACCTTTTATCCAGGTGATGTTATCAAGATATTCAAGCTCCTCCTCCGTAAAACAAAGCTGACAGAAGGCCTGCACCTGTTCCTTTATCTCCTCGACCATCTCATCTGTAAAATGCACGTCTTTATTTCGGCACTTGAAGGTCCATGTCGTTTTATAGCTTGTGAACTGATGGAAAATCGTCTGTCCCATGCTGAATTTATACATATCAGTCTCAAGAAGGCTGTTTATTATTTGTGGCAATCTCATCTGTTTTATGTCCTCTTTTCTTTCAAACCATTTACTACCGGTAATTTTAGTCTTGATTTTACCACTGCGACTATCAAATATCAAGCAGGCGCACGTGTTTAATTACCTTCAATTTATTTTCTTTACCGTCAGCATATTCACTGGTTCCAAAATAAAAACTCCCATGAAAGCCACTAACTGTGACATCCATGGAAGCTTAATTGTTTATATTGCAGAGATAATAGCCCAATGAATATATAAGATATTGTAATTATTCAGTTATGAATTATTTAAAATATTTCACACCGCTCTCAAATATCTTCATATCCTGCTCGCCGTAGATATTGATTGCTACAGACTCGCCGCGGCGCTCTGAGTGAGCCATCTTGCCGAGGATTCTTCCGTCAGGAGATGTGATACCCTCGATAGACATGTATGAGCCGTTTACGTTCCACTCCTCATCCATTGATACATTTCCGTCCAAGTCAACATACTGTGTGGCAACCTGTCCATTTTCAAAGAGCTTATCAAGCCACTCCTTCGGTGCTACGAAACGTCCCTCGCCATGTGATGCCGGGTTGCAGTAGGTCTGACCAAGCTTAGCCTGTGCAAGCCATGGGCTCTTGTTTGAAACAACCTTTGTATACACCATCTTTGAGATATGGCGGTTGATTGTATTGTATGTGAGTGTAGGTGACTGTGCATCCTGCTGTCTGATTTCCCCATATGGTACAAGTCCAAGCTTGATAAGTGCCTGGAAACCGTTACAGATACCAAGTGCAAGTCCGTCTCTCTCATTGATGAGCTTTTCAACAGCCTCTGTCATCTTTGCATTTCTAAATGCTGTTGCAAAGAATTTAGCTGATCCCTCAGGCTCATCTCCTGCTGAGAATCCACCAGGGAACATGATAATCTGTGATTTGTCAATTGCCTTTACAAACTCATCAACCGAATCACGGATATCCTCTGCTGTGAGATTCTTGAATACCTTTACGATTGTGTCAGCGCCTGCTCTTTCAAATGCCTTAGCACTATCGTACTCACAGTTTGTTCCAGGAAATACCGGAATAAATACTGTAGGCTTAGCCACTTTATTCTTGCATACATAGATATTCTTTGCATCGTAGAGACCGCTATTTACCTTGCTTGTATCGTCTGTTGCCTTTGTATGGAAAACGCCCTCAAGCTTTGCTGTCCATACCTTGACAGCCTCATCAACAGGAAGCACCATATCGTCACACTCGATAGTCTGCTTGTCGTTTACATAGCCGACTACAGAGGCTGCATCTGAAATACCTGCTGCATCAATTACCTCTCTAACCTTTGAAAGTGCATCAACAGGAACCTCAGCTACGATATTACCAAAGCCAGGTGCAAAGAGTGTATCGCTTGTCACCTCATCCTCGATGGTTACACCAAGCTTGTTACCAAATGCCATCTTTGATACTGCTGCTGCAAGTCCTTTTCCGTCAAGTGCATATGCTGAAACGATTGCGCCATCCTGAATAAGATTTCTGATTGCTGTATAAAGTGTCATAACCTGATCATATTTTGGAAGATCAAACTCATCCTTATCTATTGTAAATAGAACAAGCTGGTTGCCCTCTTTCTTGAGCTCAGGTGTGATGATATCCTTTTCCTTTGCCACATCCACTGCAAATGATACGAGTGTAGGCGGTACATCAATATCATTGAAGGTACCTGACATGGAATCCTTTCCACCGATTGAAGGAAGTCCGAAGCCAATCTGAGCATCATATGCTCCGAGGAGTGCTGCAAACGGCTGGCTCCAGCGCTTTGGATCCTCGTTCATTCTGCGGAAGTACTCCTGATATGTCATACGGATTTTGCTGTAATCTCCGCCTGCTGCAACGATTCTTGAGATAGACTCAAGCACTGCATATATAGATCCGTGGTATGGGCTCCATGATGAAAGATATGGGTCGAAGCCGTAAGCCATCATTGTTACTGTATCGCATTTGCCCTTTAATACAGGAAGCTTTGCAACCATTGACTGTGTCTCTGTGAGCTGGTAACGTCCACCATATGGCATATATACACTGCCTGCTCCAATAGAGCCGTCAAACATCTCAACAAGTCCCTTCTGTGAGCATACGTTAAGGTCTTCAAGCTCTGCCTCCCAGGCACCCTTCATATCTCCTGCCTCAACCATCCTGGCTACAGCAGGTGTGCTGATTTTGTCCAGATAATTGTCACTCTCGCAAGGCATCTCAACCTCAACATCTGTCTCCTGATGAGCTCCGTTTGTATCAAGGAATGCACGAGAGATATTTACTACCTCTTTGCCTCTCCACTCAAGCACAAGTCTTGGATCCTCTGTAACTACCGCAACCTCTGTTGCCTCGAGATTTTCCTCCTTTGCGTATGCAAGGAACTGCTCAACATCAGAAGGCGCAACTACAACTGCCATACGCTCCTGCGACTCTGAGATAGCAATCTCTGTTCCGTCAAGACCTGCGTATTTCTTTGGTACCTTGTCAAGCTCTATGCGAAGTCCGTCAGCAAGCTCTCCGATAGCAACAGAAACTCCGCCGGCACCAAAATCGTTACATTTCTTGATGATATGGCTGACCTCTTCTCTTCTGAAAAGTCTCTGAAGCTTTCTCTCTGTAGGTGCATTACCCTTTTGTACCTCAGCTCCGCATACTGATGTAGACTTTGTATTGTGTGCCTTTGATGAACCTGTAGCACCACCGATTCCGTCACGTCCTGTGCGTCCTCCGAGGAGAATGATTTTATCTCCCGGATCTGAGTTAAGTCTCTGGACAGCACGTCTTGGAGCCGCACCCATAACTGCACCGATCTCCATACGCTTTGCAACATAATTCGGATGGTAAACCTCCTTGACATAGCCTGTTGCAAGTCCGATCTGATTTCCATATGAGCTGTATCCGTGAGCAGCCTCTCTGACAAGCTTCTTCTGTGGAAGTTTTCCTTCAATTGTCTGTGAAACCGGTACTGTAGGATCTGCTGCACCTGTTACACGCATTGCCTGATATACATATGTACGTCCTGAGAGAGGATCTCGGATTGCTCCGCCAAGGCATGTAGCAGCACCACCGAAAGGCTCAATCTCTGTAGGATGGTTGTGTGTCTCGTTCTTGAAGTTTACAAGCCACTCCTCTGTCTTTCCGTCCACCTCAACAGGTACCACGATAGAGCATGCGTTGATCTCATCAGACTCTTCCTGATCATCAAGCTTGCCCTCTGCCTTTAATCTCTTCATGGCAAGAAGTGCAAGATCCATCAGGCAGACAAATTTGTCATTTCTGTCCTTGTAGATATTTGAAAATGTATTGAGATAATCCTTGTAGGTATTTTCAATCGGTGTGCGGTAGAAGCCATCATCAAACTTGACATTCTTAAGCTCTGTAGAGAATGTTGTATGACGGCAGTGATCTGACCAGTATGTATCGAGCACACGGATTTCTGTCATTGAAGGATCACGCTTTTCCTCATTCTTAAAATAGTTCTGGATATGAAGGAAATCCTTGAAGGTCATAGCAAGGTTCAATGATAAATAAAGCTCCTTCAGCTTGTCCTCTGCCATATCCTTGAAGCCGTCAAATATGATGACGTCAGCAGGATCATCAAACTCCTGCACAAGTGTCTCTGGCTTTTCCATGCCGATAGCACGCGAATCAACAGGGTTGATGCAGTGCTTCTTAATAGCAGCAAACTGCTCATCTGTGATAGCACCCTCAATCACATATGTGATAGCACTTCTGATAATCGGCTCCTCATTCTCATTGAGAAGCTTCACACACTGCTCGGCTGAATCTGCTCTCTGGTCAAACTGTCCCGGTAAAAACTCTACAGTAAATACTTTTGCATCACCATAGTCAAAAGTCTCCTCATAGATATCATCAACAGGCGGCTCTGAGAAAACTGTATACAAGGCTTTCTTGTATGTCTCCTCTGATATATTTTCCACATCATATCTGATTAATACACGTACTGCCTCCACAGTTGTGATTCCCAGATAATGCTTAATCTCATGCTTTAATTCCTTTGCCTTTACCGCAAAGTCAGGTTTTTTCTCTACATATACACGACGTACGTTACTCATATGTTCTCCTTTCAATTCGAGAGTATGTAACCAATTATTCGTTACCGTCCGGCTTTTTGCACAATCGGACTTTAAAACTATGGTTGTAGTATAACACTTTAGTTATGATAAGTATAATTAATATATTTAATTTGTTTTATAAGTTGCGTTAATTATAGTTTTCTTATATAATGATATCAGCGTCAAAAGGTATTTTGCCCCTCATTGATAAAACAGATGCAAATAACCATATTTATACGGAGGATAACAAAATGGATATAAATTATGAGCTTTACAAGGTCTTTTACTACGTGGCAACGTCCCTAAGCTTCTCTGAAGCCAGCAAGAAGCTGTTTATTTCACAGTCCGCGGTAAGCCAGTCTATTAAGACTCTCGAAAAGAAGCTGGGACAGACTCTTTTCATCAGAAGCACAAAGAAGGTACAGCTCACTGCAGCCGGTGCCCTGCTTTTAAAGCACATTGAGCCTGCCATGAATCTTATTGCCCGCGGTGAAAGCCAGCTTTTAGACTCAGGCACACTTGGACTTGGCCAGCTTCACATCGGCGCAAGCGATACCATATGCCGTTATCTGCTGGTTCCTTACTTAAAGCAGTTCCATCAGAGGTTCCCGAACGTGCCTATCAAGGTCACAAATGCCACATCTATCCAGTGTGTGGAGCTTTTGGAGCAAAGGAAGGTTGACCTGATTGCCACGAATTTTCCAAACTCGCACCTCAATCACTCATACAGACAGAAAACCATATGCAACTTTTCCGATGTTTTTGTGGCAAATCCCAATTATTTCAAGCTTCGCAAGCAGGAGATAGCTTTTTCTGAGCTCAATAAATATCCTATCATGATGCTCGACCGAAACAGCACCACCAGTGAATTCCTGCATAATCTGTTTTTACAGCACCAGCTTGACCTGATTCCGGAAATTGAGCTAAGCAGTAACGATCTGCTCATAGACCTGGCCAAAATCGGACTGGGTATAGCATTCGTGCCTGACTACTGCATCAATCATGAGAATAAGGAGCTTTTCGTGCTGAAGACAAAAGAAAAGATGCCTCCACGCCAGATTGTTGTGTCCGTAAACACTACAATGCCCGTGTCAGCATCCACTGAGGAATTTTTAAATCTGCTCCCAGAAGTCGGCAACTAGTTTTCCGACATTTGCTATATTGCATGGCTTTCTGTCACTCCACTCGCGTGGATAGAGCAAATCATATTCTCTCTGCCAGAATCTCTCATCTAATAGCAAAATGACACCTGTGTCCTCCGTCGTCCTGATTACTCTTCCGGCCGCCTGGAGGACTTTATTTATGCCCGGATACCTGAAAGCATAGTCAAAGCCACAGCCGTTTTCGGCATCGTAATAATCCTTTAATATGGTTCTCTCATTACTGATCTGCGGAAGCCCCGTTCCGACAACAATAGCACCTATCAGTCTGTCGTTTTTCAAATCAATGCCCTCACCGAATATGCCACCCATGATACCAAATGCCACAAGTGTTCTGTCCGATTCCTCACTAAACCTGTCCAGAAATTCCTCCCTTTCAGCCTCTGACATATTATTTTTCTGCAGCATAAGCTCTGTTTCGTCTGCATATTTTTCACAGTAAATATCTGCCACATCATTCATCATCTTATATGACGGAAAGAAAACCATATAGTTTCCTGTCTTTTGTGTGACAACAGCATTAATATACCCTGCAATCCGCTCATACTCACTCCTTGAGCGCCTCGTGTACCTCGTGCTCACATCGGTTGCCATCGCAAGCAGTCTCTTTTTGCTGTCAAACGTGCTGTCAGCATATATGGCATAGTTGTCTTTTTTTGTGCTTAGCAGGCTCTTGTAATAGTTTACAGGCAAAAATGTCGCCGAAAAAAACACAGCCGACTTGCCCTTATCCAGCCTCTTTTGTATATTAAGCGATGGGTCCACACAAAAAAGCTTTAGCATGAACCTGCCATCAGCCTCAAGCTCGGAATACATCACGTAGTGCTCATCCACCAGATCATAAATGTTCAGGAAATTGCGAAGCTCAAAATAAAAATCCATAACATCCTTTTTCCCCGGAAACTCATTTGCCTTCTGCAAAAACTCATCCAGAAGTGTCATAAGCCTCATAAAGGAAAATACCATATTGCCAAACGTATCATATACCGTATAATTCTCACACTCACGTTTCATCCCAAGCAGTATCTTATTGCACTTTTCAAGCGCTTTCTCAATAGAACGGCTGTGCTCCTTCATAATGCGCTTCACAGTAAGGAAATCCTCCTTATAAATCTGAGCGCTATACATCTGCCTGCTTCTTTCGACCATATTGTGAGCCTCATCAATGAGAAAAATATAATCTCCCTTTATCCCTTCCTGAAAAAATCTCTTAAGATAAACATTTGGGTCAAACACATAGTTGTAATCGCAGATGATATTATCACACCAGCTAGCCGTATCAAGACAAAGCTCAAACGGACAAACGGTATACCTATCCGCCTGTGATAAAATATCATCCCTCTCAATCATTTCACATCTGTGAAGCAGGTCAAAAACCGCATCATTTACTCTGTCAAAATGCCCCTTTGCATACGGACAGGTTACCGGATTGCATTCCATCTCATCACACGGACATAGCTTTTCCTTAGCCGTTATCTGAATAGTTTTTGCCCTGTAACCATTTTTTTCAAGCAGCGCAAACGTTTCCTTTGCGACTGTTGCGGTGATTGTCTTCGCTGTCAGGTAAAAGATTCTGTCTGCCAGCTCCTCACCAACCGCCTTCACTGCCGGGAAAATAGTAGAGATAGTCTTTCCCACACCGGTCGGAGCCTGCATAAAAAGAAGCTTCTGACGCATAATTGTCCTGTAGACATCCGAAACAAGCTTTTTCTGCCCTGGTCTGTACTCAAATGGAAAACCGAGTTCTTTGATTGAAGCCTGTCTTTGATTTTTCATTTCACACTGAAACGTTGCCCATTTGCCATACTCTTCCATCAGGTCATCAAACCATTTTTTTATCTCTTCAAACGAGAACTCCTCGCGAAAATACTTAGTCTGCTCCGTTTCAAGATTGCAGTAGGTCATCTGAATACCTATCGTTTCCATATTATTTTGCAGAGCAAAAATATATGCATAGCACATAGCCTGCGCACGGTGCACAAAAACCGGCTTTTCAAACAGCTCAACCCTTCTGTACATTCCCTTAATCTCATCAACAAAACACTTTCCATCCTCCGTAAAGATGCCATCTGCCCTGCCCTCGACAGTCAGCTCATACAAATCACCTTCAACAACAAGTGAAAGCGGCACCTCTGCCTGATACTCCTTCCCCATGCTGCCCTGGATTTTCCTGTGAATGCGTGTTCCCTCCATCATGGCATCAGCACTCATAGCTCTCGATGACCGGTTGTCTATGTCGCCCTCCCTGAAAATAAATTCCACAAGGTTTCTGACCGAAATATGTAATTGTGTTTTCTTTTCACTATAGTTATTTCCAGCTTCTGTCATGTACTCTCCCTACATATTCAGGATTATGTCAACGGTTTTGTGTTCCGGCAATATTTTCAGTCTAACTCCAGACATTTTTAATACACTGAACATAAAAAAGGGAGAGCTCCAAGAAGAAACTCTCCCAAAAGACCTTATTCAATTGCATTACGCTACAGTGAATTTATCAACCACATTATCAAATGCCTGGTCATCGCCCATATAGCAGACCTTAAAGTCATTGTTTGTACCAATTCCAATCACTCCAAGAAGTGATTTCGCATCAATAAGAATCTGTCTATATTTGAGATCAATGTCAAAATCGCACTTAGAAGCAGCCCCAACAAATTCCTGAATATCATCCAATGTGTTAAGTCTGATTACTGTTTCCTTATTGTACATAGTTAACACCACCTTTATAATCTAAAACATAGTGCTTTCGCACATACCAATCAATTGTTGCGCCTATTATAACATCTGATATTCATTTGTCAAAAAATCATAATCCGTCATTTTCCGTCAATCCATGTCATTTTTTTTTAATAAATATCTTTTGCGTAACCGATTTTTCACTATATTTTCATGCATGTTTTTTCAAAAAAACAATATGATTGTGAAATTCTTATAAAAATGGTATAATATTTAATTAATTTAAATTCATTTTTTACAATTTTTCATTTATAAAACTTTATTCTCGTAATTCTTTAACGCATCTATATATATTTCACCGAGCTTGCTAAGCTTCGTGCCCTTGTGCTTGATATAGCCTATATGCATTTTTTCACTTTCCTTAAGTGGAATTGCCGCATAGTCATCACCGTTTAAATCCTCAGAAATAATACCTGAGCACAGTGTAAATCCGTTGAGCCCCACCATGAGATTGAGCATTGTGGCTCTGTCATCAGCCTTTATGACACGCTTGTACTCATATGTGCTCATCATCTCCTCAGCATAATAAAAGGAATTGTTCACGCCCTGTTCAAAGGTCAGACATGGGTACTCCTGCAAATCATCAAGTGTAATCTCTTTTTGGCCGGCAAGCGGATGTTTTTTCCAGAGATACACATATGTATTGCATGTGAAGAGCTCTTTAAACTCGATGTCACATTCCTTAAAAAGCTTTCTTAAAACCTTTTCATTGAAATCACTTAAATAAAGAACTCCAAGCTCACTCTTTAAGTTTTTTACGTTGTCTATTACCTCTTTCGTCTTTGTCTCGTGAACAGCAAACTCGTACTCATCCATGCCCACCTCTTTAGCAAGCTGTACAAAGGCCTTTACTGCAAATGAATAATGCTGCATGGAAACCGAGAATTTCTTTTTGGACTCCACATTCAGATACCTGTTCTCAAGCAGATAATACTGCTCCACAACCTGTTTGGCGTATCCTAAAAACTCCTCGCCCTCCGCTGTGACTGTAATTCCACGGTTATTTCTCATGAATACCGTGATTCCAAGCTCCTCCTCCACCTCTCGTACTGTGGCGGACAGATTGGGCTGTGAAACAAAAAGCTTCTTTGCCGCCTCATTCATGGAATTGGATTCTGCAATTGTAAGTACCTGTCTGAGTTGTTGAAGTGTCATTTTCTCTCCTATTGTGAACTGACGGTTTTTAGCAGAATGTGTAACTATTCAGTGCCCAGGCACCTTCGTAAAAACCGCACAATTGTAATATATTAAATAAAATTGTGTATAAACGATGCCCTGTGTATCGGTGATGGTCCTATCTCCTTTAGTGCCTTGATATGCTCTGCCGAGCCATAGCCCTTGTTTGATGCAAATCCATATCCGGGATATATGTTATCATACTCAACCATCATCCGATCCCTTGTGACCTTAGCCACAATGCTGGCTGCCCCTATTGATATGCTTTTGGCATCTCCCTTTATAATCGGAACCTGCTTTATATCCACCCCCGGGATTGTGACTGCATCGTTAAGTGTCAAATCCGGTGCCGGATCAAGCTTTCCGATTGCCTGTCTCATCGCCTCATATGTGGCCTGCAGTATATTTATCTCATCTATCCGCTCGTGCGATGCCATACCTATTCCTACAGAAACCGCCTTTTCCATTATGACATCGTAAAGCTCATCGCGCTTTGCAGCCGTAAGCTTCTTTGAATCATTAATATATAAAATATCACAGTCCTTTGGCAGAATAACCGCACATGCCACAACCGGACCTGCAAGCGGTCCGCGTCCCACCTCATCTATGCCGCAAATATGAGCATATGATGCGTACTCGCGCTCATATTTCTTGAGACCTTCAGTGCGGATAAGCTCCTTCTCATACTTGTCCAGTCGCTTTTTTGCACTATCTACAAGCTTAATCACTCCGCCCCTTTCATCTGAGCCGTATGCCTCAATGAACTGTGCAAGCTGTGAATCTGTGATGCTTTTCAGTTGTTCCTTAATATCGCCTATTTTTTCTGCCGACATATCCTTGTCCTATCGTCTATTCTTCGTAACTATTATCCTATTATTTTTCCGGTCTCTCAAGAGTGATATTGCCAAGCTTACCGCTTCTGAAATCATCTATGATGAGTGCAGCTGCCTTGCTGTAATCAGGCTCTCCTCCCTTTGAAAGGCATTTTCTGTTGACGGCAACAGCACTTATAAGCTCTATGATATCATTTTCCTCGCTCACCTCGTATCTTTGTGCTAAAAGCCCCGGATACTCTGCTTTTAGGAACTTTACAAGCTCAACGGCGAGCTCATCAACATTTAAAATCTCATCCTTTATCGAACCGATGAGTGCAAGCCTAAGTCCCACTGTCTGATCCTCAAATTTCGGCCACAGTATGCCCGGGGTATCTAGCAGCTCAACACTTTTATTGAGCCTGATCCACTGCTTGCCCTTTGTCACGCCCGGCTTGTTTCCTGTCTTGGCACAGGCTTTTCCGGCGTATGAGTTGATAAATGTGGACTTTCCGACGTTTGGAATACCCACCACCATAGCTCTTACCGGTCTGTTTTTGATACCACGCTTTCGGTCTCTTTCAATCTTTTCCTTGCAGGCCTCCATCACGATATCTGTGATGCTCTTCATGCCTGACTTGCTTCTAGCATCAAGACTGACTACAAAAAAGCCCTTTTCCTTGAAAAATGCACTCCACTCCCTGGTGCGCTCCCTGTCGGCCAGATCCGCCTTGTTCATCAGAATGAGCCTGTATTTATTTTTCCCAAGCTCATCAATGTCCGGATTACGGCTGGAAAGCGGAATTCTTGCATCCACAAGCTCTATAACCAAATCTATTAATTTAATGTCCTCCTGCATCTGACGCTTTGCCTTGGTCATATGCCCAGGGTACCACTGAAAATTCATAATTCACCTGTCCTTTATCTATATATGTTATAACTATTGCTACTTAATGGTTCCAAAGCTTCCAAGGCCTGAAAATCTAAACCATGCCTTGCCGATGATATAGTCTCTCTTTACATTGCCAATATTGGCATAGCGGCTGTCCTCACTGTTATTTCGATTGTCTCCAAGTACAAAATACTCATCCTTTTCTAGCTTAACAGCATCAGATGCAATGCCTGCATCCTCCATAGAAGCGACATCTGTGGATTCCTTATAGAGCTCATCATTCACATACAATGCGCCGTCCTTTATCTGAACAGTATCTCCCGGCACCGCTACCACTCTCCTGACATAATAATGTGATTTCTTATTGCCATTTGGAAGAAATACAATAACGTCCCCCTGCTTTGGTTTTGATATGATGTATGCAAATTTATTCACAAGAATATCATCATCATTTTCAAGTGTCTGCTCCATTGCCTGACCTACTACATTTGTACGGATACCGAAAAATGATACCAGCACATATGCCAGACCTATTACCACCACAAGCTCAACTATCCATGACAGTACTTCCCTGACCAATGGCAGATTAATCTTTTTTCTCTGTCTTCTAAAATTAAGTCCTGCTCTTCTTCTACCCATCATCAAACCTCATTTACCATAAAAATCATGTATTCTCTAATTATATATGGTTTTATAAATTCATGCAAGAGTTACTGTTCACTGTGCGGTATAAACAGCAATGTCTATGTTACTGTTCAGACGCAAGCTTGACACCGTGCTGTCAAGCTATGCGCCATAATGTTAATTATTGTGTGATTACATCCCATTTTAAACAATTACGTAACAAAAAACCACCTCGTTACGATTTCTCGACGAAGTGGTCTCTTTCGCGTAAAATATTATTTTACAAGCTCTTTAACCTTAGCAGCTTTTCCGATACGGTCTCTTAAGTAGTAAAGCTTAGCACGACGTACTTTACCTTTACGTACAATCTCAACCTTCTCTACGTTTGGTGAGTGGAGTGGCCATGTCTTCTCAACACCTACGCCGTTAGAAAGCTTTCTAACAGTAAATGTTGTACGGTTTGATCCGTTCTGCTTTTTGATAACTGTTCCCTCAAATACCTGAATACGCTCACGGTTACCCTCTTTGATTTTTCCGTGTACCTTTACAATATCTCCTACAGAAAACTCAGGTACCTCAGCCTTTAACTGCTCGTTCTCGATGCTCTTAATAATTTCACTTGCGTTCATTTTGTGACCTCCTAATTATTTTGACGTTCTTAATGCTACTACTATTTTCACAACAGAGGACCATCTCTTTTATTCACAACATTGGTACTTTACCACAGATTCATGGGATTTGCAAGTGTTTTTTACTATCTTTATCACCGGTCTTTGTTGCCTGTGTTACTGTTCACACCTAACAGTGTGACCAATAATAATATTATTAGCCATCCAGTATACAGATGACTTTGAAAAATGCAATCCCATACGCTCCTGCAGCTTCATAGATGCCTCATTGCCCACAATTATCTGTCCATATGGTATCCAGCCGTTTTCTAAAGCCCTGTTGAAGGCATATGTTTCAAGTGCTGTGGCAAGCTTTTGATGCCTGTACTGCGGCTTTACATAGAGCATGCCTATGCTGCCCTCCTCATGTATTCCGATAATTCCCGCGAGGATATTAATGGTATCATCAGCAGTATTATCACTCAAAAAAGCTCCGTAGACAGCACCTGCCTCTATCCTGTCTACGATATAATCCGGATTATCAAAGCCCGGGTACATTGGCGCAGCCTCCTGTATATCACCTGCATCCAGCTTTCTTATAATTAAGCCATTTGGCATCGGCTTTCCATCCGGTCTGTACAGTCCGCTGACAGATAGCTTTTCTTTGTTTGTATACACCGCCTGTCTGCACTCTACAGTCTCCTTAAAGCCATTTGCCTCAAAAAGCCCAACATACCTTTGCTGGTGAAGCACTATGCCGTTTGTAATCTGCTCTATAATGGTTGCCGGAATATGTTGACTGCTATGTTTATCGACCAGCCTCGTGGTATCTTCCGCTGCCAAATCCACAAGCTCCGACTCACCCTCATCCGGTCTGGTATGAAAGCATACCTTTGAGACCATGTCCCGAAGCAGATATTCGCCATCTGCCTCAAACAGTATCTCGGCGCAGCCCCTGTTTATAAGCTCTATCATATCAATATGAAGCAGTTTATTTTTCATAAGAAACTCTCTGCATTTATCAAGTCTTTTAAACCCGGCATACAAATCCGGTCTGCGCTCCTTTGTGCGCTCAATAGACTTTTCAAGGCGCCATGCATCAATCTTTTTCTGATTGCCTGACATGAGTACCTCAGGCACCTTTTTGTCATGCCACTCAACAGGACGTGAGTACTGAGGGTATTCGAGCAGATTGCCATGAAACGACTCTGTCTCTGCCGAAATATCATTGTGCAATACCCCCGGAACCAGACGTGAAATCGCATCTATCATTACCATCGACGGCAGTTCTCCGCCTGTTAGAACATAGTCACCGATAGAAACATAATCCGTTACCGTCTCCTCCAGCACACGCTCGTCAATACCTTCATAGTGTCCACATAGAAAAATGAGGTCATCACACTTTGCCAATTCTGCTGCCATCTGCTGGTTGAACACGCGGCCCTGTGGAGTAACGTAAATCAGACGGGCATTGTGATTTTGTATTTCTTCTGCTGTATTTTTATATGATGTATTTTCATATAATATATTTTCATCGGCAATATTTTTCCCGGAATTATCACCTGAGTGAACCTGATTACACTTATTGATCTGACTCACCACACTGCTCACAGCCTGATACACAGGCTCTGCCTGCATAAGCATTCCCGCGCCGCCACCATATGTGTAATCATCAACCTTATTGTGCTTATTGTGCGCAAAATCCCTGATATTTACAGTATTGAGTGATATAATATTATGTTTTAAAGCTCTGCCTGTGATACTCTCTGACAGTCCCTGTTCTATCATCTGCGGGAATAAGGTCAGCACATGAAATCTCATTTTCCTCTATCTCCTGTTATCATCCTGTTTTACAGTTTTACGATTTAAAATGTATGATTTTGTTCAATTTTATATCTTATTTTACGGTTTTTGCAGTTTGAGATGCAGCTATCTCAAACCTGCCAGCAGATGCACCTTCATCGTGCCATTTTCCACATCAACGTCCAGTATACAATCCTTTATTGCCGGAATCAGCAGATCATTTGCACCGGCTTTCTTAACAACATACACATCGTTGGCACCGGTCTGGAGTACATCAGCTATGACTCCAAGCTCCTCTCCCTCGTCTGACGTGACTGAAATCCCGATAAGATCAGCTATAAAGTACTCGTTTTCCTCAAGTGGCACCGCATTTTCCCTTGTCACAAAAAGAGGTGCCTTTTTATATTTTTCTACATCATTTATGTCATCTATGCCCTTAAATTTCAAGATAACCTGGTTCTTGAAAAAATTGACAGAAGTTATTTCCAAATCCCTGCGCTCTTTGCCATTATCCAGAATGACATTTTTAAGCTTTTTAAAACGGGCAGCATCGTCAGTGGTTGGGAAAACCTTTACCTCACCGCGAATGCCGTGTGTGCTCGTAATTACACCTACCTGTAGTAAATCTTCCATTCTCTGTCTCCTGATATTAATATAAATCATGACTATTCAGCCCACGCACATTCTCAAAACCATACAATACCGGTTCTGAATAGTTACTATAAATTATAAAAAAACAGGCATCTCATAAGAGATGCCTTCATGTTACTGTACTATCTCAACAATAACCTTTTTGTCTTCTTTAGAGGCTGCGGCCTTAACAACTGAACGAATAGCCTTAGCAATACGTCCCTGCTTGCCGATCACTTTGCCCATGTCAGACTGTGCAACACGTAATTCCAAAACAATTGCTTTCTCGTTTTCGGTCTCAGTTACATTAACCTCATCCGGATAATCAACTAAAGATTTTGCAATTACTTCAACTAATTCTTTCATTACGCCACCTCTTTATCCTATTTCTCGATACCAGCACTCTTGAAGATTCTAGCTACTGTCTCAGTTGGCTGTGCGCCGTTTGATAACCATTTCTTAGCTAATTCCTCATTTACATGATACTCGCTAGGATCCTTAGTTGGATCGTATGTTCCGATCTCCTCGATGCATCTTCCATCTCTTGGTGATCTAGAGTCTGCAACTACGATTCTATAGAAAGGAGCTTTCTTCTGTCCCATTCTTCTTAATCTGATCTTTACTGCCATTTTGTTTCACCTCCTCATAGGTTTATTGAATAATATATATCAAAAGTAAAATAAATACTTTTGTTAACAAAACATGAAATTCTTTAATGAAATCCATTAAAACGGAAGTCCTTTGAATAAGCCTCCCAGACCACCGCCTACACGGCGTCCCTTCTTGCCTCCCATCATACCAGGCATCTGCTTCATGAACTTCTTTGTCTGCTCAAACTGCTTTACAAGTCTGTTGACCTCTGATACATCCACGCCTGCTCCTCTTGCAATACGAGCCTTGCGGCTTGGATTAAGAAGCTTTGGATTTCGTCTTTCCTCAGGTGTCATGGAATAGATGATTGCCTCTGTGCGTGCCATGCCCTTTTCAGCTTCATCTGTATCAATATCCGGCATCTTGCCTCCACCGATACCCATGCCCGGCATCATGCCCATCACGCTTGAAAGACCGCCCATCTTCTTCATCTGACTCATCGAATCAAGGTACATCTCAAAATCAAACTCATTTTTGCGCATCTTCTGCTCAAGCTTCTTGGCCTGTTCCTCATCAATGTTCTCCTGCGCCTTCTCAATCATGGAAAGCACATCGCCCATACCGAGGATTCTTGAAGTCATACGCTCCGGATAGAACTGCTCAAGGTCCGAAAGCTTCTCGCCCATACCTGCGTATAGTATCGGCTTTCCTGTAACGGCTCTGATTGAAAGTGCCGCTCCACCTCTGGTGTCACCATCAAGCTTTGTGATGACAACTCCGTCAATTCCTATCTTTTCATCAAAGGTACCTGCTACATTTACCGCATCCTGACCTGTCATGGCATCAACCACGAGGATGGTCTGGAAAACATCAGTAGCTTCTTTTATCTCAATAAGCTCTGCCATCATATCCTCATCAATATGAAGACGTCCGGCAGTATCGATGATAACAACATTGAAATCGTTTTTCTTAGCGTGCTCTACAGCAGCCTTTGCGATGTCGGCAGGCTTGTTTTTGTCACCCATTGAGAAAACCTCAACGCCCTGCTTCTCACCGTTTATCTTTAACTGCTCAATCGCAGCCGGACGATACACATCACAGGCTACAAGCAGTGATTTCTTGCCCTTGCTCTTAAGCTTTCCGGCAATTTTTGCTGTGGTGGTTGTCTTACCGGCTCCCTGAAGACCTACCATCATGATAACGGTAAGCTCCTTGCCCGGCCTGAAAGCAATCTCTGTCGTCTCAGAGCCCATAAGCTTAATCATCTCTTCGTTTACGATTTTGATGACCATCTGTCCGGGATTGAGACCATTCATGACATCCTGTCCGATTGCTCTCTCCTGAACACTCTTTGTGAACTGCTTAACAACCTTGAAGTTAACATCGGCCTCAAGGAGTGCCATCTTAACCTCTTTAAGAGCAGCCTTTACATCATCCTCAGTAAGCTTTCCCTTGCTGCGGAGATTTTTGAAAACGTTCTGCAGTTTTTCTGATAAACTGTCAAATGCCATATTACAGCTCCTCTAGTATCTGATTCGAAATAGCTTCGATTTCATTCATTAATAGCTCATTATGTGATTTCTTAAAATCATTTGTCAGCTCATGAATCCTTCGTATGTCACTCTTTATGGACATGAACTTCTCAACAAGATGCAGCTTTGCTTCATAATCAAGCAGCTTCTTATTGCACCTCTTAATCAGATCGGCAACACCCTGACGGGAAATCCCCTCCTCGGATGCTATCTCACCGAGTGACAAATCATTGAAGACAAAATCCTCATATACCTGACGCTGATGATCATTCAAAAGCTCACCGTAGAAATCATATAAATATGCCTGTTCAAGTTTTTCTTCCATATCAAGTATCCTCTTTTTCCCTCGAACCTATGGTAGAATAACACATAGTTTGCCCGGTGTCAAGTAAAAATACTTGATACTTTTATTTTTATATCATAGTGCGTACAATTCTTGGCTTGTAGCCCTTCTTTTCGAGCGCTGCCATAATCTGCTCCTTGTGCTCTGTACCGAAACACTCAAGCGTGATGCGAAGCTCAACAGCCGCACTTCTGTTTGTAGTGACAAACTGGTTATGCTCCAGCTTGATTACATTGCCCTGTACATCGGCAAGAGTCTGTGAAACCTTGGCAAGCTCGCCCGGCTTATCAGGCAGAAGCACTGAAACAGTAAAGATTCTGTCTCTGAAAATAAGTCCCTGCTGTACAACTGATGACATGGTAATGACATCCATGTTGCCGCCGCTTAGGATAGAAACCACTCTCTTGTCCTTTACTCCAAGATGCTTAAGCGCAGCTACAGTCAGAAGACCTGAGTTTTCGACTATCATCTTGTGATTCTCCACCATATCAAGGAAAGCCACGATAAGCTCGTCATCCTCCACTGTGATGATATCATCAAGATTTTTCTTTATGTATGGGAAAATATTTGAGCCCGGTGTCTTTACCGCTGTTCCGTCTGCAATAGTATTTACACTTGGTAAAGTGGTCACCTTGCCGTTCTTAAATGACTCCTGCATACAATTGGCACCGGCCGGCTCCACTCCGATAACCTTAATCTTTGGATTTAATAGCTTTGCAAGTGTGGATACACCTGTTGCCAGTCCGCCACCTCCGATTGGAACGAGGATGTATTCAACAAGAGGAAGCTCCTTGAATATCTCCATAGCGATAGTTCCCTGTCCTGTTGCGACAGCTAAATCATCAAACGGATGGATGAATGTATATCCCTCTTTCTCTGCAAGCTCATATGCCTTGGCACATGCCTCATCATACACATCTCCGTAAAGCACTACCTCAGCGCCGTAGCTCTTTGTACGGTTTACCTTAATAAGAGGTGTGGTGGTAGGCATCACGATGACAGCCTTGCAGCCATAGCACTTTGCCGCATATGCAACACCCTGCGCATGGTTTCCTGCAGATGCTGTGATGAGTCCCTTTGCTCTCTCCTCGTCTGTGAGGGTGCTTATCTTGTAGTAAGCGCCTCTGACCTTGTAAGCTCCGGTAAACTGCATATTTTCAGGCTTCAAATATACCTTATTGCCTGTCTGGTCACTTAAAAAATCACTGTAAATGAGCTTTGTTTCAAGGGTAACCTCCTTGACCTTCTCACTTGCTTCTTCAAATTTATCTAATGTCAGCATTTTTGTTCTTCCTTTCATTGATATAACGATTCAGAACCACCCACGCATTATTCGCAAAAACGCATTGTTCTCAGTGGTCCTGAATAGTTATTTTTCATTATATTATACCAAAAATTCCGTACAGATATATATAAACTGATATACCAGATTATTATAAACAATATAACTTATACGCTCAAAGATATTTTCAAATTATTCCGTTTTGGTGTCAAACAATGCATTCACGAACTCGTCCGAATCAAATTTCTGCAAATCATCGATTGTCTCACCGACTCCGATATACTTGACCGGCACTGAAAGCTCCGACTGTATCGCTACAGCGATACCTCCCTTTGCTGTACCGTCCATCTTGGTGAGTACGATGCCCGAAATCTTTGCCACATCAGAAAACTCTCTCGCCTGAACAAGTGCATTCTGGCCTGTGGTCGCATCAAGCACCACGAGTGTCTCTCTGTATGCATCCGGATACTCGCTCTCAAGGATTTTATTGATTTTTCCAAGCTCATTCATCAGATTCTTTTTGTTGTGGAGTCTTCCCGCTGTATCCACGAGAAGCACATCAGCGTTTCTGGCCTTTGAAGCAGCAACCGCATCGTATACAACAGCTCCCGGGTCTGCGCCCTCGGCACCGCCAATCATATCAACTCCGGCGCGGTTTGCCCATTCCTTCAGCTGGTCGCCTGCTGCCGCCCTGAAGGTATCAGCACCTGCAATAACCACCTTCTTGCCCTGTTCCTTGAGCTTTCCTGCAAGCTTTCCGACAGTGGTAGTCTTTCCTACTCCATTGACACCGATTACAAGCACAACAGACTTTTCATTCTCAAATCTGTAGGCGGTCTCCTCCACCTTCATCTGCTCCTTGATGCTCTCAATCAGAAGCTCCTTGCACTCTGCCGGCTCCTTGATATGCTGCTCCTTAACCTTTCTCTGCAGATCCTCGATGATATTCTCCGTGGCTCTCACTCCGAGATCTCCCATGATGAGAATCTCCTCAAGCTCCTCATAAAAATCATCATCTATATGCGAAAATCCACTGAAAAGTGAATCTATGCCTGAAACGATATTGTCTCTGGTCTTTGTCAGTCCTGAAACGAGCCTCTTAAAAAAGCCCGGCTTTTTTTCTTTTTCTTCCATTTCAACTCTCCATAAATAAAATTCTACTGCGTCAGATCATTCTCTATAAGATTTACTGAAACGAGTGTGGAAACACCCTTTTCCTGCATCGTAATACCATATAGTCTGTCCGCTGCCTCCATCGTACCACGTCTGTGTGTGATAACGATAAACTGTGTGTTTTTTGTAAGCTTGTTCAGATAATTTGCATAGCGAGAAACGTTTGAGTCATCAAGCGCCGCCTCAATCTCATCAAGCAGACAAAACGGTGATGGCTTAAGTGCCTGAATGGCAAACAAAAGCGCAATAGCGGTGAGCGCCTTTTCTCCACCGGACATCTGCATCATATTCTGAAGCTTCTTTCCGGGCGGCTGTGCGATGATTCTGATGCCGCACTCAAGTATATCCTCATCCTCCACAAGCTCCAGGGAACCATGTCCACCACCAAAAAGCTGCTTAAAGGACTTGTCAAACTCTCTCTGAATCTCGGCAAACTTCTCTGTAAACTGCTTTCTCATACCACTGTCAAGCTCATCTATGATGCCAACCAGCGTCTTTTCAGCCTCGATAAGGTCATCATGCTGTCCCTTCAAGAACTCATAACGTGTTGAAATCTCCCTGTATTCCTCAATAGCGTTGACATTTACATCGCCGAGGCGTCTGATTTCGTCCTTTATGCCTGCAATCAGCTTCTTTAATGAAGGCAGATCATCGTATGCATCATTTCTAAGCTCTGCTGCCGCATGCGGAGTAAGCTCATATTCATCCCACATGTAGTTAGTCTGAGTCTCTGAAGCCTCCTTAAGCTTCTCTCTCTGGCTGTTCAGTCTGAAAAGCTCCTTATCCAAATCAGCCTGTTTCTTTGAAACTTCCTCCTGCTTTGCAAAAAAGCCTCTGTACTCCTCAGACATCTTTTCCTTTTTGGCAATGCTTTCCCTAAGCTCTTCGTCAAGCTTTGAATTGTTGTCCTTTGATGCCAGAATGGTCTGTGTAATTGCATCAATATCAGCCTGCTTCTTTTTAATATCATCCTTTGCAGTAGCTGCCCCTTCCACGAGACTTTCCCTCTGCTCATCAAATTTTTCTATCTCTGAATTGATACGATTGATATTTTCTATAGCAAACTCAGCCGTCTTTGTGATATTTGCAAGTTCCAGTGAAATGGCAGCGGCCTTGTGTGAAGCCTCCTGCTCAAGTACACCCTGCTTCTCAAGAATCTCACTGTATGAGCTGTTTTCCTTCTCAAGCTGCTCCTCACGCTGCTTTGACGCCTCAAGCTGTGCTGCGATATCCTTCTTGCCCTGATTTATCTCTTCGAGCTGTTTTTCAATCTCCGCATTTTCTGTGCGCAGATCCTCGTAAACATTCGCACTCTCCTTCTTTTGCTGGTCTGCCCTGTCAACAGAAATCTGTGCTGTATTCTGCTCAATATACTTTTCCTGAAGCAGTGTCTTTATGGCTGCTATATCCTCCTCGCCAAGTGCAATAGCAGTCGCAATATCATCCTTTCTGGCTCTAAGCTCTTTAAGCTTTGTCTTAGTCTGATCAACTCTCTTTTCAAGCTCCTCAATCTCACGATTTCTCGCAAGCAGATTGGATGAATTTTTAAACGCACCACCGGACATAGATCCTCCCGGTGCCAGATACTCGCCCTCGACAGTCACGATATGGAGTGAATAGTGATTCTTCTTTGCAAGCGCAATGGCATTGTCAATTGTGTCCACCACAATCACCCTGCCAAGCAGGTAAGCAACAACCTCATCAAACTTCGGATCACACTTCACCAGCTTATTTGCAATGCCAAGCACACCCTTTTCGCCGAGTGCCGCCTCATTTTTTGTATTTCTGTTTGCGCGCACACTAGTAAGAGGTAAAAACGTAGCCCGTCCAAAATGATTGGTCTTTAAAAAGCCTATCATCTTTTTGGCTGTGGCCTCATCCTCAGTGACAATATTCTGGATATTGCCGCTTAAGGCTGTCTCTATCGCTATCTCATAGCGCTTATCCACCTGGATAAGATCTGAAACCACGCCGAGAAGCCCCGGATTTTTAGCCTTCTGCTCCATAACACGCTTGATGCTGTTGCCATAGCCATCGTAACGCTCAGCAATATTTTTAAGTGACTCAAGCCTTGAAACAGACTTATGATACTCTGTGGAAGTCTCCTCCATCAGACGGGCATTCTCCTTAGACTTGTCTCTCCACTCCTTAGCCTTTGCCAAAAGAGCCGACTCCTTTTCCTTTAAACCGGCAATCTCTTCATTGACAGCCGAAAGCTTCTTATTAGCCTCATCCAATATATCATCAAGCCCTGCTTCCCTTGTCTTTCTATCTAAAAGACGCTTGGTAAGCTCCGCCTTTCTGATATTAATCTGCTCTATCATGGTAGCAAATCGCTGCTGCCTTGATTGGATACTGCCTCGCTCCTGAAGCAGGGCAATAAGCTCATTCTTACCCTTTTCCAGTCCATCATTGCAGCGGTTGACCTCTGCAAGCACAGCCTCATGCTCATTTACAGCAAGAAGTTCGTTCTGCTTCATCTGCTCTATCTCAGCTTCCAGTGTGGCCTTTTTTTCATCGTACTCTTTTCTGCTTTTAAGACGCTCAGCCTTTTCCTTTTCGATAGCTAAAAGACGCGACTGCAGATGCTCATCCGTCATTTCGGCCGTGTGAATCTGCTCCTTTAAAAGCTCTATTTGATTCTCAAGCTTCTGTCTGGTGGATGAAGTGCTTGTGATGCTCTCACGAAGAGACTCAATACGCTCATCCATCTGCTGCATATCGTTCCCCAGCCTCTCATACTCTGCCTTGATGCTCTCGTATGTGGCGTTGGTCTCCTTTAGCTCATCATCAGCAATAGCGTATTTCTCATCAGCCGCCTTAAGCTCAGACTCGATGCGTGCTGATTCAAGTAAAAACATGTTGACATCGTAGTTCTTCAGCTCTTCCCTCTTTTTGAGATATGTATGAGCCTTCTCAGACTGCCTCTGCAACGGGCCTACCTGCCTCTCAAGCTCTGTCAGGATATCATTGACACGAACAAGGTTCTCCCGCTCATTATCGAGCTTCTTTTGTGCTGTAAGCTTTCTCTTTTTAAACTTTACAATGCCGGCAGCCTCATCAAACAGCTCTCGCCTCTCCTCCGGCTTTCCGCTTAAAATCCTGTCAATCTGACCCTGTCCAATGATGGAATAGCCCTCTTTACCGATACCTGTATCGTAGAAAAGCTCCGAAACCTCCTTAAGCCTGCACGGATTGCCATTGATGAGATACTCGCTCTCTCCTGAACGGTAAACACGTCTGGCAACTGTAACCTCATTGAAATCAATCGCAAGCGAATGGTCTGAATTATCAAGAGTGATGGCAACATACGCATATCCAAGCGGCTTCCTGTTCTCTGTACCCGCAAAAATAACATCCTGCATGCTGGCACCTCGAAGCTGCTTTGCGCTCTGCTCACCAAGCACCCATCTGACCGCATCGGCGACATTACTCTTTCCACTGCCGTTTGGCCCGACAATACCTGTGATGCCGTTGTGGAACTCAAAAACAATTTTGTTGGCAAAGGACTTAAAGCCCTGTACTTCCAAGCTCTTTAAATACATTAAAAACTCCTATTCCCTGTTTCTGTATAAAAGAAGCGCCTGATATGCAGCCTGCTGCTCTGCCGCCTTCTTTGTGTGGCCCTCTCCCACGCTGACACGCTCACCATCCACAAGCACTGCAACAGTAAACTGCTTGTCATGGTCCGGACCGCTCTCCTCAATAAGCTCATAGGAAAGCTGCTCATGCCTGCCCTGTATGAGCTCCTGAAGGATAGTCTTGCTATCATAAAAGAGCTGCTTATTCTCAATATCTGTCATGATAAATCTAAGCACAAACTCCTTTGCATTAGTAAAACCACCATCTAAATAAATTGCTCCAATCACTGCCTCAAGCGCATCAGAAAGAATCGATTTTCTCTTTCTGCCACCTGTGTGATCCTCGCCCCTGCCAAGACGCAGGTACTTTCCAAGGTCAAGTGGCTTTGTACAAAGTGCAAGAGTCGGCTCACAAACAATGCTTGCGCGCAGCTTGGTAAGCTCACCCTCAGGCTTTTGCGGATAATTGATAAACAAAAACTCACTTGAAACTATTTCCAAAACAGCATCGCCCAAAAACTCCAGACGTTCGTTATCAGAATGCTTTTTCATGTGCTTTTCATTGGCATACGAGCTGTGTGTCAGCGCCTGCTCAAGCAGATGTCGGTTCTTGAACGTATAGCCTATTTTGCTTTGAAATTCATTTAAATCTGCCATAATTTCTCCTCTATTTCTATATCTATCCATTTTACATGTTCCGTGAGCATAACGAAAAGCCCTCATAATAAAGGGCTTTTCATTAGTTAAACATACTACTGCTCGCTTACAGCTTTTTTAATCTGCTCAACAGCATCGCCAACAGTGACGATTTTCTCTGCTTCCTCATTAGGAATCTCGATATCGAACTCTTCCTCGATACCCATGATAATCTGGAAAACATCCAGTGAATCTGCACCAAGATCATCAATGAAGGTTGACTCCATAGTAACCTCGTTCTCATCTACGTTAAGTACCTCGACAATAATGTCTCTAAGCTTCTCAAATTCCATTTTTAATACCTCTCATTTCTGTTTATAGTGACTAATCATACAGCAGTGCTGCTATCTAATCAGCCGGTTTATTAATAATATATTCTTTTATTTTATCATTAATCTCTTTTTCCTTAAATGTAACACACTGGAAAACAGAGTTAGTGATCTCCTTTGCCTTGGAGCTGCCGTGTGTCTTTACCACAAGACCGTTAAGACCTAAAAGCGGTGCTCCGCCATACTCGGTCGCATCAAACGACTTGAGCGTATTTTTAAGAGCCGGAAGTGCAAGTACCGCACCTATCTTGCTCTTTAATGTGCTCATGAGGCCCTTCTTTATAACTCCGATAAGAGTGGAGCTAAGACCCTCGTAAAGCTTTAAAATAACATTGCCTGTGAAAGCCTCACAGACGATAACATCAGCATCTCCCTTTGGAATATCCCTTGCCTCAATACTTCCGACAAAATTGATATCCGTGCACTCACGTAAAAGCGGCATGGTCTCCTTTACCAGAGCATTGCCCTTCTCCTCCTCTGCACCGATATTGACCAGTGCAACTTTTGGATTCTTCACGCCGACAACGTGCTCCATATAGATAGAGCCCATCTTTGCAAACTGTACCAGATGCTCTGCTCTCGCATCCACATTGGCTCCACAATCTATGAGTAAAGACACTCCACGCTCAGTTGGAATAAGCGGTGCCAAAGGCGGTCTTTGTATCCCCTTTATCCTGCCGACTATGACCTGTCCTCCGACAAGCACAGCGCCTGAGCTTCCCGCTGAAACAAATGCATCAGCCTCTTTATTTTTGACCATATTCATGCCGACAACTATTGAAGACTGCTTCTTTCGCCTGATTGCCACAACCGGCGGCTCTGCCATCTCAATAACCTCCGGTGCATCTACTATCTCTATCTGTCCATCCGGATATGTATACTGTGAAAGTTCTCTCTCAACAGGCTCCTTCTGTCCCACAAGAAAAATCTTTATATCATCTCTTTTGTTAACTGCGTCTACCGCACCCTTAACTACCTCTGCAGGTGCATTGTCGCCACCCATTGCATCGAGTGCGACCCTTGTTGTACTTTGCATTGTGACCTCCCTGTGCCTGCCAAACGGCAAACAACTACTTGATTAAATCAAATATACTATAATCATAAGTATAAATCAATAACCAATTCACTACTCTATATGGCTTCCATCATTCTCCCGGACTCATTGAAATAACCTTGCCACAGTTCCATAAATCAGCAGTGCGCTTTGCTGCATCAAGTCTGTCTTCGTCCGACTTAAAATCAATATTCACAGAGTGGCATCCGCACTCAAGGCATGTCACATAATATGAGCTGCCACAATCCTCTTCAAGTATTCCTGCGCCGCCGCAGAGCGGACACTCATAGATTTCAACTAAATCGTCTATATTCATTATATTATTTCCTTCTTTCTATCATCATAATTACCGGATACTTAAATATCCACACAGTATAATAACATCCCTGCAAGCTATATACAAGCAAAAAGTACCTTCATTTTATTATGGGATAAATAAGGGATAAAATCAATCCAAAAAAGGGATTGAACGATATCGTTCAATCCCTTAATTTTACTGGTTTTCTACTATTAGTCCTGAGGAATGATTTCTTTTTTGTTGTATGATCCGCAGTTCTTGCAAACTCTGTGTGGCATCATAAGCTCTCCACATTTGCTGCATTTTACTAAAGTAGGAGCAGACATTTTCCAGTTTGCTCTTCTCTTATCTCTTCTTCCCTTAGAAGATTTATTCTTTGGACAAATTGACATTTGTTTACACCTCCTTAAACTTGTTAAATATATCCTGGAACGCTGCCATTCTTGGATCCGGTACAAAACTATCGCAACTGCAGGTGCCTTTATTCAAGTTCATCCCACAGACTTTACAAATACCTTTGCAATCGTCTTTGCACAGAACTCTCATTGGCCAGTTCACCAGAATTTCGGCGTAGACAAGTTTATCTACATCGAGTTCAAACCCAATCAGGTAGTCAGTTTCCTCCATCTCTTCATCGACTAATGCTCCGTCTGTGATTTTCAGAGTCTTGTCAATGTCAAAATGCATGTTTGTTGGAACTTCTTCCAAGCATCGGCTGCACGGTATCGCTATGTCTATATCTACTGTTCCCGTGATGTGCACTGCTGCATTCTCCACGTTTGAGATATGAAGTGATATCGGCTGCTTTTTCAGAATAGGATAATCTCCTAAACGCGACTCAAATGATGTGAGCGTAAGCTCTGTCTCAATTGTTGTCTCTTTATTGATAGATTTTACAATGGTTGATATATCAATCATAGTTCTCTCCTATTCACACCTAACCAATTATACATATTGGAGTGGTGTTTGTCAACAAAATTTTATAATTTATCCACAACTTTTTGCTTTTTATTAACCGACAAGCTTTACTGTCTCACGGCAGATTGCAAGCTCCTCGTTTGTAGGGATGACACATACCTTTACGCTTGAGTCTGCTGTTGAGATAAGTGCCTCCACGCCGCGTGTCTTGTCGTTTGTTACACGGTCAATCTTTATGCCGAGGTAACCTAAATATGCCATGATTTTTTCTCTTACAAAGCTTGTGTTCTCACCGATTCCTGCTGTGAATGCGATAGCATCTACTCCGTTCATTGCTGCTGCATATGCTCCGATGTATTTTGCTACTCTGTAGCTGAATACCTCTACTGCTGCGATGGCACGCTTGTTGCCCTCATTGTAGGCTGCCTCAAGGTCTCTGAAGTCGCTTGATACGCCTGACATACCGGCTACTCCCGACTTCTTGTTGAGCACATTCATCACACCATCGATATCAAGGTTTTCTTTCTTTGCGATGAACTCCATGATTGATGGGTCGATATCACCTGAACGTGTTCCCATAACGAGTCCCTCAAGTGGTGTAAGTCCCATTGATGTATCTACGCATTTACCGTTTAATACTGCGCTGACTGAAGCTCCGTTTCCAAGATGTGCTACGATAATCTTTGAGTTGTTTAAGTCCATTCCAAGGTAGCTTGCTGCCTCCTTTGATACGAAGCTGTGGCTTGTGCCGTGGAAGCCGTATCTTCTTACCTTGTACTTCTCATAGTACTCATATGGAAGGCCGTAGAGATATGCTTTCTCAGGCATTGTCTGATGGAAGGCTGTATCAAATACTCCTACCATTGGTACGTTTGGCATAAGTGCCTGGCATGCTCTGATTCCGATAATGTTTGCAGGGTTGTGAAGAGGTGCGAGGTCGTTGCACTCCTCTACCTGTGCGATTACTTCCTCTGTGATGACTACTGAGTCTGAGAACTTCTCGCCACCGTGCACTACACGATGTCCTACTGCATCGATCTCTGCAAGTGATTTTACTGCGCCTGTCTTTGGATTTACAAGTGCATCGAGTACCATCTGGATGGCCTCTTTATGTGTTGGCATAGGTGCCTCTGTGATTTCCTTATCAAGCCCCTCTTTCTGATATACGAGTCTGCCATCGATTCCGATTCTCTCGCAGAGTCCTTTTGCAAGTACCTCCTCTGAATCTGAATTGATGAGCTGGTATTTCAGTGATGAACTACCGCAATTAATTACTAATACATTCATTGTTTTGTCTCCTTTGGTTTAAAATTACAATACTATTGTTAGTATAAACTTATTTTTCAAATGCGACAAGGGTGTTTTTGTGGTATTATGGGTTTGAACTCTAAAAAATACATTATTGATTAAAGGAGCAGCAAAACATGAAGGTTGCAGGTGTGATTACCGAATACAATCCATTCCACAATGGGCACAAATATCAGCTAGAGCAGATTAAAAGGCAGACATCTGCTGATTATATCGTCGTAGTAATGAGCGGTGATTTCGTGCAAAGAGGTGAGCCTGCCATAATTGACAAATACGAGCGCACACGCATGGCTCTTTTGAACGGTGCCGACCTGGTGCTTGAGCTTCCATCGGTCTTTGCCACTGCTTCTGCCGAGTTTTTTGCCGGTGGCGGAGTCAGTGTACTCAAAAGCACAGGTGTGGTGGACATGCTTTGCTATGGTGTGGAGTCTGTGGACCATGAACTTACAAAGCTTGTGGCTGGCGTGCTTAAGAATCCGCCTGCTGAGTATTCCGCCTCTCTTGCCCGGCTGATTCAGGGTGGGATGAGCTTTCCTGTGGCCAGGAGCAGAGCTCTATGTGAATATTTTCAAGATAACTATGATAGTTCTTTTGAGAAATTAGATACTTTCATAGCTTCACCAAATAATATTCTGGCCATTGAGTACGAGAAGGCTTTAATGGACTGTGATATTACGGGATTTCCTCTTAAGCGCATCGGGGAAGGATATCATAGCACTGATTCGACAAGTGAGTTTTCTTCCGCTACGGCTGTGCGCGGGGTGATTTCGACCTTAATTGATATAGACAAACACAACACTATTACTAATATGCAGCTTGATAATTCATGGATTTCCGCAAAGTTCAGTCAGCTAATGCCATCAGACTGCGCAGATATTCTTGTCAATTGTATTTTAGGCGGTTATATTGTGTTTCCGGATGATATTTCTGAAATGCTTTACTATCGCCTACTGACTGGGAAGGATAAAGGCTTTGCGCAGTATGCAGACTGCACAAAGGAGCTTTCTGCAAAGATAGTTAAAAATATTTATAAATATGAAAGTTTTACGCAGTTTTGTAACTTACTGAAGAGTAAAAATCTGACTTATACGCGTATTTCGAGGGTTCTCATGCATATTTTACTTGGTATTGAGAATGATGATTTTAATATATGTATAGATAATCCTTATCTGCGTATACTCGGTTTCAAAAAATCAGCAGGAGAGCTTATGCATCTCCTCAAAAAAAGAGCATCAGTGCCTATTATTACAAAAGTCGCTGATGCCCCGTACGAGCTTATTTCCAAGGATATTTTTGCTGCTGATTTGTATGGCAGGCTGTGTCATTCACAGCACAATGAATTTACTCATGGAATTGTAATTATTTAATCTACAGCTCCATTATAATTTCTCGCGCCAGACGTTCCTCTATAGGCTTTGCATACACTCCCGGTGCAAACTCAACAGTGGCTCCTATGCCCTTTTGGAGCACGAAACGCAGCTTGCCGTCTCTCACCTTTTTATCGGTGTAGAGTTTCTTTACAAGCTCTTCCCTGTCTATATAGTCAGGTATACATGTCGGAAGACCGGCTCTCTCATAGAGCTTTATCACGCGTTCTGCCTGCTCCTCTGACATATAGCCAAGGCGTGCTGACATGAGTGCCTGTGCTGCCATTCCGATTGACAGTGCTTCTCCGTGCAGCAGCCTGTAGTCGCTGACTGTCTCAATGGCTCGACCTACTGTGTGGCCCAGATTTAAGGTTTCGCGAAGACCGGCTTCTCTCTCATCCTTCATGACCACATTGTACTTGATACGGCAGTTGTTTTCCGCGATATACTCACATGCAAATTTCTTGAATGAATAGATATCATCCAGATTTTCCTCGATAAATTCAAACATATCCTCACTGCCTAAGCATGCGTGCTTTATGGTCTCTGCCATACCGCTTGCCATCTGACGCTGTGGCAGTGTTTTCCAGGCAGCTATATCTATATATACCTTTTTCGGCTGATTGAACAAGCCTATGGTGTTGGTAGCAAGAGGTGTATCGATGGCTGTCTTGCCGCCTACCGAAGCATCTGCTGCCGCAAGAAGTGTGGTTGCATAGTTGATAAACGGCACTCCTCTGCCATAAGTTCCTGCAATAAAGCCTGATAGGTCAGTCACCACACCTCCCCCGACTGCTATGATGCAGCAATCTCTTCTATAGCCCTTTGCAAGCATGGCATCCTCTATCTTTGCCTTTGTCTCACGCGACTTGCTCTTTTCACCCGCCGGAAAAACGAACAAATCTACCGAATATCCTGCCTGCTTTATTTTCTCACAGATAGGAAGTGCATATGGATCACGCACATTTGTATCCGTAATCACTGAAAATTTTTTTATTTTACCTACGAGACCGTTTTCCAAATCTGATATAAGGGAATCCTCAAGGTTGTAGCCTATCTCAATATCATATGTGTCATCTACTACTTTTTTGAGTTCTACATTGAATATGCTCATTTCTTTCTCCTGTTATGTTGTATTTTGTTGCTTTCCTGCGGGAAACTGCTACAGTATACCCACAGCCTGCTTTGCAAGCTTATCTGCCTCTTCGTTGCCCTCTACTCCTGAGTGTCCCTTTACCTTTACAAAGGTAAGCTTTATTTTATTCTTAACCGACATGATGTATTCGTGATAAGCTATGGTGCCTGCCTTGTTTCGCTTCCAGGCTCCTGTGGCCCACATCTCTATGCCCATATAGTCATAGTATATGACAAGCTCCTTTATTCCAAGCTCTATAGCCTTTTTTACGGCAGCCTCAGCGCCCTTTATCTCTCCGGCTACGTTGCGCATTGTGGCCATCTCAGCATCGTCATCCGCTCCCTGCAGCACGTATTTTTCATTGCCGGTCACAAGAAAACCTCCATAGCCATAGGTGTGTGTAACCTTGTTAAAGGAGCCGTCGACAAACGCATACGTACTATTTTCGCCGGATGATTTCATTCCCGTAATGGTTTTCTCTCCGGCAATAATTTTCTCTCCGTTAATAAATATTTCTGCCTCTTCTATCGTCTTAAAGCTTTTATACACTGCTCCCTGATATCCGTCAACCATTGCTTTGCAATCATTCCAGTTGAAATATATCCCGGGAACCTTTCCCTTTTTTACCGCATAGTATTTTGATGCCATGCTTAATTTCTCCTTTATTTCTCCTTTAATTCTTCTTCCTTTGCCTGTTCCTTAAGCTCTTTCAATTTGTAAAGCTTCTTGAAATACAAATAGACCATTGTATCCCTGCCGGCATCGACTATCCTGCAACCATACAGCTTTTTTTCCGCAGTGTCATCAATCCGGACTTTTCTGACCTTCAGTTGAAGAGTAAAATCGTGGTCTCCAACGCTATCACTGAATTCCACCACCACAAGCCTGCCGTCTATTTCAATCTCACTGTCACAATAAAATGAGATTCCAACCTGGCTCACATCATGAACAACGCCTGTATAATATCCATCCTCGCCATATATGCTCAGATTACAGCTCTGCTCTATTAATATTCTGTCCTTTGAACGGCGCTCATCCTCGCGTGCTGTCTCCTTGTAGGTGCTGGTTTGAATCAGGTAATATGTTTCATTTCCCCTTTTCGTCACCTTAAGACTCACATCGGGCCAGAAATATCTTCTCCCATGGTGATTATTAACATAAACATTTATGACAATTCCCTTGAATGCACCTGTTCCAAAATCAACCACATGACCACCATATTCATATGCCTTTACGTACACTCCGCCACTTTCAATTTCTTCAACTGCAGAATCAAGGTCGTATTCCAGTCCGCCCCAGTTGGCCTGCAGCACAAGCTTTTCCCCTTTTTCCAGATCCTGTAATAGCATAATTATACACCTCTGAATTATATTATTATTTATGGGTTCTGAATAGCTACCTGTTTTTATAACACTCTCGACAAAAATTCCTGTAATCTCTCACTCTTTGGCGCGCCAAATACTTCCTCAGGTGTGCCCTCCTCAGCTATGGTGCCCTCATTTATGAACATCACTCTGTTTGCCACCTCTCTGGCAAAGCCCATCTCATGTGTCACGACTACCATTGTCATGCCTGCCTCTGCAAGCTCCTTCATTACTGAAAGCACCTCACCTACCATCTCAGGGTCAAGTGCCGATGTAGGCTCATCAAACAGTATGATGTCAGGATTCATAGCAAGTGAACGGATAATTGCCACTCTCTGCTTCTGTCCTCCAGAAAGCTGTGCCGGATATGCATCTGCCTTATCAAGGAGACCTATTCTGGTGAGAAGCTCATCTGCCTTCTTTGATGCCTCATCCTTCGTCATCACACCGAGCTTCACCGGTGCAAGCATTATATTTGCTTTTATTGTCATGTTTGCAAACAGATTGAACTGCTGGAAAACCATGCCTATTTTCTGTCTGGTCACATTGATATCTGTCGACTTGTCTGTCAGGTCTGTTCCTTCAAAAAGGATTTGTCCTGATGTAGGTGTCTCGAGCAGATTGAGGGAGCGTAAAAATGTAGATTTTCCACAGCCTGACGGTCCGATGATGGCAATTACATCACCTCTGTTTACCTCTGTGCTTATACCCTTTATTACCTCCTGCTCTCCAAAACTCTTGTGCAGGTCTTTTACCTCTAGTATCACGTTATTATCTTTCATTGCTTCTCAGTCTCCTCTCAAGTTTGCTTACTCCGTGGCTTAAAAGCATCACTATAACCAGATAAATAAGGGCTACAGCAATAAGCGGTATAAATGCCTCGTATGTGTTGCTTCGTATGATATCTCCACCCTTTGTCAGATCCATCATACCAATATAACCACTGATTGATGTCTCCTTGAGGAGGCTGATAAACTCGTTAAGCAGCGCCGGAAGTATATTTTTGACAGCCTGCGGTATGATAACAAGCTTCATGGTCTGGCTGTAGTTGAGTCCTAAGCTTCGTCCTGCCTCAAACTGTCCTATATCTACAGACATGATTCCTGAACGCACAATCTCTGCCACATATGCAGCCGAGTTGAGGCCGAAAGCAATGACTGCTACAAGTATCTTGTTGGTCACAGATGCAAGCACTACATAGTATATGATAAGAAGCTGTATCATGACAGGTGTTCCCCTGATGATGGTCAGGTATACCTTGCAAATTCCGTTCAATATGGCAAGACCGCCGTTTCTGTCATGGCTGGTTCTGACTATCGCAATTAAAAATCCCAGCACAATACCAAGCATTACGGCAAATACTGTGATAACTATTGTATTGCCAAGACCCTTTACGATATACATGTAACGATTGTCCTTGACAAAGTTGTCATAGAGCTTTTCCTTTATACCGATTGAAGAACCCAACTGGCTGTCTTTTACGATAATCTCCTGCTTTGTGGTGATATATGTATCGGTAAAATCAACATTTTTCTTTCTGTCCTCTGTCACTGTAAAGCCTGATGCCCCGACATCCACCTTGCCTGATGATACAGCGGCAATGATTGCGTCAAACTGCATATCCTCTACCTGCATATCCATGCCAAGCTCATCGGCTATGGCCTGCATAATATCCATATCAATTCCTGTGACCTTGTTGTCCTCATAGTACTCATATGGCGGGAACTCTGCATTGGTTCCTACCTTAAGTGTACCGTTTGACCTGTCAATGTCTTTCTTCACGTAGGGAGTCTTTCCCACCTGATCCACAGAGCCGATATAGTTGTCGATGATGCTCTGAACTGTTCCATCCTGCTGCAGCTTTTCAAGCGCAGTATTTACCTTGTCGCGAAGCTCTGTATTACCCTTTTTCAGGCAGAATGCATAGTCCTCGTTGGTAAACTCCTCGTCCAGTATCTTAAGTCCCTTGTTTTCTTTTACAAAGGCAAGTGCCGGCTGCTCATCAATAACTACGCAGTCAATCTTGCCGACCTTTAATGCCTGGACTGCATCGGCACCCTTGTTGTATCTCTCTACCTTGGTGCCTGAACCGTCGTTCTCATAATCAGATACATAGATATCTCCTGTGGTACCGAGCTGGACACCTATTTTCGCACCCTCCAGATCGTCCACACAAGCGACCTTTTTGCTGTCGCTTTTGCCGCATGCGCATAAGCTAACAATGAATGTAGCCATTAATGCTGCCATAAGCAAAATCATAATCGGTTTTTTCTTAATGGATTTCATATTATTCCTCATTTCTGTATAAATATTTATTCAAGATTATATCATATTAGTTTATAAAAAAAAAGAGCCTGATTTTCTCAGACTCTTTTATACCAAATATTTATGCATCATGCTCCATGTTGCTTAACTTCTTCGCCTGGTCGGCTGCGATACAGGCATCAATTATCTCCTGGATATCTCCGTTAAGAATCTTGTCAAGCTTATAGAGTGTCAGATTGATTCTGTGATCTGTCACACGTCCCTGTGGGAAGTTGTAGGTACGAATCTTCTCAGCACGGTCTCCTGTACCGATCTGGCTTCGTCTCTCCTCTGCCTCTGCATCCTGCTTCTTCTGAAGCTCCATGTCATAGAGCTTTGTACGAAGAAGTGCAAAAGCCTTTTCCTTGTTCTGTATCTGTGACTTCTCAGTCTGGCTGTAGATGACAATACCTGTTGGATAATGTGTCAGTCGGACTGCTGAATCTGTTGTGTTGACACACTGTCCACCGTTTCCGGAAGCACGCATTACGTCGATTCGGATATCCTTGTCATCAATCTTGACATCCACGTCCTCTGCCTCAGGCATCACTGCAACTGAGCATGTGGATGTCTGGATACGTCCCTGCGACTCTGTCTCAGGCACTCGCTGCACACGGTGTACTCCCGACTCATACTTTAGAATAGAGTATGCACCTGAGCCCTTTACCATGAACTCGACAGACTTCATGCCGCCGATTCCTGTCTCATCGGCATCAAGTGTCTCCACCTTCCAGCCTCTGTTCTCTGCGTAGTGCACATACATACGGTAGATTTCCGCTGCAAAAAGTGCTGCTTCCTCTCCGCCTGCACCGGCACGGATTTCTACGATGACGTTCTTGTCATCGTTAGGGTCCTTTGGCAGAAGAAGTATTTTAAGCTCCTTCTCAAGCTCCTCCACCTGCTCCTTTGAATCCTTAAGCTCTTCCTTTGCGAGCTCTCTCATCTCTTCATCTGATTCCTCATCCAAAATAGCCAGTGAATCCTCGATATTCTGCTTGCACTCTTTATATTTCTTATATGTCTCAACTATAGGAGCAAGGTCACTCTGCTCCTTCATAAGCTTTTTAAATCTGTTTGCATCATTTGCCACATCCGGCTCGCTGAGCAGATTCATCAGCTCTTCATAATGGTGTATAAGATCTTCTAACTTATCAAACATGTTTTTCCTCCTTGCTGTCAAACACTCCCGATACTACCCTGTCATTTCCCGCCAGGTCCTTTATCACTTGCACATCGCTGAATCCCGCAAACTGCATCATCTGCGACACCTGTCTGCCCTGGTCACATCCTATCTCAAAAAGCAGCCTGCCCTGTGGCTTTAGATTTGCCCTGCAATCCTTTATGATACGCCTGTAAAATAAAAGTCCATCCTCAGAGCCGTCAAGAGCCTCATGCGGCTCAAATACCGACACCTCCGGCATCAGATGCGGTATCTCATCACTTCTTATATATGGTGGATTAGATACTATCACATCATACATCTCATCAACATGCTCAAACAGATCGCTTCTCTCAAAATCAACAAACACGCCGTTAAGTCTTGCGTTTTCCTTTGCCACATTGAGCGCCTGCTTTGAGATATCACAGGCTGCACCGTCCACATTAGTCGTGTTCTTTAAGATGCTTATAATTATGCAGCCGCTTCCTGTACACATATCAAGCACTCTCATACCCGGCTCTATCACCTTGAGTGCCTCCTCTACAAGAGTCTCTGTATCCTGACGCGGTATGAGCACATTGCTGTTCACACGGAATTTGAGTCCCATAAACTCCTGCTCTCCGACTATGTACTGGAGCGGAATACGCTCAGCGCGCTTACTCAGCAATGCTTGATATTCCCTTATCTGCTCCTGCGACATTTCCTCATCCATATGCACATAGTAATATGTGTGATCTATCCTGCATGCCATGGCTAAAAGCAGCCATGCATCGTTTTTTGCATCAACTATTTTTGCTTTTTGTAATATACCTTCCCCAAGTAAAATTGCTTCTCTATATGTCATATATACCTTCTATCCGGCGGTCAATGTGCACACACATTGTTTTCTTCCTGCCATTTCTTCCAATCAAACACGGCCTCAACCGATGCGATGCCAACCTCTATCATTTCATCATCCGGCTCCTTTGTGGTCATTCTCTGCATTAAAAGCCCCGGGACACTGAGCAGGTTGACAACCGGGTTGTCATATCTGCCCGCAAGCCTGATAAACTCATAAGATACACCTGCTATTACCGGAATAAGCACAAGTCTCAGTAAAAGCTGCAGCGGTTTTGAATCCACACGTATAAACATGAAAAACAGTATGCTTATGAGCATTACTATAAGCAGAAAGCTTGTACCGCAGCGCTTGTGATGCTTTGAGCTTTTTCTCACGTTTTCCACAGTAAGCGGCAGTCCATGCTCTATGCAGTTGATGCATTTATGCTCAGAGCCGTGATACATAAATGTACGCTTAATATCAGGGGTCAGCGATATAATTGCTATATACCCCAGAAATATTGCCAGTCTGATAACACCCTCTATGAACGCTATGAGCATCTGTGAGCTTATCATCTTTTTAAAAAGTCCTGAAAGGAAATACGGCAGTGCAAAAAACAGTGCGAGCGCTATAACAATTGACAGTACCACTGTACCGCCAAGCATGGCATTCTCCTGTTTCTTTTCTTTGGCAGCTTTTTTAGCCTTTTGCTCCTCTGTGAGAGCCTCTTCTTTGTCCTTTTTATTTGAAGCAGATGCGCTTTCATCGTCCTCGAAAAAAGACGCTGAATACATCAGTGTGCTCATGCCCAGATAAAGCGAATCGACAAAGCTCACCACGCCTCTTAAAACAGGAATCTTTCTAACTGCATCAAGTGCCTTTGAATTCTTACGCTTTGAAACCTTGACATCTATTTCATGGTCAGGCTTCCTCACGGCTACGGCGTATGTGTCCTTGTTCTGCATCATTACACCCTCCATGACAGCCTGACCGCCAATACCTGAATACTTCATAAAACCTCTCTATATTTCAAAAAAGGTTGAGGTATATTGCAACCTCAACCTTTCAAGTAACTATATGATTCTATTTCATACCATATTTCTTATTGAACTGCTCAATACGTCCACGAGCCTGGTTAGCTTTCTGCTGACCTGTGTAGAATGGATGGCACTTTGAGCAAATCTCCACGTGGATCTCCGGCTTTGTAGATCCTGTAACGAATGTGTTACCACAGTTACATGTAACAGTTGCCTGATAATAATCTGGATGGATTCCTTCTCTCATGATTTTCACCTCTTTTATATTCTTATCGTATTTCTATAGCTTCACTCTTTATACCCGTATGCCCGATCCGCATATGATACTTGCTGCAAGAGCGACACGTTGCGTCCGTTTACATCCCGATAAACAGCTTAGTTATTGTAGCACATGAATCTGTCAATTGCAAGACATTTTTATAAAATTCTGTTTTTCTTTACCAGATTGACAAATTCCTTGTTGCTCTTTGTGTGTGCGAACATGTTGAGTACGTTCTCAACAGCCTCATCAGAACGCATGCTGTTGAATGCCTTACGCATATTGTCCACTGCTGCCTGCTCATCCTCATCAAGAAGCAGATCCTCACGTCTTGTTCCTGATTTTACTATATCTATGGCTGGGAAGATTCTCTTCTCAGAAAGCTTTCTGTCGAGCACAAGCTCCATGTTTCCTGTTCCCTTGAACTCCTCAAATACTACATCATCCATCTTGCTTCCAGTATCAACAAGAGCTGTTGCAAGTATCGTCAGACTGCCGCCGTTTCTCATATTACGTGCTGCTCCGAAAAATCTCTTTGGCATATGAAGCGCTATAGGATCAAGTCCTCCTGAAAGTGTACGACCTGATGGTGGAACTGTCACATTGTAAGCTCTTGCAAGCCTTGTTATGCTGTCAAGGAGTATCATGACATCATTACCATGCTCTACAAGGCGCTTTGCTCTCTCTATTACCATCTCTGACACTCTCTTGTGATGCTCAGGAAGTTCATCAAATGTAGAGTAGATTACCTCGACATTGTCCCCCTCTATAGCCTCCTTGATATCTGTAACCTCCTCCGGTCTCTCATCAATAAGGAGAATAATAAGATGCATCTCAGGATTGTTTACAGTGACAGACTTTGCAACCTCTTTAAGTAATGTGGTCTTTCCGGCCTTAGGCTGTGAAACGATCATGCCTCGCTGTCCCTTTCCTATTGGAGAGATGAGATCTACAACCCTCATCGCAACACTTGCTCCGGGTCTCTCAAGACGCAGTCTCTCATTCGGGAATATAGGCACAAGATCCTCAAAGCTTGTACGCTTCTGTGCTACATCCGGTGTATATCCGTTGACAGTGGTCAGGTATAAAAGAGCCTGGAATTTCTCACGCTCAGACTTCACCTTCATATTACCCTTTACGATATCACCTGTCTTTAAATTGAAGCGACGTATCTGCGCAGGTGCCACATAGATATCATGATCTCCCGGCATATAATTATCATAGCGGATAAATCCAAAGCCCTCCGGCATTACCTCAAGTATGCCTTCTGCCTCTTCTCCACTGTCGAGTGCTGCATAATCATCTTTAAAAGAGTTGGCGCGCTCCTCGGCTGTACCGTTTTTCTCAGCCTCCTCAGCCTCTTTTGCATCCTCCTCGAGCATTCTTTCAATAATCTGTCCCTTTTTCAGTGATGAAACGCCCTTAATTCCTCTTGCCTTCGCCAGATCCTTAAGCACAAATGCCGACAAACTTTCATATTTTTCTCTCATCTGTTCCATTTCGTCTTCTCCTTAAATTTGATAACAGTATTTATTCAATTCGTCTAAACAATATTATTTAACAAATATATCTGTGTAACTATTGGGAAATAACGCCTGAATTGACTTTTGAATCATTAATTATTGATTATACATCATTTCTTTAAAAATATAAAGCGATTTCTTATTTTTTATCATATTTTTTTTATAATCGGTTATCTGCATAGTTACTTGATTTAAATCACCTGCAATGTTATGATTATTCAAAAGAATTTTTAGAGGGAGATTTACCATGGATAATAAAGAAAAAGCACTGAAATGCCACGAAGAGTGGAACGGAAAACTTGAAACTATAGCCAAATCAAAGGTTAATTCAAGGGAGGATCTTGCAATTGCATACACCCCGGGTGTTGCTGAGCCATGTAAGGTCATAGCCGAGGATAAGGAGGCTGCATACAAATACACCTGGAAGGCAAATACAGTTGCCGTAGTATCAGACGGAAGTGCTGTGCTCGGTCTTGGAAATATCGGACCTTACGCTGCCATGCCTGTCATGGAGGGCAAATGCGTTCTTTTCAAGGAGTTTGGCAACGTAAATGCCGTTCCTATCTGTCTCGACACTCAGGACACTGAGGAGATTATTGCTGCAGTCAAAAATATCGCACCGGGCTTTGGCGGAATAAACTTAGAGGACATCTCTGCACCTCGCTGCTTTGAGATTGAGGAAAGACTTAAAGAGATGCTCGATATCCCTGTATTCCACGATGACCAGCATGGAACTGCAATCGTCGTGCTCGCAGGTATCATCAACTCTCTGCGCCTGACCGGCAAAAAGAAAGAGGACTGCAAGGTTGTTGTAAACGGTGCAGGCTCAGCAGGTGTTGCCATCACTAAGCTTCTTCTGACATACGGCTTTACACATGTGACCATGTGTGACCGTTTAGGTATCATAGGAAAGGACTATCCAAACCTCAACTGGATGCAGCAGAAAATGACAGAGGTTACAAACCTTGAAAATGCACAAGGTACTCTTGCAGACGCTTTAAATGGTGCTGACATATTTGTTGGTGTTTCTGCTCCAAATATCGTCACAGCAGAGATGGTTGCTTCTATGAATAAGGATGCTATCCTTTTTGCCATGGCAAATCCTGTTCCTGAGATTATGCCTGATGTGGCAAAGGCTGCAGGTGCCAGAGTGGTCGGCACCGGAAGAAGTGATTTCCCTAACCAGATAAACAACGTGGTTGCTTTCCCAGGAATCTTCAAGGGTGCACTTGAGGGACGCGCTACACAGATTACTGAGGAAATGAAGCTTGCTGCCGCAGAGGCACTGGCCGGTCTTGTTTCGGACGAAGAATTAAATGATGATTTTATTATGCCTGAGGCATTTGACCCTCGTGTTGCTGCTGTTGTCAGTGAAGCTGTAAAGTCACATATTTAGCATGAGATACTACTCACTCAACAGATACTGCCGCGATACATTCGGCGAAAAGCTCTACAAGCTCTCTTTAGATGGAGGTATGACCTGCCCAAACCGGGATGGCTCACTTTCTTCACGGGGTTGCCTGTACTGCAGCGCCGGTGGCTCCGGTGATTTTGCGGCAGACCGCAGCCTTTCAATAAAGGAGCAGCTTACTGCCGCTAAGGAAAAAGTAGCCACAAAGAGCAGCTGTGAGCATTATATCGCATATTTTCAGGCTTTTACCAACACATATGCGCCGATAGATTACTTGCGGCGCATATTTTATGAGGCAATAGAAGATTCATCTGTCGCTGTGCTGTCCATCGGCACAAGAACTGACTGTTTTTCTGCTGAAATTTATGATCTGCTCTCAGAATTAAACGAAATAAAGCCCGTCTGGGTTGAGCTGGGCCTTCAGACTATCCACCGGTCTACTCTTGATTCCATGAATACCCATACATGCGTTGAGGATTTCATAGCTGTGACTGATGAGCTTAGACGCCGGGGGATAAAGGTCATTGCACATCTCATTCTGGGGCTTCCTCATGAGACACGCGGCATGATGCTTGAATCCGTTGATTTTGTTGCCAAAAGCGGTATTTTCGGAGTTAAGCTCCAGCTGTTGCATGTACTAAAGGGCACACCACTGGCTGATATGTATATTAAACAGCCATTTAAGCTTTTTACGCTGGATGATTACTGTGATTTTGTGGTAGACTGTATAGAAAGACTTCCAAAGGATATGGTTATACACCGTATGACCGGTGACGGACCACGTTCTTTACTTGTTGCACCTCTTTGGAGTACTGATAAAAAACGGGTTCTAAACACAATCAATAAAAGATTTGAAGTGCGAGACACATATCAGGGACGATTAAACTTGTTTTAAAGGAGAAAATCATGGCTGAGCCATTTACCATATATAAGCTGACAATTTTATACATGCTCGACAAAGCGGGCTTTCCGCTGTCAAACACACAGATTTCCAATTTCTTTTTGGAAAAAGAATACACCGACTACTTCCGTGTACAGGAGGTTATCGGTGATTTAGTAAATGCTGATTTAATTAATTTCGAGTCTACTCATTCCAATACACAGTACACTCTGACTGCTGCCGGAAAAGAGACGCTCGGTTTCTTCAAGGACAAGATTACAGACGGTATCGAGTCTGATGTAAAGAGCTTCTTTACCGACAACAAGCTCGAGTTCAGGCAGGAAAATTCCATTCTTGCAGACTATTACAGGACAACCGACCACAAGTATGCTGTACGCTGTCAGGTGCGCTCGGAGAGCACCACTATCATCGATCTGACTCTCTCAGTCAGCACAAAGGAGCAGGCTGAGGCCATATGCAGCAACTGGAAGAATCAGAACGAGGATGTGTACGCATACCTCATGGATATGCTGCTTCGATAAATTACTTTCTGTTTTTTCTTACAGAGTAGCCGAAGCTGCCCAGCTTATCTCCGAAGCCGAAATACTCTCCGTGTGAGTACATCACAAGACCGGTATCATTGATATGAAACTTTCCTGTCTCGTCCATGTATTTATCGTCCACCGTCACGCCGACGACGTCTGCTATCAACATTGTATGGCTGCCAAGCTCCTCATACTTTCTTACCCTGCACTCAATATTTACCGGACTTTCTGATATTCCTACTGCTGACACATGCTGCATCGCAAGCGGTGTCAGGTGCAGTTCTTTAAATTTGTCCACATCTCTGCCGCTCTTCACTCCGCAGTAGTCGCAGGCTCTAAGCAGCTCCTCTGTGGTCAGATTCACCACAAACTCTCCGGTTTCTTTAATCATGTTATAAGAAAAGCGCTCCGGCCTTACAGATATTGAAAGCATAGGCGGATTAGTGCACACCGTTCCCGCCCATGCCACTGTTATTATATTGTTATTTCCGGCCTTGTCAGTTACACTCACCATCACAGCCGGCACCGGGTTTAGCATATTGCCCGGCTTCCAGTTTTGTTTTCCCATATGTTAATTTATCCTTTAATTTTTCTTTAATATACTTCTGTATTCACTAATTTTCCCTTAGTTTTTCCAAGTTTTCTTTAAGCGTTGCCCGGTTTGCATCCTCAAGCTCCGTGAGTGGCAGACGAAGTCCTCCCACATCATATCCCAAAAGCTTCATAGCTGCCTTTACAGGAATCGGATTCACCTCACAAAACAGCGCTTCTATTAAATCCAGGTATTTAAGCTGGATATCAAGTGCTGATTTAATATTTCCATTCAGATATTCTATCACCATGTCATGCACTGCAGTCGGCATTACATTAGACAGCACTGATATCACACCGATTCCACCGAGTGAGAGTATTGGAATGACCTGGTCATCGTTTCCCGAATAAATATCGAGGTCATCTCCTGCCAGTTTCTTTAGCTTTGCAACCTGCGATATATTGCCACTTGCTTCCTTGATTCCTACTATATTTTCCAAATCCCTGCCAAGCCTTGCCGCAGTCTGTGGAAGTATATTGCAGCCTGTGCGCGATGGTACGTTGTACATAATGATTGGAAGCCCAACCGCCCCTGCTATCGCTGCATAGTGCGCATAAAGACCATTCTGTGTGGCTTTATTGTAGTAAGGTGTGACAACAAGCAGACCGTCTACACCAAGCTTTTCAGCCTTCTGTGAAAAATCTATCACATTTTGTGTGCAGTTGGCACCTGTTCCCGCTATTACAGGAATCTGCCCGGCTGTCTCGTCTACCACACATTTTATTACCGAAAGCTTTTCTTCCTCGGTCATTGTAGCAGGCTCACCAGTCGTGCCACACACGATAATTGCATCAGTGCCACCGTCTATCTGTCTTTTCACCAGCATCCTAAGCATTTCATAGTTTACACTGTTATCCTCATTGAAAGGAGTAATTAGCGCTACTCCGGCGCCCTTAAACAGAGACATATATACCTCCCAAATACACTATTTTACTGAACTATTTTATACTAAACTATTTAACCTATACTAAAATATTAAAGTCTGATGTCAGGGTTCTCTTTTATTATATCAGCAATTAATTCTCTCTCATCCATGTGATGCTTCACACCCTTTATCTCCTGATAATCCTCATGGCCCTTTCCTGCAAGCACTATGATATCACCATCCTTGGCATTCTCCATGCAGTATCTGATAGCCTCCTTACGGTCAGGAATTGTCACATACTCTCCATCTGCCTTGTGTACCCCCTGTAAAATATCATTAATGATATCCATAGGCTCCTCATCTCTTGGATTATCGGATGTGACAACAGTAAGGTCTGCAAGTCTCGATGACACCTCTCCCATCTCATAACGGCGTGACTTTGCCCTGTTTCCGCCACATCCAAACAGGCATACAAGTCTGCCCGGATCATACTCCTTAAGAGTGGTAAGGAGGCTTTCAAGCGCCATGGCATTGTGTGCATAATCAATCATAAGAGTATATCTCTTTGTAACAGGAACAATCTCTATTCTGCCCTTTACACTCACATGATGAAGAGCCTCCTCGATTGCCTTTTTATCCACATTGAAATGATGGCAGATAGCAATGGCAGTGAGTGAATTGTATACTGAGAATTTGCCCGGCACATTGACCTCCACATCAAAATCCAGAAGGCCTGATACATGATATTTCACGCCGAGTGCTCCATGCTCCTTTTTAAGCTCAACGTTTTCTGCTACCAGATTGTTTGTGGACTTGTAACCGTAAGTCTCCACCTGGCATGTGTGTCCCTTCATAATGCCCTCTAAGTGCTCATCATCTCCGTTAAAGATACCAAGCCTGCACTGTCTGAACAAAAGGCTCTTGCAATGCATGTAGTCTGCAAAATCCTTGTGTTCATGCTCTCCAATGTGGTCAGGCTCAAGGTTTGTAAATACGCCGATATCAAAGGTAAAGCCTGATACTCTGTGAAGCATGAGTGCCTGTGATGATACTTCCATAACGACCGCATCAAGGCCTTCATCCACCATCTCCTTAAACAGCTCCTGAACCCTGTAGGACTCAGGTGTGGTATTTGCTGACGGAATTTTCTTGTCACCACATATAGACTCTATTGTACCGATAAGTCCTGTCTTTATGCCGGCTGACTCAAGAATTGACTTTACCATATATGTGGTAGTGGTCTTACCCTTTGTACCTGTAATACCGATAGTCTTTATCTTCTCGGCCGGATAATCAAAATAAGCTGCTGACATGCATGCCAATGCAAGCCTTGTATTATCTACCTTAATATATGTCACCCCGTCGATAGGAGTCACATCTTTTTCGACAACCACTGCCGCTGCACCTTTTTTCACCACATCAGGGATGAAATCATGCGCATCTGACACTGCTCCCGATATACACACAAATACAGATGCCTTCTCCACCTTGCGCGAGTCATACACTAGTGTGGAAATCTCTATATCTGTGCTTCCTGCTAATACTTTATAATCCATTCTTTCAAGTAATTTTTCAAGCTTCATTTTATTTTCTCCCATTTTTATTTTATTATATTTTGGTATTATATTTTCTGTTGATTTTGTTTCTATTCTATCTGATATCAATTTCTCCTGAGAAAACCTCTGTAGCAGGGCCAGTCATAAACACATGATTGGTTTCAGGTATATACTCGATAGTCAGATCTCCGCCCCTTAAATGCACAAGCACCTTATTGTCAGTCTTTTTGTTGAGTATGCATGCCATGACTGTTGCACAGGTTCCTGTACCGCAAGCCCAGGTCTCGGCACTTCCCCTCTCCCATACTCTCATTTTTGCTTCATTCCTTGATAATATCTCTACAAACTCTGTATTGGTGCGTTTTGGAAACATCTTATGATTCTCAAAAAGAGGACCATATTTCTCAAGCTCAAAACCTGCCACATCATCGACAAACACTACTGCATGAGGGTTTCCCATTGAAACACAGGTCATATGCCATTCTCTTTCGCCCACAGAAATCGGCTCATCTATCACCCTGTAGTCATCATCATAAGCACTTCCGTCTGCTTTCACCACCGGGATATCCCCCGGTGTCAGAATAGGCTCACCCATATCCACGCGCACCTGCGATACTTTTCCTTCCTCCACATATAGTGTAAGGTACTTGATGCCGGCTCCTGTCTCAACCGATATCTCGGTCTTGTCAGTAAGCTTGTGGTCATACACATATTTTGCCACGCAGCGTATGCCGTTTCCGCACATCTCTGCCTCCGAACCATCTGCATTATATATTCTCATTCTAAAATCAGCCTTGTCTGACGGACCTATTGTGATTAGTCCGTCTGAGCCTATTCCAAAATGCCTGTCACTGACATATATTGACACCCTTGCCGGGTCATCTAATTTCTCTTCAAACAGGTTTACATATACATAATCATTTCCACAGCCATGCATTTTTGTAAATTTCATAGTGGTCACCTCGTTATTGGTTTTATATTGGTAACTATTCAGAACCATCCCACGCACATTCGCAAAACCGCACGATACTCGTGCTTTGTCACTGCTACGCAGCTAATTTTGCTCATATGTGTGGGGGGTGGCTCTATTCGAGCCACCTTGAGAACAAGAAAATCTGCTGCTTACATGCGAGCATGACGCATCAGCTTTTCTTGTTCTCTGTGGTTCTGAATAGTTACTTTAATTATATTATACAGCGCACTTTCTTGTTTTTCTATAGCATTTTGTGCGTTTTATATTGCGTTTTGTGCTGTTATAGATTATGCTTATAGTAACATCTTATTATCAAAGGAGCATAGTATGGATTCAAATTACGCAAAAACAGGCTACCTGACGGAGTCCTTTAAAATATTCCATCTAAAAGATGAACACAAGCTGAATATAGATTTTCACTATCATGATTTCCACAAAATTCTGATTCATCTGCGTGGCAATGTATCCTACTGCATTGAGGGCCGCAGCTATGACCTTAAAGAAAATGATATCGTGCTTGTCAATGCCGGCGAGGTACATAAGCCAATATTAAATGATGATTCAATTTATGAGAGAATCATTATATACGTTTCCCAGCAGCTTGTTGACGATTATGTGGGCAAGGGCTATGACCTGGCATGCTGTTTCAAACAGGCCTATGCTAACCAGTCACATGTACTAAGACTCGCTGCGACTAAAGGCAGCCGTCTGGCTGACACAATCAAGGGACTAGACTCTACACTCAAAGAAGCCAATGAATACGCAAATGAGCTGTACCAGAAGCTCCTGTTTCTAGAGTTTCTGATACAGCTCAATCGTATAACCCTGCATGGCGGTATCGAGTATATTAACACATTTTCCTCAAATAAAAAAATTGTAGAGATTTTAGATTTCTTAAATAAGAATTTAACAAACCATATAAGCATTGATGAACTGGCAGATAAATTCTATGTGAGCAGGTATCACCTGATGCACACCTTCAAGGAAGAAACAGGCTGCACCATAGGTTCATATATCACGACAAAGCGTCTGCTGCTCGCCCGCGATATGATTCGCGACGGAAGCAGTGTGTCAGCCGCCTGCGATGCCTGTGGTTTCGGAAGCTATTCCTCATTTATCCGTGCATACCGCAAGCAATTCCATTCTACACCTACACATACATAAATAGCTTCTCGGTACAAAACCGGAAGCTTTTTATTCTTTCTTCTTTAGATATTATCTCTCGTTAATCACATTTATAAGCTCAGGTATGAGCTGCTTCTTGCGAGATACCACACCCTTGAGCATAATTCCATCCTTACTCTGTGGCTGATTATATGCCGAAGCTGCTATTGACGCGGCCTCTGCTCCACTGTAGATGAGATATGTAGACTCATTAAGTATATCAGTGAGCATAACGAAGAGCATATCAAGCTGTTTTTCCACCTGCATCTTGTCAAGCAGAGGCACCACTCTCGCCTGTACCTTATCCAGCTCATTCCTTGAAAGAGCAGAAATCTGCGATACTCCAAAGGTATAATCTCCTGAATGAAATATTTTAAAATCCTGATTTAATATTTCATCCTCTGTCTTATTTGCAAAGTTACTGCCGGCCTCGAACATTTTCTGCGCAAACTCATCCACATCTATCTGCGCAATCTCTGCAAGAATAAGCGCAGTGGATTTGTCAACAGGAGTACATGTAGGTGAACGGAATACAAGTGTGTCAGATAGTATTGCCGCACACATAAGTCCTGCCATCTGTGGAGTAACCTCCACCCCCTTTTCCATATACATCTGATAGATTATGGTTCCGGTGCAGCCAAGCGGCTGGTTTCTGAAATATACAGGTCCGATTGTCTCAAGAGAACCAATTCGATGATGATCAATTATCTCAAGGATCTCAGCCTCATCAATATTGGCAACTGCCTGTGATGTCTCATTGTGATCCACAAGTATCACCTGCTTTTTCCTTGCATTCATCAAATTTCTGCGGGAGAACATGCCAACATAATTCTGGTTTTCGTCGAGTATCGGGAAATCCCTGTGTCTGATTTTAGAAACAGTATCACGCACATCATCCACATAATCATCCAAATCAAAATAAATGAGATTTTCCTTTGTCATAAATGACTTTATCGGCATACTCTGATTTATAAGACGTGCCGCCGTAAAAATATCATACGGTGTGCTTATCACCACCACATCCTTGGCATTTGCGGCATTTATGACCTCTTTTGATATATCGAAGCCGTTTGTCACAATAATACAACTGCAGTTGGCCTCTATACAGATAAGCTGCGACTCCTCGCGGTCTGAGATGATGACCAAATCATCCTCTGCCACATCACTCTTTAATGTATCAGGTGTACCTGCTCCCACTACGACCTTACCCTTTATGAAGTAGCCATGCTCATTACCAGCCACTATCTTTCCATCAAGTGTCTCTATAATATTCCTGTACTGGGTCCGCGCCTCCGCCAGAATGGTGCTGTCGTACACATCCATATATGACTTTGCGATATCACTTGTCACAATAAGTCCCTCGAGCTTACCCCTCTTATTGACAACCGGAAGAGTAACAACATTGAGTATCTTCATCATCTCCCATGCTTTTTTCATGGATAGATTGCTGCTGACACCCTCAGTCCTTCTGATGTGTATATCCTTTATCTGTGTTCCCACATCCTTCAAAAGTGCAGGTATATCTGCTTTGAAATAATCCAGCACAAACGCTGTCTCCGCACTGACACTTCCGGCTCGCATCGGTATGTATTCCATTGTATCATCTGTCTGTGATTTCAGGTTTGCATATGCTATTGCCGCACAGATAGAATCCGTGTCAGGATTTTTATGTCCCACAACTCTTACAATCTTTTTTGCCATGTACTATTCCTCTCTATGTTATATCTTTGTTATATCTTTACAACCGTTTTGCTTTTGGTCTTTAGATTTATTTATGTAAATGTCAAAATATGGTGCAATTTTCTCATAGAAAACTGCACCACCCATATCATTATAACAATCTATTAAAAAATCGAACTGAAAAAGCCCAAAATATACAATGCTATTGCAACAAATCCAAATGTATTGATTATTGCAAGCACCGCTGAAATAATCGCAAATGTTTTTGTTGTGCCAATCTGTTTCTCGAGCTCAGATACTGTATCTACCTTATCTCCCATAACCTTGAACAGATCCTGTATATTTCTAAAGCACTTGACATTCTCGGTATGTACCTTATCTGAAAGCTCCGCCTTTATGGCTACCAGCTGGTCATTAAGCTCGGTAAGAGACTGAAGCATATGCTCATTGGCCTCATTCACCGCTGATGTGACCGCCGCGGTTCCTTCCTCGGTAATTCTTCTCGTCTGCTCTAAAGTATCACCAAAATCAAAATTACTGCCTATATTCTGACTGATTTCGGAAATCTCACTGCCAAGAGACTGTCCCATATTACCTATCTGTCCAGACATTGAACTGCCCAGGTTGTCCATATTTGCATTAATTGAATTCCCAAGGCTGTCCATATTTGCATTAATCGAATTCCCAAGACTGCTCATATTAGCATTCATAGAGCTTTCAATCTCTGCCATCTTCTCATGAACGCTCTCAATAAGCACATCTATCTGCTTGGCAACCTGTGCTGTAATTCCATCTGCCTTTGCCTGTCGCTCATCTAATATCTGCTGTAATTCATCTGCCTTTGCCTCGCGCTCCTCAACAATGCTTGAAAGCTCCTTCGCCTTCGTCTCTTTTGTGTTGAGCATCTCCTGCAAACGCTTGGCTTTCTCTCGAAACTCATCTATCTGGGTTATCAAAAAATCGTCTTTGTCCACTTTTTCCTGCATTTTTTCCTGCATTTTTTCCTGCATTTTTCCCTGTATTTTCTCTCCACGATTTATATCGTCTCTTGCCACTCTGGCTGTCAATACTCTCTCGTTTGACTCTGAGCCCACAAATCGTCTTGATCGTCTATCCAATATGCCTGACATTTATCTTCCTCCAACGGATACAAAATCCAATTAACAAAAATATTGTACCATTACATATTGTATTTGTAAACAAAAAAACCACGAAATATAGGGTAATCACAGGATAATAAGCAAAAATCCCACAGGGCAAATGCCCTGTGGGATAAAATATATACCGTAACTAATGAATTAGTCCTCTCCGTATAATTTAACGAGTTTCTCAAGGTGTGTATAACGTGCCTTAGCTGTCTCCTCAGACTTAGCAAAGAGTTTCTCTGCTCTCTCTGGGAAAGGCTTGATAAGACGAGTATAACGTGCCTCGTTGTTAAGGAACTCCTGGTAAGATCCGTCGCCGGCCTTTGATGTAAGAGTGAATGGATTCTTTCCTTCAGCCTTGAGTGCAGGGTTGAATGAGAAGAGGTTCCAGTATCCAGCCTTAACAGCCTTCTTCATCTCATCCTGGCAGTGGTTCATACCACCCTTAGCGATACCGTGAAGCTCGCAAGGTGCGTATCCGATGATAAGTGATGGTCCCGGATAAGCCTCAGCCTCTGTAATAGCCTTAACAGCCTGTGCTGGGTTTGCTCCAAGAGCGATCTGTGCAACGTATACATATCCGTAGCTCATAGCGATCTCTGAAAGTGACTTCTTGCTTGTCTCTTTACCAGCTGCTGCGAACTGACATACCTCACCGATGTTAGAAGCCTTAGAAGCCTGTCCACCTGTGTTAGAGTACATCTCTGTATCGAATACCATTACGTTTACGTTCTCACCAGAAGCAAGTACATGGTCTAATCCACCGAAACCGATATCATATGCCCATCCGTCACCACCGAAGATCCATACAGATTTCTTTCCGAGGTAATCCTTCTTAGCGATAGCTGCCTGTGCATCTGGACATCCAGCTGCTGCTGCCTTCTCTAACTCAGCAATAAGTGCTTCTGTAGGAGCAACGTTTGCCTTTGTGTCGTCCTTTGTAGCCATGAACTCATCGTAAGCTGCCTTAAGCTCTGCTGAAGCCTTATCGCTTGTAGCACAAGCTGTAGCACTCTCGATAGCCTGGTCACGAAGGTACTTCTGTCCAACATACATACCAAGTCCATGCTCAGCATTATCCTCAAAGAGTGAGTTAGACCAAGCTGGTCCCTTCTTAGAGTTAATGTTAACTGTATATGGTGATGTAGCTGCCGGGTTACCCCAAATTGATGAACATCCTGTTGCGTTAGAGATGTACATCTGCTCACCGAAGAGCTGTGTAATAAGTCTAGCGTAAGATGTCTCTGCACAACCTGCACATGATCCTGAGAACTCAAGGAGTGGCTGGTTGAACTGTGATCCCTTAGGTGTTGTATCAACCATTCCAGCATCTGTCTTCTTAGAAACGTTAGCTACTAAGTAATCGAATACTGGCTGCTCTGCTGCCTGTGACTCCTGTGGAACCATAGCGATAGCAGCTGTAGGACATACTGTGATACACTCTCCACATCCCATACAGTCAAGTGGAGATACGCTCATTGTATACTTGTAAGCGCCTGCCTTTGGCTTCATATCAGCAACCTTCATGTTGTCAGGAGCTGCCTTTACTTCGTCATCTGTAAGTAAGAATGGACGAATTGTAGCGTGAGAACATACAAATGCACAGTTGTTACACTGGATACACTTCTCTGGATCCCACTGTGGAACTGTAACGGCTGTTCCTCTCTTCTCGTATGCAGAAGCACCTGTTACATACTGTCCGTCTGCCTTGTCAGCGAATGCTGAAACCGGAAGGCTGTCTCCATCCATCTTAGCGATTGGATCAAGGAGCTCGTTAACAAGCTTAACAACCTCTGGACGTCCTGTGCGCTCTGCCTTAGGAGCATCTGCCTCAGGATTCTTCCAAGACTCTGGTACCTCTACCTTATGTACAGCGTCAACACCGGCATCGATAGCCTTGTAGTTCATCTCTACTACTGCGTCACCCTTCTTTGAGTATGACTTCTTAGCAGCAGCTTTCATGTACTCAACAGCCTTGTCGATAGGCATTACATCTGCAAGCTTGAAGAATGCAGACTGGAGAATTGTGTTAGTTCTCTTACCCATTCCGATCTCGATAGCCTTGTCGATAGCGTTGATTGTGTAAAGCTGAATGTTGTTGTCCGCGATATATTTCTTAGCGTCAGCGTTGAGGTGATGAGCAAGCTCTTCATCTGACCACTGGCAGTTGATCATGAATACTCCGCCCGGCTTAACATCCTGAACCATCTTCATGCCCTGGATAACATATGCAGGGTTGTGGCATGCTACGAAGTCTGCCTGGTTGATGTAGTATGGGCTTCTGATTGGGTTGTCACCAAATCTCAAGTGAGAAATTGTAACACCACCAGTCTTCTTTGAGTCATACTGGAAGTATGCCTGGATGTATTTGTCTGTGTGGTCACCGATGATCTTTGTAGAGTTCTTGTTAGCACCTACAGTACCATCTCCGCCGAGACCCCAGAACTTGCACTCTTTTGTACCAGGTGCAGATGTGATAGGAGCTGGCTTAACCTCTGGAAGTGAAAGATTTGTAACATCATCCACGATTCCAAGTGTAAATCTTTGCTTAGGAGCATCCTTCTCAAGCTCTGTATATACAGCAAATACTGAAGAAGGTGGTGTATCCTTAGATCCTAATCCGTAACGTCCGCCTACTAATACAACATCGTTCATTCCTGCTTCACGAAGTGTTGTAGCAACATCTAAGTATAATGGCTCACCAAGTGATCCTGGCTCTTTTGTACGGTCTAATACAGCGATCTTCTTTGCAGTCTTTGGAATAGCTTTAAGAAGAGCCTCTGAAGACCATGGACGGTAAAGACGTACCTTAATAAGTCCGACTTTCTCTCCCTTTGCTGTTAAGTAATCGATTACTTCCTCAGCTACATCATTGATAGAACCCATAGCGATGATTACACGATCAGCGTCAGGTGCTCCGTAGTAGTTGAATAATTTGTAATCTGTACCAAGCTTAGCATTAACCTTGTCCATGTACTTCTCAACAACTGCTGGAAGCTCATCATAGAACTTATTACATGCCTCTCTATGCTGGAAGAAGATATCTCCGTTCTCGTGTGATCCACGAGCTGCTGGATGCTCTGGGTTAAGAGCGTGTGCTCTGAATTCAGCAACTGCATCCATTGGACACATCTCTTTGAGATCCTCATAATCCCACTTCTCGATCTTCTGAATCTCATGAGAAGTACGGAATCCATCGAAGAAGTTGATGAATGGAACCTTTCCCTCAAGTGCTGCACAGTGTGCAACCGGTGAAAGATCCATAACCTCCTGTGGATTTGTCTCACAAAGCATTGCGAAACCAGTCTGACGACAAGCATATACATCACTGTGATCACCGAAGATATTCAGTGCATGTGAAGATACTGTACGAGCTGATACGTCAAATACGCAAGGAAGGTTCTCACCTGCGATTTTGTACATATTAGGGATCATAAGTAAAAGTCCCTGTGAAGCAGTAAATGTTGTAGTAAGTGCACCAGCTGCAAGAGATCCGTGAACTGTACCAGCGGCACCTGCCTCAGACTCCATCTCAACTACCTTTACAGTGCTTCCGAAAATGTTCTTCTGTCCTGCTGCTGACCACTGATCAACTGTATCAGCCATTGGGCTAGAAGGTGTGATAGGATAGATTCCGGCAACCTCTGTGTAGGCATATGCTACATGAGCGGCAGCGGTATTTCCATCCATCGACTGTTTTGCTCTAGACATGATATTTCCTCCTGTAAAATAAATGTTCAATTATAGACATGAATCAGAATGTCTCTACATAATAGTTTAGTTTGTGCGCTGTAAAAAATCAAGTTTTTTTAGCAATACATTGTACAAAAACCCTAAAATATTTATTAACAAGGTAAAATTTATGTACAAAAGGGCACAATGGCTATAAATCGCCTGTAAAACACTTGCAAAATACTGGTTTTACGTTAAAATAGAAACGATGTGTTACAGAAACGAACAGGTTATTAAATAGGAAAGGATTGAATAAAGACAAAATGATTAGTGCAAACAATATTACATTAAGAATTGGTAAAAAAGCTTTATTTGAGGATGTCAACATAAAATTCACAGAGGGAAACTGCTACGGACTTATTGGTGCAAACGGTGCCGGCAAGTCTACATTTTTAAAGATTCTCTCAGGACAGCTTGAGCCTACAAGCGGTGATATCGCAATCACTCCGGGACAGAGACTGTCATTCTTACAACAGGATCACTTCAAGTACGATGAGTTTACAGTACTTGATACGGTTATCATGGGTAATAAGCGTCTCTATGATATCATGAAGGAGAAGGAAGCCATCTATATGAAGGAGGATTTCTCAGACGAGGACGGAATCCGTGCCAGCGAGCTTGAGGCTGAGTTTGCCGATATGGACGGCTGGAATGCTGAGTCGGATGCAGCTACTCTCTTAAACGGTCTCGGTGTACCTACTGAGGATCACTACACTCTGATGGCAGATCTGCCGGGTGCAGTAAAGGTCAAAGTGCTTCTCGCTCAGGCACTGTTTGGAAATCCTGACATACTGCTTCTCGATGAGCCTACCAACCACTTAGACCTCGATGCCATCTCATGGCTTGAGGAATTCCTCATCAATTTCGAGAACACGGTCATCGTTGTATCCCATGACAGATACTTCCTCAACAAGGTCTGCACGAACATTGCCGACATGGATTACGGTAAGATCCAGCTCTACGCAGGAAACTATGATTTCTGGTATGAATCAAGCCAGCTTATTGTCCGTCAGATGAAGGAAGCAAACAAAAAGAAAGAGGAAAAAATCAAGGAGCTGCAGGAATTTATCCAGCGTTTCTCTGCCAATGCCTCTAAATCAAAGCAGGCTACATCAAGAAAGCGTGCCCTCGAAAAAATCCAGCTTGATGAAATACGTCCATCAAGCCGTAAATACCCATACATTGATTTCCGTCCTGAGCGTGAAATCGGAAACGATGTGCTCTTTGTCGAGGGCATCTCAAAAACCATCGACGGTGTAAAGGTACTTGACAATATCTCATTCACTGTCAACCACGATGACAAAATTGCATTTGTCGGTGGAAACGAGCTTGCAAAAACAACTATGTTTAAAATCCTTGCCGGAGAGCTTGAGCCTGACGAGGGCTCATATAAATGGGGTGTCACAACCAGCCAGTCATACTTTCCAAAGGACAATACCACAATCTTTGATACTGATGAGCTCATCGTTGACTGGCTCACACAGTACTCAGAAATAAAGGACGCCACATATGTGCGTGGTTTCCTTGGCCGTATGCTCTTTGCCGGTGAAGATGGAGTAAAGAAAATGCGTGTACTCTCCGGAGGAGAAAAGGTTCGTGTACTGCTCTCCCGCATGATGATCATGGGAAGCAATGTACTCATGTTCGATGAGCCTACAGACCACCTCGACATGGAGTCTATAACAGCATTAAACAACGGAATGATAAAATTCCCGGGAGTAATCCTCTTTGCCTGCCGTGACCACCAGGTAGTCCAGACAACCGCCAACCGAATCATAGAATTCCTGCCAAACGGTTCAATGATCGACAAGATCACAACCTACGACGAATATCTTGAGAGCGATGAGATGGCACGTAAGCGTCAGGTCTACTCAATGAGCGAGGACGATGAAAACGACAACTAAACGCTAATTAATTAAAAAGAAGCATCCCAAACCGGGATGCTTCTTTTATTAAGCCGTAAAGTGAGGAGGGTAATTCCCAGCCTGTCTTTGACTATAAAAACATATTATAATTATATCCACTGTTGTAGGCCTGTGTATACCTTCCATCGGCGCCATACGTATTAGTCTTTTCTGCCTCATTCTTTGCGGCATACTCAAGCATTGAAGCCTTGCTTGCCACTGCGTAAGCATAAGAGCCATTCCCCTTAAAAAGTGCATCAACCCTGGTCGAATCAGCCTTTTTAAAGGTATCCTCGTCGACAGACAGCTTGCCGGACTTTGAATCAACTGTGATTCCCACCTTCGCAAGCGACTTTGAATTGATATCTGTAAGTGACTTCATAGACTCAAGATTTCTCGAAATCTGCTTTGTCTCAGAATCATCCGCAGCATTAATGAGACTGTTGTAATCAGACACAAAAGCTGACACCTTCTTGTACGTAGCATCTGTATCGTCCTTGCCGCTGTTTTTGTAAAGAGCCTGCGCCGACTTTACCATGTCCTCTGACTCCGACTCGATGGACGCAAGTGTCTTCACTGAATCCTTAGATGTAGAAACAGATGATGAGACAAGAGACTGGGCCTTTGAATTAAGGTTATTTCCATAATATGACTTGAGAAGCTTAAAATAGCTGCCACTTCTAATGCCGCTATATGTAGTCATATCCATGTTTGCAATAAAAGACGATGCAGCATTGCTACTTCTACTGCTGCTAAAGCCGGAAAACAGTGTGGATATGGATGACGAATCCCACATTCCTATTCCTCTCATAGTATCACTCCTTTGATAATCATGTAATCCGTTACTTTCTATATATTTTTAATATAGACGCTTTTCCAATTTATGTCAAGATAATATCTGCCGGTATTACCGACCTTTATATATCCTCTATCTGCCAATCTATCGGCGCCACTCCATGTTCCTTTAAAAACTCATTGGCCTGACTAAAATGCTTACAGCCAAAAAAACCTCTGTAAGCCGACAGCGGGCTTGGATGCGGTGCTTTCAATATCAGATGCTTTGGATTTGTAAGCATAGGAATCTTTGACTGCGCCGGACGTCCCCAGAGCATATATACTATAGGTCTGTCCTGCTCATTTACAGCCTCTATGATTGCATCCGTGAACTTCTCCCAGCCATGCCCCTGATGCGAGTTTGCCTGATGAGCTCTGACAGTGAGCACCGTATTCAATAGCAAAACTCCCTGATCAGCCCATTTCTTCAGGTATCCATTATTCGGGATATCACACCCTAAATCGTCGTGCAGTTCCTTGTAGATATTCTGCAGTGATGGCGGAATGTCCTTCTGAGATGGAAGCACTGAAAACGACAGTCCATGCGCCTGATTGACATTGTGGTACGGATCCTGTCCGAGGATGAGCACCTTCACCTTGTCAAGTGGCGTAAAATGCATGGCATTAAATATGTCATCTGCCGGAGGATATACCACATGTGTGGCATATTCATCTCTTACAAAATTGTACAAATCCCTGTAATATGGTTTTTTAAACTCGGCTCCCACAGCCTTTGCCCACTCGCCGTCAAGCATACTCATAATCCCAATCTACCGCCTATCTTCTGACCGACACACCTTTATCTGCCAGATAATTCTTTAAATCCATAATTTCAAGCTCCTTGTAGTGGAAAAGTGAAGCTGCAAGCGCTGCGTCCGCCTTTCCCTCTGTCAGAGCCTCGTAAAAATGCTCCTTTGTGCCTGCACCGCCCGATGCGATAACCGGAACAGAAACGTTATCGGCAATAAGCCTTGTAAGCTCGATATCGTAGCCATCCTTTGTGCCGTCACAATCCATACTTGTAAGAAGGATTTCTCCCGCTCCAAGCTCATTTGCCTTAACAGCCCACTCAATGGCATCAAGACCTGTATCTATGCGTCCTCCGTTCTTGTATACATTCCAGCCGCTTCCGTCAGCACGACGTCTTGCATCGATTGCCACAACCACACACTGACTGCCAAACTTATCCGCAGCGTCGCTGATAAGCCGCGGTGTGTTTATGGCACTTGAATTTATTGAAATCTTGTCCGCACCCTCTCTAAGCAGTGCCTTAAAATCATCGACTGTTCTGATGCCGCCGCCCACAGTGAACGGTATAAACACCTTTTCAGCAACCTTTCTGACCATATCCACAACAGTATTTCTGTTGTCGCTTGACGCCGTAATATCCAGAAAAACCACCTCATCTGCGCCTGCCTTATCATATGCGGCCGCAATCTCAACCGGGTCACCTGCATCTCTTAAATTGACAAAATTTATGCCCTTCACAACACGTCCGTTATTCACATCCAGACATGGGATTATTCTCTTCGTAAACATATTATGCCTCCCCTATCCCTGCAAAATTTTTAAGTATCGAAAGTCCGACTGTGCTGCTTTTTTCCGGATGGAACTGGCAGGCGAACACATTATTTTTCTCTACAGACGCATGAATGTGTGTACTATACTCTGTCGTTGCTGTGACAATTGCTTCATCAGCGGCTTTCAGATAGTACGAATGCACAAAATATACATACGGATGCTCTGAAAGACCTTTAAACAGCCTTCCATCGTTCTGTAAATCAAGTGAATTCCAGCCTATGTGAGGTATTTTAAGTCCTTCCTTATCAGGTATGCGAAGTATCTGTCCGTCAAGCACATGAAGCCCCTCAACGCCCTGACTCTCATCGCTTCCCTCAAATAATAGCTGAAGACCCAGGCATATGCCAAGAAATGGCTTACTCATGTCACAAACCTCATGAATCACCTTGTCCAGCTCATATTTTTTAAGCGAATCCATTGCATCTCCAAAAGCTCCTACTCCTGGAAGTATTACCTTATCGGCATTTAAAATCTCATGCCTGTCTCTGGTCACAATACTCTCCTCGCCTATAGCTGTGAGAGCCTTTTCCACACTTCGCAGGTTGCCTGCTCCATAATCGATGATTGCTATCATATCATTTTGTCTCCTCTTTAATGCCTAATTCATTTAATTTCTGTGTCAGTGCCAATGTATAGTCATCTCTATCATCTATATTATACAAAGCAATGGCATCATCATATGATAAGCCATACTGACTGCTCAGGGTATCAGAAATAATGTTTTTTAGCTGCTCAAGCTGCAGCTCACATCCGTATTCCTTTGCATTGTCTTCATTTACAGCACATCGGCCTGCCGCACATATCAAGGAATCCGCTGCCATGGTTACATAGCCTGAATCGCTAAAGCTCTTATAGGCATCATATTTATTGGCAACTGCCGCAAGCACTGAAAGCTTGTTGTAGAGCATTTCATCCCCATCTTTGAGCTTTAATCCGCTTAAGCTGCTATATGCCTGAGTGTAGAGCTCTATTGACTCTGTCTTGTTTTGTCCAACATCTGCAATAGCCTGATTATATGTATCCTGCGCATCCTTAAGCTTTGAGTTGTTGCCAAACAATGCAGTACTTATGAGAATAAGCACAACAAGGGATGCAACCAGAATGCAGATAACAATTACCGGTCCCTTTGGAAGCTTCGGTCCTTTTTCCCACTTTGTACGTTCCTTCTTTTCCTTTGGTGCCTTAGGCTTCTTCTCTTTCTTTTCCTTAGGCTTTTTCTCTTTTTTCGGTTTCTTCTCTTTCTTATCCTTCTTTTTGTTCTTTGCCTTTTCTTTCTTCTCCGCAGCCTCAAGCTCTTCTAATATCTGCTGGTTTTCATCTGAGAGAGTCTTTGCATCCGCTTCTGCACCGTTCGCAACAGCCTCACTATCCTCTCCCGGCTCCTTTGTGAAAAATGCAATGATTTTCTTTAGAAGCCCATTTTTGTTCTTATCAGACTTTTTGTTCTTCTTATCTTTGTTTTCACTCTCAGACACTTCCAGGCTTTGCATCTGTGACTTCGCATAGTTTTCAATATCGTCACCGGTATCATCTGTCTTGCCCTCTAAAAGCTCGCCTATATTATTCAAATCATCACTGTCTAAAATATCAAGCAAATCATTTGATGCATTTCCCGCAAGATCCGGCTCTCCTATCTCATCAACCATTTTCAGTTCTTCCGGCTTTATATCAGCTTCATTATTTTCTTCGATAACCGGTTCAAAATTTTCCACAGCCTGCTCTAAATTTTTCTTTTCAATATTCACAGACTGTTCCCCTGCAGATGTCCCACTGTCATCCGGAATTTCTTCCTGTTCCTTCATCTTACGGTCAAAATCCGACAGCACCTCGTCGAGAGACTCATCCTTATCATCCGGTGCCGGAGTCTGTATATCCATAGCCCTTCCGGCTGCCTTTGCATCATCATCGCCCAGCTCCTTTTCAAATTCAGACAGATACTCATCGTATGTCTCGTTCTCCAACTCGTTCTCAAACTGCTCAAGAAAAGCGCTCTGGTCTACCAAAGAGCCCCCTTTGCCGTCTTCAGTCCCATATATAGAATTCAACAGATTATCAAGATACTTTTCTGATGAATTATCTGTTTTTGATTTAGTGCTTTTTGATATAGTGCTCATTTTAATCTCCATCTATAACTCATTAAAGGGATGCAGCCTATGCCACACCCCTTAGTGCTCAACAAATATTATTGCCTGTCAAGAAGCTTGTCTATTGCATCCACAAGCTGTCCAATCTCCGGCTTGGTAAGCTGGGCATCTGCTCCTAGCTGCTCGCCCTTTCTGCGCATCTCCTCGTTAACCAGTGAAGAGAAAATAATTAGAGGAATCTCACGCAGCTCAGGGTCTGACTTAACAAGCTTTGTAAGTCTGTGTCCATCCATAAGCGGCATCTCAATATCAGTTATGATACAATTAATCTTTTTAAGGACATCGCCCTCTGCCTGCATATGACGGATTTTGTCCCAGGCCTCCTGACCGTTTTCTGTAACTATAAGCTTTGTATATCCTGATTTCTTAAGGCAATCCGTGATAAGCTTTGAAAGGAGAGCTGAATCCTCAGCTATCAGAATGGTAGCATCACTTCTGTCTCTTTCCTCCATCTGCTCTATGTCATTGACACGAAGTCCTGTCTCCGGACTGATAGATGCCACTATCGCCTCAAAATCAAGAATAACAATAAGTCTGTCATTCATCTTGATGACACCTGTAGCCGTACTGCCATCCTCACCTGAAATTGTCTCGTCCGGTTTGATGATATTCTCCCATGAGACTCTATGTATTCCGATAACCTGATCCACATGAAACGCTACGTTGAGCTTATTGAAATTGGTGATTATGAAAAGTCCCTTTTCGTCTGTCTGCGGAAGCCCCAGGCAATTCTTTAAATTGATAACCGTAATCATCGTGTCTCGTGGCATGAATATTCCCTCTACACTTGGATGAGTATTAGGAACCGGTGTCACAGGCATATACTGAAGTATTTCCCTGATCTTTGCCACATTTATTCCATAATGATTGTCTCCCAATGTAAATTCGAGAACCTCAAGCTCATTTGTTCCTGATTCCAAAAGTATGTTTGTATCCATAGTATATCCTCCGCCTCTAAATTATTATAAGTATAACATATTTTTTATAAAGCAATCAAATTTTTTACATTATCTTTTTCAACTGACATTGTCACGCTGTCACACACTGTGTTCTGCGGCACTTTAAAAAGCAAGACCACATCAACAGACTGTCCGGCAGCAATTGTACCCTGAAATGTATTAAGCGCATATGTAAGGAAAGAGCCCTCTGCTTCATATTCCTTTCCACCTGAAAATGCAGCCCTATACTTTCCCGTGTTTGTAAAAAGGTCCACATTCATATCCGTGCCTGTCGTATTGCTCAGTGTAAACTTAAGCACTGCATAAGTATTACCGGCACCGGCCTCCATCGAATAATAGCTGCCCTCCTTGTAGGTTTCCTCTGTTGTCAGACCCGCATACGACACACTTAAACCATCATAGCCTATAGCCTGTGCAAGTGACACTGTCTGCATTGTAGGTTTTGTTTCCTGTGCAGTCTGCTGTGGCTGACCGGAATTTCCATTTTCATGCCCGGTATCTGTTTTCTCAGATGTTTTTTCATCTGCAGTTTCCGTCTCGGTTTCCGCAGCAGAAGTATCCTGCTCCTCAGTCTCAGCCTCCGTGGCTGATGTCATTCCATCCGGCTGATAAATATTATGTTTTGAAAGAGCATAAGCTGAATAGTTGACAATCAGTTGCTGTTCTTCATCAGTCATGTCATAAATTTTGGTTCCGCAGCCTGTCATCACCGTTGCCACAGCAAGCACAGAAGCCATAATTTTAATTCGTTTTCCTGTCATTTCAATAACCCATTCTCTTTTCTGTGACTTTTATCCTAATCTATATTTATAGTACCATATTTATTTATTATTTGCAATAAATAACTCAAGTTCAAACCAGAATTCCACACCATTATCATGATTCACCACACCATATGCCCTGTGATGTGACTCCATAATCGCCTTTACAATGGACAAACCGATACCGCTTCCCCCATATTCCCTGGTTCTTGCTTTATCAACCTTATAAAACTTCGTCCAGATTTTGTCCAGTGACTCCTTGGGAATCACTTCTCCCGGATTAAACACACTCACCCTCACAAGCTTGTCTGTCATAATATATTTTACCGTAATGATTTCACCGCGGATGCAATGATTGATAGCATTACTTATATAATTTGTGACAACCTCCTCAATCTTGAACATATCGCCGCTGACATATACCGGCTTGTCATAATCAAACTGCAGTGTGACATTATTTTTTTGTGCAAGGAGAGCTGACGAAGATATCACACCTGAAATCACCTCCGTGAGATCAAATCGGCCCATCTCAACCACATCATTGCCGAACTCAAGCTTGTTGAGTGAAAGCAGCTTCATCACCATACGGTTCATCTTGTCCGTCTCATCCATGATGACATCACAATAAAAATTGCGGCTTTCCTCATCATCATTAACAGCCTCTCGTAACCCCTCTGCATATCCTGATATCAATGCAAGCGGTGTCTTCAGCTCGTGTGAGACATTGGATAAAAACTCTTTGCGCATATCATCAATTTCTTCTTTTTTCTGTATATCACGTTTTAATTCATTGTTTGCAATCTTTAAGTCTGATATGGTCTGTTCGAGCGTTCTCGAAAGCTCATTCATATGTTCGCCAAGCTCGCTGACCTCACTTGCGCTGTTTTTTGTATCCTTATATTTTGCCTCGAAGTCAAGCTGCGCAATCTTTGTGGAAAGCTCTGTCATACGCCTTATAGGCTTTGTCATGCTTCGCGAAATAACATATGCAAACATGCAGCCCGCAAGAACCGCTACTATTCCGCATATTCCAAAGAAGCGGTTGGATATGCCGACGCTTTCCTTTATACTCTCAAGCGGGGTCTTCATGTATACAAAGTTACCATCAACTAATCTGTTGTTTATTATTATATACTCTGTTCCAAGTCTTTCGTCCTTCTTTTTGGTCAGCTTAATATCGTGATAATCATCAGGATATGATGACATACTCGCCTCTAAAAGGAGCCGGAATACCTCATCATTATCTGACGCGCCCTCTATGATTACCTTGCCATATTTATTAAAAACCACTGTGTCAATATTGGCACTCACACACTTTTTCTGAAGTGTCACCGCAAAATTCTCATCCGACAGCTTGTCATCTATCGCTGCCTTGTCTACCATGCGGTACACGGAAATCATTTCCTTTTGTTTGTTGTATACATAATACTTTTCCAACAATGTGTTATTCGCAAGCCAGAAAAGTCCCATCATTCCAAGCACAAGTATGGAAATAACAACCGTAAGCTGTGTGGATAGTGTTTTTTTTCTTTTTATAAAAGCTTCTATCAAAATTCACCTCTTATATCTCGAACTTGTAGCCTACTCCCCATACAGTCTTAATGTAATCTCCCTTCGCTCCCATTTTGCTTCGAAGCTTTTTTACATGTGTATCAATAGTTCTTGCATCACCAAAATAATCATAGCTCCATACACTGTCAAGTATTCTTTCCCTTGAAAGCGCAATGCCACGGTTATTCATAAAATAATCCAAAAGCTCAAATTCTTTTACGCTTAAATCTATATTCTGACCGTCTATTGCTACAGTATGGGCGGTCTTGTCCATCACAATGCCACCGGCCTCTCGTATATCTGCTGTCTCACCTATCTTGTTTGCTCTCCTCAAAAGTGCTGTCACCCTCGCAACAAGAATCTTTGGCGAAAATGGCTTTGATATATATTCATCAGCACCTATCTCAAATCCGTTAAGCTCATCACTCTCGTCGCCCTTTGCCGTAAGCATGATTATAGGAAGCTTTGAAATCTTTCTGATTTCCCGGCACACCTCCCAGCCGTTTATTTTCGGCATCATGACATCAAGCACAATAAGTGAAATCTCCTTATCGCTGTAAAAAATATCAAGTGCTTCCTCTCCATCTGCCGCTTCAACAACCGCATAGCCCTCTCTGGTCAGAAAATCGTGCACCAGCTTTCTCATTCTGCTTTCATCATCGACTACAAGTATTTTTATTTTATCCATCTATTTACTCTGTGCCTCCGTTTTATCCAGTGCCTTTTCTCTCTCCTCAAGCTCCTTCTGCCAGTTTTCGTATCTGTCTATTACTTCATTCTCGTAATCCACCACATACATGGCGTGTCCGCTGATATAAGTAATGGTAAACATTGACACAATCACTAACGTAAGCACAATCGTAAAAAACAGTGCCACATGATATTTTTTCTTATAGCTTTCTGTTTTCTTTTTCTGTGCTCTGTTTTCCTGTTTTTTTGGCACATATATAGGACGAATCTCCTCATTTTTGATATATGGTATCGTGTGCAGATATTCCTGCAGCTCAACAAGAAAAGCCATTCCTACAGGTGTCGAAAACGTCCCCGGCTTATTAAGCCTAAGATACAGCTTATATACCACATCGGGATTTTTCATATCTGTATTCTGCTTTATATATCTGATTCCTGACAGCTCCTTTTGGGCCTGCTCTGCTTCTTTTGCTGTTTCAAACTCAAATCCATCAACTATATTCATATCAATTGTCTTTCTCTGCAATCTCGCCTGAACGATATGCAGCAATCAAAAGCTTTAAATCTGCTATTTTTTCTTTCATCTTAAAACCTATATCTGTATCTCCAACAAGTATACGCTTATCCATCATCTCAACTGCCTCACGCTTTGAGACTATATCTCTCTCATCCCTCACCGCAGTTTCCGGAGACTCAAACGGTTCATGTGCCGTGAGCGTCAGCCCGTAAGAATTATAGATTAACGTATATCCGGCTATGCCTGTACGCCTGCGATATGCCTTTGAAAAACCGCCGTCTATAACAATTACCTTGCCATTACTCTTCACCGGGCTCTCACCACGCAGCCTGTGTACCGGAACATGACCGTTTATTATATGATTTATGTTATCATGCAGTCCAAATTCCCTGAATATCATATCAGCAGTTTCCGGTTTATTTATGTAATCATAGTAATAATTTTTCTTTTCTGTCTTAAGCTCCTCCTCTTCCAGGAAATAGCGCTCAAAGGTGGCCATCTTCCTGCGGCCGTATAACGGTGAATACGGAGCTGTCCATATATACCACATGATATCACGGCCCTTTTCCCTCTCTGCCTCATCACCAGAGAAAAAAGCCTTTCTGACATATGCATCGAGTATATCAAAAAGTGCCTTTCCGCTATACTCCCTGCCATATATATTTACCTTTGCAAAGCTGCCATCCTTCCTCATCGGAATGCAGCCGTGAAAAAGAAGATTACCGTTATATATTTTGTACATACTGCCCTTTTTAAGGAGGAGCTTTACATGTGTCTGCAGCTTCTCGCAATGTATAAATGAGCTTCGAAGTCTCTGTATTATCTCTTCTTCATCATCTGTCAGCCTGTATGGATCAGATGGGTCAATTGTCGGGAAATGCGTATCTAACATCTGATAGGTTTTTCCATCAATCTCAATAGTTCCATTATCATAATCAATATGTTCTAAAAGCAGCCTGTTCTGCATTCCATACTCCGGCCACTTCTTTATGAGCTGTCCCTCAAGCTTGAAACGGATAATGGCAATTGCCTTGTGCATTTTTTTAATCAGGTCACTCTCCATGTTATCGGCTCCGCTTGGAGCCACCTTGAACACGAATCTGCTGCACGGATCATCCTTGTAGGCTTTTATGGCAAAGGTTGCCAGTGGAAGCATGTTAATGCCATAACCCTCCTCCACTACATCCAGATTGCCATACCTGATACAGTTTCTCACAACCGTGGCTATGCATGCCAGATTGCCTGCTGCCGCGCCCATCCAGATTATATCATGATTGCCCCACTGTATATCAAGCGAATGATACTTGCAAAGCCTGTCCATGATAAGATGCGGTCCCGCACCTCTGTCATAAATATCACCAAGCACATGCAGATGATCTACCGCAAGACGCTGTATAAGCTCTGACAATACGACTATGAACTCTTCCGCTGTGCCAAGCTCAACAGTCGTATTGATAATGGACTCATAATAAGCCTCCTTGTTTAAGACCTCAGGCTTTTCTGTAATAAGCTCCTCGATCACATATGCGTATTCCTCAGGCAATGCCTTTCGTACCTTGGAACGCGTATACTTGGATGAAACCGTCTTGCAAACCTCTATAAGCTTGTAAAGAGTCGCCTTGTACCACGAATCCATGTCTGACTCTTCCTTTTTGACAAGCTCCATCTTCTCCCTCGGATAATATATGAGAGTCGCTAAAGCCGACTTGTCAGAGTTATTCAAAGTCTCTCCAAATACATCATCTATTTTCTTTCTGACCGCACCTGACCCGTTTTTCAGAACATGTGAAAACGCCTCGTACTCTCCATGCACATCCGACACAAAATGCTCTGTGCCCTTTGGCAGATTAAGTATCGCCTGGAGGTTTATAATCTCCGATGAAGCCTTTCCTATTGTGGGATACATTTCAGAGAGCTGCTCTAAGTAATGCAAATGTTCTTTATCCATAATAAAATTATCCATACCATATCTCTCCGTACTATACTTCATAATATTGATTCATTACCTTATTTATTTCCTTTTCTAGTCTGCAGCCTGTATACACACATTTCATTATGCTTTTTTTAATTATTTCCTCATAATTGGTCCCCTCGCACTTGTCCAGAACTCCCTGAAGTGTAAGCTGTACCAAAGTGCTCTCTCCCGTCTGTGGATTGACTACAATATTTTCATACACTTTTTTGTAATACTTGTCACTGACCACAGGATATTCTAAAAGTGCCATTTCACGCCACTGTCTAAAACTAAGCGACATACCTTCACCTACTCTTTTGTTATTTCTATAATATTATATTTTACCAATTGCATTGTAGGTAATCAATGCCTATAACGAAATTCTTATTAAAAATACATAAATTTTTCAAAAGCTTTTATATAATGACTTAATAAAAAAAAGTGTAAGTCATATTTAACTTACACTTCTAAGGTTTTATCGCACCTCCCTTATTTTATAATAAACATTTCAATTTGACAGTAATCGATGTTTCTTATATATTTAATTTATGTTTTGACAATAATCATTATAGCTGATTGAATATGTCAATACGTGACCAAATTTGGAGTTTATTTTTTTAAAAAGAAGGGAGATTAGCTCATAAATGAACCGACTTGAAATAGCAAACAACATATCGACAAATATTGAGCGCGAACGCATAAAACTTGGTATGTCCCAGGCACAGTTTGCAAAAGCACTTGATATGTCACTCTCCACCTACAAGCGAATAGCAAACGGAGAATCCTCTCGTATAGACATCTACACCGCTTACCTGATATACAAGCTGACAGGACGGTTTTCCTGCGAACTAACAGGCTTCACTGATGATGTAGTAGACCTTGTAAAACGCATCAAAAAGCTTTCCAAAAACCAGCGCATACTTATAGACTCGATTATAGACACTGAGCTTGCGCTGTCTGCCTACAAGGATGAAAGCAGTGATAAGGAGGATCTGATTTCCGTCCTCATCCCGACAGGCAATATGGCCGATGGCATGATTTTGGACTCCTACAATGTCGAAAAGCTTGATGTTTCAAATTACAGAAAAGCCTTCGGTGATGCCCTTCACATCGGAATCCGCATCACAAGCAATCATCTACATCCTGTATATAATAAAGGCGATATACTTCTAGTCAGTCGAAACCCAATCCGCGACGGCGATACCGGTATCTTTATCAACGCACAGAACAAGCGTGCTTACATCAGAAAATTCCACCAGACAAACCCATGTGAGCTCACACCAATCAACAATTACGGGGTGACCTTTTATGTCGACAGCGATAATGTTGATGATATGAGCAAATGGATAAAATTCGGATACGTGCTCTGCAAGGTGCGTTAGCAGATTACTCTGTTATTTTAATATCATCAAAGCAGTCAAAGGTTGCAAAGTAGTCTGCCGGAGTTTCTGCTCTTCTGATGAGTTTTGCCTCTCCATTGCTTTCGAGCAGTATCTCTGCTGAGCGAAGTCGTCCGTTGTAATTGTAGCCCATTGAGAAGCCGTGTGCTCCTGTATCATGGATTACCAGATAGTCTCCCATATCAATCTTCGGAAGCTGTCTGTCAATTGCAAACTTGTCACAGTTCTCACAGAGTGAGCCTACCACATCATATGTATGGTCACAAGGTGCATCCTCCTTGCCGAGCACGGTGATATGATGATATGAGCCGTAAATAGCCGGTCTCATAAGGTTTGCCGCACACGCATCCACTCCTATATACTCCTTGTAGATATGCTTCTCATGGATAGCCTTTGTCACAAGACAGCCATACGGAGCCATCATAAAACGTCCCATCTCTGTGTAAATAGCCACATCGCCCATTCCTGCCGGTACCAAAACCTCATCATACACCTTATGCACACCGGCACCGATGACTGATATATCGTTTGGTGTCTGATCCGGCTTATAAGCCACGCCAACTCCACCTGAAAGATTTACAAATTTAATATCGCAACCTGTCTCTTTTTTAAGCTCAACAACCAGCTCAAAAAGCTCCTTTGCAAGCTGCGGATAATACTCGTTGGTCACTGTATTGCTTGCAAGGAATGCATGTACACCAAAGTATTTAGCCCCCTTTGACTTAAGAATTTTGAATGCCTCAAAAAGCTGTTCCTTTGTCATGCCATACTTTGAATCTCCCGGATTGTCCATGATGCCGTTTGACAGTGTGAACACTCCGCCCGGATTATATCTGCAGCTTATCGTCTCCGGAATATGTCCGATTGTTTTCTCCAAAAAATCAATATGTGTGAAATCATCGAGATTGATGATAGCACCAAGCTTGTCTGCATATGCAAATTCCTCTGCCGGTGTATCATTTGATGAAAACATGATATGCTCTCCATCGAAGCCGCATGATTTTGAAAGCATAAGCTCTGTGTATGATGAGCAGTCACAGCCCATGTCATAATCCTTTAAAATCTTGAGCAGATATGGGTTTGGAGTAGCCTTTACAGCAAAATACTCTCTAAAACCCGGATTCCATGCAAATGCATCCTTTACAGCCTGCGCGTTGGCACGGATGCCCGCCTCGTCATATAAATGAAATGGTGTAGGGAATTTTTTAACGATTTCCTCTACCTGTTGTTTTGTCACAAATGGTGTCTTTTTCATGTTTATCTCCTAACTTTTACATAGTAAAGTGTACTAAAACATATGCTACAACAAAATGGGTATATTTTCAAGAATTTTTGTGGTATAATTTCTCATTAGGTAAATGTTTTTACTTTTTTAAGTATAATTGAGATAACTATTCAATATTAAGATATGACAGGAAACAGGAAAATGAATATTAAAGTACTTCAGTATATTGATAATACAAAAAAAAATAATATAACTACCGGTCAGGTTACTGCAACAGGTGATAACACCCCTGCCAATAACAGCTCTGCCGTAAACAGCACCTGTGCTGATTTTGGTCAGGTTCTGGACGATGTTAAAAAAGCTGAGGCTGCTGTTGCCATCGACAGGCTGATTACACAAAATAACGGTGGCTCTGTTGATATGTCGCTTGTACAGCGTTTCTTTGAGCAAAACGGTATAAATATCGAGCTTTGCAGCAGTACTGCACCACAGTCTGCCGCAGTTAATAATACAGTGGCTTATTCCGGTTCTTCAGCCGGCATCAGCTCAGATACAAATACATATAATGCAGCAGTTTCCGGTTTGTCATGCTCTGCACAGCTTGATGCAATTTTCAATGAGGCCGCCTCGAAATACGGTGTGGATGCCAAATTTCTTAAGGCTATCGCCAAGTGCGAGTCTGACTTCTCTACAGAATGCACCAGCCATTCAGGTGCCATGGGTATCATGCAGCTCATGCCACAGACCGCGGCCTCACTGGGTGTCACAAATGCATATGACCCATACCAGAATATCATGGGCGGTGCAAGATACATATCTGAAAAACTCACCCAGTATAATGGTGACAAATCCCTGGCCTTAGCTGCCTACAATGCCGGCTCCGGCAACGTAGCAAAATATGGCGGTATTCCGCCGTTTAAAGAAACACAAAACTATGTAGCAAAGGTTATGGCATACTATAATTCATAATAACTTGTATTTTGATTCATATAAAATTATATTTTAATTCAAATTGGGTTGACAAATGCTGACGTATATAGTAAACTTAGTGAGTTGATAATTGCTGATGTGGCTCAGAGGTAGAGCACTTCCTTGGTAAGGAAGGGGTCACGGGTTCAATTCCCGTCATCAGCTTATTTAAAAGGATTCCCCGAAGCTCAAGATTTTCCAGTAAAATCGAGGGTTTCGGGGATTTTTTGTGTCTCATTTTTTCAAATCAAATTTGCGTTTTAAAGGTGGTTTTTAATTTTTTGTATAAAAAACCACAGGCTTTAAACCTGTGGCTTTTTATATATATAAGGAAAAGCATATGCGACATCAACTCAGTGCACATGAATAATTTTTAGTCGGAACTGAGTGTACCCCAACGCATGGTTGAAATACAACAGCTCCTTTTGATGATATTATAGTAACACTTAATTGTGTCCTAAATATAGACATGTAATAAATAAATTCTTAAAATTGGTAAATATTTACAAACAACCTCTTAATTTATCAATAATATTCTATATTTCGACAATATATTTCTCGTACGCGTTGATAACAGTGGTCTCTCCCACCTTGTCAAGCCTGACAAACTGCCTGCCGTAGCTCATATGGACATGTCCATGCACAAAGTACTTTGGTCTGTACTGCTCAATAAGCCTGTTGAACACATCAAAGCCTGTATGGCATATATCCTCACCATCATGCAGCCCCTTTGCCGGCGAATGGGTAACAAGCACATCAAAGCCTTTATTGCGCTTAAGCTTCCACCACAGCTTCTTAACGCGCTTTGTCATCTCCTTCTGCGTATACTGATTATCTCCCGGTTTATAGCGGTTTGAGCCTCCCAGGCCAAGAAACCGTACACCCTCATATTCGTAAATCTCATCCTCAATGCATATGCAGCCTTCCGGCGGCTTTACATTGTATTTGTCATCGTGATTGCCATGCACATACAAAAGAGGGACTCCAACCATCGTTGTCAGGAAGGACAGATAGCTCGGGTTTAAGTCTCCACATGATACAATAATATCAATTCCTTTAAAATCCTCTTTCTTAAAGTATTCCCAGTACATTTTCGACTCTTCATCAGCTAAGAATAGTATCTTCATTACAGTTTATTTTCCTCTACACCCTTTAGTTCAACCACCATCTTTGCATTGTCCACAAACTCACTCATAGGTGGAATATTACCCACAACATTGTCTACAAGCCAGTCCATTTTCATGATATCAGACGGTTTCATCTCGTGTTCACCCTTGTTTTTAAGTTCGCCCTTCTGATTATATATCTGTCCAAAGAAAGGCACAACCTCACCCTTTGTGATATCGCTCTTCAAATGATCCGCAAGCCTCTTTACTCCATAAGGCACATGCTTTGAACAAATCAGGTCAATAACACCTGCAGACATGCCCCACCAATAGTTGAGTGCCCTTGCCTGTTCTTGTCCCTCTGTCTTGTAAGAGCCGGCCAGCACGCTCTGCAAAAGCTTCTCATAGAACACACCCCAGTTCCATATAGGCATGGCAAGATTTAATGCCTGACCATCCTGAAGCTTATACAGTCCAAAATATCTTGATGCATCATTCGGAGTGATAATATCCTGATCTGACACATAATGCAAATCATTTTCCGTCAGAAATTTATCCCTGTCATAGTCCTTTGTCTTTGACCATGCCAGATATACCTTCGCTCGCGGATTTACACTTGCCACTCCAAGTGCAAATGCATTGATATTGGCAATCATACCATATATCGGGTAGTCTGCTATATACGCAACCCTTTCATTGTCTGTCACAGCTCCTGCAATCATTCCTGCAAGGAATTTTGCCTCATACATACGGCCATAGTAAGTTCTGATGTATGGATGCGGCGCATTCAGTGAACAGTTAAGTATGTAAACCTCCGGGTGTGCTACAGCCACCTTTAAGCTGTTTGGCATCATCTGCGGTCCTACACAGAAAACTATATTGGCGCCGGCCTTTATGATGTCCTCAAGCACCTGCTCCACATTACTCTCATCTACGCCTGATACAAACTCAGTCTCAAGTCTGTCAGAAAACGTATCATCCAGATAGTTGCGTCCCAGCTCATGTGAATACAGCCATGCTGATGTCTTTGGCTCTCTCGGATACAAAAATACCACCTTAAGCTTCTTCGGTGTCTGAGGAATCAGATAATTGAGCAGACTCTTTTTGGTCTGCACCTTTGTCGGATCCAGCACGAGATTTATCTTGTGCTTTTCTCCCTCTGCGGCAAACTCCTTCCATGTATTGATGATGTTTTTGTTGTAATCGCTCTCTGACATCTCAAGCATGGCATCCATGCCAAAGACCTCCATAAATACTGTAATGGCATCACCCAGCTTGATGTCTAGTCTGTCACCGCCACGGAAATTATAGACCTTTGAAAAATCAAACATTACCTTCGCAAATTTTTCCTTGGTCTTATCATCCCATCTGCCCTCTTTTCCAACAAGCGAAAGAAGCTTATCAGCATTGCCCAGCTTCGTAAACTCCACCGAGCAAAGCCCCGTGATTTCATTGAACCTCATATACTCATAATAAAGCCTCACATCATAATCATCCGACAGCTTTGGAATCTTTCTGATCACAATTGCAGGAATCGAAACGGCGTTGAAGTACTTGAGTACACTGACCCTCTTATTGCCCTCAAGCACATAATACCTGTTCATGTACTCAAATGCCTTGATTGGATCTCTGATTCCCTCATTCATCTGTGCATCTGACAGATTAGACCACTTCACTGCAAATTCGGTTTCCTCGTCCAATATCGGCATAAAGTTTGCCGCAAATGAATATGTCCTGCCCATGGTGCTTGTTCCTACAACGAAATCCAAAGGCACCTGGACCAGCCCCATATTCTGCTCTGTCTGAATATCTGCCTCTGATAAGATTTCATCAAGCACTGGCAGATAAGGAAACTGTCCTTTAGCTATCCTTGCCCTGTATTCTTTTTTTCCCAGCTTTAATGCTTCTGAATATTCTGTTTCACCCATATTGTAATCTCCTTTTGAAACTATTTTAACATAAATTCAAAAAAATTAAACATTTCATTTGATATTTCTCAAAACTTTGATATAATGTATGTTAGGAAATAGGTACCACAATATATGGAGGGAAGAAAAATGACTGATATATCACAGGAAAATGCAGATATTATCGGAGAAATTGCCAACATCTGCATAGGTAACGCCGCAACAACACTGAGCCTGATACTTGGAAAATCAACCAATATCACTGCCCCAAATGTAGAAGTTTTGAAAAAAGAAGACGCTTTATGTAATGACGAGCGTATTTTAATTAAGGTTCCTTACACAAAAGGGCTTGACGGAACCAACCTTCTTATTATAAGATTAAATGACGCATTGGTTATTGCAAATCTTATGATGGGCGGTGATGGAACAAACGTTTCAGGTATGTCTTTAGATGAGATGACCCTTTCAGCTATCTCTGAAGCTATGAACCAGATGTGTGGCACTATTGCCACCTCAATGTCTGCTCTTCTCAATGAGCCGACAGACATTGGTTTCCCACTCATTAATTCAAAGGATAAAAAAACATTTGAAATACCCGATGAATTATGTAATGGAACAGATATTGTTAAGGTAACATTCAAATTAACTGTCGGAGACCTGATAGACAGCGATCTTTTACAGTTGTATCCGCTAAGTATTGTTAAACAGATTATAAAACAGGAGGTTTAAACCATGGCAAAAATTTTAATTGTAGATGATGCAGCATTTATGAGAATGATGTTGAAGGACATCCTCACTAAAGGAGGATTCGAGATTGCAGGAGAGGCAGCAGACGGAAATGAGGCCGTTGCCAAATATAATGAGCTCAAGCCTGATCTCGTAACCTTAGATATCACAATGCCTAACAAGGATGGTATCCAGGCACTCAAGGAAATCAAGGCAGCAGATCCAAATGCCACATGTGTTATGTGCTCTGCTATGGGACAGCAGTCAATGGTTATTGATGCAATCCAGTCAGGTGCCAAGGATTTCATCGTTAAGCCATTCCAGGCAGACCGAGTTATTGAGTCCATCCGAAAAGTTCTTGGATAATTCATTTATACATAGGTATTCAAAAAGTCCGCACGGTTTATCCGGCGGACTTTTTCTTGCTTTTATTTCAATGTGACTATTCAGTTATTTAAAGCTGTGCCAGACTTTCAATGGCATTATCCCCAAGAATCGTCTGTGCATGCTCCATCAGAAACGCTCTCTTATCAGCTCCTGCGATTATATCATCTGCATATTCATCTGCGATGACAGACATTTTTTCAAGCTCATGCTCATCATAGCCGGATAAATCCATACTCATGAAATATTCACCCTCAAACTTAAAAAACTGAGACGCTGCCGATGGCAGTCCCCTGATTATTTTTGCAAATCTGACTGCAACGTCAAACTTTTCAAAAATAAACATAACAACCGACACCATATCCTGTTTTTTTATTTGTTTTTTGGTGTTTTTCTCAGTTGACTGCTTAACAGTCTCAGGTGGCAGTGAATTAATCAGACCATTCACAATATCCTTTAAATGCTCCATCATGCCTTCTGTTGCCGGATGCTCCGAAAAAGTCAGTGAAAGCGTATGGTCAGCAAGAAAATCTGCTCTTACGGTCTTTATTCCCATGTTGAAATCTATGCCAAACTCTTCCTCGGCCATGTCAAATATCTGATTCATAAACTCCTGGGTACGCTCGCCATTGCTCATGATTTCATCCATCGTATATCCCAGATCGTATATTTCTTCCTCTGAAATAACACATTTTATAGTGTGTTCACCTATTCTTGAAAACTCCATAACAAGCTTCACCTACTTTCTTTTTAGCTTTTGTCTGATACGGGATAGTGCATTGTCAATTGATTTGTCTGATTTTCCAAGCATATGCGCTATCGTTGTATAATTATTTCCTTCCAGATACAATTGTAGCACTTTTTTCTCCATATTACTCAGTTTATTCCACAATTGTTCCTTAAATTCCTTAAATTTTTCCTTCTCTATGAGAAGCTGCTCAGGACTTGCAATATCATCTTGCAGCATTTCTTCAAACTCTGTACCATCACTGTCACTCTGTGAAAAGGATATATATGTGTTAAGCGGCATATGTTTCTTTCGGTTTGAAGCCTCAAGCGCCGAGCTAAGCTGCCTTGTGATGCATAGCTGTGCAAAGCTGTAGAAAGATGCTTCCTTGTCGCTCTTATAGTCTCTGACCGCTTTAAACAGGCCTATCATGCCCTCCTGAATAAGGTCATCATTCTCACCGCCTATCAGGTAGAGTGCATTCGTCTTTTTACGCACAAGCGGCTTATACTTTTCCAATATATAGTCCATGATTTCATTGTTGTCACCATGGTCATTTTTGTCATTATGAATCCTCATAATAAGCTCTTCATCCGTATATGCGCTGTAATCTTCCACTATATGCTTCCTATTCTATAAATATACAATTCATAATACACACCACTCATCCCGCGACATGTAATCTACTTTCCACTCTTAAGTCTCTGTCTGACTATCTCATATGCAAGCACGCCTGTCGCAACCGATGCGTTCAGTGAGTCAATATCGCCCACCATAGGAATGGAAGCTGTCATATCACAGTTTTCCTTTACAAGCTTGCTGACTCCATCACCCTCATTGCCTATGACAAGACCTATAGGACCTGTGAGGTTTAAGTCATACATGGTAGTGCCACCCATATCAGCACATACGAACCACATGCCCTTTTCCTTAAGCTCCTTTATGGTATTTGAGATATTGGTAACCTTGGCAACAGGTGTATAGTTTATCGCACCTGCAGACGTCTTTGCCACTGTAGGGGTAAGTCCCACTGCACGCCTTTTGGGTATGATGATGCCATGTGCACCCGCCTGATTTGCGGTACGGATTATTGCGCCAAGATTGTGTGGATCCTCTATACCGTCAAGTATGATGATAAAAGGCGGCTCACCCTTTCTTTCGGCATTTTCCAATATGTCCGAAACCTCGGCATACTCATATGCTGCTGAAACTGCAATGACACCCTGATGCTTGCCTGTCTCAGACATCTGATCAAGTCTTTCCTTTGCAACATAGTTTATGATTGCATCATGCTTTCTGGCCTCTCTTGTGATTGACTTTATTGGTCCGTCCTGACAGCCGTCAAGCACAAAAATCTTGTCTATTGTCTTTCCCGAACGGAAAGCCTCCAGCACAGCATTTCTGCCCTCTATATAATTCTCATGGAATTTTTCTTTATTGTTGTTATCCATATTTTCCTCTTATTTTGTGCTATATTTCAATTCCTAAAAGCTCCACTCCAAGCTTAGTGAGTGAAACAACCCTCTCAAAATCATCCTTCAGATAAAGATAGCCCATGACCGCCTCAAGCCCTGTAGCTTTCCTGTAATCAGCCATTGTAGCGTTTTTTGCCATGGAAGGCGACTTGGCATTGCGCCCCCTGTGATACACCTCACTCTCCTCCTCTGTCAGATGAGGTAAAAGTGCCTCTATCATGAGAGCCTGCGTATGTGCCTTTACTATATTACTTGTGTGCTTATGAAGCAGATTCGCCTTTGTATTGCCTTTTCCCACCACAACAGAGCGGATGACAATATCAAATATGCCATCACCGATATATGCAAGTGTAAGCGGAGAGTATGTCCTTATATCAACATCCTTTATTCCAAACTGTTCCTTAATATATGAGTCTATCTTCATACTATACAAGCTCCCATTTTACTCCCTCTCTGGTATCCTTTATGGCAACCCCCTTTGCCAGAAGCTCATCTCTTATGGCATCGGCTGTCGCAAAATCCTTTGCCTTTTTAGCGGCTGCACGCTCTGTAATTTTATCATTGATAAATGCCTCAAGCTCACTGTCTACAGATGACGATGCCTCAAGTAAGGCCTTTCCTGATTCCCTAAGTCCCAGATCAAGTACCTGCTCAAAGTCATCGATAAGTGCAAGCTTTGTACTGTCTGAGATATCAGTCTTAAGCACATCATACACTATGGTTATAGCCATTGATGTATTCAGATCATTTGAGACTGCATCAGTAAATTTCTTCTTAAAGTCAGCAAAAGCTGTCTCATCAATATCACCTTCATCCTTAAGCTCTGCCACACGCTTTGCAATCTTATTGTATGCCGCAACTGCATTGTCGAGCGCATCAAACGAAAACTCAAGAGGCTTTCTGTAGTGTGACTGTAAGCAGAAGAATCTGTAGGCAAGCGGATTGTAGCCCTTCTCCTGAAGCACCGAAACTGTGAGGATTGCACCCTTCGACTTGCTCATCTTGCCTGCTCTGTCATTTAAGTGATTGACATGGAACCAGTACTTGCACCAATCGTGTCCCAGATAGCTCTCTGACTGTGCAATCTCATTGGTGTGATGTGGGAAAATATTGTCCACACCGCCACAGTGGATATCCACGTACTCTCCGAGATGCTTCATGCTGATGCATGAGCACTCTATATGCCAGCCCGGATATCCGACGCCCCATGGGCTGTCCCATTTAAGAGCCTGGTCCTCAAACTTAGACTGTGTAAACCAGAGTACGAAATCATTTTTATTCTTCTTGTTTACATCCTCCTCAACATCATCTCGCACTCCAACCTGAAGCTGTTCCTTCTCTACTGCTGAAGAGAACACAAAATAATCATCAAGCTTTGATGTATCGAAATATACATTGCCTCCTGCAAAATAGGCATAGCCCTTCTCGATAAGCACCTCCACCATATTGATAAACTCCTGAATACAGTTGGTTGCAGGCTCCACTACATCAGGCATTCTGTTGTGTACGGCTGTAAAATCCTTGAAAAAGGCGTCCGTGTACTCCTTTGCGACCTCCATGACGCTCTTGTGTTCACGCTTTGCGCCCTTTAGCATCTTGTCCTCTCCGGTATCTCCGTCGCTTGAGAGATGTCCCACATCTGTAATATTCATGACACGCTTTACATCATAGCCCACATAGCGAAGTGCCTTCTCAAGCACATCCTCCATGATGTATGAGCGGATATTTCCGATATGTGCAAAATGGTAAACTGTAGGTCCACATGTATACATGCCGATTTTGCCGTCAACACGTGGAACAACAGTATCAATCTGTCTTGTGAGTGTATTGTAAAACTTGAAATTGTTCTCCATTATTTATATCTCCTTTTGGATGATTTATAACTATCTTTTTATTTTAGCATGTTTTCCCTATATATTCAAATCAATCGGCCTGACAGCCTCCACAGCCGCTGCATCCGCCTCCGACCTGCATACTTGCCTCATAGAGACCTGTAAGTGAGCAGATTGCCTGTGATGCAATTCCCTCCTCGCGGCCTGTAAAACCAAGCCACTCCTCGGTCGTCGCCTTTATATTTACCTGCTCCTTTGCGATTTGCAGCGTATCAGCCACATTCTGCTCCATCTGCTCAATATACGGACGAAGCTTCGGCTTTTGTGCAATTACTGTCGCATCTATGTTTTCTATCACATAGCCTTTTTTTGCAATGAGCTCTCTCACATGCTCCAAAAGCTTAAGACTCGAAATACCCTCATATGCCGGGTCTGTATCCGGGAAATGCTTTCCGATATCGCCAAGTGCCGCTGCACCCAAGAGTGCATCCATTATCGCATGCAACAGTACATCGGCATCCGAATGGCCTAAAAGCCCGAGTGTATGCGGAACCTTCACTCCTCCTAAAATCAAATCTCTGCCCTCAACAAGCTTGTGCACATCATAGCCCATTCCTACTCTCATATATCGTCTCTCTTTCTATCAGATACAATACCTAATGTTATTGCCAACTGTCATTGCTCTGTATTTTGGTTTTTTAAATATAGTATACCTTATTTTTCCTGTTGCGCCAAGATATTATTTTAAGCTATTTTCAAATAAAAGACCGCCCCGGACAAACCGGAGCGGTCTTTATTAAAATGGGAATAGTCCATTAAATGTCTTATGCAAGTGCTGCAGTGATGATAGCCATTGAGTAAACCTCTCCTGCATTACATCCACGAGAAAGGTCATTGATTGGAGCATTGAGGCCAAGAAGGATTGGGCCGTATGCTTCGAAATTACCAAGTCTCTGTGCAATCTTGTATCCGATATTTCCTGCGTTGATGTCAGGGAAGATAAATGTATTTGCATGACCCGCAACCTCAGACTGTGGGCACTTTGTGCGGGCTACACGTGGTGCAACTGCTGCGTCAAACTGGATTTCTCCCTCGATTGGAAGATTTGGATATTTTTCTTTTGCCTTGTGAGCTGCTTTTCTCATCTTGTCAACGTCCTCGCCCTTTCCTGAGCCAAGTGTTGAGTAGCTTAAGAATGCAACCTTTGGATCGATACCGAAGATCTTAGCACACTCTGCTGATTCTCCTGCGATTTCAACAAGCTCGTCCTCTGTAGGATGGATATTGATAGCGCAGTCGCTCATTGCAAGCACCTCATTCTCACCTGTAGCAGATGGACGAACAAGGATAAAGCATGAAGATACGATTGTGTTGCCAGGCTTTGTCTTGATAAGCTGTAATGCCGGACGAACTGTATCTGCTGTTGAGTATGTAGCTCCTCCGAGAAGTGCGTCTGCGATACCCATCTTTACAAGCATTGTTCCAAAGTAGTTAGCTGATGAAAGAATTCCCTTAGCCTGCTCCGGTGTAACCCCCTTGCTTTTACGAAGCTCGCAGAATAATTCAACCATCTCATCCATACGGTCAAATTTCATAGGATCTATAATCTCTGCTCCACGGATATTGAAACCGCTCTTCTCAGCGCTTGCATTAATCTTCTCAGGATCTCCGACAAGGATAGGATGTAAGAAGTTGCTTGCAAGTAAACGCGAAGCTGCCTCAAGGATACGTGAATCCTCTCCCTCTGTGAATACGATTTTCTTTGGGTTTTTCTTTAATATTTCGATTAACTGACCAAATCCAAACATGATAATGTCTCCTTTATGTATATTATTTATTATTTAAAACTATATCTGGTTTCACACCACTGACTATAATATACTTATTTTTCACGAATATCAATAATTGTTAAAAGGTTGTCAAGATGTTCGCAAAAAAATCCAATTCAAGATATTTCATGGCACAATAAAAGGAACCGGATTAATATTTTCCGATTCCTTTTATAATGATCACTATTTATTCGTTTAAGGAGTATTTATCATGAAAAACCATTTACTCTGCAAGTGCCTTAAATGCCTCATCAAGATCCTCAATTATATCATCCACATTCTCAGTTCCGATTGAAAGACGGATTGTGTTTGGCTTGATGCCCTGATCTAAGAGCTCTGCTTCATTGCACTCTGAGTGTGTGGTAGAAGCCGGATGTATAGCAAGTGACTTAACATCAGCTACGTTTGCAAGCAGTGAGAAAAGCTCAAGGTTGTCAATAAATTTCTGCGCTTCCTTTGCTCCACCCTTAATCTCGAATGTAAATATAGAGCCGCCTCCGTTAGGGAAGTATTTCTTGTAAAGTTCCTGCTGCTCTTTATCCTCTGAAATAGATGGATGATTAACCTTCTCTACGAGTGGCTGATCCTTTAAGTACTGAACTACCTTGAGTGCATTCTCAACATGACGCTCCACACGAAGCGAAAGTGTCTCAAGTCCCTGAAGGAAGATAAATGAATGAACAGGCGAAATTGTTGCTCCTGTATCACGAAGTAAAATTGCCCTGATATATGTCGCAAATGCTGCCGGTGCGCAATCCTTTGCAAAGCTTACTCCGTGGTATGATACGTTTGGCTCTACAAGCCATGGCCATTTATCATTCTGTGTCCAGTCGAATTTACCGCTGTCAATTATGACTCCACCAATTGTTGTTCCGTGTCCACCGATGAACTTTGTTGCTGAGTGAACCACGATATCAGCACCGTACTCAATCGGACGGACAAGATATGGTGTAGCAAAGGTATTATCTACGATAAGCGGGATTCCTGCCTCATGAGCGATATTTGCAATTTTTTCGATATCTACTACCTCTGAGTTTGGATTTCCGAGTGTCTCGATTTCAATAGCTTTTGTATTCTCTTTGATGGCAGCCTTGATTCCATCATAATCGAATGGATCTACAAATGTAGCCTCAATTCCGTAATCAGGAAGTGTGTGTGCCAAGAGATTGTATGTACCGCCGTAGATATTCTTTGCTGCAACGATATGGTCACCTGCGTGTGCTACTGCCTGGAAAGCATATGTGAGTGCCGCTGCTCCGGAACCAACAGCAAGTGCTGCCACGCCACCCTCGAGTGCTGCAATTCTTCTCTCAAATACATCCTCTGTAGGGTTTGTCAGTCTGCCGTATATATTTCCTGCATCTCTGAGTCCGAATCTGTCTGCCGCATGCTCACTGTTATGGAACACATATGATGAAGTAAGGTAGATTGGAACTGCTCTCGCATCTGTAACCGGATCAGGTGTTTCCTGTCCTACATGTAACTGTAATGTCTCAAATTTTAAATTTCTGTCTGCATAATGTTTCTTGCTCATATTAATATCCTCCTATTAATGATATGTTAATGTTATTTGTTTTTAATTTCGGGATGCTGTTCTCTTGAACTAAACATATCATACCATCTTTCTAGGAAAAGCGTTAATACTTATAACTAAGAGCTTGCTATAAACATATTTTATAACTGCATATTCTTTAAAACATCTGCAAGTTCTCTCGTAGCTGCACCGACATCCATGTTATTTACTGCATAATCACATATCTGGCGGTTACGTTTCTCGGCATCTATGGACAGAATACGAAGTGTCTTTTCTTCTATCGAGTAATCCTGTTCTATGATATCCCGGATTAAGAGCTCCTTGTCACGTGCCACATACACTATTACAGTAGGAAAATGACGCTTCATTGCAATGGCACCGCACATGTCAAGCGGCATCACGACAAAATGTCCCTTTTCAAGCACTGCCTCTATATCCTCCATTTTGGTGCCATACTGTATTCCTGCATATCTTGTCTTTTCAAAGAAATCCTGCGCATTGAACTCCTCCTCCGTCAGGTACCTGTGCTTATCTCCGGGCTTGGTACAGTATGTTTTCGGATTCTCAAACTGCTCCATGGCGCACAGACTGTCTGAGAGTGCTGTCTTTCCCGAGCCTGATGGTCCGACAAGCGCCACAACTGACGGATTCTTTATACTTTTATTTCTATATAGTGACGCATTTATTATCTGCTCCACGAGATATACAAACTCTGTGATATTATTAACAGATAAAAGTCCTGTCATTTTTGAATTCCACGGCTTTCGCATGAGCACAGGATATGTGGCCGGTGTCTCAAGCACATTGTGTATGGCATCATCTAAAATAATATCAAACTGCACGAGATTTTTTGCATTGCCAAGTATGATATTTTCTGTCGGAAAATCAGGGAATGCCTCCATTATCTGACTCGCCCTCACTCCCATGAAGCCCGGTGCCACCGCCGTGATAAAATATACCTCTCCGATATCCATGAGCTTTCTTATCATCCGCTTTGTCTCTTCTGTAGGCTTCTGCCTCTCGTAAAGTGTATTATCCCGGTAAAATTCCTTTATGACAGAGGCTCTGCCGGTATTCTCCCAGGAATCTATATCCTCCAGTTCAAGCGGTGGGGTGATATTATATTTTTTGTTTGCCATATCTATGGCTATACTGTTGAATGGGGCTGTCACATCATCCCAGTCAAGTCCTATTTTAGGTCTTATCATGCTTATCCCTTTCTGTTTCGTAACTATTTATAACAAAAAGACCTGCAACAACTGCAAGTCTTAACAAGTAGCGAGGGAGAGACTCGAACTCTCAACCTCCCGGGTATGAACCGGACGCTCTAGCCAGTTGAGCCACCTCGCCATATTTGATTGATACCTTAAAAAGGATGGGACCTACAGGGCTCGAACCTGTGACCCTCTGCTTGTAAGGCAGATGCTCTCCCAGCTGAGCTAAGATCCCGTGTCACTTCTGCTGAAGTAAAGTAGCGAGGGAGAGACTCGAACTCTCAACCTCCCGGGTATGAACCGGACGCTCTAGCCAGTTGAGCCACCTCGCCATATTGATTGATATCCTTTAAAAGGATGGGACCTACAGGGCTCGAACCTGTGACCCTCTGCTTGTAAGGCAGATGCTCTCCCAGCTGAGCTAAGATCCCATGTCGTCAACCGACTTGATTATTATATACAGTCGGCACCTTATTGTCAACAACTTTTTTCATTTTATTTAAAAAATTTTAACTATTCAGAAGTCTCTCCACAAGTTTCACGCACTCTGCTGCATCCTTTGAATATCCGTCAGCTCCTATCTCGTCTGCAAAGCTCTGTGTAATGCAGGCTCCACCGATTACAACCTTACTCTTACATCCCTTTTCCTTGCAGATTTCCACTACATCCTTCATGCGCATCATGGTTGTAGTCATAAGAGCTGACAGTCCGATAACCGCCGCGTTCGTCTCAATCGCCTTGTTGACAATATCCTCACAAGGCACATCCTTTCCCATATCAATCACGTTGTAGCCATAGTTTTTAAGCATAAGCACAACAAGGTTCTTTCCTATATCATGGATATCCCCCTCCACCGTTGCAATGACAAGAGTCGGCATATCCTCCCCTGAGTCTTTCTTCTCAAGCAGTGGCTCGAGATGTTCTATAGCAAGCTTCATGGTATTTGCACTGCCGATAAGCTGTGGCAGGAAATACTTCTTCTGGTTGAAAAGCTCTCCCACCTCATTAATAGCCGGAATCAGGCTGTTATTAATAATCTCGTCAGGCTTTGCCCCATCAGAAAGCATTTTCTTTACTTCATCAATTATACTGCCCTTGTTTCCCTTTAAGACAGCCTGAAATACCGCATCCTTACTGCCCGCTGCGCATGTGTCGTTTGAAGCAGACGCATCATTGTCCGACTTTTTCACAACAACAGTCTCATATTGGGCCTTTTCCTCCGCAAGCCTGCTCATGCGCTCGATGTATGCTATATCGCTGTCAGGTCTGTCGAGCAGCATATCCGATGCAAATGCAGCATTCATCAAAAGCTCCTGTGATGGATTGGCAATAGCCATGGTGAGTCCCTTGCATATGGCCATTGTAAGAAACGCTGTGTTCACGTACATACGCTCAGGCAGTCCGAAGGATATATTTGAAAGTCCGCATATTGTAGGAAGCTTTTTCTCATCCTTGCAGTACGCAATGGTCTCATAGCACTCGATTGCGGCCTTTGGATTTGCACCTATTGTCGCAACAAGTCCATCCACCACGATATCCTCATGTGCCATTCCAAGTGAAAGTGCCTTGTCATAAATAGTATTTATAATCTGCTTTTTCTCCTCGACATCCTTTGGCAATCCTGCATCCGAAAGTGGTAAGAGTATAAACATCGCCCCATATTTTGCCGCAAGAGGCAGAAGCTTTTCCATCTTTTCTGTCTCAAGGGAAATAGAATTGATGAGAGCTCTTCCCGGATAAATCTTAAGAGCCTCCTCTATTACCTCCACATAGCTTGAATCAATACAAAGTGGACAGTCCACGGTAGATGAAACCTCATATATAACCGATTTCATCATCTCCTTCTCATCGATACCATTCATGCCCATATTGATATCAAGTATTCTCGCACCATTTGTCTCCTGCTCCATAGCCATCTGGCGCACCAGGTCAAGCTTTCCCTCACGAAGCTGTGCCTGCAGCTTTTTCTTACCTGTAGGATTGATTCTCTCTCCGACCACAGTAAAGTTGCCATCTAAGTCAATCTCTACATTCTTTCGTTCAGACGCAAGCACTCTTCTATGGTGCTCAAGTGGCTTATGAACAGGCATTGTCTTTACAGCCTCTGTCAGTGCACGGATATGCTCCGGCGTTGTGCCACAGCAGCCTCCGACAATAGATGCACCTGCCTTCACAAGCCCTGTCATCGCATCCGCAAACATATCCGGAGTCATCTTGTATACAGTTTTACCGTCCTCAAGCTCCGGAAGCCCTGCATTTGGCTTGGCAATAAGAGGCACTGTAGAGTACTCTGCCATTTTTTCAACCAGCGCTATCATCTCAGCAGGTCCCGTCGAACAGTTCACACCGATTGCATCCACTCCAAGTGACTGCAGCACAACAACTGCTGTCTCAGGCGGTGTACCAAAAAGAGTCCTGCCATCCTCGTTATAGGTGAGTGTCACCATAATAGGCAGGTCGCTTACCTCTTTTATAGCAAGCACTGCCGCTCTGCACTCCTGAAGACTCATCATTGTCTCAACCACAAAAACATCTGCGCCCGCCGCATCAAGGATCCTCGCCTGCTCCTTGTACACCTCCAAAAGCTCCTCAAACATCAGATCCCCGAGTGGAAAAAGCTGTCTGCCGGTCATCGTCATGTCTGCTGCTACAAGTGCCCTATCCCCTACAGCCTGCTTTGACAGGCCAACCAGTGTGGTATTTATCTCGTTAATTTTCTCCTGTAAACCATATTCTAAAAGCTTAATCCGGTTTCCTGTAAATGTAGGTGCATAAACAATATTCGTGCCGTTATCGACATATGCCTTCTGCAAATCAAGAATCACCTGCGGATGCTCCATCACCCATTCCTCCGGACACACCCCTACCGGCATGCCCGCTGCCATCAGGTTTGTACCGGTCGCTCCATCCAGGATAACTATGTTTTCTCTGATATATTTTCTGAATTCTTCTCTTGTCATTTCGTTTCCTTTTCTGTTTCAGCTGTTATTTACTCCACAGTGTAAAGTATTTCAAAGCAAAAGCTATGTGCTCTTCATCCTTGAAATTTGTGATAATTTATATTATCATTGTAACCGATTTTAAAACACAAAAATCAATAGTCTATTCACATAATATACTAAAACACTATATTTTTCAAACAAAAGAAAGGATTTCTTATGAAACTTATCGCTTTAGATCTTGACGGAACACTTTTCAACAACAAAAGTCAGATATCCAAGGAAAATATAAAAGCTATAAAAGAGGCAACTGCTGCCGGAATAAATGTGGTCATCTCCACCGGCCGTCCATTCGGAGGGCTGCCGTTTGAGGCAATTAAGGACACCGGCATCCGCTACGCTATCACTGCAAACGGAAGTGCAATCTACGAGATTGACACCCAAAAATGTCTTTACGAAAACTGCCTTTCTGATGAGACAGCGTTTTCAATAACTGATTACCTGATGACAAAGCGCGTTCATATGGATGCCTTCATAAACGGCTGTGGCTATTCTCCATACAAGTGTCTCGAGGATGCAAAGGAGCTCAAAATGCCTCCTTCTATAAAGGAATACATCATGACAACCAGAAAACGTGTGAACGATATCACTGAAATGATGCGCGAAAACAATTACCATATGCAGAAAATGACCGTCAATTTCCCAAAGGATGCAGATGATAACTACTACTGCCGCGACGAAGTATTTGAGCATCTGAAAAAAATCCCTGAAATCACGCTCGTAAGCGGTGGCTACGGTAATCTGGAATTCACAAAAGCAGGCGTTGACAAAGGTGTGGCACTTCACAAGCTGGCTCAAATCCTGAATATAGCAGCTGATGAGACAATGGCTGTCGGTGACACCGAAAACGACATGGCTATCGTAAAAGCCGCACACATCGGCGTGGCCATGGGAAATGCAACCGATGAGCTTAAGGCACAGGCTGATTACGTCACCGACACAAACGAAAATGACGGTGTAGCCAAGGCTATCCGCCACTTTATGGGTTAATCTCACATCATTAAGATAGCGATAACTGTCATATAAGAGCATAATAGCTGTTTGACACACAATAAAACAATCATCTGTCATATATATCCCCGGAAGCACATATACTTCTAAGACAACATATGACAGGTGATTTTTTGATTGTAAAAAAATATTTATCCAATCCACTTGTGACCGGAACTATTTTCCTGACACTTGCCGGAACAACCAGTCGGTTTATGGGTTTTTTCTTTCGCATATTTCTTAATAACGTCATGGGCTCAACAGGTCTTGGACTCTATCAGCTTGTGATTCCACTCATGTCCGTATGCATGTCACTCTGCTGCAACGGCTTTCAGACCGCTACATCAAAGCTTGTTGCCGAAAAGCCTCAAAACAGGCAGATTATACTCATTTGCGCAATAATTATGTCAGCCACCATTGCTCTTTTACTCACAATTATTATGTATTCCAATGCCCACTACATAAGCATTTGTATTTTAAGTGAGTCACGCTGTACAGAGCTTGTCAAGGCGCTGTCCTTTTCCATTCTGCCCGCTGCTATCCATTCCTGCATAAACGGATACTATTATGGATTGAAAAAAGCAGCCGTTCCAGCTGCCACTCAATTAATTGAGCAGACCGCACGCATCGGCACCTGCTATCTGATATACTCAATACTGTCTGACGGTGGCAGCTGCTTTAAGCCTGTATACTCTATATACGGCATCGTGGCAGGCGAAGCGAGCGCAACCGTCTTTTCCGTTATCACAATAAAAAAAGATTTCTCATACTTTAAAATATCCGTCAAAAACCTGAAAACAACAGCCTATGGCATGGCTGCGCTTTTCATCCCTTTATCGCTTAACTACATATTGGCAAGCTTTTCATCCTCCGTCGAAAATGTGCTTATCCCGAGAACTCTTAAGCTCTACGGACTATCACCGGCATTGGCCCTTGACATATTCGGAACCATTTCCGGTCTCACCCTTCCCGTACTTTTATTCCCCGGCGTGCTTTGCAGCTGCGCCTGCGTGATGCTTCTGCCATCCATTTCTGAAGCAAATGCCGCCGGAAAGGATACAAAAATCACTAAAACTATAAACTCCTGTGCCTTATTCGGACTATGCTTCGGTCTTATCTTTACATGCATATTCTATCTGCTGTCGGATTTTATAGGGGTTTTTCTTTTTTCATCGAAGCTTTGTGGATATTTTCTTAGAAGGCTGTGTTTTCTGTGCCCGTTGATGCACATAAGTGGAATGCTCTGCAGCATACTGCATGGTCTGGGCAAAGCAAAGCAGGTGCTCTTCGTCAATCTGCTCACCTGTGCGATAAGAATTCTGATGATTATGCTTCTCGTCCCCCACTATGGGATAGATGCATATCTGTGGGCTATGCTTGTGTCGCATGTGTTTATGACACTTGCTGTCGGAATTCTCACCTGCCACACAGCACACAAATAAAAAAGCCTGCACATACTCCAGGCATACCGGAATATGTGCAGACTCATAAAACTACAGATTATACACGTGAAAGGTACTCACCTGTTCTTGTATCAATCTTGATAACATCATCTGTCTCAACAAAAAGTGGTACATAAACTGTAGCACCTGTCTCAACTGTAGCAGGCTTTGTAGCACCTGTTGCTGTATCACCCTTGAAGCCAGGCTCTGTCTCTGTAACAGTAAGCTCAACGAAAAGTGGTGGCTCAACTGCAAATACATTGCCCTTGTGTGAGCAAACCTTACACATCTCGTTCTCTTTTACAAACTTGAGAGAATCGCCAACCTCATCCTTTGGTAAGTCAATCTGGTCATATGTCTCAACATCCATGAAATGATAGAAATCATCATCTGCATAAAGATACTGCATATCCTTACGGTCAATGTGTGCTGTAGGGCATTTCTCTGTTGGACGGAATGTCTTCTCAACAACACCACCACTGATGATATTCTTTAACTTTGTACGTACAAATGCTGCACCTTTTCCTGGTTTAACATGCTGAAATTCGATAATCTGATAGATGTTTCCCTCGAACTCGATAGTAACACCGTTTCTGAAATCTCCTGCTGAAATCATTAGTTACTTCCTCCTTAAATCGTGCGAGCCTAAGCTCTCTCATTCGTCCATTCTACAATAAAAAGCAATACATTTCAAGTATTTATTTTCTATTGCATGAATTTGTATTGGTTTTATATTAGTTTCTAGCCTCGATATCCGATATCATAGCTATTCTCTTTGCGTGTCTGCCGCCCTCAAACTCGGCTGTCAGATAAGCCTTTACGATATCCTTTGCAAGCTCAACACCTACAATCCTCTCACCAAAGGCTATGATATTGGCATTGTTGTGCTGTTTTACAAGGCGTGCTGTGGCTGTGTCTGAACAAACTGCCGCACGGATACCGTTGACCTTATTGGCTGCTATTGAGATACCTACACCGGTACCGCATATCAGTATTCCGCAGTCAAACTCGCCTGACGCCACTGCATTAGCCACCTTCTCACCATACTCCGGGTAATTGCAGCTCTCACTTGAATCTGTGCCGAAGTTGGTCACCTCGTGCCCCATGCTCTCAACGTACTCCATTATTATCTTTTTAAGCTCAACTGCTGCGTGATCGTTTCCGATTGCAATCTTCATAATCTATATGCCTCCAAATTTTAAATTATTAGTTAAAATTATTTATTTACTTTCTTTAAATGCCTCTTGTAGCATGCAATTACAGGCTTTTCAATAAAGCGCTTAAGCACAATCTGTATCTCCTCATGTGGGTCAATAGGTGCTACAAGTATTGATCTGATGCCCGTAAGATTAGCTCCGATGATATCTGTAAATATCTGATCTCCCACAAAAAGAGTGTTTTTCGTATCTGTGCCAAGCTTCTCCATCGCCGTACGATAGCCGGACGGCTTGGGCTTTCCTGCCTTGTAGATATACTTTATCCCAACCTGCTTAGCAAAGCTCTTCACACGCGGCTCCTTATTGTTTGAGAGCACCAGGCACGAAAATCCAAGCTCCTTAAGGTGCTTAAACAATGCAATCGCCCGCTCATCAGCAGGCGAACCATGAGTCACAAGGGTGTTGTCGATATCAAAAATAATGCCCCTGTAGCCCTCCTTATATAATTTATCAAAATCTATGCTATATGTCGAGTCAATGTACTCTCCCGGGTATAAAAAACTCATAGTATAAAATTCTCTGTCTCCCTGTTAATCTGTTCATTCAAGGCCGCATGTTGCATAATCATACCATCCGCGCTGCCGACAAAATGCTGATACTGCTGCAATACCTTATCCTTGTCTAAATTGTATACTGCCTTTGTGACATCAAGCGAGCTGATATCACTGTCAGCACCCTTAAGCTCATAGCTCGCATTGGAATCATATGTATTTGCATAATCAAGCGAAGTAAAGCTCTGCCTTGCCCTTGCGGCCTCATAATCAGCTGTATCATCAGCAATGGATTGCTGTGAAGCTGTGTCATCCGCCTCCTGCTTTGACCTCATAATCTGGCTGTTTCTAAGCTCGTTTAACCTTATGGAATTGTATGAATAAAAGCCTTCGCTCGGGCGAATACCGGAAATGTTCATACGTGCTTTCCCATCCTTTTCAAAATAAATACTGCTAACTAAACACTATTTGGTGTCAAGCATCTTTTTAAGCTCTGTCATAAAGGTGTTGACATCCTTAAACTCTCTGTAAACTGACGCAAACCTCACATATGCTACCGCATCAAGGTCCTTTAATCTGTCCATAATCAGCTCTCCGATGAGCGATGTAGAGATTTCCTTTTCCTCTCTGGCAAAGATTTCTATCTCAACCTCATCTACAAGCTTTGAGATTGTATCTGCTGAAATCGGTCTCTTGTGACATGCAAGAAGCACGCCCTTTTCAATCTTGGAGCGGTCATACTGCTCTCTGTTGTTGTCCTTTTTTATAACGATGAGTGGAATTGTCTCCACCTTCTCATATGTAGTGAAACGCTTGCCGCAATCATCGCACAGCCTTCTGCGCCTGATAGAGCTGTTGTCATCAGCCGGTCTTGAGTCTATTACCCTTGTGTTGTCACTACTGCAAAATGGACACTTCATGCTGTCCCCTCCGTAGATATCATATAATATGAAGAAGCAAAATATCTTTGTTTCTCATTATATTATAATACTTCAAATCATCATCTGTATTTAAAAAGACCTATACATATTTCAGTATATCTATACTAATTTTTGTTGTCAATATGTTTTGTACTGATTTTAACTTTTTTATCACATTTTTGTTATCAATGGTTCTGAGTTACCTATTTATAAAATCACAACAGCTTGCGCCGCATATCAGACTCACATATATTTACCAATATTATATCAGGTCCAATCTTCACAATCTTAACCCATGGAATACAATATTCATAATCCCTGCAAAATATTCCCATATATTTTCCCGGTCCCGGCACGATAATCGCACAGATTTTGCCACAGACCGGGTCAAACTCAAGGTCACGCACATGCCCTATAAACCTGCCCTCCTCCACGCTCACAACCTCTTTTTCGCATAAATCCAGAAAACGCATAAAACAGACCTCCCTTGGTCTATCTTATGCGCTTCTTTTTGATTTTGTGCTTATAAAAGCGTTTTATTCATAAAATTATACATTAAATCTGAAAAGAATTACATCTCCGTCCTTAACAACGTACTCTTTTCCTTCCATGCCTACGATGCCCTTTTCTCTTGCGGCTGCAAGGCTTCCGTTGTCGAGAAGATCCTGATAATTGACTACCTCCGCCTTGATGAAGCCACGCTCAAAGTCAGTATGTATCTTGCCGGCTGCCTGTGGTGCCTTTGTACCTTTATTTATAGTCCATGCACGGCACTCATCCTCTCCTGCAGTGAGGAAGGAAATAAGTCCGAGAAGTGAATAGCTGGCTGCTACAAGCTTATCGAGACCGCTTGACTCAACACCTAAATCCTCAAGGTACTCCTTCTTTTCGTCCTCATCGAGATCTGCAAGCTCCTGCTCAATCTGTGCACAGATAACAAATACCTCTGCGCCCTCTTCCTTTGCCATTTCTCTTACCTTTGCAACATGCGGATTGCTTGCGCCGTCATCTGCGAGGTCGTCCTCTGATACGTTTGCTGCGTAGATGGTAGGCTTTGCTGTAAGGAGATTATAGCCCTTGAACCAAAGCTGTGCATCCTCATCATCAGGCACTTCAAAGGTTCTGGCCATCTTTCCGTCCTCAAGATGAGCCTTTACTGCCTCCACAAGCTCAAGCTCCTTTGCAAGTGTCTTGTCCATTCTTGCCTGCTTTGCAATCTTTGTAATTCGCCTGTCAAGAATCTCAACATCCGAGAAAATAAGCTCAAGATTGATTGTCTCGATATCTCTTGCAGGATCTACAGAGCCATCTACATGGATAATGTTTGTATCCTCAAAACAGCGCACTACGTGTACGATTGCATCTACCTCACGGATATTTGCAAGGAACTGGTTTCCAAGTCCCTCACCCTTACTGGCTCCCTTCACAAGACCTGCGATATCAACAAATTCGATTGTTGCAGGTGTAACCTTCTTTGTGTGATAGAGCTCTCCTAGCTTTACGATTCTCTCGTCAGGCACTGAAACAATACCTACGTTTGGGTCGATTGTAGCAAAAGGATAGTTTGCTGAAAGTGCTCCTGCCTTTGTGAGTGAGTTGAATAATGTAGACTTTCCGACGTTCGGAAGTCCGACGATGCCGAGTTTCATGGTATATATATCTCCTTTAAATTGATTTCATATGTATTTTGTGTATCGGATGTTTGTTGATACAACTATGTAGTGTACCACATTAAGGAAGATTTGTACATAATCTTACGCAAATCCCCATTTGTTATATCTATTTTTTTACGCAAATCCCCATTCATTTCTTCCGTTGCTGTTCTTCTTTCACAGAAAAAACCTTCCCACACATAACCTAATGTGCAGGAAGGTTTTCACATTTTTTATTCACTTACCATCTCATCACACTTAATCTGCTCGATATGTATGGCAAGGTAGCCTGTCTCATTGTCCAAAAACTCATGATTTAAGTCCTTTCCAAGCTCCTTACATATCTCACCTGCCAGTGCGAATGACTCCGGGTAATTTTTCTCGATAAACTGATTGAGATCAACCTTTAACCTGGATTATTCATGGCACAGCCGTGAATAATCTAGGATTTATTATTAACATAACCGGACAATTCAATTATCATGAAGTATAAATTACTTCTCGTAGGTGTCAACTGCGTAGAGAGGCTCTCCCGCCTTAATCGGTCCGTCTGTGATGAGGCGGATTTTCTGATTATCTTTTAGCTCTGTGCAGATGACAGGAGTGGTAACTGATGGTGCGTTCGCCTTTAAGTAGTCAAGGTCAAGCTTCATGAGCACATCGCCCTTATTAACATGGCATCCTGCCTCAACCTGTACGTCAAAGCCTTTACCCTCGAGCTTTACTGTATCAATTCCTACATGGATTATCATACCAATTCCTGAGTCGGTTGTAAATCCCAAAGCATGCTTTGTATCAAAAACGAATAAAACAGTTCCATCCTCAGGTGCTACAACTATCCCCTCCTCAGGTGTGACTACTGCTCCGTCACCCATCATTTTGCCGGCGAAGGCCTCGTCCGGCGCTGTTGAGAGGTCTGCTGCTATTCCTGTCATAGGGCTTGAGATGATAACTGTGCTTGTCGGCTCTGATTCAACATCCGAATCCTGTGCTTTATCAGAAGAGGTGTTTGAATCTTTTGTCTTTGATGCGTCTGCTGTATTATTTTCTACTGCATCGTCCTCGAAATGCTCCTCTGTCACGCTTGCAAGATAATCCTCCAGATTTGATTTAATCACTGTTACTCTTGGTCCATAGATAATCTGTACGCCCTGTCCCTTGTGCACGACTCCTGATGCTCCTGTTGATTTAAGAAGCGCATCGTTTACCTTGTCGGGATCAATTACTGTGATACGAAGCCTTGTTGCACAGCAGTCCACATCTGAGATATTGGCTTTGCCGCCGAGACCTCGTGATATGGTCTGTGAGAGCTCATCTGCTACAGTCCCTGCTTTTTCGTCAGAGTTCTTTACGTCCTTGGCAGCTTTTCTTTCATTTACATCTGCCTTGGTGTATAGCTTTGTCTTAGTGTCGTCATCCTCACGGCCCGGAGTTTTTAAATCAAACTTCTTTATAAAGAAGCTGAAAATAAAGTAATACAGTAAGAAATATACTATTCCCACCGGAATCACAAGCATCCAGCTTGTCTTTTCATTCCCCTGCAATATACCAAACAGGAAGAAATCAAGTAATCCTCCTGAGAAAGTAAGTCCTACAGCGATGTTTAAAATATGTGCTATCATGTATGCGCTTCCTGCGAGCACTACCTGTACTGCAAAGAGAGCCGGTGCTACGAAAAGGAATGAGAACTCAAGAGGCTCTGTGATTCCTGTAAACATACATGCAAGTGTTGCAGAAAGTAAAAGGCTTCCTGCCTGTTTTTTCTTTTCCGGCTTTGCACATTTATACATTGCAAGTGCTGCTCCCGGAAGACCGAAAATCATGAAAATGAACTCTCCCGAGAAATATCTTGTGGCACCGGCACTGAAATGTGCGATGTTTGCAGAGTCAGCAAGCTGTGCGAAGAAGATGTTCTGTCCACCCTCAACCATATGTCCTGCAACCTCCATCGTTCCACCGACTGCTGTCTGCCAGAACGGCATGTAAAATACATGGTGCAGTCCGAATGGAATAAGTGCTCTCTTTATGATACCAAAGAGAAGTGTTCCGAAATATCCTGTTCCTGTCACCACTCCGCCGAGTGCATAGATTCCGTTCTGCACTGTCGGCCAGATAAAATACATTAAGATTCCTACAAAAAGATATACCACTGTTGATATGATAGGCACAAATCTTGTTCCACCGAAAAATGACAATGCATTCGGCAGTTCAATCTTGTAGAAACGGTTGTGCAGTGCTGCCACTCCAAGTCCTACGATAATTCCGCCAAACACGCCCATCTGCAGCGACTGGATACCGCATACTGATGTGATGGTTCCATCAAGCACATCCTTTGCAATGCTTCCGTCTGCAAGGATTTTTCCTGAAATCTTGAGCATCGCATTGATTGATACATTCATAACAAAGTATGCTATGACTGCTGAAAGTGCTGACACCTCTTTTTCCTTCTTTGCCATTCCGATTGCTACTCCGACTGCAAAAATGAGCGGAAGGTTATCGAATATGGCACTTCCGACCGCATTCATGATTACAAGAAGTGCATGGAGTATAGTCTTATCTCCGAGCAGCCACTGTAACCCATAGGTCTCAATTGTTGTGGTGTTGGTGAATGAGCTTCCTAGTCCTAAAAGCAAGCCTGCTACCGGAAGGATTGCGATTGGAAGCATGAAGCTTCGTCCTACTCTCTGCAGGACACCAAAAATTTTGTCTTTCATGAGCTTTTCCTCCTATAAATGCAGGGTATGTACCGATTTGCACCTATCATTCTTTTTTGCTCCAGCGACAAAAAGGAGGCACTTATCATACACTAACCCTGTTAAAAGTTATGTACGACAAATGCCTCCCTAAAAGTAACACGTCTGCTTAAGTTTATATCACAGAAGCCTTATTATTTCAACACAATTTACCTTACGAGTTTATTTTTTGTTAATCATGCTGTTTTTATACATGTTTTTTTGTGAATTATGTCTAATGTCTTTTTTCTCCAGACACCTCCATGTTTCCATCACCATAAAGCATTCTTCACCTGTGATGCCCTCTGATGAATACACAGCCTTTTGTATGATGCGCATGTACTCGTCCCAGTGGATTCCGCAATAATCCGGTCCGCAGTATTTTTCCTTAAGGTTAGCCAGATAAAGCTCATCTGTCCTGTTTTTTGAAGGATGTCCCAGTCCTTTGTAGATGCGGTTGTTTATCATTATTGCTGCCCTGCTGTAACGGCCTTTTTTCACCCTTTTTGCAAGTCTTGCTTCCCACAAAATATTTCTTCGCCTTTTGATATAAACTATGATGGCTGTAAGTGCAGTCAGAAAAATCACACAGAGTGAGGTTTTTATAATTACCGGTGGTATATGAAGTCTCGTTTTTGAGTTCTGAGCATCTGTACGTTTATCTGCACCTGACTGTGAACCATAAGCATTCTCACTTCCATCACCTGACTCATATTGGTTTGGGGTACTGTTTGCTGTAGTATCGTTTGCTGTGCCATCATTTTTTACATCTGTATTTTCTGTATCTTCATTTTCTGCATCTTGATCTGCTGCATCTTCATATTCATTATCTTCATTTACCGAAACATCATTCATATTCTCATTATCATCCAAAGCATCACCGGCATTCGTTTTCTTTTCTTTGACACCAATATAGTCAAACGGATTCTCACCTGTCATATACTCAAAATATCCCGGTGTCATCTCCACCGGAATCCATCCGAAATCATCCAGATATATTTCAACCCATGCATGCGACTGCGAATCCTTCACCTCACATATATCCTCATCATTTTCACCGGATTTGAAGCTGTCCTCCTTTGCACAGTATCCGCTTACATAACGGCATGGAACGCCCATCTGTCTGAGTATCATCGTGCCAGCCGATGCAAAATGCACACAAAAGCCCTGTCTGCTATTTGAGAGGAAATTTTCAACTACATCCTTACCGCCTGTGGAAGGAGGATTTTTGCTGTACTTAAAAGCCTTCGATGTCAGAAACTGCTGCACCAGCTGTGCTGCCGCAATCCTGTTGGCATCATTTTCTCTTATATCGCCTGTGTACATCATATTGCTTGTGAGCTGTCCGGTCCTAAGAAGCAGCTTCGCATCTTTTGCAACAATCCCGTCACCGCCCTGCTTTTCAGTATAGTTTTCCATTACATAATCATTGTATGCCACATAGAAATCATTGTTGACCTCAAGAGGCTGCTCCGGCTCAAGGATAGACATTTCCAGACTACCATCGAAAAAGCCTGGACACGCCGACACCTCGATAGTCTTTGTCGCTTTATCCTTTGTGATAACAAAGTCTTCGTCAAAATCTATATCGCCCTTGGCATCCATACTGTACGGGTCGATACAGTACGGCAAATAGGTGTATTTGGTGGAAAGCTTCTTCATCGTGATTGTATACTTTTCGGTGGCAGGATTGGTCTCATCATCATAATAACCATCAAGCAGCGTGGCTAATCCGATTGCAGTCTGCCAGGCTGTCATCCTTGAAGCATCATGATACTCTTTTTCCATCCCGGAAAAATCAGACTTTTTAATCCATCTGCCATTCTCATAGGTATCACCGTAGAAGCTTCTCAGATAAATATTAGAAGGTACTCCTGCCTTTGCTTCTACCATCATCACTGTTTTTTCACTGTAGTTTGGATAGTGATTACTAACCGTGCCATCCTGTAAATCTATTCCCAAGCTGAAGAATGACTTTACGCTGCCCTCCAAATCCTTTTGAAAGGCAAGCATCTGTGGCTTTTTACCGGCAAGTGTATCAGCAAGAGGTTTGAATGAAAATACACATATGAAAAGTACTGCCGACACTGCCACCATGTATAAAAACGACGCTGCTATCCTTAAAGCCTCATTGCCCTGTGCACTGCCATTTGCATCATATCCTGCCACTGTGCGTGCGTTGCCATCTGCGATAAGACACCAGAGTGTACACAGTGTGAGCATAACGACCTCGCTGACACTTGGGCTTTTGCCTATGCACAGCTGTACCGCAAGCATAAGCGTTGGAAATAATGTGAGCATGCGTCTTCTTTTAATTTGAACCGCCAGTGTCACCAGCAAAAGCATAACTATAAACGATACAAAGCCAACAAATGCCCCCGCAAAGGCTTTATCGCCCTTTGGACAGACAAATGAAGTGCCATAGTACACATTTATTATCTCAAGATACCTGCCCTTTACATACAAAAAGCCGTCTTTTATATGCTCTGCAGCCTGCCAGTTTGCAATAAACACTCCAAGCAAAAATACAAGCAGCAGACCCGTATTTATCGCATGGCGCACCCATTTTCTTGTATCAAGCGATGTAAGCCTGTTTATAAAGCCACTTATCACCGAAAAAATAAACAGCCACACATACACATAATATGGGCATCTCACATGTGAAACGGTCGTATTCACAACAGACACTGCACACACCGTAAGAAGTACTGCTGCAGCTGCATTGGCAAGTTCAGTAATCAGGACACCAAGCACTGTAAATGCATTATTATAATCAGGCTTTATCTCATTTGTGTCAGATCTCTGCCATCTGCTTTTCCTAAATGACAATCTCGTTTTTTTCATCCGCTCTGCCAACTATCTCCTCTCCCCTTTTTATCTGAAGTCTTCCGTCCACGCTAAGCAGACACACAAGCTTTTCAGCCCGGTACTTTTCCTCATACAAAAAAAGTGCATCATTTTTTGTATCCGGCTTTATTTTAAGAAAACTGTTCAAAAATATGTAAAAGCCCTCCTCGTCATCCACTCTGGCTCTCACAATATCGTTTATGGCGGTATCATACCATGCCACATAATGAGGGCATTTTTGATCCATAAGTGAAAAGGAAAGTGAGACAAGAAGCTTCATAAAAGCATCCGCCTGTCTGCCCTTCTTTATCCCCTTTAAGTCCGCGATTATGGCAACCGCACATGCCTTTGGCAGGCTGTTTTCCTTTACCATCAGCTCATCAGTCCTTGCAGAAAGCTTCCAGTGCACACTCTGCAGCCTGTCACCGTTTTGAAACTCTCTGACATCAAACATCTCAGACGGATCATATCCCGGTCTTATATCATCATAGATATCAGAATCTCCAAAGAAATTTCTCACTCTGTCCGTTATCCTCACAGGAATCTCATCAATCTGCGGCATCACCTCAACATTTGCATATTTTTTAACTCTTTTCGTGACAAAAAAAAGCCTCGAAAAATCATATAGCTTTATCCTTACAAGCTCAAATTCATAATTGCCGCATAGGTTCACGCTGTACAAAAAATCACTGCCTCCTGACAGCCATTTTGTACTTTTTTCGCCGGATAAATTATTTTTCACCGTTACACGGTATTTTACACCATCAAAGCCTGCCTCCTTCAGCCGGCAGGAAAGACTCACCCTGATACTCTCACCCTGTGTGGCGATAGCTATCGGAATGTTTATAGCTGCCACCGCCCGGTGCGCCTTTACAAGCAATGCTATAAATGTCAGCACCATAAACACACACATAAAGCAGCCAAGCAGTGCCAGCGCAGCATTACCGTATATCATCGACATATAAAAAACTATAGCTGCAGTAATTATTCCTATCAAAAAACTAATCACGATTACCTGCCTTTTTCACATAAGTTGTCGGCTGTTTAACAGCCTTTAGTATCTCGTCTATCACTGAAAGCTCTGATACGTGTGATACTCTCGCCTTGGTATTTAGCACGATTCTGTGCTTTGTCACATCCGCAAATACAGAAACCACATCAGATGGTATGACATAGCTTCGCCCGCTCAGATACGCATATGCCTTTGCCATCCTAACACACGCAATCGTACCTCTCGGACTCACTCCCAGCTCAATGTACGGACTTGTCCTTGTCGCATCAACCAGATCCACAATGTACGAATAAATACTGTCATGTATAAACACCTGCTCAACCTCTCCCTGCATCTCAACAAGTCCCTGTGCATTCATAACAGGCTTTATCGTATACTCATCAGCCTTCACACTTTTGCCCTTTGCGATATCCACCTCTGCATCATGTGAAGGATATCCCATGCTCATACATATCATAAACCTGTCAAGCTGTGACTCCGGCAACAGCTGTGTACCGGCGCTGCCCTTTGGATTTTGAGTGGCCATCACTATAAACGGCTCCGGGACCTTCCTGCTTATTCCATCCACAGTGACATTTCCTTCCTCCATAACCTCCAAGAGCGCAGACTGTGTTTTGGGACTTGTTCTGTTAATCTCATCTGCCAGAAACAGATTACACATCACGGCACCCTCGCGGTACACAAACTCTCCGGTCTGCTTCTGATACATCGAAAAGCCAAGTATATCAGCAGGCAGCACATCCGGAGTGAACTGTACTCTGTGATTCACAAGCGCCATAGCCCTTGAAAAAGCTACTGCAAGCGTAGTCTTGCCCACTCCCGGCACATCCTCAAGCAGTATATGTCCACCTGCCAAAAAGGCAGCAAATGCCTTGATGATACAATCATCCTTGCCCTTTACTGCCTTTTTTACTTCGTCTATCACTAACTGTGCATTATTCATTTGTCTTATCCCCCGGTTAATCAATTATAACTGCTGATGATCGTCTTCATCATCTTATTCATAAATAGCTATATTTATTTTACATATTTAGTATCAATATTTCAACTTTTATCCCTTAAATTAAACAAGTCTTAAAATTAATCACCTCTGCCGCTACACTGTTCCGGTGATGACAAGTGTGCTCTCACCCGGTGTGACAACCCACGCTCCGGTTGTGCTATCCTGTGTGTATGTTGCAGCCGGAACAGTGATTGCACCTGCCGTGCTCGAAAATGTGCCTGTTGTCTCATTGTAAGTGTAATCTGTAGTTGCAGTCCAGGCTGTGCCGTTTAATGCGGCTGTAAGATTGTTCAAAACCGGAGCAAATGTGTCTGTTATAACCACGCCTGTGGTATTGGTTGCCGCAACGCTTCCGTAGTTTTGAATCCTGAAGGTATAGGTCAGTGTACCGTTTTCCGTCACAGGAACAGGGCTTACCGACTTAGTAATTGCAAGATTTGGTGCAGCCTCGGCATTTACCGTCTCTGCTGCTGTGACCGGAGTGATTCCGGTACCGCTAACTGTAGCAGTGTTTGTGACTGCAGCCTCTATGCCAAGAGGAGCATACTCATTTAACGCTGCCTCATAGATGACAGTAGCATTGCCACCTGCCGGGACATTTATGCCTGTTATGCTAAGAGGCGGTCCCTGGGTTACTGCAGGCGCTGCCTGGAGTGTGCCGTTTGTATAGTATTTTGCGGTGTTATTCACATAGGTTAATGGTACAAGAGTGTTGGTGTTAAAGGTATAAGCACCTAGATTGTCAGAAAGTGTCAGACCGTTTATCGCGGTATTTCCGGAGTTTACGATGCTCACCACATAGGTTATTGTATCGTTTTGATTGTAGGTGTTTTTGACTGCTGTTTTCGTAGCAGAAAGCACCTCCAGTATTTCTCCGACTGCTATATTTGAATTGGCTACATTGTTGCCATAACGAAGCTGTGCCCGATTAGTAAATCGTGCCATATATTTTCCATCCTTTCATATATTCAGGTATGGTTTAATATATGACACAAATCTACAAATGACACAGATTATTTACTGTCCTGTTTATTTTTCTCCACATCAGCCTTTTTGATAAGCTCAAGAAGCTTTTCAAGCTCTTCCTCATCCACGCCGGTGTAGCCTGAAAGCTCACTAAGGCTCGGCTCAAAACCCTTATCGGATTTTAGTTTCTCCACTGCACGGTTTACTAATGAAACCTTTCCTACCACAGTATTCTCGCTCTCATCCTCACCGGTCTGCTCCCTGATACACTCTTTCATAGACTCCTCTATGGCATCCAAAAGCTCTTTTTCCACATCTATCTCATCCCCGCAGCCGCAAAGCTCAGTAAGGCACATGAAAAGTCCCATGTTTCCCTCCTGTACTACGTCCTCAAAGCCCTCTGATGTAACGGCAAGCTTCTTTGCCATGGCAAGCACACTTTTGAGCCAGAAATTTGATATAGTGTGTATCACACTCTCATCACCTGCGAGCAGCTTTTTGTACATATCGTCCTGCTCGGCTTTCGTATAATCAGGTATCTCTTCAAGCTCCTCAAGATACATCCTAAACATAGGTGAATCCGGGATAAGGCTGTCCTCATCTATGTCAGGCTCAGCTTCATTATCCTGCTCAGCCTTATTATTCTTTCCACCTGCTATGGCATCCATCGAATCTCCTTCTGAGTAAATTACATTGTTTAATGCAGCATTTTCAGACGATTCATCCCCATGTAATTCTTCCTGTGATTCATCCTCATAATCACCTGCACTCTCATTCTCCTGCTCATGTGGTGTGATGAGAAATTCAAATACCATATCCTCCTGCGCCTTATTAAGCTCCATATCCTTAAAATAAGACATGATTTCATCTCTGCCTATCGGCTCCGCTGATGTCCTGATAATCTCGGCCACGCTCTGCACTGTCTCTATAAATGTATTCTGATCTAACATATTTTACACTCTCCTGTCTGATTTTCAAAAAATACGTAACTATATCAATCCCTGTATAAAAATAAACAAAACTAAAAGCGGCAGTATGAACTGAAAATACGGCTTAAGCTTCCTTGAAATTTTAAGTCCTGCTCCTGTATTTGCCTCATCTATATACTTATCAAAGCCCCAGCCCCACTTTGTCACACAAAAAAGTAGATAGACAAGGGAGCCAATCGGAAGAAGCAGATTACTAACTATAAAATCCTCACTGTCAAGCACATCTCTGCCTCCTATAAAGTGCAGATTGCTCCACACATTGTATCCAAGCACACACGGCATACTCGCAATGAGTATTATCACTGCGTTTACGAGTGCAGCCTTGTTTCTGGACCAGCCAAACATATCAATGGCAAATGACATGATATTCTCAAATACCGCAATAACGGTTGAAAAGCTGGCAAAGGTCATAAACAAGAAGAAAAGACAGCCCCATATGCGGCCTCCCTGCATATTTACAAATACATTTGGCAAAGTGATAAAGATAAGGCTTGGTCCTGCGCCTACCTCCACCCCATAGCTGAAGCAAGCCGGGAAAATGATAAGGCCTGACATGATAGCCACAAATGTATCAAGAGCACATATTTTTGCACCCTCACCTGCAAGAGTGCGATCCTTTCCCATATAGCTGCCGAATATCTCCATTGCGGCCACACCCAGACTCAGCGTAAAAAATGCCTGATTCATGGCTGCTGTTATGACATTCTTTATTCCAATTTCAGAAACCGCATCCAGATTTGGAACAAGATAGAATTTCACTCCTTCCAACGCCCCTGAAAGCGTGATACTGTGCACCGCAAGAACAATTATAAGCAAGAGCAGAGCACTCATCATAAATTTACTGATTTTCTCAAGCCCATTCTGCAGACCACGGCTGCACACCAAAAAGCCAAGCACAACCGTAACTATCATCCAGAAAGCCATCTGCCTGGGTTCTGCAAGCAGATTTTCAAATGCAGCTGCCGTGTCATCAGCATTCATGCCTGATGTAAAATCTCCCTTTAGGAATTTAAAGAAATACGCAACCATCCAGCCTGAGACTGTTGTGTAATACATCATGAGCATGTAGCAGCCAAGCATGGCTATCCATCCGTGAATATGCCATTTACTGCCCTCCTTCTCAAGAGCCTTGTAGCTCATCACAGCACTTTTTCTGCTGGCTCGGCCTACAGCAAGCTCCATCGTAAGTACCGGAAGTCCCATGCATACCAGAAATATAAGGTAAAACAGTACAAAAATACCGCCACCGTTTTGACCTGTCACATACGGAAAACGCCATACATTGCCTATGCCTATAGCGCATCCTGCACTTACCAGTATAAATCCAAGACGTGATTTAAAGGATTCTCTTTTCATATTTATATATCTCCTATTGTTATTGCGTTACGTTATCACCCTGATGTGAGCATTGACTATTGCTTTTTGCTTTGCTGTTCTCGAAGCATCGCAGCTCCTTTATTGCCTGTCCACCCATCAGATAGAGAATACCTGTATTGAATATAGTCATAAGGCCGATTCCTACATCTCCGAGATCCCAGACAAATGTATATGCCGCGATACCGCCTACAAACAGCATAACAAGAGCCAGCACCTTGTACATGGTCTGTGAAATCCAGTTATCCCCAAACAGGTACGCAACATTACTCCTTGCATAAAAAAGTATACCAAGGAATGTGGAAAAGCTGAATAAAAACAATGTGACTGCTATAAAAATAACTCCAAAATCTCCAAGATGATACCTCATAGCTGACTGTAATAAATCCATGCCCTCTTTCCCTGCCACTATATTCTCCGGTGCTGTTAGCATGATCATTGCAGTACAGCTGCAAATCACTATCGTATCTATAAATACACCGAGCGCCTGCGTCAGTCCTGCCTTTACAGGAGTATCGCACTCTGCCGCCGCTGCAGCGCATGGAGCTGAGCCTGAGCCTGCCTCATTTGAAAAAAGACCTCTCTTTACACCGTTCATGAGCACCGCTCCAAAGCCTCCCGCAGCCACCTGCCTGATACCGAAGGCTTCCTCAAATATCCTTGAAAAAACCGATGGCATCATGCCTATATTTTTAATTATGATAAAAATGGTTATGGCAAAATAGCACACCGCCATGATAGGAACAACTATGTCAAGCACCTTTACCGTAGCATTTTTCCTAAGCACAATGACAGCGGCCACTGCAACTAAAATTACGGTAGTGTAGATAGGTGGTATGCCAAATGCATTTTCAAATGACGATGTAACTGAATTGCTTATAACCTGACTTATGCCACACCAACAGATTAGTCCGGATATAGCAAACAAAACAGCTATAATAACATGTTTTTTCTTTTTGCCTGATTTATCCTCAAAGTAATGGTGTATGTAATACGCCGGACCTCCACGATAGCCTGAGTACAATGGATCCGGCTCCTTGTGAAGCTGTGCCAGTGTAGCCTCCACAAAAGCCGTGGATGAACCTATAATGGCTGTTATCCACATCCAGAAAACCGCACCTGCGCCTCCCACTGATATGGCAGCCACAACACCAACCAGATTACCCATGCCCACTCTCGTCGCCGTAGAGACAATGAGTGTCTGGAACGTGGACAGGCTGTCCTTATTTTCCTTTTTACCTGTCAGCGCCTTTATCATGTCCGGAAACATTCTGATTGGTAAAAGTCTTGTCCTTACAGTGAAATAAATTCCTGTCGGAATCAAAAGAATTATGAGCAGGGAGATTCCCACGCTCCCACCGCCGGGCAGTGGAATGTGTATCAGATCTCCCCATAAAAAAGAATAAACTTTTTCAATAAGTGCTGCTATCATAGTAAATATCGTCCCCTTAGTTTTCATTGCTTCAACGCATTGAAGATGAAGCTAATATTACTATGATACAATATGAGTAGGAAACTTTCAATATATTCTGTTTTTTTGTTCTGTTTTTTCTTTCACAAACAGTAATAAATACACTATAAGACCCTTGCATATGAGATTATAATTTCTTATAATGATATGGTTGAATATTCAAAAGATATACGCCCTGGGAGATAAATAATGATAAAACTAATAGCAACAGATATAGACGGAACACTTGTAAAGGACGGCTCACTGCTCATAGATCCTGAGTACATGTCTGTCATCGACAGGCTCATAGACAAAGGAATAATATTTGTAGTCTGTTCCGGTAGACAGTTTTCAAGCGAATTTAAGCTGTTTGCTCCGATAAAGCACAAGCTTTTGTATATAACAGACGGAGGAACAGTCGTGCGCACTCCAAAGGAAATCCTAAAAACCTATCCTATGGACGAGGATATATGGAAGGGCATGTGCCGGATGGTCCGCGATGAGCTGCCTGCATGCGATTACTTTGCTGCTACTCCTGATTTCTGCTTTGCAGAGGATGGTGGCAGCCCAGTCTTTCACCTGCTTCGTGATTCATACGGCTTTGAGATGCGTGAGGTTGATGACATCACAAGGCTTGACAGAAATGACATCATCAAATTCACTGTCTTTCATCCCGACAAATGCGAAGAGCTGTGTACACCGGTTTTCATTCCGGCATGGAATAAAAAAGCTCACCTGGCATCCGCCGGCAAGGAATGGGTAGACTGCAACGCAAAGGGTGTCAGCAAATGGACTGCACTCTCATACCTCATAGACAGATTCGACCTGCTTCCGGACGAAGTATGCTGTTTCGGTGACAATCTGAATGATATTGAGATGCTTCAAAATGCCGGTATAAGCTACGCCGTGTCAAATGCCCGCCAGGAAGTTATCGCAGCCGCAAAACACACCTGTGCGCCTTACTGGGAAAACGGAGTACTTAGTGTTTTAAAGTCTTTTTTATAATTTTTTAAATTTTTTTAAAAAAGTACTTGCATTTTTGTAAAACCCTGTGTATAATATCATTTGTTCGTGTGACACAGATATTCACACAGATGTTTGCGCCTCTAGCTCATTTGGTAGAGCACCTGACTCTTAATCAGGGTGTGCAGGGTTCGAGCCCCTGGAGGCGCATTTTTTGTACCCAAATTAATTTACCAACACTTTAAAGGAGTCGGATTTAATCCGGCTCCTTTTTTGTATATCTCTGTTTGTATATCTCTGTTTGTATATTTCTGTTTATATATATCTGGATTTTATCATCCTTCTATCTGTTACTGTTCTGCTTCTCCTATATTTGTCATTTTAAATCCCTCTCCGTGCACCTCATGAGACTCAACAACCACAATAAAAGAGGCCGGGTCTGCATCTTTTACGGATTTACGCACCTGGTACATTTCCTTACTGTTGCATGCACACATTACCACCTGAATATCGTCCTGCTTATATCCTCCCTGTGCCTTAAGAATAGTGCTTCCGCGCTGACTGCATTCATCAATTACATCGCATATTCTCTTCCCATTTTTTGTGACGATAAAGGCTACTTTGCCTGAATTCATGCCATATATCATTTTATCAATAACAACCGCAGACAGTATATTCACTATCATGCCGTAAATCATTCCGTCAATATCCCGAAACAAAAGTCCTCCAACCAGAATAATTCCAACATCAGTAAGAAAAGCGATGTTGCCCATCGATAAATAAGGCCGCAATGCTTTTACAGCCATGATGATAAAATCAGCTCCTCCTGTTGAAGAATTTCTTGTATAAATCATGGCATAGCCTATTCCGCAAAATACACCTGTGCACAATGCCGCAAGCAGTCTGTCGCCCCTATACACCGGAAATAACGGCGCAACATAGTCAACAATAAAAGAAGACAAAAGCATGCATCGTATTGAGCTGACAAAAAATTTCCTGCCCAATAATTTGCAGCATAGTATCGCAACCGGAATATTAAGCAGGACCGTTGATAAACCAATGGAAATATTAAACAGCCGGTATAAAATAATCGAAATACCCGAAAAACCTGTCATAGGAAACTCTGCCTGCAGGGCGAAGTTATATATACCTATTGCATAAAAGATGCTTCCCGCAAGCTCCCACATAATCTGTACCAATAATTCTTTTTTCTTATTCATATTGCATCTATCCTCCAAAATAAATAAGCGCCCGGAAACAAATCTTACAGTGTAAATTACTGCACCTACGATTTGCTCCCAGACGCTTTAACCACTCATCCGGTGAAGAGTGAACGTTTTCTTATGTATGCAATTATTATATTTGAGATGTTAAATTAAGTCAAGCCTTGATAAGCCTATATTTTTTGTTAAATTTTTTCATTTTATGTAACTATTTGTGTTTTATCTTAATTGCAAGGTTCAAATATCCATCTTTGATTTGTTCCCTTTGTATATGCCCATTGACAAACATTTGTTCCATCAGTTGTCCCATAATTATATACATCAATCCCTTTATTATCAGATGATACCTTTGTAACTATACCATACTGTGAATTTCCAAGATTGGTGATTTTAAATTTCTGTGCATCTGCACCATTGTTTTGATAGGTCTGGATATTGGTTCCATCATTATTGGCTCCATTCTGTACATCAAGCATATAGCCTTGTCCGTTCTTAAGTGTCACATAGCCATCATTTGTATTTGTAACATACCATTTCTGTCCATTTACGCCTGTTCCAGTTCCTATCTCAACATTCTGCCCATTGGCTCCTTTATTGTCTTTTACCTGAAGATATTTCTGGGCATTTACATTCTTTATATAATACCACCCATTGGCAATTGTACCATTATTCTGATCTACGTTATTATCAGTTCTTATTGGCTCAAATACCCAGAGCTGATTAATTCCTCCATAATAACTATACTGTTGTACATTCGTACCTTCATACGTTCCTTTATTTGATGCATCAAGACCTTTAGCGCCCTCACTGGTTTTAGTTACAATGCCATATTGATTATTTCCATTTGACTTTAACATAAATGTCTGAGCTGTTGCACCATTCTCTGACCAGATTTGTATATTTGTACCATCTGCATTCTTTCCACTTGTAACGTCAAGCATATATCCAAGTTCACTTTTTAGTGTTATCTGTCCACTTCCTTTATTTGAAAGATACCAGCGCTGACCCGAAGATCCATTTCCACTTCCCAATTCAACATTTTGTCCACTTTGGGCTTTGTTTCCTTGAACCTGAAGATATTTCTGGGCATTTACATTCTTTATATAATACCACCCATTGGCAATTGTACCATTATTCTGATCTACGTTATTATCAGTTCTTATTGGCTCAAATACCCAGAGCTGATTAATTCCTCCATAATAACTATACTGTTGTACATTCGTACCTTCATACGTTCCTTTATTTGATGCATCAAGACCTTTAGCGCCCTCACTGGTTTTAGTTACAATGCCATATTGATTATTTCCATTTGACTTTAACATAAATGTCTGAGCTGTTGCACTATTCTCTGACCAGATTTGTATATTTGTACCATCTGCATTCTTTCCACTTGTAACGTCAAGCATATATCCAAGTTCACTTTTTAGTGTTATCTGTCCACTTCCCTTATTTGAAAGATACCAGCGCTGACCTGAAGATCCATTTCCACTTCCCAATTCAACATTTTGTCCACTTTGGGCTTTGTTTCCTTGAACCTGAAGATATTTCTGGGCATTTACATTCTTTATACAATACCATCCATCTGATAATGTAGAATAATTCTGGCTTCCTGTACCAGTACTTCCTTGATTATTATTTCCTGAACTATTAACAAATCCTGATTCATTATATGCCTGGATAAATTTGTAATAAGAATCCTTCGGCACATTTAACGATGAGAATAATAATGGATATTCGCTTGCTGAAATCCATGAAACATCATCGGATATTCCCCAAAGTGTTATTCCCGAAATATTTCCCCCTGATTTTTTAACAGAGTTTACATTTTTCATAAGTTGATATACATAATTCGCCTGATCTGAGCTTGATTTACTTGAAATATCCAGCTCCGATATCTGTACCTCAAATCCTGCATTCACGAATGACTTTAGTGCCTGCGTATAATAATCTACACTTGGAAAAGTTGTTGATACATGAGACTGCATTGCAACACCATTACATAATTTTTTGTCAGAGTTAATGTAATTAATCATCGTAATTACATCATTTACTTCCATATATGTATTAAAATCATTATAAAAAAGTGATACCTTACCAGAAAGTCCATAATAATCAAGACAATCATATGCGTACTGGTAAGCACGTTTTACAAAAGCCGGCCTATTTCCACATTTTCCATAAACAGCTTCCCAGCCTGAATTTATAGCATGAAAATACTCATTTACAACATCCCATGCATAAACACAACTTCCATAACTACTACTATAAACATGATTCATAACTGTCTTTATATAAAATTCCATTCTGGCATCCATAACAGATTGTGAAACATATCCATTCGATGCTGAGTATTCGTTTTTGAAAAACCATTGCGGTGTCTGGCTATGCCATACAAGCGTGTGTGCCCTCATACCAATGCCGTTTTCATAACAAATTTTCATTACCTTATCTACTGTATCAAAATTAATCTTCGGGACAGTAGATTCTTTGTAATTATCCGGAATATAATATCCCATACTTTTTGCCTGTGAAACAGATATTTTATTTGCATATCCCCCAAGTAAACTGTCAGGCTTCATCTCATTTTCCAAAGTTATGCTATTATACTGTGATTTCACATGATTTAATACAGACTGGTTTGTCAACTGGCTATAATTAATACAGGTTCCTACATGACCATATGTACTACCATAAGTTGACCTCAAAGTCTGTGTTGTCTGCGCTGCATGCGCCTGAATGGGTAGCAACAATATCAGCATTGCTGCAACAAGCATAATGCTAAAACAATCTTTTACAATTTTTTTTGCCTTTTTCATTCATTTTTCTCCTTTTTTAATGTATATTTACATTTTTAAAAATAACATTTATCATTTTCATTGTCAATATGTACAAAGGTACCAATATATTGCAACTGTTTATTATACATAATTTCCAATCATCACAATTTAGGCAACTCATCTAATATTCTCCGATAAAATTATAACTATAAATGAGCAAATTCGGAAAATTGCACAAAACTACACTGCCAATTTCATAAATGAGTCAAAGTCAAGTCATTGAAATCTGTGTTTGTTTTTTGTTATATTTGCACAACAAAAGGATCATGTATCTCTACACGATCCTTACATCAACAATTTTGCTATTTTGATTTGTAAGCTCTCTGCATATTTGAGAATCCTTATTGATTAAGCCACTACTCCATATCCATATTGCTTAGCTGCCTGTGCAAGCCCGGTCTGCATCATCGTATCAAATTCAGCTTGTGTTATAGAATCTCTTGTAACAAGTTTATCCGGAATATCAAGTGAATTTACAACTTTATAATTAATAGACTTGCAGCTTCGTACCATATAACTGCAAGTCTTCCGGGAAAACCTTTATCTAAGAAAAAAATACAATATTAACATGAATATCATGAATATAATATTGGAGGCTGTGAATATTCCCAAATACTTCCCTCTCAGATTCCTGTTTTCTTTTACAATATATTTGAAACTTATCAGGCTTGCCATGGATGCAATCAGGGTGCCGAGACCTCCAATATTGGTTCCGACAATTAAAGCCCGGTAATTATCTGTAAATCCGGATAAAAGAAGCGCAGCGGGAACATTGCTCATAATCTGACTGGCAAGAACAGCAGTAAGTATTTCCCTTCCTGCCATGATTCTTTCCAGAAAAATGCTGAATTGCGGAATTCTTCCAAGGTTGCCGATAAAAATAAATAATGCGATAAAGGTGGCAAGCAGGGAGTAATCCACCCTGCTTATATTTTCCCTGTTTCTTAGCAGCATATATATAAGAACCAATACAAGAGGAATCTGGTATGGAATGATACGTGCAACAGTGAGCAGGCAGATTGTAAATAAGATCAGGTAAGCAGCCAGGTATTCCATGTTAAGTTCTTTTCTGTCAGAGAATCCCAAAAGAGTTTTATCTTTTTCGGAACCGCATACGTGAGGTGCTTTGGCAGCGGCTACCTGTATCCATATCAGAAGAAGGATAAGTGCTGTGGCGGAATAGGGAAGCATCAGAGTTATTAATTCTGCCGCGGACATCCCTGCTCTGGCATATAGATAAAGGTTCTGCGGATTTCCGATTGGTGTGAGCATGCTTCCGAGATTAGCAGCGATTGTCTGCATGGCTACTAATTTAAGAAGCCAGTAATTGCCCAGTTCCTTTGGCAGTTTATGCACAATGATCAGTGCAAGAGGAACAAAAGTAATCAATGCCACATCATTGGTGATCACCATTGACAGGAAGAAACATAAGAGTACCAACAGCCTGATCACACCAACAGTTCCCGATGTTCCCATCAGCAATTTTTTGGCAAGTATATCAAAAACACCAACAGCCTTCAAACCAGCTACAATTGCCATCAAACAGAAGAGGAGCCCGAGAGTCCTGAAATCGATATAAGTAAAATAAGCCTTATCCGGTCTGACCCAGAACATAGAAAGAAGCGCCAGGATCACTGCAATTGACAAAACGGTTTCTTTCCTGAAAAAAACATATAATTTTTGTAACATAATATTTCCTTTCCGGTCTGATACAACTGCATATAAGTATATCACAGAAACATCCAGAAAAAAAGAATATCATTTTGTATTGTGGATTGTACCTATCTGGAAAGCTACAGCAGCGTTCAAAATCCTTGTTGCTATCCCTGATACCTTATTCTTTCAACCAGCGTTTCCTTTTTCAGATTACTGCTTAAAACGCAGGAAAGTACAATCTGCAACAGACCGACCAAAAAAATCATAATAAAAATTGGTACGATTGGAACATGATAGATATTCATTCCAAATATTCCATTATGTTTTGCATAAGAAAAAAGTGCATAGCCGAGCGGCAGACCAATGATCAAAGCTACGCATATGGTGCCAACCGTAAAAATCAGTCCCTGTAACTGCAGGCATAAATTTAATTGTTTATTTGTCATACCCACAGCCTGTAATATACCATATTCCTGCTTTTTTGTCGTAATATTCATGATCATGGTATTCGCCATATTCATAAACCCGATGAGTCCTACAATAGCCATAAACAGATAACAGCCAAGCTTCATCATGCTGCTTGCAAATTCAGCAGATTGTAACTGCGCATGATAAGTATCCATTTTTATATGCGAAGTATTAGAAATCAAAGTATTCAGACTTTGTTCTACAGATGCCACATCTTTTTTATCACAGTCCACCCACAGATAGCCATAGGCTGTTCCTCTCGGATTCATGGAACGATATACACCTTCTGGAATGACAAGATAAGTGTCCGCACTTACAAAAGATCCTGCAATCTTTCCCTGATAGGTATAGGTTCCATTTCCATTCTCAAAGTCAAATGCAATGGATTCACCCGGAGCATATCCATCTTGTTCCATCCACGTTGACCAGCCAAAGAAAATATCACCATTCTTTACCGCCTGATCATAGTCCATAGAGCCAATATCCCCATCCTGGCGCATAAAATCAAAATCCTTTTTACTCACAATATCAGCCGGAAATCTTGTTCCGTTCAGATTTACAGAGACAAGCTCTCTCGTCATGACATCTGTTACTCCCGGAATGCTTTTGATTTCTTCAATCAGCGAATCATTCAATGGATCATCCGTCAGAATCGTATCCAGATTATTCTCCGGATATCTTTCATCATACTCAGCAGAATAGTCAAGCTGCAGTTCAAATTGTCCATGATTAACGTAAAAACGTGCTTCATGCTCCGTGTCAATATTTCCCACATAATTAGAGATAATCACAAACAATACACAAGAAAAACCCATTGTGAGGATAGTACCAATAGTTCTTTTGGGATTACCCGTTACATTTGCCATTGCCATAGAAAACACGGTGATATTTTTTCTGCCATTTCGTTTTCCTTTTTTGTGTGTTTCTGCATTTTCTAAATACCGTGTTGCTTCGATAGGTGAAATCCGTGAAACAATTTTCATTGGTTTACGCAGTGCCAAAGCAACGGTAAGAAATGATACGACAATACAGAGAAGCATAACAGGCAGGGAAAACAGAGGCACCTGCTGATTTTGAACTCCCATAGAGCCAGTTTGGGTTGATACAAGGTTCCCCTGTTCTACCAGCCAGTTAAAACCGCATTTTGCAATCAGAAAGCCAAAAAACAATCCAACCGGTATTGAAAAAAATGTCAAAAAAATGCCCTCTCTGAAGATCAGTTGTTTCATCTGATTTTTTGTCGCTCCCAGAGCCTTGATTTTTCCATACTCCTGTATCTTGTTGGCAATACCGACCTGAAAAATATTATAAATGACCACAACAGAGAAAAGTACAATTGCAAGAATCAAAACCCCGCATACCGCAATCGTTTCATAACTCGGCTGCAAGACCCATTGCAAATAGAGATCATTGACTATAACGTTTTTTTCTTCGATCCCACAAGCTGCTGCAATCTGCTTTATAACCGAATCAATATTATTCATAGATACATTTGCAGAATCATTTAAAGTAAAATAAATATTATACTGTCTGTCATTCTCTGCGACGTGCTCATCATAAAACTCCTGTGACCCGAAAGCAACATAAGATGCCTCGATGGTATACTCATCCCGATCATATAGGATTCCGCTGACAACAAATTCTTCCGGCTTATATTCTGACTGCATCCCTGCTCGGTAATCCAGTGTAACCGTATCTCCGACCTTTACATCATCATATCCCATTTCACTAAAAAATGCTCTTCCTGCGGCAATTTCCTGCGTTCCTCCCGGATACTTTCCTTCCTTTAACTCATATTCCTTATTATAGGGAAGCATTTTTCTTGCAGTCTCATCCATGCAGACAAAACCACCGTTTTCGTTGCCTTTTATGATACCTTCGGTGCACATAGTGCCTGTAGCATCTATTTCCGCACGGCGGTTTACTTCTTTTAACTGCGATCCGTCTGCTGCGACAAACAAACCATAATTGCTTCCATATGAGCCTGCCGCCTGACTTTTCTGTAAACGGATCATTCCATTTCCCACAGTACTGATAATCACAAGCAGCATCGTAGTCAGACATATGGACATCATAATCAGTATACTTCTTGTCTTGTTCTTTTTGTCATTGCTATATGCAATCCTGCTTATTGTCTTCATCTGAAATCCACCACCTGTCCATCCTCAATTACCAGAATACGATCAGCGACCTGTGCAATTTCGTCATCATGGGTAATCATTACAATTGTCTGTCCATATTTTTTTGCTGTCATCTTAAGCAGGGTGATTACCTCATCACTTGTCTTGGAATCAAGATTTCCTGTCGGCTCATCTGCAAATATAATTTCCGGACGATTCACCAGTGCTCTTGCAATTGCTACTCTCTGCTGCTGTCCTCCGGATAACTGATTTGGCAGATTGTAAATCCTCTTTTCAATCCCCAGAGTTGCAATGATATCATTTACATACGCTTCATCCACTTTTCTTCCATCCAGCCCCAGTGGCAGTACAATATTTTCCCAGACATTAACAGATGAAACCAGATTAAATGCCTGAAAAACAAATCCGATTTTTCTTCTGCGGAAAACAGCAAGGGCATCTTCCTTCATCCTGTATAAATCTTTCCCGGCTAAAGTAACACTGCCTTTTGTCGGGGTGTCAAGCCCTCCAAGCATATGAAGTAATGTACTTTTACCGGAACCTGACTTTCCAACAATTGCGACAAATTCTCCCTGCTCAATCTGAATGTCCACCTGATTGACCGCTTTGACCTGATTCTCACCTGCGCCATAAAATTTACAAAGCTGCTTGGTTTCTAATATCACACTCATGTGTTGCCTCCTTTTCAATTCTGTAAAGCGTACCTTTTCAGCACGCTTTCTTTACCTGTTTATATAATTGGTCATTTTTCAACCTACATCCAAATTGTATCAGGACAATCTTTCATTTCACTTTCAAAAAACGAGCAGAAGTCTTACAGAATTGTAAGATTTCTGCCCACTTAAAATTTAACCAACATATGGTAATTGAATCACAAACGTGCTTCCTTTTTTCTTTTTGCCGGAGGTTACCGTAATCGTACCTGCGTGTTTTTCGATAATTTCTCTCGATAGAAAAAGTCCGATTCCTGTACCACTCTTTTCCATGACCTCCTTGGAACTTCCTCTGTAAAATCGTTGAAAAATTTTGTGATACTCATTCTGCGGAATACCAATTCCCTGATCCTCAATTTCCATTCTTATAAGATCGTTTCTTTTTTGTAACCGGATAAATATTTTTGAACCATCCGGGCTGTACTTGATTGCATTATCAAAAACGTTGATCACAGCTTCACCAAGCCATCTTTTATCCTGCATAACCATGCATGTTTCCAGCTCTTTTTCATAGTCAAAAACGAATTCAATATCTTTCTCATCCGCTTTTGGATAAGTACAGTTCACAGCAGATATGACCGTATCCATAAGCGGAAGTTTTTTCTTATTAATCTGAATCAGTCCAGTTTCCATCTTGGATATTTCAAGAAGCGACTGCAATAATGTCTCCAGTCCATCCAGAGCACTCCGACAACGGATACGAAACTCCTCCTGTTCTGTGGCACTTAAGTCATTCTGCATCAGCACACTAAAACATGTATCCAAAGCTGCAACCGGTGTCTTTAACTGGTGAGAGATATCAGAAACCATTTCTTTCGTGCTCTCTTTTTCTTCCCGTGCTTCTTCCTTTAACAACTGAATATGATGTCCGATTGCTTCAAGCTGGTCATTCAATTTTTCCAGTTCTGCATGATTTTCCGTTTTCAGTAAAGCATCAAATTTATTTTCACGGAATCTGATCAGAATTTCTTCCAACTGGTCTAAAATTTTCTGATGACACGCATCTTCTTTTTTCTTCCAATAAAGTAAAAAAGTCAAAAGAAGCACGCATATCACAGTGCTTACAGCACCGATCACCATAACCTGATGCCGGAATTGCGAATAAAATGCATTCCCTTTATTTCCCCAGTATCCATATTGCTCCAATAACCGCCTTCCCCGTTCGTTGGTTTCAATATCTTTATCCTTAAGCAATTCCGAAACAGCATCCAGCCCTGAAAATTCTTCCTTTGCAGCAATGTCTGTCATAAGATTCATTTTATATTTATAATCTTCATAAAACACATATGTGGTAAAGCAATTTAATATTGCAAACAATATTATGACAGGTAATACCAAGGAGAGCACTACTGTAATCTTCTTGCGATATCTCTTTGTCACTGCCTTACCTCCTGATTCCATATATACCCAAGACCTCTGATATTCTTTATATAGACCGGTGCAGCCGGATTGTCTTCGATTTTCTCACGGAGTCTTCTGATATTGACAGCGATTGTATTTTCATCCACAAAATCCCCTTCCAGATCAAACACATTTTCCAATATTTGTGTTTTTGAAAGAATCTGTTTCGGATTCTGAAGAAAAAAAGTCAGCATTTTCAAATCCGTTTTTGTCAGACTGATTTCACGACTCTTTATCAGGACTTTCATTTCTCCTGCGATAAATACGATATCTCCCGAAATCATCTTTCCGGCTTCCGTTTTCTCCTGTCTGCGGCGGAAATGTGCTTCTATTTTCAAAAGAAGTACCGAAAGACTAAACGGCTTTGTAATATAATCATCTGCCCCTGCTTCATATCCCATAACCTGATCCATCTCCTGATCTAGTGCTGTAAGACAAATAATGTATGTATTATAATTGCATCTCATCCACCTTACAAATTCCAATCCATTCCCATCCGGAAGATTCACATCACAAATGGTAACATCCACATTATTATCACTTGCAATTCTTTTCGCTTTTTTCACTGATTCTGCTGAAAAAACCTCATATCCGGATTTTTTCAGTGAAAATGTAATTCCACGATTTAAATTTTCATCATCTTCAACCACGAGTATACCTGGCATAGCATATGCACCTCTCTTTATTAACTATTCATCCAGTTTTTGTTTGGACAAAAGAACAACAGTCTCCACATGGCTCGGTTGTTCAACGAAAAACATACTCAAACCCTATTGTACAAGGAAATGGTGGAACGCACATTTTCCCTTAAAATCTAGGGTTTCGAGCCTGTGACAACCTTGAATTGTCTTATAATTGTATAGGCAAATTAGCAGCTATTATATTTCTTCAATATATTCTCCGAAAATATCAAGTATGAAATCTGCACTTGCCGGGGTATAATTGGGTGATTGTGCCATAACTGCATAATCAAATTTTCCGTCAAATTTCACATCCTCAATCGTTGGAATTATTAACAGTTCCACTTCTGGATCTTTTATTGCACCCTCGAGATATTTTTTCTTATATGCGTCAGACGAATCATAATCAGGCATTTCCATCGTTTTATTATACTTTAACTGTATATAATTTTTTACAGGCTTATCCCAAATGTACTCTTCATGAAAATCCTTTAACGTGTCAAGCACATAATCGTTCTTGTCACCATGAGGATTTGCACAATATGTGATAGATGAAACCATTTTATAGGCAACTGCCCAAAGCAAATAGTCACCTATACTAATTCTTTTTATTTTATCGCAAAATTCATACTCACTTATTTTTCTTCTCGAATCAATCGGAAGTGTAAGAAACGCACTTTGCAAAAAACTCCATGATGCATCACCCAAGCCTAAATCAGCATGAGAATCAACATGAACAACATCAAAGGGATCTGAAAGCTTTTTGCCATTAATAAGTTCTTCCCAGAAGAACAGTGCTTCATTATGCCCACTCACAATCTTTCCCGGTATTTTGTGTGTTTTTGATAATCCTAAATTATGCTCTAAAAATTGTCGGACTTCTTCTGCAGACCATACTGAATTGCCATAATCCTCTTCAGCAAGTCTTTCCTTACAAGAAAATGGTGTATTAGCTATTTCGGTCATAAAATAATCCATATCCAAATCCAACACTCTCATGTCAACACCTCCTACAAATTAGATAACTTCCCGAAAATTTCTATTATTTTTGCAATAACAATGACTTCGAAACCAAATCAACCGATACTACTTTAAAACCTGCTGCCAAGATAGTATTCGGCATAGTATGGGTCGGTGATGGATTCCAGTATGCAGAATAGTTATATGCAGACTTACAAAGGGTACAGCCAATAATAGCTTCAATATCAGCAAAGGTCAATGTCAGTTCGGTCTTTCCACAGTTTTCAAGATACTGTTTCAACTTTGAAAACTTATCTTTCTCTTGTGGTTCTTCGTCCATTTCTCCAACTTTCACAAGAGCATTGCTGAGTTCATCACATTTATCAATCATCCAAGCAAAATACTCTTCTTGCTTTGATGGATTGAACACGTCTGCTTCACGCTTATAAATAATTCGTTTTGCTTCGCTACCTTCACGGCTAGAATACCAATCCAGCTTATCACCAAAGATTTCTTCAATTTTACTTTTCTTGCTTTCAAGTCTTTCAAATACTTCTTTATTATACGCATAAATCAACAAGGATAAATATTTGCTCCGAGTTACGGTATAGGACAGATGATAGTCGGCACCGTTCACTGGAACATCATACCAGTTTTGTGCCAAAGGCTTACGAAGTGCAATATCACTCTCTCTACCTTCTGCTTTACAGTACTCTACAAATTCTGTCCAGAACTTTAGCTGAAGTCTCTCTAAATTTCCAATAGGTTTTTCGGGCATTTTATCTTTACTTAATGAAATTACTGATTCTTCACTTTCTTTCGGTAATGAAGCCGGCATAGGCCTATCATCATTTACCCAAGTCACATAGATAAGTTTATTCAGCTGATCCGATGTAAAACTAAACTTCCACCTGTTTTCCATGAATTCCAGAAGTTTTTTACTTCTTTGATAGATACATTCTGCGGTCCAATCGTTTTCCTGGGCAACCTCGATTTCGGAATGCGAACCGTTCTGATATCCTCTTCGTCCGCCATTCTTGGATGCCTTTTTGTCCTCAAAACTATCATTCTGTAATGCAGAGTTGATGCTCTGTGAAAGAGGCAGAAGGTTTCCTATAGCACAAGAAAGTAGCTCAATCTCCTCATTGCTAAACTGTCTAAACTGATTACGCCAATAATATTTTGTAGGAGTCTGTGGAAGAATATGTTCAATAGAAACTTTGTCCTTTTCAGTCTTTGTAAACATCTCCCAACTCACCTTATCCAGATTGTTTTTCTTTGCAAGTTGGTACTCATACTCATATAAAAAGTACTTGATTGAGTTCCAGTAATAGAAACCACCCTTGTTATCGAAGTGCTTTTCTATCTTGGTTATAAAGTTCGGAATTGCATATTCAATGTTTGCATCCGTAGTTTCATTGATATCATTGATTAAATCATCAATATCCATTTCCTTGCGGTAAATGCTGCGAGATGCACGATAATACTCACTACTTCTGAATGTGGCATTAAAGTAGCCAAGACGGAAACAAATAAAGATAAATCTCTCAACAGCCGTATACAGTTCAATTCTCTTTTCTGGTTTCAAATCCTTTCGGCTAATAACAACCATAATCAAAGGTCTGAAATGTCCAATGCCGATACGATTTAAACGATCAACCCATACTTTTTCATCATCAGAAAGGTTCTCGCTCTGGAATGGAAAAAAAGTATCATACCAATACTTTGCCATATCTTTCAGGCTGTTTACATATTCAAGGATTTCCCTAGGTTCAAGTTTGGAAACCTCAACAGTTTCTACTTCATTAGATTCATCTTCAATATCAGTATCCGAATCATAGTCCGTATCACTAGCAAATGTCAAAAAGTCATCGGTAACAGCAACCGTTTTCTTTTCAAAAATATTCTTGGCAGAGAATTTATTCAAAAGGAAATGGATATAGTCATCACCTTTTCTTCTGGAATAAGCGAAATACACAATCCAATGTGCCCTCAAAAAATCATCGTCCGAGAGTGGGGTTTTATCATTTCTGCCAAGTTGGAAGTACACTTCCTTCCATGTATCATTAATCTGTTTACGCAGATTCTCTTTATCCATCTTATCGAACTTACTATCTGGATAAAGAGTTGTCAGGTAAATCAGTCGATTCTTCAATAATTCTAGGTTTGTGAGTTTCTTACCACGGTTGTTCATGGTTTCAAATGCTACAAACACATCATAATAATCATCAATTTCATGAATGTTAAACATCAACCGCTGTGTCAGTTTAAGATAAAGCTCATTGATACCATCCAGACCTTCGCTCTCATAAAGGGCGGTAAGATTATCTCTAAAGAAGTTCTTAGCAAACTTCAGATTTCTTGTGTAATATGTTTCATTAACAGTCCCGGAATATGGTTCATTAAAAATCCTGTACTGTAAATAGTCCGAACTAGGGTTATCCACCTCATAGCCGAACAGGTATGTAGTTATCTGTTTATTAGGTGGTCTATGCTGACAGATGTATTTGGAAACTACATCTTCCAGCGTTTCATATCCTAGCACAATGTTCTGGTCGGATAGACCTTCATTCTCTTCTAATGTTCTGGAATACTCTACGATTTCATTCAAAAGAATAACAAAAGTTGTCAGTCTCTGCTGCCCATCAACAATATGACACGGCTTAAATCCTTTTGATACCATCCAAATGTCACTCCCCCATGATGTCGTCTCAGAAGATTTCAGATTCTTAAGAGACAGCAAACCCGTATAGTGATATCTTCCATCTTGCAAATTAACTAAATCATCCCAAAAATCAATAAGCTGTGACTGCTGCCAAGCATAACCTCTCTGATAGTCTGGAATTCTGAAAAGTCTGTTTTGAAAAAGTAAAGAAAGCGGCTGTAGTTCATCTGCCATTATTTAAGTCCTCCTAACTTTCCTATTCGTTACTCGTTTTTATCTGTTCTCCATTCGGAAAGACAAATGACTGTTCAAAAGTAACCTCCATCACATCAGCTATCTGTTTCAACTCCTCAAGAGTAACTGTATCTCGTTTCAGTTTCTTACCAAAGTTCTGTGGAGTCTGACCTATCCGTCTGGCAAGTTCCGAAACGCTTATATTCTTTTTATTACATAATTCTTTAATCATATCGGATGTCTTCATCGTTATACTCCATGTCTAAAACGCACTTCAATTTATTATAAACCATTTGGTTGATAATTTCAATCCCAGCACGGTTTCACTCTGTAAATTTTCTATGAATGACAAAAACACCCTGCATTGCTGCAAGGTGTTGATGTAATAGTCCTTATTCAATTATCTTTTGAGTTCAATAGTCATGCCGGATTTAAATTCGAAGATTAATTTATCATGGAAGACTGATTTTTCTTCGTTATAGATAGCACCATTAGCCATCTGCAGAAGTTTGCCTGAAATAGCAGCTGCATTTGCAGCATCAATCTCTTCATCTTCCAAAGATACCACCATTTCCTGCCTTAATTCGTCATATACAGACCATTCCTTTTCAGAAAGTTTTACTTCCACTTCATTCATAATGCAATCAGGCATTCCTGACACGAATATTCTTTGCCATACATTCCTGCCCCGCAGACAGGACATTTCAAAATTCCTGATAATAGATGAATCTTTTCTCTCTTGTCACGATTGACCTTTTCATACTTTTTAGCCTGTGCCACCACCTTGACCTGCGCCTGCTCCCATACTTCTTCTGATACAAGGATATTACCTGATCCAGATCTGGCCACTTAGGAATAATCACATATCCGTTCAATGCCATCTTTCTAATATATGCACTCATGTTTTGAACTCCAGCTTCCTTCATTCGATTATGCAGTATCTCCACTTCTTCCGGTTTGAATTTTACATAAATTTCTTTTGAATACTCTTTCACTTTTCTTTTCCTCCTTTGTTATCTGGTTTCTTTTAGAAATCATTCTTCCAGGGCAATCGATAATTTCTAAAAGTGAGCAACAAAAAAGCAACCGATACTACTCGATTGCCATGTTGTTACTTTTGCGAGACTATACATTCCCCAAAAAATTGTTAGTGTTGCACAATCAGTTTTGTGAAAAATTCTGTCCATAATCTGTCGCAAAGTGTTAATTGACTTTTTGCAAATTAATTTATCTTGAACTTCTTTAATAGTTTCGGTACATTCTCTTAAGTGAATCAAATAAACCTATGTGTAATACTGCGTCTGTGCATTCCATAACTCATAGTATTTACCATGCGTATCCTGCAATAATCTATCATGAACTCCCCTCTGCACAATCTGTCCGCCATTCTTCATACTCTGCAATCGTCCATAAAATCCTGCCTTCTCTAAACACTTCTTTGCAAGTTCTTCATTGTAATGAAAACTTGCTGAAACATTTTGTCCAAGTCCAAAAGAAAACAATTTAAAATCCTGGAAAACAACAGAAAATATCGACATATATTCTTTGTAATCATATTTCCTGATGTCCACATTATCATTTAAAGAACATCCCATAACCGGTAAAATTTACAGGTCTAGAATGTCCCTTTTACGCTAATAAACTATATTATTAACACACACTGTTTCTTATCCACAACTATATAATACCAAAATGTTTAAACGCCTGCATAATCGCCTCTTCCTTCTCCGGTGTACACTTTGGCTGTTTTGCATTCTCAGATTTAGGCAGATTAAAATTCTCACCAACATCCAATCCACATTTCTTCTTAATCTGTGCGATATAAAGATTGGAAACCTTAAGCCCTGTCTGTTCCAACACATATACTTTTATCTGCTCATAAGTTGCTTTTCCTTTAAATTCAGACAAGTCCATATCCTCTAGGGAGAAATCAACCTTCACTTTTCTGTTGTCGACCATTCCCTTGGAAAGAAGAACAACCGTCTCAACATGGCACGAAAAAACGTTACGGGTTCCTATATATATGCGTTTTTCCCAGCCACTTTTTGACTTCAATATTTTACTCATCTTGAAACACTTTTCAAAATCTAAAAACTACAATAAAACGGCTATTTTTCGTACACGGGAACATATCCTTGATACGAAAATAGCCTGTTTCTTCTTATTTCAATCTGACATAAAATGTAGATTTTCCAGTTCCTTCCCTGCGAAGTTCTCCTTCTGCTACAAGCTTACGTAGTGAACCTTCAATTGAACTTACACTAAGAGACGGACATAATTCACGGATGTCCTGCTTATTGAACTTCCCGATCTTATTCTGTGTGGCTTTACGAACCATTTCGATTGCTGGAAGTTTCTCTTCTACAATTTCAAATCGGTCTTCGAAATCTTTGTAAGCTGCCAGAATAGTTCCAAGGAGATATTTTATAAAAGGAACTGCATCCTCTTCTCCTTCGTGCCAACCATCCTGTGAATGACCTAAAGCCTCGTAATACAAATCCTTGTTCTTTGCAATTTTAGCTTCGAGCGAGATGTACTTTCCTACATAAAAACCACTGCGATAAAGTAGCAGGGTTGTAAGCAATCTGCTCATTCTGCCATTACCATCATTGAAAGGATGGATACACAAAAAGTCATGGATAAAAATCGGAATTGCCAACAATGGCTCCACCTCATAATTTCCAATCACCCTATTGTATTCTTCGCAAATTCTATCAAGTGCCTCTGGTGTCTCAAATGGAGCCAAAGGAGTGAACAGCACTTCTGTATGCCCATCAGGATATGTGGCGCTGATATAATTCTGTACATTCTTAGTTCTCCCTGCGAGTGGGTTATTCATATGGCTACACAGGATTTTATGCAACTGCAAGATATAATTCTGTGTAATAGGAATCGCATCAAAACTCTCATGGATGATATTAAGTACATCACGATAACCTGCGATTTCCTCTTCGTCTCTATTTTTAGGTGTGGTCTTTTCCTCAACCAACTGCTTAATTCTTGTATTGGTGGTTACAATTCCCTCAATCGCATTTGAAGCCTCGGTACTCTGAATCTTAGCAATCTCCACAAGTTTTTCTAACTCGTCGGGTCTTTGCTTGAGATATAATTCCTGCTTACCTGCGAACTTGTATATTGCTGCTACGAGACCAAGAATTTCTGAATCCCATTTTTCTTCTTTTATTTTTGAATAGTTAAATGTTCTCAATTACTTAAACACCTACCTCTCACACAGCCATGCTGTCTTACTAAATTTCCTCGTCCGGTGCCTGACCATCATGAGCCAACCACTTACATTCTGTTATTTCCATGTTAGTAAATGCTGCCTTAAAAGATGACTCCTCTGGGCTACAAGCATAAATGCCAAACTGAATTTCATCAGTGGCTTTATACATATGGCAGATTCTCATCTGCTTATATTTAACACCATCCTCGGAGCATTCGATACAATAATCATTCTCTCGCCTGCTAAATCTATACCACATAGATTTTATGCTTGCATCTATTTCAGTTGTAGCCCAGTCAGAGAAACCATTATTTGTTACCACACTTCCGATATGCTGAAAATCATCATTTTCATATTCAATTGAACCTTTGAGCCAATTATCACTATCCAAATACATAACTACGCCACACTGGTCAAAACGAACTTTACTTTCAAATTCTGTCTTTACAGTAAATGAAAAAAACTTCTCATCCGTGGTTATCTGCAACACAGGGGCGTTATCATTTCTAAAATGATAATATGTGCGCTGCCATAAATCAGTATGCGGATTCGTTATTATTTCAATTCTGTCATCTTCAATAGAGAAAGCTTTAGGCTCTCTTGTCCATTTCCATTGTTTTTTATCTATCTTCATTGTCTTTCCCTCAATGTTTTTTCTTTCCCTTAAATTATAACCAATAATAAGGGGAAGTCAATATATTAAGCGTATTTACCCTTAAATTCGCGCCATATTTACGGTATAAACATTATTTTGTGCGTATTTGTGCTTATTATTCGTATCTCCATTTAATATTTTTGCCGTAAACGGCATTTTCCCTTTTTCAATTTGTAGCCCTTTTTCTTGAAAATAAACGGTCTTTCACGTTTCTTTTATTCTGTTGAATGATAAAAAAATCACTTTTCCTTTGATATGTTTCCGAAGCCGCAGTCCAATACCACAGAAACGTTTACTCCATCAGAAATTTCTTTCGCGCAAATCAAGGATTCTTACAAATCTGTCCGATGTAGTGCCACTATTGTCTCTATATGCGTTGACAGAATGACGATTTTATCCTTTGCAAAATCGGATATCAGATTGCGGAAGCGCACACGCTCTTTAGGGTCAAGTCCGCGGTCGGTTCATCCAGAATGAGAATATCCGGGGCATTTAGTTCCGCCTGCGCGATTCCTAAACGCTGCTTCATGCCGCCGGAAAAGAACTTGATTTTCCTGTCCGCCACATCACGCAGATTGACGAGTTCCAGCAATTCCTCAGTTCGGTTCTTTGCTTCCCGCTTATCAAGCCCCTTGACCGCCGCCATGTATCGCATAAACTCACGGGCGGTGAAATCTAGATAAAAGCCGAAGTCTTGCGGCATATACCCCAAGCGGGCGTAATATGCTTCCCCCAATTTCTCAATCGACTTCCTGTCCAGACAGAGTCTGCCGGAAGTGGGTTTCAGTACCCCGCAAATCATACGCATTAAAGTCGTCTTGCCCGCGCCGTTTGCGCCAAGCAGATCGTACACGCCCGGCGTAAGGGTAGTGCTGACGTGATTAACAGCGCATTTTGTACCGTAATGTTTGCACAAATGCTGTAATTGTAATTCCATACAAAAAACCTCCTCGATATGTAAATTGATTAGTCCGCACGAAAAACTGAAATTTATCGCTTTGCATGTTTAATCAAGAGTAAATCTACGATTATACAAACCGCAAAATAGAATCCCCAACATAACACATAAAAGCCTATAGAGTTTCCCAATTCTGGTGTTGGTCTAAATGTCCACCAATGCCCTCCAAGAATCCCCTGCATGGCATTAAACACACAAGAAATTGGTATTAGTATGACAATCCATACATTAACAGTCCAAAACCAAAATGAAGCTTTTTCTTTATTCTCCCCTATAAACTGTCCTATTACAAATATCATAACTCCTACTGCCATTAAACTTAGTCCCACTGCAACAGAAAATGACGTTTGTTTTTCTTTCCAAATCATAATGGCTACTACCAAGCCAATAAAATTAAAAACACTACCCACCAAAGAAAAGATACGAGCATCACTCTTTTTAGTAATATTTTCTGATACTGGTTCTATTCCCTTCAGTAAATAATCTGTTGTCACATCGAAGAAATCACTTAATAAGATGACCTTTTCAATGTCTGGTGTACTTTGTTCCTCTTGTGTCAAGTAGTTGACAACATTTTCTTAAACTTTTTTCTTCCTCTCCATTATATCAGCTTTTGACAGATAATCTACCAAAAGCTGATACAATCTTCCTCAATGCTTAGTTGCTTCTGTTAGAGAACTTCCATCTTAATTCTATGGTCTTGTCTGCATAGACCACAATTCTTTCAAGCAGTGCATCCAGCAACTCATCCGTAATCTCTGTCACCTCTGAATTACCTTCTAAGAACTTTAAGCCACTGTTATCCGATGGTTTCCGGTTCTCCAGTACAAAGACTGTTTCTTTCTGTGCTTCAATCTTTTCTTTAATACCTGAAATCATTACTTCATAAGATTTCTTCTGCATTAGATAGGTTTCTTTGTCTGTAAGTCCCTTGACATAAGACTCATAAGCGGTACGAAGCTCCAGTTCCAGCCTCCTGAGTGTATCTTCTGCCATATTAAGGCGTTGCTTTGCCCCACGAATACGCTCATTCTGCTGTTCCTTTTCTTTATCTAACAATGTCTTAAGCCTTGCAAGCTCAGATATGTGTCTGGACAATTCACCTTTTATGATACTATCCAAATCTGTCACAAGCACTCTGTGGACACAGTTGTTTTTCTTACTGTAGTTTACTTCACAGTTAAAGAATCTCTTACCCAGACGATCCATATGATAAATCATGTTCCTGCCGCAACAGTCACAGACCACCCTCCCGGTATAAACAGATGCCCTTTTTCCTTTTGGCGTAAACGCCTCCGGCACTTTTCCCTTCATCGCCTGCACCTGCTCATACATCTCTCTTGACACAAGTGCTTCGTGATGGTTTGGTATCCTCTTCCACTCGTTTTGCGGTAACATCTGTTTTCTTCCGGAACCCACTTCTTTCACACGGGACTTTCCATAAACAAAAGTACCAATGTACATCTCATTATTCAGGATGGAATTTACCTTATAATCTGTCCACAGGGGAGAATCGCCCTTGGTATACATATTTGCATAAGTCCCCTTCCTTCTGTGATATGCCGCCGGAGTATCAATACCCTCATTATTTAGGATTCTGACAATGCCTGCAATGCTCTCTCCTCCGGTGCGAAGGGTAAATATACGCTTCACAATGGCTGCAGCCTCCTCATCCACCAAAAGCTCATAAGCGTTATCCTTGGATTTCAGATAGCCGAACGGGGCACAAATCCCGATAAACATTCCCTTATCTTTTCTTGCCATAACTGCCGTTGATACCTTCTGCGACAAGTCCTTGCTGTAAAAATCATACAGAAGGGATTTAAACTGCACATCTATGTCAGCGATACCACCCACAAAATCCTTGCTGTCATAATTATCATTAATAGCAATAAAGCGGATTCCCATAAAAGGAAATATCTGCTCGATATACTTCCCCGTTTCCAGATAGTTTCGCGCAAATCGGGACATATCCTTTACAATGATACAGTCCACCCTCTGCTCCTTTACCATTTCAAGAAGTTCCTGCATTCCCGGACGGTTCATGTTGGTGCCTGAATAACCGTCATCACACTTCTCCATCACATGCATGGTTCGTAAATCCTCATGGGCACTGATATACTCCCTGATCATTCTACGCTGACTGGTAATACTGTTACTTTCATCCACATTCACATCATCCTCCAAGGATAATCTTAAATACATAACAAGATTAGACATCGCTCCTGCCTCCTTCATTCCATTTGGTTTTTCTCGGATACTGAAATACATCCGTGTATCCTGCTTTTGTATGCCCGAAACGGTACTTTATCTCCATACACCTCTGTGGTGTAAGAACAATCTCCGAAATCAGCATACGGATAAGCTCCGGCGTTACTACAGACTTTTCCTTTACGGATAAAAGGGCATTTACAAATTGCTTCTGCTCCCTTTTATTCCGAAGAAAATTCCTGTAGTCTTTTTCAGCCTGCAAAAGCTTTTTCTTAAGGTTCTTAACTGCCTCTGCCTGTTTTTCATTGGCAAGCTGCAGCTCCTCCCTTGTGATTTCGCCTTTGACATAACTGCCATAGGAAAGGCTTCCTTCATATTCCAGACGCTCTTTCTGTTTCTTCAAATCCGTTATTCTTTCCTGTAGTTTTGTATCCACAGGCTGTAAGCTCTGCTCCAGAGTATCAAAAAGCTTCTTTTTATCCGGTGCAAGCTCTTTTACTGCCTTCTGCACCGATGCAAACACCAGTAAATCCAGCTGTTCCTCTGAAATCATCACCTTGCTTTTCCCTTCACGCTCCTCTATGGAAAGATGACCATGTCTGCAACGATAATAATACTGCCGCACATCACCATTTTCAGAATACATAATGGCTGATTCCCTTGGCATATTTTCACCGCATACGGAGCACTTGAGAATCCCCTTATATTTGTCCGGCGTTAGCGGTAAATCTTCTCTGACAGCAAAGGATTTTTTCTCCTTTTTCTTATCCACCACATTTCTGACCTCGTCAAAAAGAACTTTGGATATAATCGGTTCATGGGCATTCTCGTGAACAATCCATTCTTCCTTTGATACCCTCTGCTTATCCAGTCCCTGATACAGACATCGCTTTGTCTTGCCCTGAAGAAGATTGCCGATATAAGCTTCATTGGAAAGTATCTGGGATATGGTTCCGTTCTTCCATTCACTTAAGGGCTCACCCTCCAAAACAGTTGCAAGCCCGGTCTGTCTGTACCCTTCCGGTGTTCTGACACCTGACCGTGTCAGTTCCCCCGCTATGGCACGATGGCTCATACCAGACTTTGCCATAGCAAATATCTTTCTGACTATCTCTGCCGCAGGCTCATCAATCATGAGCCTGTATCCGTTATCATCCTTAATCCGGTCATATCCATAAGGCGTACTGCCAAGAACACTTCCCCTCTCCATACAGCTTTCAAAGGCTGTAGTAATACGCTTTGACACATCCTTTGCATACATATCATTGACAAGGTTCATAAGGGAAATCCCAAGTCCCTTGTTTCCATTGCAGTCCTCCACTGTATCAAAATGGTCATTTACGGAAATAAATCTCACACCTAAGAAGGGTAAAATTGTTTCTATGTAATTACCCGTTTCCAGATAATCACGACCAAATCGGGACAAATCCTTTACGATAATGCAGTTAATTCTCCCTGCCTTCACATCATCCATCATCCGCATAAAATCCGGTCTGGTAAAAGTGGTTCCCGACACACCCCTGTCAAAGTATTTCTGATACTGAGAAAGCTCCGGTTTATCCTTTATGAAATTCTCCATAATCATAAACTGGCTCTCTATGGAATCGCTTTTACAGCCATCCTTTTCCACGGAAAGTCTGGCATAAAGTGCCACGCTGTACTGCTTTCCGGCAGATGCGTAAACCATTGTATCATCCACATCTGTCATGCCATTACGCTCTGCGATTGCATTGTATCTTTCCGGTTTTCTTGCCATTGCTACGACACCTCCCTTAATGAAAGGGTTGAATTATCAGACACTGCCGAATCTTCAATCATTCCCACAGTTTCTGGTGCCACTTCATTCCCTGCTACTGCATTCCTTGCAACTGTGCCTGCATCCAATTCACCCTTAATCAAATCCACAGCCTTCGCCATCTCATTCCGATACTTAAACACAATCTCAACCCTCTTGTCCTCATACATTAAAATCTTGTCTATCAGAGAAATCAACAGCATACGGTCCAGCTTCTCTATCTCCATATTTTCACGAAATTCATCCAGCCACTGTCCGGCTGCAATGCCATTTTCATAAACGGATTTCACAGTTGCCTCCTGCACTTTAATAGCCTGTGCAATCTCAGAAAGCTTATTGCTGTAAATCTCTCGATAGCGGTTAAACTGCTCCTGAGTAATAAGCTTCTCCTGTAAATCTGCATAAAGGGATGTCTTCATGGCACTGTACTCCTGCTCCTTTTCCCGAAGTTTTGCAATCTCCTTATCACGGTTTAAGGCTTCTTCAAAATGAATCTGCTTCTCGTCTAAAATAGCCAACAGCTTCTTTGTATCCGTAAGCTGTTTCACATACTTTTTCACCTCTCCAATCACAATTTCATTTAATACATCCACCTTAATACTGTGACGGGTACATTCCTTGCCCCTGTTATAGCCGGAGCAGATATAATACTCATTCACGGTATCCTTATAAGTCACCTTACGGCTGACCATCCCCCTGCCACAGTCCCCACAGAAGATAAGTCCGGCATAGAGCTTCGGCTCCGTCATAGCTTTTTCTGCTCTGGTATCCCTTTTTAACAGTTCCTGCACCGCCTTAAAATCTGCTTCAGTTACAATCGGTGTATGATTATGCTCCACCCTGACCCATGCAGATTTTGGCTTTTCAATGGTCTTTTTTACCTTATAACTTACCTTTTCACGCTTCCCCTGCTCCAGCACCCCGATATAAATCTCGTTGGAGAGAATACGTAAAACTGCTTTCGGTGTCCACTTCGCCTCCGGATTACGCTGAAAGCTGGTTTTGTACTTTGCACCACTTGCTTTCTTATACTCTGCAGGGGAAAGAGTTCCCCTTTCATTGAGTTTTTGTGCAATGGAATTGGCACTAAGCCCCATCAGCTTCCATGCAAAAATATCCTGTACCACCCTTGCAGCTTCCTCGTCCGGCACAATCTTATTCTTGTCCTGCTCGTCCTTACGATACCCGTAGCAGACAAAGGCACCGATATATTCCCCGTTCATCCGCTTCGCCTGCTGGTTACTGCGGGATTTTATGGAAATATCCCTGCAATAACTTTCATTGACAAAGTTTTTCACGGGTACAATCATATATGTGTCACTGCTGTTTGCAGTAAGACTGTCATAGTGGTCATTGATGGCAATAAACCTGACATTCTTCTTGGGAAAATAATTCTGGATGTAATTGCCTGCACCAATGGATTCCCTTCCCAGTCGGGACAAATCTTTTACGATAATGCAGTCAATCTCTCCCCTTTCCACCATGGCAATCATCTCTTTAAAAGCAGGTCTTTCATAATCGGTTCCTGTATAACCGTCATCACAGACCTCTTTTACCAGTTCCACATCAGAAAGCCCACGCACAAAGCTTTCAATCATCATGCGCTGACTTTTGATGCTGTTACTCTCATCCATGCCTCCACGCTTATCCTCATCCTCCCTTGAAAGGCGAAGATAGGCACAGGCACGGTAAATCTTATCATTCATACAATCATCCTTTCCCGGTGGCAGCCGATGTGCCACCGCTTTCCAAATCTCTTAGTATTTCAGCGAAGCAACCCTGTCGATATAGGCTGACAATAAATCCGTGATACTCTCACCCGTATCCGAAAATGTGCTGACTACCTTGTATTCCCCATACTTTACGGTATTGGTATCCCCGGCAATCTTACAGACCTTTGAATCTTTCGTTACTTCACTGACAGCTTGTTGTTCCATCAGTTTGTCCATCTATCTAACTTCCTCCGTATTCACATATTAAATACCAATGAAATGCACTTCGATTTTGCTTCGCTCATCTTAAGTCGTGACATTCGTCACATATCATTAAAAATACTTCCGTTTGCCTGTGCAAGCACGGCATTCGTCACTATTTTTACCGCTGCATTTCTCATTGCTAACACGCAAAAAGACCGCCTTCATGGCATCAGAGTCTTCCTGCGTATACATCTTTAGAAACTCTCGCAAAAGCTTCCTAAAGGTGTACTGCATCAAAACAGATAACGGGTATCTGCTTCTTTTACTCTGTCTGCCATGAAAAGCGGTCACTTAATCAAATGTGCTTCTTATCTGCTCTCTCGCACTCACTATTGCTAATCATACAAACTATTCAGTTTTAAAGGTTGCATAAATCCGACACTCGGCTGGCTGGGCTCCCTGTCGGCTCCGGTAATCCGGCGTTATCAGTTACGGTATCTTTTTTATGGTGGAAGATACAACCACCTGCAACCTGTGAGTCAGATTATACATTAAAATCTCCCGGCTGACAATCGAACATATGATAAATTTTTCGATTCATTCTTCCACACCGGTTTGGGCGGTAACGCACTCCTCGTCCGTCTGGCTGTGCCCTGACCTTAATGCTTCTTCCCCACATACACTGAATGAAAGTAAAAGATTTGAATTCCCATGTTCCGTAAGGTAAAAGGCAAAACTGTCTTAGGAAAATTTTGCTGTATATTTTGCATCTTACCTTACGAAACATCTGTGAAAAGGAAGTTTGCTGTTCACCTTATGAAGAATGTTACCATTGCAGGTAACCTTACAGCCACTGTGTCAACCTCTCTGTCACAGCCTGCGTGGGCCTCTTCTGCTCAAGATCCTCTCCCACCCTTTACGGAAGTGTCATTATATCTTCGCTCATCCGGTTGTCTGCCGGAGTCCTGGCGTAAGTCTGTTGTTCTTCATAAGCAGCTATTCAGTTGTTTGGCGAAAATCTCTATGTGATTTTCTATTTTCGTTTTTGATTATAGTTGACTTTTTTCAGAATTTCAACTAATATTGTTATAATTCGTATTGATAATCGCTATTCTATTTTTAGCAGGATAACGATTTTCGCTAAGGCAAAAATAAGATTTTATATAGAGAAAGGCTGATATTATGGGCGTTTATGAGAATTTTGAAACGATAAAAGATGCGCTTGGATATGCAAACTTATCCACAGAAGAAATCATTGCAAAGGTACATTTGTCAGAAGCTTCCATTGCAATGATTGATAAAAAGATGGAAGAAGCACATGACCTGCTGTGCCACTTCCCTATCGGATACACTTATGATGAAAATAAGATGTCCAGCTACCGGATTGCTTTGAGTGAACAGTTCCAGATAGTAAAAAAATATCCTTCCGGCACCAGCATCCTGGATTTTATTGCACTGGAAACAGAGGATATTGTTGCATACATGAAAAATATGTCTGAGAACATTACAAAAATGATCGAGCAGAAAGCATCTACTCCGGATGCAGACGGAATTATCCGCTTTAATTTCACGGATGTAACCAAAACTGCCGTGAATTCCACGCTGGCAACACTCCACAACGACAACTTTTTTCTGTTCCTTGTAAACTGCTGTTTTCTCCAGTATGTAACAGAGCTGTTTGTCTATAACTTTTATCCGTTCATTGCACTGGAACATTATAAAAAAATCTTAGGGGATGACTTTTATTATGATGAAGATACCGACATTCTGATGCCGGAAGAAGACGGCGGTTTGTATGACATCTCAAAATTTATTAACTACGGCATACATATGACAGCCGCTTTTTTAGATTACCAGAAAGAATTATTACAGAGCGATTTTGATATGCTCCTTATGAAAGACAAGCTGTTTTCAGAGTATGATACCTTGCAGTATCTCTATCTTATGGAATCCAAGGACAATATGCGAGACACCTATACCGGCACAAGCTTCAATACCCATCTTATGCCTATCGGTGTACACGCCTTTAATCACCTAGACGTTGTAAATAAAATCATTGATGAAAACATGCCTGTCCGTGAAGTTTATGATATCAATTCCGTGCAGGACTGGTTCCGCTATGAATTTATGTATCTTGCCAAGGGAAATGTACTGTATAAACAGTGCAAGAACTGTGGCAGATTCTTCATTCCTTCCGGCAGATCTGATAGCGAATACTGCGAGCGTATTGATGCTGCCAGTGGCAAAACCTGCAAGGAAGTCGGTGCCATCAACACCTTTGCCAAAAAACACGAAAATGACGAAATCCATCAGGCGTACACAAAAGCATATCGCCGGATGGACTCCAGAAAACGCACTATGTATATATCCAAGAAAGAATTTACCGAATGGAGCAAAACTGCCCGTGAAAAGCGCAAGCTATGTGAAAAAGGACAGATTTCCCTTGAGGAATTTCAGGCTTGGCTGGATGAGAGTAAGTGCAGGTAAATTCCCCTTACCTGTTATCTTGTAATTTTCCCTGTATGTTGATACAACTTTATTTAGTTCGTTTTCCGACCACCACGAACCGTCCGTCCTCAACATGATAGGAACAGCAGGACAGGGTAAGAAATTCGTCCCCGAACTGTGCCGTTACGCCTGTGTCATATAGGGACATTGCCTTGATATTCTCATACCAGTCATCAAATTCTTCCTGCGTATCTGCCTGAAAGAACTTATAATACTTGAATACATTATCACTTTCGTAATAGACCTGAGAATAGAATACCGCAATCAGCTCATATTCCCGTTCTTCATACAGACTGTCATAACAGATGATGTTATGCTCCCTTCCATACTCTTCATCTGCATAGAGCTTCAGATTCCCAAACATTTCCCCGGACTTCATCGTATGCCCATGAATAATCAGATTGGTTGATGGGGCTGTCCCATTTTTATAAGCACAGGCTTTCGTACCTGTTCCTGATGCGGAATCCGTATCCAGAATCAGACAGCCATTCTGATTGGGTTCTCCGTAAAAATCAAGCCCCAGATAATAGCATTCATCTGCCATCGTCTGCATAACAGGGTAATCAATGACCGTACCATCAATGGTAAGCCAGCCAATCAAATCGGGATTGATATCATACAGTTCCTTGTACTTAGGCAAGATATCCGGTGCCTTATTACATTCTTTTTCAGTCGGTATATCTTTGTAAATATCTGCGAAAAAGGCAGCTATTCCCGCTACGGGAAGTCCATTTTCATCATACTGCATCGCATACTGTGCAGACGTATCCGCTTCTTTTCGTATGTCCTGCAATTCTTTTTGAGTGGTTCTGCTGCTCTCATTCTGCCACAGATAGAATATGCCATATCCAAGAAGTCCCACCACAGAAAAAGCAAATAACACAACGAATAAAAGTCGAAGCGGACGCTCCCTGTTGTTTTTTATTTGAAGAAAAAGCGGACACATATGCCCGCCTTCTCTATGGTTATTTTCTCGTTTCATTTTTCAACTATCTTTTCGATGAATCCGGATTTACTCTGCGTTTCTTTGCTGTAATAATCAATCCTGTTCCTGAAAGAATGGATAGTATAAACAGCCATGCAACCGGCGTGTTATCTCCGGTCTTTGGAACATCATCCTTCTTGTTCCCATCATCAGGGGAATTGACCGTGCTCGAACCATTGTCAGGAGCATCGTTCTGTTGGTTGTTGTTCCCATCATCGGAGGTATCTGCCTTGATGTTAAAGGTGGTACTTGCAGAACCATCCGTCCAAAGGATTTCAAATGTATGTGTTCCCACGGAAAGGGTATTCAGATAGTCTGCTTTCAGTGTAACAATGGTAGAACCTTCCTTTACGGTGTAGTTCTTTGCATCTACAAGGCTTCCGTCTACCTTAACACCCACGAACTTAGAAAATGCTCCGCTTCCTCTGATGGAAAGGCTTCCATCTGAATTCTGTGTCCAGCTGCTGTTTGCACCGTCTAAAATATTATAATCAATCGGATCAGGGTCAGGAGTGCTATTTTCCGTAACAGTAAGCACTGCTGTATTGGATGTTACCGTACCTGCCAAGTTACTTACCACACACTGATACTTAAATCCGTTACAGCTTATATCAACTGTAGATGTGGTATAGCTTGTTGCGGTTGCACCCGCAATGTTTACCCATCCGTTTCCGTCATTTCTGTCTATCTGCCACTGATAGGTAAGGTCTGTACCTGTTGCTGCTATGGTGAAGGTTGCAGTCTCGCCTACCTTCACTGTCGCATTGCCCGGCTGTGTGGTTATGCTTGGTACAGTCACCACCGGAGTCTGGCTTTCCTGCTTAAAAGCAGCTTCTATGGTGTGGTTTGCATTTATATCACTAAAAGTGTAGCTTGTGGCTGCTGTCACTTCCAAACCATCTACCTTTAAGCTATCTATTACATATCCGGATGACGGACTAATCGTAAATGTCTGACTGCCCCCTGCTGTTACCCTGACAGCTCCGTTAGGAGAAATCGTTCCGTTTGCTCCGGCTGTGGCTGTAATGGTGTACTCTGTCACAGGGACTGCTTCATAGATTGCCTTCACGCTTACTTCTTCAGCAGGCATGGTAAAGCTGGTTGTTTCACTCGTACTGCTTGCCAGAGTAATATTTCCGCTTACTATTTCCCATTCCTTAAACTGCTGTCCGCTTGGTGCAGCACTCGCTGTAATGGTTACCGTCTCGCCCTGTGCATACTGTCCGCTGCCGCTTCCGTTGGTTACGGTCACTGTATATTTCGATACCGGAATCTGAATGGTATAGGTAAATGTCTCAACACTGCTATCCTGCATACCGCTCTTTACAGCGATTGCCTTAATGGCAGTTGTAATACTCTCTCCCTCTGTTCCTGTCACTGCTATCGGTGCCGTGTACTGTTGCGTGGTTCCGCCCGGCACACCTTCTGTAAGTGTTGGTTCACTTCCATCGGTTGTATAGTAAATCGTTGCTCCCTCTGTAGAAGAAGTAAGTGCTACAGACTGATTCTCTGTATAAGTTCCGGCTACCGGATTTGCTGTAGGTGCACCTGTGATACCGGCAGCTTCGATTGTAATGGTAATGGTTGTAGTAAGTGCTACACCATTTGTATCAATTTCTTCCGGACACGTTACTGTTCCGTTTAGAGTTACGGTCTGCTCTGTAAGTACTGTCTGGTCATAGCTTCCCGAAGCCGGTGTGGTGGTATCCCATGATACAGCGGCTGTAGTTGCCGCACCTTCCTCTGTGACGATGTTTACCTCTGTCGGCAGATTCATGGAAGCATAATCAGTTCCGTTTGCTACATGAATGGACTGTGGGGCTGTAATGCTTATCAGCTTATCCCTGCTTGATCCAAAAGCTCCTGTAACAGTAATCGTCCCATCCGCATTGACAGTTTTTTCATCTTCCAGTACAGTGCCATTCACTGTAATTTGTGTATCACTCGTAAATACATATCCCGGCTTAGGAGTAACCGTAATATGTGCCTTATAAGTCCACGGATAATAGTTTGCTATTGCATCCACAGGCCGATTGACCGTATCTGTCCATGAAAGTGTTGCACTTTCAACCCCGTCCGTGGTGCATGTAATATCTGTGCTAAGTGCTTGTCCTCCTTTCGGAGTATTGATGGATGCTTCAACTGTTTCAATTTCAATTGTATTATACATAGCTGTAATCTCTACAGGCGTACTTGCATAATCGGTTGCATTACTATTTTCATTTACATGCTCTGCAAGGATATATACATGATAATCCTCTCCTAATGTTCCCGTTAATACATCCGGCAGTTCAAAGGTTCCCGTGCCGGTTGCAGCATTTGAAACGGTTGAATCACTTCCATTTGCATCCTTTATATTCTGCAATGCTCCGTAGTACAGAATTTTAGCACCCTCTGCCGCATATGCTTTATCCGTAATCATGACAGAAATCTGATTTACCTTTTCTGCCTCGGCGGTTGC
>Ga0256404_1000173_pt1 | contig 157528 bp, 132 predicted proteins | sample RumenRJG_01DNA_FD_185990 | JGI IMG/M metagenome (GOLD analysis project Ga0256404, IMG submission 185990) | Bovine rumen microbial communities from Lethbridge, Alberta, Canada - RJG_01 | ecosystem: Host-associated > Mammals > Digestive system > Stomach > Rumen | place: Canada: Alberta...
AGCCGCGCGGATGATGTGATGAAACTCCGACTAGATAGGATTTGAGGGTTTGCCTTCTTTGTAATCCGCTGCGCTCCGGAGAGTGGCGGCACGCCATCGAAAAGCAAAACTGGTCTCGTTTCAGTGTTTTATTTGATGAGAATCCCGATCGAACCCGCGCGGCTCATGTGCAAAGGTATGGAAAAAGACGGGGGAATGCAAGAGAAAAAGAAGGAATTTTTGTTTTGCAGCGAGATTTTTTTGAATTTCGGGGGAAAATTCGTTTATTTTTTATATCTTTGTACTCAAATGGTGTCTTAATCACACAGCATGAAACTTGTTTTTTCACTTCAATACCGCACCGATTGGGGACAGGACCTCCGTGCGGAGGTGACGCTCAAGCGTAAACGGGGCGCCGACGTGCGTCGCGTCTACCCCCTGCACACCGACGACGGACTCAACTGGACGGGCGAAGCACTCGTCACCGAAAAGGACATCGAGCGCTTCACCTACCGCTACGCCGTCTATGAGGGCGAGCTGGTCTTCAGACAGGAGTGGGACGGCGTGCCGCGCGACTTCCCGGCAGCCGACCGCAACTTCGTCTTAAGCGACTACTGGAGGGATATTCCGCCTCTGCAGCACCTCTACTCGTCGGCCTACCTCAACTGTATCACGCACACGCAGGCGCAGAAAGCAGAGCTCGTGTACTTCCCCCGCACGATTGTCTTCCGCGTGCAGGCACCGCAGCTCAAGGAGCATCAGAGCCTGGGGCTGCTGGGCAGTCTGCCCTCGTTGGGCGCCTGGATGCCCGAAAGACCTCTGGCCATGAGCCGGGCGGGTGCGCACGAATGGATCATCAGCCTCAATGCAGAATTTCTGGCCTCGCACTTCGAATACAAATACGTCATCGTGGACGAGAAGAGCGGCGAGGTGATCTCGTGGGAAGAAGGCGAAAACAGAAGTTACGACATCCGTGAAAAGACCGGCGACATCCTCGTGCTGTGGGACCGCCGCATACGCGTCCGCGAGGAGCACTGGAAGGCCGCCGGCGTGGTGATTCCCGTCTTCTCGCTGCGCAGCGAAAAGAGTCAGGGCGTGGGCGACTTCGGCGACCTCAAGCGCATGGTGGACTGGGCCGCAAAGGCCGGGCTGCGCTGCATACAGGTGTTGCCCGTCAACGACACGCAGCAGAGCCACACCTGGCAGGACTGCTATCCCTACAACGCCATCTCCATCTTCGCCCTGCATCCGCAGTATGTGGATCTCTCGCAGCTGCCCGCCGTGCTTGACGGAGAATATATGACGCGCTACGAGCGCGAACGCGTGCGCCTCAACAATCTGCCGCAAGAGGACTACGAAGGCGTGGAGCGCCTCAAGAACGAATACCTCCGCCGACTCTACGAGCAGGAAGGCGAAGCGGTGATGCCGAGCGCTGCCTATCAGAACTTCTTCAAAGCCAACGAAGACTGGCTCATCCCTTACGCCGTGTTCTGCCACAGAAGAGACGCCGACGGCACCTCGTGTTACCGCGACTGGAAAGAGCTCGCCGAGTATGAGGAGAAGAAAGTCTACCGCTACTTCGAGACCAATAAGAAAGAGGTGAACTACTACGTCTGGGTGCAGTATCTGCTGGACCAGCAGCTCTCTCAGGCTTCGCGCTACGCCCGACGTCACGGCGTCATCCTCAAAGGCGATATCCCCATCGGCATCTCACGTACGAGCGTGGAGGCCTGGTCGCAGCCCGAGCTGTTCAACCTTGAGGGGTCGGCCGGCGCGCCGCCCGACGACTTCTCCAAAGACGGTCAGAACTGGGGCTTCCCCACCTACAACTGGGAGGCCATGCGTCAGACGGGCTATCGCTGGTGGATCAGGCGCTTCAAGAAGATGGCCGAATACTTCGACGCCTACAGAATAGACCACGTGCTGGGCTTCTTCCGCATCTGGCAGGTGCCCGTCAACTGTCCGACGGCACTGCTGGGACAATTCGTGCCGGCGCTGCCCATGACGGTGGAGGAAATCGAGAGCTACGGCATGGCGTTCCATGCTCAGCTCTTCGTGGAAGACTACCGCCAAAAGGGCCTCTATCATCCCCGCATCTCGGTGAAGGACGATCCCAACTACCAGCAGTTGCCCCCGCAGGAGCGGCAGGCCTTCGACCGGCTGCACGAGCAATACTTCTACCACAGACATAATGACTTCTGGGGAGCGGAGGCAATGAAAAAGTTGCCCGCCCTGTTGGAAGCCACACAGATGCTGGTGTGTGCCGAGGATCTTGGCATGGTGCCCGAATGTGTGGGTCCTGTGATGGACCGTCTGCGTATGCTCTCGCTTGAGATACAGGCGATGCCCAAGGCGCTCGGCGTGCGTTTCGGGCGTCTGGAAGAGAATCCTTACCGCTCCGTTGCCACCATCTTCACGCATGACATGCCGACGCTGCGTCAGTGGTGGGAAGAAGACCCCGAAAGGAGTCAGGCCTACTGGAACGAGGCTTTGCACAAGGACGGACGCGCACCCGAAACGATGGAGGGTTGGCTGGCGGAGGAAATCGTCTCGCGCCACCTCTTCTGCCCTTCGATGCTCTGCCTGATTTCGCTGCAGGACTGGCTTGCAATGGACGAGACGCTGCGTCTGGCAGATCCCAACGGCGAGCGCATCAATATCCCCGCTGTGGCGCGCCACTATTGGCGCTATCGTATGCACCTCACCATAGAGCAACTGCTGAAGGCGGAAGACTTCAACCGTAAGGTGAAAGATATGGTGGCACGCTCAGGAAGATTGTAAACGGCCGACAGATGAAGTTAATTCTGGCCTCCAACAGTCCGCGTCGCAAGCAGTTGCTTGCTGGCTTGGATTTGCCTTTTGAGGTGCGTGTGAAGGACGGCATCGACGAGACATACCCCCGAGATCTCCCCGCAGAAGAGGTGCCCGTGTGGATATCTCGCCGTAAGGCAGAGGCCTACGACATAGCCGACGGCGAAGTGCTCATCACGGCCGACACTGTAGTGGCAGTCGGAGGAAGGATACTCGGCAAGCCCGCCTCGCCCGAGGAGGCGAAGCAGATGCTGCGCAGCCTCTCCGGCCGCACGCATCATGTCATCACCGGCGTCACGCTGCGCGTCCGCCGCACGGAGCGGGGAGGTGCCGACGACTACTTCAGCTTCAACGCTGTGACTGAAGTCACATTCACAACCCTCAGCCGGGAGCAGATCGACTACTACGTCGCGACCTACAAACCGATGGACAAAGCCGGCGCCTACGGCATACAGGAGTGGATAGGCTATGTCGGCGTGACAGGTATTCAGGGATCGTACTACAACGTGATGGGTCTGCCCGTGCAGCGTCTCTCGCAGGCGCTCGCAGATTTTGTCGGCATCGGCTCAAATGTCAAGGCGTAGCTGGAAGCTGATGTCCTGCTTCAGCGGAGAGAATATCTGCTGCAGGGCGCTGGAGATGATGTCGCGATCGAAGTAGTACGTTACGCCGTATTTTAGCTCCAACATCCAGATTTTCTTTCGGTTGCTCCTAGAGAGGCTGTCGCTCCAACGCAGCGTCAGAGCGCTGCGGAGTCCCTGTCCGTAATAAGCAGTATAGTCGGTGGAGTTCCACAGGGCGGGCTCGTAGAGATAGATGCTGCAGAGGTAAGCCGGCGAGTCGAAATAACCAGCGGAGAAGACGCCCTGAAGGCGCTGACGCAGAAGCCTCAAACGGAGATTCTGCACGAGGCCCCAGCCCAGATGGCGCGTCTGCTGTTTGTCGTCTATCGCGTAGCAGCGCAGGAGCGCGCTGAACTGCCAGCGCAGGCGCTCGTGAGGCGTGAGGGCATACTGTAGCTTGAGGCGATGGCTGGTGTTCATCCGGTCGCGCACGCTCTTGCGCTTGAGATTGTATCGCAGCGCCGTATGGTGGCGACGCCCGGGAGCAACGGAGATCTGTCCCATGATGTCCTGGCCGCTGTCGCTGCTACTCATGCCGAAGCGGGGCCAGTGGAAATAGAAGAAGTCGGCGTAGCTCTCCAGCAGAATCATGTCCCAGGGACGCGCCGCCAGACGCAGCAGCATGCCGGTCTCGTTTTGCCGACGTGAGTTCTCACTCAACGATGTGGCGTGGGCCGACTGGAAACGGTCGCTGTAGTAGCGGAAGACGGCGCCGGCCTCAAAACGCTCTGAAGGCTTGTAGCTGATGCGCTCCACAGTGCCCCAGCCGCCGAAGGAGGTGGCGGTCTCGCCGGCGGCGCTCCAGCGATAAGCCGACCAGCCGTAGTTCACGCCGACGGTGCCCCAGTTCTGTCCCTCGGGATAAATGTCTCTGTAGACGGTGGCTCTCGTGCGCTCGGGGCGGGGGATAAGCGGCTGCGTGGTGTGGCGCCACAGGCCGGATGCGCCGATGAAGAAGCGGTGCTGCTCAACCTGTTTGTTCCATTGAACATGACCTCCGGCGAGCAATTCCCATAAAGCGTTCTTCCTATCGAGTTCGCTCTGCGTGCGGTGGTATCCGTTGGTGATGAGTGTCTGTATGCCGGAGGAGTCGCGCGTCATCGTGCCGTCGAGTCCACGTGCGGAAGCGAAGGCCTGCGCCTCAAATGCTCCAAAATTCAAACCAAAAACTATGCCGCGCAAACGATAGGTTTCGGAGAAGCCCTGCTGGGCGCGTATGCCCTGAGGTGTACGCGCGTTAGTGTTTGATTTTCCAGGACTTCCACGTCCGATGACGAGTCCTTCACCGAAACCTATACGGTAGTCTCCGATGAGGATTTGGTCCAAAAATCCCATATTTTTAAGCGCTACATAGCCTCCGTAGTTGTCGTAGAAGCGTTCGCCCGTACTCTTGCTGGCGTACAGCGCAATCTCAGCGCGTTGAGTTTGCAGTTTGTAATGCATGCGATGAGCGAGTTTGTCGCCGACGTAGGGTGTGGTTTTGAGTTTGTCGTCCCACATAAATCCCTTGCGCGTATAGAGCGGAATGTCGAGGCGTGTGTCGAAGCTGTGGGTCGGTTTTCTCGAAGGAGTCTTTTCTGCGGTGCTCTCTTCCCCGATGGTGCAGAAGAGCGGCAGGGAGCGTATGCTCTCAAAGCGAAGCCCCTTGATGAGTAGCAGTTCGCCCCAGGAGTCGATGCGGCGGTGTTTCGACAGATAGAGCAGGATCTGGTCTATCTCGTTGTTGTCGAGAAAGGGCAGGGCGGAGAGCTGTCGGGATGTGGCGGTGTTGAAGTTGAAAGGATGGCGGTGAAGATCCTCCAAATCGATAAGGCGTTGCTGGATGTCGTCCAAATTGTCCTCGTCATCTTTGACTTCTTCATACATATTCTCCACGAATTCTCCCCAAGTGAGCGGCTGCTCCTGGCTGCGGGTCGTGAGACTGACGGAGAGGAGGAAGAGCAGAAGTGCGAAAATTTGTTTCATGCAGTTATAAAAAAGGGCTGTGAACTTCTCACAGCCCTTTTTCTCTTGTGTCAAGTCATTGAATTATTGAACAGGAATGGCTTTGATGCGATCTAAATGACGGCCGCCGGCAAACTCGGTGTTGAAAAACTCATCGAGGCAGGCACGACAGGTGTCTTCATCAATAAACCGACCGGGGAACACAATGACATTGGCATTGTTGTGCTCGCGGATGAGGTGGGCAATCTCCGGACGCCACACCAGTCCGGCACGAATGCCCTGGTGCTTGTTGAGCGTCATGGAGATGCCTTCTCCCGAACCGCACATGGCAATGCCTCTCTCCACCTCGTTCTGCTCAATGCCCTCAGCCAGCTTGTGGCCGTAAGTGGCATAGTTGCAGCTCTCTTCGGTGTAGGTGCCGTAGTCCTTGTATTCAATGCCCTTCTCCTCAAGATATTTCTTGACGAACTGCTTCAGAGGAAAAGCGGCGTGGTCAGAAGCTAAACCGATGGCAGTCATTAAAGCATGCTTTTAACCTGGTTGTAAACATTCTCAGCGGTGTAGCCGAGCTTCTCGTCGAGCACCTTGTAGGGAGCGGAGAAGCCGAAGGTCTCCAGACCCCATATCTTGCTCTCGGGAGCGGCGCCGATGAGGAAGCCTTGCAGGTTGACGGGCAGACCGGCGGTCATGCCGAACACTTTGGCACCTGCGGGAATCACCTTCTGCTGGTAGTCCTTGGACTGCGTGCGGAAGAGACCCTCGGAGGGAACGCTCACGATGCGCACCTTCACGCCGTCCTTACGCAGCAGTTCTGCACCGGCCACCAGAGTGCTGACCTCAGAACCCGTAGCCACCATAACGACATCGGGATTCTCGTCGCTGCCGGCCACAATGTAGCCGCCCTTGCGAGCGCCCTCGTAGTCGTTGCCTGCAGGCAGATTGGTGATGTTCTGGCGGGAGAGGATGAGGGCAGTGGGGCTGTCGGTGTTCTCCATAGCCATAGCCCATGCCACTGTGGTCTCCTTGGCGTCGGCAGGACGCAGTACGAGGCAGGAGTTCTTGCCGTCGTGGGTCTTGAGCTTCTCCATGAGACGAATCTGTGCCTCCTGCTCAACGGGCTCGTGAGTGGGTCCGTCTTCGCCCACACGGAATGCATCGTGAGTCCAAATGAACTTCACGGGGAGCTTCATGAGAGCGGCCATGCGGACGGCGGGCTTCATGTAGTCGGAGAAGACGAAGAAGGTGCCGCAAGCGGGAATCACACCGCCGTGCAGACACATACCGATACAGCAGCATGCCATAGTCAGCTCGGCAACACCGGCCTGGAAGAAGGCGCCGGAGAAGTCGCCCTTGGTGAAAGCATGGGTGGCCTTCAGGAAGCCGTCAGTCTTGTCGGAGTTGGAGAGGTCGGCGCTGGCGCAAATCATGTTGGGCACCTGCTGGGCCAATACGTTGAGACAGGCGGCAGAGGCGTTACGCGTAGCGTCGTTGTCCTTCTGCACACACTTCGACCAGTCGATCTTGGGAGCCTTGCCGGCAAACCACTCGTCCTGCTGCTTGGCCTTGTCGGGATTCTGAGCGGCCCAAGCCTTCTCCTCCTCATAGCGTGCAGCACAGATCTTCTTGAGTTCCTCTGCGCGTGCAGCGTACATAGCCTTAACGTCGTCGAAAATCTGGAATGGATTCTCGGGATCGCCACCGAGGTTCTTGATGGTGTTCTTGTAAGCGTCGCCGCCGAGAGGAGCACCGTGGGTCTTGCAGTTGGCTTCGTAGGAAGAGCCGTCGTCCTTGAGCGCACCCTTACCCATGATGCACTTGCCGATAATCAGGCAGGGCTTGCCCTTCACCGTCTGAGCCTGGTCGAGCGCCTTGCGAATCTGTGCGGCGTCGTTGCCGACAATTTCGATGACTTCCCAACCGAGAGCGCGATACTTGGCAGCAGTGTCCTCGCTCATAACGTCCTTGGTCTCAGTGGAGAGCTGGATGTCGTTGGAGTCGTAGAACATGATCAGGTTGTCCAGACCCAGAACGCCGGCGATACGCGCTGCACCCTGAGAAATCTCTTCCTGGACACCGCCGTCGGAGATGTAGGCGTAGATGGTCTCCTTGGAGAAGGTGGGGTTGCCGGTGTGAGCAGCCAGGAACTTGGCGGCAATGGCGGCACCGACGGCAAACACGTGACCCTGACCCAGAGGGCCGGAGGTGTTCTCCACACCGCGCTCAATCTCAAACTCGGGATGGCCCGTAGTTGGAGAGCCCCACTGACGCAGCTGCTGCAGCTCCTCAAGGCTGTACTTGCCGATGAGGCAAAGCTGCGAGTAGAGCATGGGAGCCATGTGACCGGGATCGAGGAAGAAACGGTCGCGGCCCACCCAGCGGGGATTCTGGGGATCGTATTTCAGATACTCACTGTAGAGAACATTGATGAAGTCTGCACCGCCCATAGCGCCACCGGGGTGGCCGCTCTTGGCTTTCTCTACGGCAGAAGCAGCGAGGATACGGATATTATCCGCTGCGTGATTAAGAACTTTGATATCGTTCATCTTTTGTTTGTTTTGTGTGATTACTTCTTACATTCAACGGCCTTCTGCTCTGCAGGGAGACAAGCCTTGTAGTTTTCAATGTAGCGGTTGAATCCTTCAACATCAGCGGGATCGGGTGCAACGGAAGTTCCGGTGTTGCCGGCGAAGACCACTTCGTCAAGCCAGTCGGCGAGGTTGAGTCCCTTGGGGTTGTTCACCATATAGGAGGCGAGCAGGGCAATGCCCCATGCACCGCCTTCTCCGGCCGTCTCCATGCAGGAAATGGGGGAGTTGAGGGCTGCTGCAAGCATTTTCTGGCCCACGATGGGAGTGGTGAAGTAGCCGCCGTGACCCGTGATGCGGTCCACTTTGACATTTTCCTGTTTGAAGAGAATGTCGTTGCCAAACTTCAGCACGGCAATGGCGCCATAGAGATGGGCACGCATGAAGTTGGCCAAAGTGAACTTGTCGTTGGCAGAGCGCACCACCAAAGGACGTCCGTCCATACAGCCGGTGACAGGTTCGCCGGAGATGTAGTTGTAGGAAATCAGGCCGCCGCAGTCGGGGTCACCCTTGGCTGCAATCTGGAAGAGGCGGGTGTAGAGCTGGTTGTTGTCCTGCTCAACACCAAGCAGATCTGCGTACTCCTTCATTATCTTTACCCAGGCATTGATGTCGGATGTGCAGTTGTTGCAGTGCACCATAGCCACGAGTGAACCGTCGGGGGTGGTGACCATATCCAGCATCTCGTAGGGCTGGGAGAGTTCCTTCTCCAACACAATCATTGAGAATGAGGACGTTCCGGCAGAAACGTTGCCGGTGCGCTGCTTCACGGCATTAGTGGCAGCCATACCCGTGCCGGCGTCACCTTCGGGAGGACACATGGGCACGCCGGCCTTCAGATGACCGGAAATGTCCAGCTTGCCTGCACCCTCGGGCGTTAGGTATCCGGCATTCTCACCTGCGGAGAGCACCTTGGGGAAGATATCCAGAAGCGTCCAACCGTAGTTCTTGGTGGAAATGAGTTTGTTGAACTTCTCCACCATCGTGGCGTCGTAGTCCTTTGTCTTGGGATCAACGGGAATCATGCCGCTGGCATCACCCACACCGAGCACCTTCTTGCCGGTGAGCTGCCAGTGAATGTAACCGGCCAGAGTGGTCTGGAACTTGATGTTCTTCACATGCTCCTCATTGTCGAGAATGCACTGATAGAGGTGGCTGATGCTCCAACGCAGAGGGATGTTGTAGTTAAACAACTTGGACAGCTCTGCTGCAGCTTCGCCCGTGTTGGTATTGCGCCAAGTGCGGAAGGGCACGAGGATCTGATCGTTGGCGCCGAAAGCCATATAGCCGTGCATCATGGCAGAGATGCCGATGCCGGCAAGAATCTCAATCTCGGTGTCGTACTGTGCCAGCACATTCTTGCGAAGGTCGGCGTAGCAGTCCTGAAGACCGAACCAAATGGCTTCGGTGGAGTAAGTCCACAGACCGTCCACGAGCTGATTCTCCCATGTGTGAGAGCCTTGGGCTATGGGCTTGTTCTCCTGATCGACGAGAACAGCCTTGATGCGGGTAGAGCCAAACTCGATACCGAGAATGGCTTTACCTGCAATGATGGTTTCTTTTGCGCTCATATTACTTCAGTGCCTTGTTCAACATGTAGTACACCTCGTTCATCTGGAGGTTGTGCTTGAACTCGCTGATGGTCGTATCCTTGTTAATCTTGACATATTCGATGCCGACCATTTCGGCGAAGTCTTCCCAATACTCCTCGGTGATGTCGTAGGAGAAGGCGCTGTGGTGAGTGCCACCGGCCAGAATCCATGCACCGGCACCTATTTCGAAAGTGGGCTGGGGAACCCAGAGGGCAGAAGCAACGGGAAGGTTGGGCATGGGCTTGGGCTCAATGCACTCAACCTCCTGAGAAATGAGACGGAAGCGGTTGCCCAGGTCGACAACAGTAGCCTTGATGCCGCGACCAACCTTAGAGGTGAACACGAGACGGGCGGTCTGCTGCTTGCGGATGCCGATGCCCAGGAAGTGAACCTCGAGCTTGGGCTTGTCAACAGCAATCAGAGGACAAACCTCGAGCATGTGGCTCTGGAGGCAAGAACTGCGGTCGCCGGCGAAGTTCAGCGTGTAGTCCTCGAGGAACGAGCAGCCGATGGGCATGCCCTGCTGGATCACCCAAAGAGAACGATAGAGGCAGGCCGTCTTCCAGTCGCCCTCGGCGCCGAAGCCGTAACCCTCTGCCATCAGACGCTGAGAAGCGAGGCCGGGGATCTGGTCGAAACCTACGAAGTTGGGATCGTTGATGTCGGCGTCGCCGAGGTCGTCGAAGTTGGTGGTGAAGGCAGTAGCACCCTCGTCCTTGAGCACGCGGCGGAGAGCAATCTCTGCCTTGGCGGCATTTTTCACCTTCTCCCAATAAACCTGTTCGCCGCTCTCGTCAATCTTGATGGTGTACTCCTTCTTGTACTCCTCAACCAAAGCATTGACTTCGGCATCGGTAACCTGCTTGAAGTATTCCATCAGAGAAGAAACGGGGTAGTAATCTACATGATAGCCCAGGCGCTGCTCAAACTCGACGCGGTCGCCGTCGGTTACGGCAACGTTGTTCATGTTCATGCCGAACATCAGACAGCGTACGTTCTTGGCGTCGGCCACACCGGCAGCAACGCGAGCCCAAACGGCAATCTGCTTCTGAGCCTGCTCGTCCTTCCAGTAACCGCAAACCACCTTGCGGGGAACACGCATGCGGGTGCAGATATGTCCGAACTCGATGTCGCCGTGAGCGCTCTGGTTGAGGTTCATGAAGTCCATATCCATGGTCTCCCAAGGAATTTCTGCATTATACTGAGTGTGGAAGTGGAGCAGGGGCTTCTGGAGATCCTGCAGACCCTTGATCCACATCTTGGCGGGAGAGAATGTGTGCATCCAGGTGATCACACCTACGCACTTCTCTTCGTTGTTGGCAGCCTTCATCACAGCTTCCACTTCTTTGGAAGAGTTGGCGGTGCCTTTGTATACCACTTTGATGGGAATGAGACCGCCCTTGTTCAGGCCCTCCACCATTTCCTTGGAGTGACCGTCTACGATTTTCACAGTCTCACCGCCGTAAAGGAGCTGAGCGCCGGTTACCCACCACAATTCAAGATTCTCAAATGCTTTCATAATAGTTATAATTTTATAAGGTTAATAATGATTTAATGTTTCTGACCTTTTTGTCCGTAATAGGCGTTGGGACCGTGCTTGCGGTTGTAGTGCTTCTCAACCAGCAACGGGTTCATCGTGGTGAGAGGATTTACGGAGAAGGAAATGAAGGCCATCTTGGCCACCTGCTCCATCACCTTGGCGTTGTACACGGCATTGTCGGGAGAGGTGCCCCATGAGAAGGGACCGTGGTTCTTAACCAAAACGGCAGGCGTGTGATCGGGATTAATCTTACGAATATTGAGAATCTCGTCAACAATGACGTTGCCGGTCTCCAATTCGTATTCGCCTTCCACTTCCTCCTTGGTCATATCGCGAGTGCAGGGGATGGCTTTGTAGAAGTAATCCGCATGCGTGGTGCCGATGTTGGGGATATCCTGTCCGGCCTGAGCAAAAGCCGTAGCATAAGTGGAGTGTGTGTGAACGACGCCCTGAATATTGGGGAATGCCTTGTAGAGCACAAGGTGAGTGGGGGTGTCGCTGGAAGGGTTCAAATCGCCTTCCACCACTTTGCCGGTGTTAAGGTCAACAACAACCATATCGCTGGCTTTCATGTCGTCATAGGATACACCGCTGGGCTTGATGACAACAAGACTCTTTTCGCGATCGATGCCGCTGACGTTGCCCCAGGTAAAAATCACCAAACCCTGCTTGACAAGATCAAGGTTGGCTTTAAATACTTTTTGTTTAAGTTCTTCGAGCATAAGATTAATATTTTTATATTTGTTTTATATGCAGATGCCGACATGTATAATCAGCAGTTTATTTCCAATTCAGGTTAGGGCATCGGATGACGCACTAAAGTTTTTTTTTGTGGTGGTGGTTGTTTTGCTTATTTATTTTATATAAGGTGGTAATATCCCGATGGGGTGGTGCCCCCATCGGGATATTGACAATATTTACCAGAAGTACCAGTAGAAGAGTGCGCACAGACCGACAACAATCAGCGAACCGATGATATCGAATGCACCCCAACTCTTGGCAATGCTCTTCTTGAAATCGCTTGTGAAGGTGATGGCGTCCACCTGCTCCTGTGTGGGAGCGGGAGTGAAGCAGGAAACCACAACCATGAAGGCCAGCAGGAAGATCAACAGCCAGATTTCAAACACCAGCCAGTTGGTCTGCCAGAACCAAGTTGTGTTTTCCCAAAACGCACCTTCCATGACAGCCTTGCCGGTGTCTGTAATGACGTTGGTGGCCAAACGTACCATACCGATGATAAAGCCGACAATCATGGTCCATTCACCGGCCTTGGGCGTAATCTTCTTGGAGAAGATACCGAGAGCGAAGACGGCAACCATGGTGGGAGCCAGCAATGACTGAATGCCCTGCAGGTAGTCGTAGAGAGAACCCAAAGACATCATGATGGGCAACCAGGCGAAGCCGAGGATAACAACCACTACGGTGGCAATACGGCCAACCAGCACGTAATGTTCCTCCGTCATGCCCTGTTTCATGGGCTTGTAGAAGTCCTCTGTGAACAGAGTGGCACAGCTGTTGAAGAATGCTGCCAGAGAAGCAACGAGGGCGCAAACGAAACCGATGGTCACAATGCCCTTGATGCCTGCGGGCAACACCGTCTTCACCATGATGGCAAATGCAGAGTCGGTGTCTTCCAGCTGCACATCGCCCCGAGCGGCAAGTGCGGCGCAAATCATGCCCGGAATCAGGAACATGAAGCAGGGCAGAATCTTGAAGAAGCCGGCTGCGATGGTGCCGCGGCGGGCACGCTTCATCACTTCTTCATTGCTTTCGCCGGGCACCTGACCCAACACACGCTGAACGATGTGCTGGTCGGTGCACCAATACCAGAAACCGATAATTGAGGCACCGATGAAAACAACAAAGCCGGGATATTCCTTATACATGCTGTCTCCTTCTTCCCAGTGGAACATATGTGTGGTTCCGTATCCGTTGTTGAGCTGACCGCAGTATTCCATCATGTTGGACCAGCCGGCAGCAATACCTTCACCGGCACCGAGCGCCGAGAGGCCCAGGAAGAATACCAGGAAGGAACCGATGATCAGGATGGGCGTCTGAATGGTGGAGAGGGTCATCACGCCCTTCATGCCGCCGAAGACGGTAAACACGGCGGTGATAAAGATCAGTCCAATGGCACCGGCCCAGAAGTTGAGACCCCACAAATACTTGAAGAAAACGCCGCCGGTCAGAGCCGTTACGCTGACTTTCGTAAGCACGTAAGCAACCAGAGTGATGATGGACAGCCAGCTTCCCGTTGCTTTGGTATAACGGAATTTCAGGAAGTCGGGCATTGTGATGATTTTACCCATCTTATTAATCATCAGCTGGTAGAAGGGAACAAACAGCCAGCCGAGGATGAGAATCATCCAGCCCTGCATTTCCCAGTGGGCCATGCCGACACCACTCTTGGCACCGGTGCCGGCGAGGCCGACAAGATGTTCCGAACCGATGTTGGCGGCAAAGATGGCCATACCAATCACGTACCATGGCTCACCCTTACCGAAGAGGTAAGCGGATGAGTCCTCGCCTTTTTGCGCTTGTTTGTCTTTGACGATAGAGCGCCACACGGCTCCTACAACCAAGAGGAGACCTGCGGTCAGAACCACCCAGTCAAGCCAAATGAAATCTTGTGAAAACCAATTCATATTTTTTTCTTGTTTATGTTATTTAAATTATTTTTCTACAGAAAAAGCGTACTTCAGATAGCTGTGATAGGGTTTCATCGGCGAGATGAAGGGAGAGCAGAGTTCCCATCCGGGCAGTGTGTACTTATTGGGGGAGTCGGGATACTTCTGGCTCTCCAGGCAGATAGCACAATGCTTTTGATACATGATGCCGCCCTTGCCGGGACGTGTGCCGTCCTGGAAGTTGGCCGTGTAGCATTGGATGCCGGGCTCGTTGGTGTAAACGTCCAGGCGGATGCCGCTGCGGGGATCTGTCATGGTCACGCAAATCTCGTCCTGATTGCCTTTAGTGTTGAGACACCAGTTGTGGTCGTAGCCGCCGCCTGCAGCTTCAAGCTCGGGATTCTTGTCGCCGAAGTTGGTACCGATGGCCTTGGGCTGACGGAAATCAAATGCGGTGCCTTCCACAGGACGAATTTCGCCGGTGGGAATGTACCATTCGTCGGCAGGAGTGTAGTTGTCGGCATTCACCCACAGGATGCTTTCGTCAATCGTGTTGTTCAGGTCGCCGGACAGATTGAAATAGGTGTGGTTGGTCATGTTGAGCACAGTGGGCGCATCGGCAGTACCGTCAAAGTTAATGACGAGTGCATTGTCGTCCGTAAGCTCAAACTTAACCGTAACCTTCACTTCTGCCGGGAACTTGTTGTCACCATCGGGAGAGAGATGGGAGAGGGTGAGGGACTGGTCGGTAGCCTCTTCGACATCATACACAACATACTGCCATCCCGTATATCCTCCGTGCAGGGAGGCATGGCCGTTGTTGTTCTTGTCCAAAACAACGGGATCGCCACCTTCGGGAAGAGTAAACGTTCCGCCGTCGATTCTGTTGGCGTAGCGGCCAACAGAACAGCCGAAGTCTGTCTCAAAGTTCCAAGGGAAATAGTTTTCTACCTTATCGAATCCGCAGCATACGTCCACCATGTTGCCGTTTTTGTCCGGAGCCATGATTGAAACTACACGTCCACCGAAGTTGGTGATGCAGATTTCCATCCCGTTTTTGTTTTTGAGCGTGTACAACTTGACGGGTTTTGCCTGTTCGGACACCGGAACGAACTTGGAGTTTTCATAGTCGTATCCCACGCATATTGTGGTGTCGAAGTCTGCCGGATTAATGCCGGAGAGAGTCAGTTGAGCTGCGTCTCCGGTCTCTTTGCTTCCGCCACAGCCTGCCATCAACACGGTTGAGGCAATGGCTGCGGCATAAAGAAGTTGTTTCATAATACCTTATTAAAGAGGGTTAGCAAAGTTTACGGCTACCGTCACCGATGACGACGTCGATGATAATGGGTTCTTTTCCATATTTTGCCTGGAATTTCTCCTTGGCGGTCTTGACGAAGTTGTCGTACAACTCATCGCTGACGAGGTTAATTGTGCAGCCGCCGAAACCGCCGCCCATTATACGGCTACCGGTTACGCCACAGTCTTTGGCCACATCATTGAGGAAATCAAGCTCTTCGCAGCTGACTTCATATTCTTTAGACAAACCATAGTGTGTTGCATACATCATTTGGCCGACAGTCTCATAGTCGCCTTTCTCCAAAGCGTCGCAGACTTTGAGCACGCGGTCAACCTCACCGATGACATATTTGGCGCGCTTGTAGTCCTCTTCGCTCACCTCAGACTTGACTTCTTCAAGATAATCGTAGTTGGCATCACGAAGGGTTTCCACTTCACTGTGGTGTTTGGCAATGACTGCAGCGACACGCTCACATGAGAGACGACGGTCGTTGTAGGGAGAACCGGCCAACTGATGCTTTACGCAAGAATTAACCAGAACGAGTTTGTAGCCCTTGGGATTCCAGGGGAAGTAAGCGAACTCGCCGGAACGGCAGTCCAGGCGCATGAGGCTTCCGGCTTTGCCGAACACGCTGGCAAACTGGTCCATGATGCCGCAGTTGCAACCGATGTACTTGTGCTCCGTGCGCTGGCCCACACGCGCCAATTCCATTTTCTCAATTTTGTTGTTGCCCCAAAGATCGTTGCATGCAAATGCAAAGCAACTTTCGAGAGCTGCGCTTGAAGACATGCCGGCACCGAGAGGCACATCACCGGCAAATGCAGTATTAAAGCCTTCCACAGGTACGCCTAATGCCATCATCTCACGACATACGCCGAAGATGTAGCGTGCCCATGTGGCAGAAGGACCTTCGGGATCGTCCAAAGAGAAGGTCACTTTGTCTTTTAAGTCGATGGAGTAGGCGTTTACGTTGCGCGTGCCGTTGGGCTTAATCTCAGCAATCATACCCTGCTGAACGGCGCCGGGGAAAACGAAACCGTTGTTGTAGTCGGTATGCTCTCCGATGAGATTGATACGACCGGGCGAGGCATATACACTGCCGGTTGTTCCATCGAAATGCTTGATAAAGCGACTGCGAACATCATCAATAGTTAATCTCATAGCATTAAATATTTTTAGTTTGTATTGTATTTTATAAAAAAATTAATCAAGTCCGACTCTGCAACCCTTCACGGTAAACCAAAGTACGTATGCATAGTACACGAACATCATGCAAATAGCAACGCCGACGCCGTAGTCCGGAATCAGCAGGGCCATGATTACAGGAAGAGTGGCGCCACCGAGCACGCCCATATTAATCAGACCTGATGCGGTTTTCGTGTTGGGACCGAGCTCCTGCAGGCCAAGGTTGAAAATAAGAGGCCACATGACGCTGTGGAACAAACCGGCAGCCAACATGGCGTACACACCAATCATGCCGGGCAAATAGAAGCTGCTGCCCACGCAGATGGCGCCCATGATTAAGCAGAACGAGAGAAGCTTGCGGGGCTCAAACTTGGAGAGGATGGCTGCACCGACAAATCGGCCTACCATCATGCCGCCCCAGTAGAAGGGCAGAAATGCAGTTGCGCTGCCGGGAAGAGGATCGCCTGCAGCCTCAGCGCTTTTCCAATAAGCGGGGAGCATCGAGGGGATGCCAATCTCCAATCCCATATACATAAATATACCCAAGGCGCCAAACCATACATGAGGGTATTTGAATGCGCTGGATTTCCACTGTTTTTGTTCGCCGCTAAATTCTTCGGCCTGAGCTCCTTCGTCAATATTGGGCAACTTGAGGAAGAAAAGAATAATGGCCAGAATCAGGGTGAAAATACCCAATCCGAGGAAAGGCATGGGGATATCGTTGGGTGTGGCCTGGCTGGTTTCTTTGCCCAAAATGATACTGGTAATAAAAATGGGAGCAACCGTTGTTGCGACGCTGTTCAACGCCTGAGAAAGCGTCATGCGAAAAGCGCCGCTTTCAGGAGCACCCAGTACCATAACATAAGGGTTGGCAACCAACTGAAGCATTACAACACCCATGGCAACAATAAACATGCAGCCCAGGAAAATGTTGTACAGGTTGGCGCTGCCGCTGGTCAAACCGAAATAGTTTGCAACAAAGCCGCAGGCAACGACTACGAGACCCAAGACCAGAGTGGACTTATAGCCGATTTTGCTCATCATCAGGGCAAACGGAATGGAAAGGCAATAGGCTCCGTAAAACGCGGTGTTAACGAGGTTGCCTTGGGCATCATCCAAATTGAAAGCGTATTTCAGAGATTCGATCATCGAATTGTTCATCGTGGTAACGAAACCAATGAGGAAACAAACTGCGATGACGATAATCAAAGCGAACGTATAGTTCGGAGTTTGTTTTTGTGACATAGTATTATTGTCTAAGCGGTTAATTATTATTGATTGACGGTTTATTCAACAACTCCGAATTTATATACGGTTTTTTGAGTGTAAACCTCTCCAGGCTTAATTTGAACGGAGGGGAAGTAAGGACGGTTGGGGGAGTCGGGGAAATGCTGAGCCTCAAAGCACATACCGCTGCGTCGGGGTGCAGTGCATCCGCACTGGATAGGATAGCCGGTGGCCCAGTTGTCCGAGTAGAACTGTACACCGGGCTCCGTAGTCCATGTTTCAAGGGTACGGCCGCTCTTGGGGTCGGTCATGATGCAGGCCAGAGAAAGCTCCCCGGGTTCACGCTTGTTCAACACAAAGCAGTGGTCGTATCCTGCACCGTTCTTAATCTGAACGTCCTTGGCATCAATATCCTTGCCGATAGGCTTTGCTTTGCGGAAATCGAAGGGTGTTCCTTCAACTTTAAGAATCTCGCCGGTGGGAATTGAGGTTTCATCGATGGGGATGAAGAAGTCTGCGTTGATCTGCAACAGACAGTCCATCTGGTCCGGGGTGGGGTTGCCGATACCTGTAAGAGAGAAGAAACCGTGGTTGGTCATGTTGATGACGGTCTTCTTGTTGGTGGTGCCGCGATAATCGATGACCAGTTCGTTATCATTGGTGAGACTGTATTTCACGGTCATATGCACCTCACCGGGGAATCCTTCTTCGTAGTAAGCAAACACATAACGCAGTACAAGTTCCTGTCCGTTGACCTGCTCTGCATCCCAAACGCGCGCATGACAACCGGTAGGGCCTCCATGCAGGGAGTTGGGGCCGTTGTTGATTGCCAGGCTGTATTCTTTTCCGTTCATGGTGAATTTGCCCTTGCAAATACGGTTGCCGTAGCGGCCAATCAGGGTCGAAAGGAAAGGTTCGGGGGATTCCATTACGCCCTTAATGCTGTCGTGGCCCTGAACGACATTGGCCATATTGCCCTGGCGGTCGGGAACCATGATGCTGACAAGCGCACCACCATAGTTGGTAATACTTACCTCCATGCCATTATCGTTGACCAGTGTGAACAAATCCGTTTGTTTGCCCTGTACGATGGCCTGGAAATCCTTTCTCTTCAAGCCGGAAATGAGTTGTTTCTCCATAGATATTTAGAAATTAAGTTTGTTATCTGAGTCTTTTAGACTGAAATTCGCGTCAAATTTACAAAATAATTTGGACGTGTACAAACTTTTTTTCCAAATTTTTGGGGAAACCGGTTGAAAAAATATCAGTTTTTGTTATTTTTGAGAAAATCAGCCACAACAAAGGTGCTGCCGCCAATAAAAATAACATCATCGCTTTTTGCATTGCCGCGCGCTGCTGCAAATGCTTCCGTGACGGTGGGATAAACGCCTCCTCCGAGTTGGGCTTCCCGGCCCAGTGCGGCGATGTCTTCTGCCGGCATCGCGCGATGGACGCTGGCCTGTGTGAAGTAGTATCGGGCCTCATGTGGCATCATGCTCAACACGGAACGGATGTCTTTGTCTGACACCATCCCAATAACCATGTGGAGCGTTATATTTTGATTATGAGTGCGTTTCTTGTTCTCTACTAAAGTTTTTAGTTGAGGTCCGAGATATTGCCAGGCACCGGGATTGTGTCCAGTGTCGCAAATCGTCAGCGGTGCATCGCAGATAATCTGCCAACGTCCCTTTAGTCCCGTCAACTCAATAACGTGTTGAAGCCCGTATTCTACGAATTTGCGGTCCAGTTTTAGCAAGGATGCCGCAGCACGAATGGTTTGCTGGTTTTTCTCTTGATAGGCGCCTTTTAATTCTCCTTCTGTATAGGGGAAGTACTCTTCTTCTGCAAAATGCAGCGCACTGCCCACCTTGATGGATCGGTTGATAAACACTTCACGAACATTCTTGTCCGCAGCTTCTCCGATAAGAGTGGGCACATGAGGTTTCATGATGCCGGCTTTTTCCGAAGCAATTTTTGTGAGCGTGTCTCCCAAAAATTGGGTGTGGTCTTTGCTGATGTTTGTTATTATGGCTAATTTGGGTGTAATGATGTTGGTGCAATCAAGGCGCCCGCCAAGACCCACTTCTATCACGGCCCAATCAACTCCTTCCTCTTGAAAGTATTTTAAAGCAAGGGCGGTGGTCAACTCAAAAAACGACGGGTGGAGCGGCTCAAAGAAGTCACGCTCTTCTTCGACAAACCGAATGACACGCTCCTTAGAGATCATTTCACCGTTTACCTTAATCCGTTCCCTGAAGTCTGTCAGGTGAGGACTGGTGTAAAGGCCTACGCGATAGCCGGCGCTTTGCAGTATTGCCGCCAGAGTGTGTGATACGCTACCTTTTCCGTTGGTGCCGCCTACATGTATGCATTTATAGGCCTTGTGCGGATGCCCGAAATGTTCGTCCAGTTTCAGGCTGTTGTCAAGGCCTTCTTTATAAGCACCGGCCCCGATGTTCTGAAACAACGGGGCGATGTTGAACAAGTAGTCTATAGTTTCTTCGTAGGTCATGAGAACATATTTCTCAATTTGTCAAAGAAACTTTGGGATGACGCCGTCTTGCGGGGTTTGACATTGTCACTCTGCCGCATTTTTTCAAAAGCGTCTTTTTCTTCTTTGGAAAGATGTTCGGGGATATAAACGGAAATGTTGACGATAATATCTCCCGTGCCGTATCCGTATCCTTGCACAGCCGGCAGTCCTTTGCCTCTCAGCCTGATTTGTTTGCCGGGTTGCGTGCCGGGCTCAATTTTGAATTTGGCACGCCCGTCGAGGCAAGGAATCTCCACCGTTCCGCCCAATGTGGCTGTCGGAAGATCAATCAAGAGATTGTAAATAAGGTTATTGTCAACGCGAATCAACTCGGGATGGGGCTCCACGTTGATATACACCTGGATGTCACCGGCGATACCGTTGTTGGCGCCAGCGTGGCCTTTGCCGCGAGCGGTGACTACCATGCCGTCAGCAACGCCGGCAGGGATGTTTACCTCGATGATTTCATCTCCGTCAATAATGCCTTCGCCATGACATTTGGGACATTTATTCTTGATGACTTTTCCCTGTCCTCCGCAGGCTGTACACGGACTTTGGCTCTGCATACGACCGAACATGGTGTTCATGACGCGATTGACAACGCCCGAACCGTGACAAACGCTGCATGTGCTCATTTGGCCGTCTTTGCTGCCGGAGCCTTTACAATCGGGGCAGGTGACTTTTTTGCGTACCTTAAATTTCTTGGTGACTCCTTTGCTGACTTCCTCCAATGTCAGTTTGACGCGTACTCTGAGGTCGCCGCCCTGGTGCACTCTCTGCCCCTGGCTTTCTCCGTTGCCGAAGAAGTCGCCGAAGCCTCCGCTGAAGCCTCCTCCGCTCATGCGTCCGCCGAAGATGTCGCCGAACATGGAGAAGATGTCGTCCATGTTCATTCCGCCGCTGTACGCGCCGCCGAATCCCCCGCTGCCTTCCATGCCGGCGAAGCCGAACTGGTCGTAGCGTGCTCTCTTGTCTTTGTCGCGAAGCACGTCGTATGCCTCTGCCGCCTCCTTGAACTTCTCCTCGGCTTCCTTGTTGCCGGGATTACGGTCGGGGTGGTACTTAATGGCCATCTTTTTATAGGCGGCCTTTATCTCGGCATCGGTGGCGGTTTTGGGCACACCAAGCACTTCGTAGTAATCTCTTTTCTCTGCCATAGTTACATTCCTACAACAACCTGGGCATGACGTATTACTTTGTCGCCCATTTTGTATCCTTTCTGGGTGCAGTCAATGATTTTTCCCTTCATCTCCTCTGTAGGTGCCGGCACTTGGGCTATGGCTTCATGCAGGTCCACATTGAAGTCTGCGTCTTTTGTCTCAATAGGGGTGACCCCTTGCTTCTCAAGCGTGTCGATAAATTTCTTGTAAATCAGCTCAACGCCTTCTACTACGGCAGCCACATCCTCAAACTGACTCATGCCGGCCAAAGCGCGCTCCATGTCGTCTACGACGGGCAGTATGGCGGAGACCGTTTTTTCTCCGCCGTTCAGAATCAGCTCGGCCTTTTCTTTGAGTGTGCGTTTGCGGTAGTTGTCAAATTCTGCAATTTTGCGCAGCAGTTGATCTTTTAACTCGTCAATTTCTGCAGTTTTTTGCTGCAACTTTTCATTGAGTTCGTCAATTTCTGCAGTTTTTTGCTGCAACTGTTCATTGAGTTCGTCAATCTCTGCCTGCAAGTCTTTATTCGTTTTCTTGTTTGCCATTGTTTCGTCCACTTTTCTGCTCTCCTTTCTATCAAACTTTATGCCAACTGACACTTTGTCATGAATACATCTTTTCTTTCAATTCTTTGATGCTGTCGCTGTCGATATACTCATCATACTCCATTAATTTGTCTATGGTGCCTTTGGGCGTCAATTCAATGATGCGATTGGCAACGGTTTGAATAAATTCGTGGTCGTGCGATGCGAAAAGGATATTGCCTTTGTAGAGTTTCAGATTGTTGTTGAAAGCCTGTATGCTTTCCAGATCGAGATGATTGGTCGGCGTGTCAAGGATGAGGCAGTTGGCGTTTTTCAATTGCATTCGCGCAATCATGCAGCGCATCTTTTCACCTCCGGAGAGCACATTGACTTTTTTGAGCACTTCTTCCCCGGAGAAAAGCATTCTTCCGAGAAATCCCTTGAAATAGACGTCGTTGCCTTCTCCAAATTGAGAAAGCCAGTCCACCAGATTCTTGTCTGACTGGAAAAAGCTGGTGTTGTCCAAGGGCAAATACGCCGTGGTGATGGTGACACCCCAAGAGAATGTGCCGGCTTGTGCTTCGCGGTTCCCGTTGATGATTTCGAAAAGTGCCGTCATGGCGCGAGGGTCTCGGCTGAGGAATACGACCTTTTCGCCTTTCTGCACCTGGAATGAAACATTGTCAAAGAGCACCGTGCCGTCTTCCGTTACAGCTTTCAATCCTTCAACCTCAAGAATCTGATTGCCCGGTTCGCGCTCCATCTGGAAGATGATGCCGGGATATTTTCTGGTGGAAGGACGAATCTCCTCCACGTTGAGTTTCTCCAGCATTTTCTTTCGGGAAGTGGTTTGTTTGGATTTGGCGACGTTGGCAGAGAACCTGCGGATAAACTCTTCCAGTTCTTTGCGCTTCTCATCAGCCTTGGCCTTTTGGTTCTGGGCCTGACGCAAGGCCAATTGTGAACTCTCGTACCAGAAGGAGTAGTTGCCGGCAAACAATGTCACCTTGCCGAAGTCTATATCTACGGTGTGGGTGCAGACGCTGTCAAGGAAGTGTCGGTCGTGTGATACCACCAATACGGTGTGTTCAAACTCCGACAGATAACCTTCCAGCCATCTGACGGTGTCCAGATCGAGATCGTTGGTCGGCTCGTCGAGCAACAGGTTGTCCGGATTGCCGAACAGCGCTTTTGCCAGCATGACGCGCACCTTCTCTTTACCGGAAAGTTCGCCCATCAGTTGGTAGTGCTTGTCTTCTTTGATACCTAATCCGGAAAGGAGGGCGGCAGCGTCGCTTTCGGCTTCGTATCCGCCCATCTCTGCAAACTGCTCTTCCAGCTCGGCCACGCGTATGCCGTCGGCATCGGAGAACTCATCTTTCGAATAGAGCACTTCTCGCTCCTTCATCACATTCCACATGGTGGTATGGCCCATCAGCACGGTGTTGAGCACCGTTTCCTGATCATATTGGAAGTGATCCTGTGAGAGTACGCTGAGTCGTTCGCCGGGTCCGAGCTCTACGGTGCCTTTTGTCGGCTCCAATTCTCCGCTGATGGCTTTCAGAAGGGTGGATTTGCCGGCTCCGTTGGCGCCGATAATGCCGTAAATGTTACCACTGGTGAACTTCATGTTCACGTCTTTGTACAGAACTCTCTTGCCAAATTGTATGGCTATATTGCTTAATGTAATCATATGCTCATTGCGTCTTGGTTAAAACTCAGGGGCAGCAGGTCCTCAATTTTTCGGACGATGTGAATGCCTTCTGTGCCGTACAGTATCACCCGGACGGGAGATCCCTGACGGCGTTCCGCCTCCAACAGAGCCTGACGGCACATGCCGCACGGGGCAATCGGCTGTGAGGTGAAATGTCCTCCGTTCTTGGCCGCGATGGCAATGGCTTCGATGCGTACGCCGGGATGATTGGCTGCCGTCCAGTGAAGCGCCGTGCGCTCGGCACAGCACCCGACGGGGTAGGAGGCATTTTCCTGATTGCTTCCCGTTACAATCTCACCGCCTTCCAAGCGCAGGGCGGCTCCGACAGCAAAATGGCTGTAGGGGGAATAACTGCTTGCGGCGGCACCTTTTGCCGCTTCCGTCATAGCTTGTTCCTGAGGGCTGAGTTCCTCCGCAGTCTTAACACTTACGGAGGTACAAATTTTATATTCTTTCATTTCGTGGGCGCAAAATTATGAAAAATCTTTGAGATAAACGAAAAATCTGTGTGTTCAAAATTTCCAAGTCGCAACATTTTTGTATTTTTGCGTCGATGAAGCGATTAATTCTCTTTTCTCTGTCTTTGTTTTTACTTCTTTTGGCGCCTTGCTGTCTGTGGGCTCAAGGGAGTACGAACCGTGCGTATTGGGCCTATATTGACAAGTATAAAAAGATTGCTGTCGAGCAGATGCAAACATACCGTATTCCCGCCTCTATCACGATGGCTCAGGGATTGCTCGAGAGCGGTGCAGGGCGCAGCCGTCTGGCCACGGAGGCTCATAACCATTTCGGCATCAAATGTCATTCCGATTGGAAGGGACCTTATATTGTTATTGACGATGATCTCAAGGGGGAACATTTCCGCAAATACAAAACAGACAGGGAATCCTTCATCGATCATTCGCTTTTCCTCAAGCGCAAGCGTTACGAACGTCTTTTCCGTCTTAACATACGCGATTATAAAGGTTGGGCGCGCGGGTTGAAGGCGTGCGGTTACGCCACTTCTCCGACGTATGCAGAAAGCCTGATACGCATCATCGAACTCTATTCTCTCAGTCAGCTTGACAAGATGAATTTGCGTGATTTGGATGCGAAAGACCGTTCGGTTTCCGAGGCAAAGGCGAAGGACCAGCTTCCGGCTTTCTTCGACACTCATACGGTGTATGCCAACAACGGCAACTATTTCATTGTCATAGAGGCGGGAGACAATATAAAGAGTATATCTGAGGCAACAGGTGTCAGCGTAAAGAATCTTTACCGTTTCAATGACCTTACGCCAGAATACGGTCTCACGACCGGCGACATCCTTTATCTTAAGGACAAGAAAAAGAAGGGAGCTAAGGAATTTGCCGGCGTTCCCCATACGATAGAAGTGGGGCAGAGTCTCTACGATGTGTCTCAGATGTACGGTGTTCATCTCAAGAATCTTTACCAGCTGAACGCTCTTGATGCCGATTATGTGGCCAAACCGGGGGATTTGATATGGGTGAGATAAAGTCCGCAGAATTTTTCGTCAGCAGTTTTCGTCTGGACCAGTGTCCAAAGGAACAACGTCCGGAGTATGCCTTTATCGGGCGCAGTAATGTGGGCAAATCTTCGCTCATCAACATGCTTACCGGGAGAAAAGGATTGGCAAAGACTTCAGCAACTCCGGGCAAAACTCTTTTGATCAATCATTTTTTGATCAACAACAGTTGGTATCTTGTGGATCTTCCCGGCTACGGATATGCCAAACGGAGCAAAAAGACGCAGGAGAAACTTGAAGGCATCATTTCCGACTATATTCTCGGTCGCGAGCAGTTGACATGCCTGTTTCTGCTTATAGACTTGCGCCACGACGCCCAGAAAATCGACCTTGAGTTCATAGAGTGGCTTGGAGAAAACGGCATTCCTTTTGCCATAGTTTTTACAAAGGGAGACAAACTTGCCAAGACAAAAGTTCAGGCGCAGGCCGATGCCTATATGAAGCATCTTGAGGAGCAATGGGAAGAGCTCCCGCCATATTTTGTTACCAGCAGCGAAACGCGCTTGGGACGCGATGAACTTTTGGACTACATAGAGCAAATCAACCGGACGTTGTAGTTTCTCAGACTGTTCGCGGCTATTTGCCGCAGACATTACTTACGCTCGGCAGAGATTAACCAAGCTTATCTCTGCGCTCACTTATTCGTAATGTTCTCAGACTGTTCCCAAACTGTTCTCAGAGGGTTCAAAACGGGCGGATGAGGCCTGCAGGAATGCGCTCTCCGGTTTATTGCCTGTAAAACACTTCGGTCTGAGAGTCGGCTATGATAACGAATGAGGGCGCTTCACAGCGCCCTTTCTTCGAAACTTTAGGTATTAGTTTGTTTAAGGTAAAAAGATTGTTTTTTGTATTTGAACGCTGCAAAGGTAGCCCCTTTTTGCGAACGAAACAAATAATTTCATGTGTTGTGCAGCATGTTTTTCGCAATTTATGCGCTTTTGTGGTGAAAAAACATCATTTTCTTCACCGGAGAGGCTAAAACGCCACCCATCTTTAACCCCATTTTTGCATGAACATTGCGTAATTCGTGCTCAAAATGCACGCTGATGCTGCCTACATAACGTATTTCCAAATCCGGGCGGTTGTAAAGGAGTACGTTTCTTCTCAGAAAACGTTCGAATTCGTTTGCCAAAAGCCGTTGAATTTCAACATAATCCCGATGCTTGGAAAGGAAGGGACACAACGAGGCTAAAAAACGGTTTGCCGCAGGTTTTCTGTAGACGTTTTCTACGATAAGGGCCGGAGTGAGCTGATATTCTTCCATAAAAGCATCTTTCAGCTCTTGTGACAACTGTCCCTTGACAATATCGCTGATCAGTTGCCGCCCCAGGACGGCGCCGCTGCCTTCGTCGCCCAGGATGTAGCCCATGGGCGGCACGTTAGCCTTTATTTGGCCGTCCTTGCAGAAGCACGAGTTGCTTCCGGTACCCAAAATGCACGCGATGCCCTCCTCGTGACCGAAAAGCGCCCGTGCAGCTCCCAGCAAATCGGATTCTACGCTGACAACCGCCTGTGGGAAGCGCTCTTGAAGCGCTTTGCGTACGGAGGCAGAGTAAGGCTCAATGCATCCCGCACCATAGAAGTAGATGCACTCCGGCGTCCAATTCGGGAGCGATGCCACAATCCTGTTGATGCTTTCGCCGGAGTCGCGTACGGGATTGATGCCATCCGTTCGAACGGCCTCTTCTCTTTCGCCGTTTGCGTAGAGCCAGTCGGCTTTTGTCGAGCCGCTGTCGCAAACCAGAATGCGTTGCGCGTCCATCAGGCTGCAGCGGGAAGTGCTGCTACGCTGAGCACACTGAGCACAATCATGGCAATAGCCAACCCCCATGTGGCCTTTTCGATGACATTGGTCGTCTTGGGGGCGCCGAGAAGCTGGTTGCCGCTGGAGTAGTCTGCTGCCAGGCCGCCGCCCTTACTCTCTTGGATGAGCACAATGAGACACATGAGAATAGATGCGATAACTGTTAAAATGACAATGCTTTGATACATTTTTGTTTAAGTTTTTATGTTATTGTTTATGTGTTGTTTTCGTTGATAATGAGCTTGTCGAGAAAACGCAGCTGGTCAATGAGAAAACGGTTTCGTTCGCCTTTTCGCTCAGCAATTCTCTGAATGATTTTACGAGCTTTCCCATACTGTTTCTGCTTGATGTAGATATGAGCCAAGGCCTCGGTGAGTTGACTCTCGGGCATTTCGCGTGAGGGTGATGCGGCAATGTCGGTCGGCTGTTGCACATCTTCCTGATCAATGTCTTCAAGGTCAATATGACCTTCGTTTTCGTCCAGGAAGATGTCAATCTTCTCCTGTCCCATTACAGGGGTGTCTTCGCGGTTTTCTTCATTCTCACTGGCGCCCGATTGTGCCAGCCACTCCATGTAGTCCTGGCGGGCGTCTACGGCGTTGTTGACCGGCATTGCCTGCGACTGGGGCAGGGTGTCGAGGAAGTCAGAAAGAAACTCTGCAGTAGTGTCTTTGTTAGGCGTTGCGGCGTCGGCCACAAGAGGTTTCTGGCCTTGCGTTCCGCGTATGGGGTTCTCCGGACGTGCGTTTTCTTCTTCGAACAGGCTATAGAGAGTTTTTCTGGAGGGCACACTGACGGCGGTGCGGCGCAATTCGCCGTCGAATTCCGGATTGTGCATCTGATAGAGCGTGCGCAAATAGATGATGCGGGCCGCGTGGTAGAACGGATATTTCTCCACGAGCGCTTTAAGCTGTGTCAAAGCTTTGGCATCCAGCGTTTCCGGTCTGCGTATATAGTCTATCAGGTTTTTTGCCATTGGTGTAGATGTTACTTTACCCGGGTGCGTTTACCAGTTGGCAACTGCGGCGTTGAATATTTGCTCCGTAATATCCTTAGACATTTGCTGCACGAGCTGTTCCTGCACGGAAACCAATTGCTGTGAAGCGTCATAGTCGGCTACGGCGGAGAACTGGCGCTCAAAGTCGTCGTTGTGATTCTTGTTGTTGGTGAACCTCACGTTGACAGTCATCTTCAGCTGTACCTGCGAAGAATAACCGTCGCTGGCAATGCCTTTGTTGTATTGGTCAAAGCCGGTAATCTCGCCGGCGAGATGCATATCGCCGTTTTTCTTGACCTGCTTGAGGCGTGTCTGCTGGGCAAAGATGTCCGTAAGTTTGGTTTGGAAGATGCTCTGCATGGGCGTCCATACGTATGTGGAGCGAATGGGGAATACGTCAATCTGGATGGTCTTGACGGTGTTGTAGTCAATGCTGGCTCCGTTGAACTTGTAGCTGATGGAGCAGCCGACCAGCAACAGGGCTGCAATGCACGCAAATGCCGACAGGGCCAGTTGTTTACTCTTCAATGCCATACTCTTTGATTTTGCGATACAGTGTACGTTCGCTGATTCCTAATTCCTCCGCAGCTTTTCCGCGGCGGTGGTTGTTGCGCTCCAGTGCCCGAATGATGTTGCGGCGCTCCATCTCTTCCAGATTGAGAATGTCGGAGTCTACAATCTCTTCGGCTGTCTCAATATCGTCGAATGTGTCGGAATGCACTTGCTCTGTCTGTGTGAAATCGTGAGAAGGAGCGGCAGACAATGCGTCCGTTGTCTGTTTCTCGGTCAGGAGTCGTGCTGTTGACGTTTTGTTGTCGTGTATATTGAGCATTTCTTTGAGCTCATTCACTTCTTTGCGCAACTCCAGCACGGCGCTTGCCAGCCATGTGATTTCTTTGTCGTAATCGCGGTGTGTGCGACTGTCTCCGACCAAGGCAACGTTGGTACCACCCCCTCCGGGCAACACATCGTATTTTGCCAGTGTTTCCGCACCCACTTCGCGCTCTTGCGAAAGGATGCTCATTTGCTCTGCGATGTTTTTCAGCTGACGCACATTGCCCGGCCACTGATACGACTTGACCACTTCTTCTCCCTCGGGGGTAAGGCGCAGAGGCTGAGGGATATTGTATTTTTCTGCAGTCTCCAGTGCAAACTTTTTGAACAGCAGTACTGCATCCCGTCCGCGTTCTCTCAGAGGCGGCATCTTGATGCTGATGGTGGAGAGTCTGTAGAACAGATCCTCACGAAAACGTCCGTCGCGTATGGCGCTGGGCATATGCACATTGGTGGCAGCCACGATGCGAACGTCGGTTTTTCTCGGCTCGCTGCTGCCGACTCGAATGTATTCTCCGGTTTCCAAGACGCGCAAAAGTCGTGCCTGAGTAGGGAGGGGGAGTTCGCCCACTTCGTCCAGAAAAAGTGTGCCGCCGTCTGCTGCGCCGAAATATCCTTCGCGCTCACCAACGGCGCCCGTGAAGGCTCCTTTTTCGTGACCGAAGAGCTCCGAGTCGATTGTGCCTTCGGGGATGCTGCCGCAATTGATGGCAATGTAGGGACCTCTGCTGCGACGGCTGTGCTCGTGAATGATGCGGGGCAAGATTTCTTTGCCGACACCGCTTTCTCCCTGAATCAGCACGGAGAGGTCGGTGTCAGACACCTGCAAAGCAGTAGTCAGGGCCGTTTCCAATTTCTCGGAAAGGCCCACAATGCCGTAGCGTGTTTTCAGTGCAGAGAGGTTCGTCTCTTTCATTGCGGGCACAAAGATAGTAAAAAGTTGGGAGTCTGTACGGAAAAATATGAAAATATTTTCTTGAAAACGCTTTTTTCTTACCAATATGGCTTCTCTCGGGCAATGCTGGTTTCCGGACCGTGCCCGGGAAGCACCCGGATTTCATCCGGAAGGGTGAGCAGTTTTTCTCGTATGCTTTTCACTTCCTGCTGCATGCTGCCTCCAGGCAGATCCGTGCGGCCGCAGCTGCCGGCAAAAAGGGTGTCGCCGCAGAACAAGAGCGAGTCTGCCAGGTAGCACACACCGCCGGCCGTGTGTCCCGGAGTGTGAATAACCTTCAGTGTGTGGTTCCCCAATGTCAGTTTGTCTCCATCTTTAACGTAATACATCACCGCCGGACGTTCGATGGGAATCTTTACGCCAAACATTTCTATTGCCATTTTCTCCTGCATGTCATAGTTTTTCTGCTCCAGTTCATGACAAATGGGTCGAAGGTTGTATTTCTTGTTCAGCCATCCCAATCCGAAGATGTGGTCAAAGTGCATATGGGTCAAAAGCGACAGGGTGGGGTGCAGCTTTTCTTCTTGAATGAAGCGTTCCAATTGCCCGTATTCATAAGGGTTAATGGCGCCGCAATCGATGACGGCTGCATCGCGACTTTCAGTGTCCCAAAGGACGTAAGTGTTTTCCTCGACGGGATTGAAGGTAAAACGTTTGTACTGAAACATATCGGATCTTTATTTGATGAGATGTACGTCCATCTGTTGGAACGGAATTTCTATGCCGGCTGCGGTCAGTTCCTGGTAGATTTTCTCAGTCAGGTCAAACTTAAGGTTCCAATAATCTGCAGATTTTCCCCATAGGCGCAATTGGAAAATAATGCTGCTTGTGCCCATTGTAGTCATCGGGATGGTGGGCGCCAGGTCTGCTGAGTCTTTGATGATTCTCTCGTCTGTCTCGATGATATGGTTAAGCACTTTTCGGACGTCGTCCGTCTTGGTGCCATAGGCCACTTCGACGTCGATGTCCACGCGCCTTGTGGTCGCTGCTGTCGAATTGATAAGGCTCCCGTTAGCTAACGGGCCGTTGGGGATAATGATGGTTTGGTTGTCGGGGGTAGTCAGTACCGTGTGAAAAATCAGAATCTCTTTTACGACGCCGGCATACCCTTGAGCCTCAATACGGTCGCCTACTTTATAGGGCTTTAAAATTAAGATGAGCACTCCACCGGCAAAATTTTGCAACGTGCCGCTTAAGGCCATACCGACGGCAACGCCGGCTGAGGCAAATACTGCCAGAAAGGAGCTTGTGTCTATGCCCATGATTCCGACAATGGTGATGGCCAAAAGCAGGTTCAGCGAGATACTTATCAGGCTGTGCAGGAAGGTGGCCAAAGAAGGAGCCATCTCCCTTTTGACGGCCATGAGTTGAAATGCTTTGATGGCGTATTTAATCAGAAAACGCCCGACAAAGTAGACAACGACAGCGATGAGCAGGTTTTTACCAAACGTGGTGATGTAGCCGATGATGTCGCTTAGGGCAACGTCACCGGGGGTTAATTTGGTCAGTTCCGAAACGACATCTTCTCCGACCGATTGAAGCGTATCCTTCATAAATTGTTGTATTAGGGACGGATGTAACAATATCAAACGAAAAAAGGAGGTCCCGAGACCTCCTTCTTCTGCGGTGCGGACGGGACTCGAACCCGCGACCCCTAGCGTGACAGGCTAGTATTCTAACCAGCTGAACTACCGCACCATAAATCTTTGCGTCTAATTGAGCGGAAAACGAGACTCGAACTCGCGACCCCAACCTTGGCAAGGTTGTGCTCTACCAACTGAGCTATTTCCGCATTCAAGGAAACTCGCTGTTCACTGCGTTTCCGATTTTACGCGATGTGGGTAGAGATGGATTCGAACCACCGAAGGCATAAGCCAGCAGATTTACAGTCTGCCCCATTTGGCCACTCTGGTATCTACCCGACACATTTTCAATAAATTTCTCCTCCGACTCCTCTGAGTCGTTCCGAAGTGTTGTGACTCCTATAGGATTCAAACCTATAACCTTTTGATCCGTAGTCAAATGCTCTATTCAGTTGAGCTAAGGAGCCATCCTTGTTTGGTGGGCAATGAGGGATTCGAACCCCCGACCCTCTGCTTGTAAGGCAGATGCTCTGAACCAGCTGCGCTAATTGCCCAATAAGTGCTTTAAGGAACTCTTGTCACTAGCCTCGCTCGGCCTTCTTCCTTGTTTGCGGGTGCAAAGGTACGGCGTTTTTTTGAATTGACCAAATCTTTTGCTAACTTTTTTTCAAAAAAATTGATGTCAGTCAAGAAACGGCGCTTTCACGGCAGAAAGTAAGGCTTATCTCTTGCATGTAATCTGCTTTTGCCGTACCTTTGCAGTGCTTTTAGAGAAAAGCGCAGCCCCGGAGAAGGGCAGTTATTTATTATTAAGGTAAAAAGATTGTTTGAAAGATGAAAAAAGTATTGGTTCTTATTGCTGTCGTGATGATGACGCTTGGCATGAATGCTGAGGTGAAGAACATAAACGCCTTCAGCGAGGTGAAAGTCAATGTTCCCGCACGTGTTCGCGTGATTCGCGGCAGCCAGTATGGCATCAACCTCTCTGCAGAAGACAGCCTGCTCACCAGTGCAATACGTTATTCTGTAGAAAACGGTACACTCTCCATCAATACGATTGATGAGACGTTGCTTCTGGCAGAGGGTAGCGAAGTGGTCATCACCATCACCGCCCCTGAGATGCCTTCTTTTAAGACTGGACGTGATTTTGAGGCACGTACTAAGTCTGTAGATTGATTGAAAAGAAGTTTGTTGTTTGGCCCTTCCGCGATTCATGACCTGCGGAAGGGCTTTTTTTTGTCCCGACGGAAAAAAAGTCCTGTATACGGGGTGATAAGTGGAAATTTCTTTGTACCTTTGTCGCGCAAAACTAATTTATTGCTATGGCAAAAGGAAAAGTGGACGCCCTCTTGGGTATAGTATTTGGTGACGAAGGCAAGGGTAAGGTAGTTGACTGCTTTACACCGAAGTATGACATCGTGGCGCGTTTCGCCGGAGGCCCGAATGCCGGACATACCATTATTTTCGAAGGCAAAAAGTTTGTTCTTCGCAGCATTCCCAGCGGCATCTTTGATGAGGGAAAGGTCAACATCATCGGCAACGGTTGCGTGATTGCTCCAGACCTGTTTATGGCAGAAGCCAAGGAGTTAGAGGCTGCCGGTTACGACCTCAAGAGCCGTCTGCATATCTCCAAGCGTGCACATCTCATTTTGCCTACGCATCGTGTGCTGGATCGCGCTTACGAGGCAGCAAAGGGCAAGAACAAAGTCGGCACCACCGGAAAGGGCATTGGCCCCACTTATTCCGAAAAGGCTGCCCGTACTTCTTTGCGTGTCGGAGACATTTTGAAGAATTTCTCCGAGAAATATGCCGCATTGAAGAGCCGTCACGAACAAATTCTGAAAGACTTGCACTACACCGACTACGATATTACGGAAGAAGAGCGTTTGTGGCTCGAGGGTGTGGAGTACATGAAGTCGTTCCCTCTCACCGACACCGAAATAGAGTTGCACAAAGCCCTTAAGGCCGGCAAGAGTGTTTTGGCAGAAGGTGCACAGGGCACGATGCTCGACATCGATCACGGCACTTATCCTTTTGTGTCGTCTTCGTCCACTTGCAGTGGCGGTGTCTGCACGGGTCTTGGCGTAGCGCCCAATGCTATCGGTGAGATTTTTGGTATCTTCAAGGCTTACTCCACTCGTGTCGGCAGCGGTCCGTTCCCCGTGGAGCTCTTTGACGAGACGGGTGACAAAATTCGCGAGATCGGCAACGAATACGGTGCTGTGACGGGTCGTAACCGCCGTTGCGGATGGGTGGACCTGGTGGCATTGAAGTATGCCATTGCCCTCAACGGCGTGACGCAGTTGATCATGATGAAGTCTGACGTGCTGGACACCTTCGATACTATCAAGGCCTGTGTGGCCTACAAGAAAGACGGTGTCGTGACAGAGGATATGCCTTACGACACAGAAGGTTGGGAGGCTGTCTATGAGGAGCTTCCCGGATGGAAAACGGATCTGACGGGTCTCACTTCGCCGGATCAGTTCCCCAAGGCGTTCCAGGACTACATCGATTATCTGGAGAAGGCTTTGGAGACACCCATAACGATTGTCAGTGTCGGTCCCGATCGTGCCCAAACCATTTCCCGGGCTTAAGAGCGATTTCCGTGCAGCAATGAACGGTGTCGCCTCTCAAAAAATGAGAGAGGCGGGAATGGCGTTTCATGTAATCTTCGGCATTGAGTTGCCGCGACTCAGGGAGATTCTGTTGGACTACGGTCAAGATCGTGCGATGGCGCAGGAACTTTGGCATGAGAATGTTCGAGAATCCCGTTTGGCTGCCATCCTGCTGACGCCGCCGCAGGAGTATTTGGCTGAAGTCGCGGATATTTGGGTCTCAGAATTGCGTACGCCGGAAGAGGCTTCACTTTTGGCCATGACGTTGATTCGTCCGCAGCGCTGGGCCTGTGATTATGCTTTCAGATGGTTGGCATCCGGAAAGGAGCAGTCGATGCTCTGCGGCCTCTACACTTTGTGTCATCTTTTGAGAGGAGGTGCAAAACTGATGCCCGACAGCGAGGCGGAACTGCGTGACCATTTGGATGCGATTCCGCAGACGGCGTCCGTCGTGCTGCGTAAGGCCGCTCAGAGTGTGGCGTACTGTTTGGAGTAGCGCAACTGCTGCTCGTCAAACTCTTCGTCGTAACTGACGGTGATGTCCGTAATGTGTCCTTCTGCGTCCGTTACGGGTGTGTAAACAGGATTTACAAAACCTTTGTAGGGACTCAGATGCAGCGCCTCGTAGCGTGAGAGCATTTCTTTGTGCAAATCCGCATCGACATTGACGGCATAACGCTCTACCAAAGTCTTTGCTGCAGCGAAATCGCCCTCGGATTTGATGCGCTGTATTTCTGCAAGCAACTGTCCGACATATTGACGCAGGGTGATGTAGTCGTTGATGCGGAGATAGGTCTTGCTGTCGCGCTTGATGAGCTCAAGTGCAGGAAGCATGTTGAAACAGCGTCCCCAATATTCGGCCTGAGTCAGACACCAATGGGCGATGAGGCTGCGGTTGCGCATATGTGCTTCTTCGATGACGCGACCCCGTTTGATGCGTACGAGTTGTGTCATCGCGCCGTTCATCATGTAGCTATAGTACTGTGCCTTCCAGGCTTCCGCGTCGGGCACGAGCCCGAGCTCCACCATTTTTTTGTCGGCAATGTAGTAGAGGCCGAAAAGATCGGCACGTGCTTCTTCTATCGTTGCGCCGTATACGCCGAGTGCGTCGGCATCGACGCCGGGAAGCAGATGCCCGCTGCCGTGTCCGAGGCATTCGTGCAAATCGGTATGAAGGTCGTCGGTCACAGCGCTGTAACGATCAATTTGTGCTACCGTTCCGGCGTCGATGACAAACTCTTCACGGAATCCGCTGCCTTTGGCGGCCTCTTCGTAGGCGGCCGTTAGATTGCCGATGGTGACGCTTTTGCTGCCGTGTGCGGCTCGCACCCAGTTGGAGTTGGGCAGATTGATGCCGATGGCAGAGGAGGGGTAGAGATCGCCTCCGAGAATTGCGGCGTTCACCACGCGGGCTGAGACCCCTTTGCACTCTTTCTTCTTGAAGCGTTCGTCCACGGGCGAGTGATCTTCGAACCATTGGGCGTTGGCTGAAAGCAGGTCGGCACGTTTCGTGGCTTCCTTGTCGCGATAGTTTACATAGCCTTCCCACGAGGCTTTCAGTCCGAGCGGATCGCCGTAGGTTTCGGTGAAGCCGTTGACGAAGTCCACAAAGCCTTCCGTCTCTTGGACCCACTCGATGGTGTAGCGGTCGAAGGTTTCCAGGTCTCCGCTTCTGTAGAACTCCAATAAGAGATCGATGACCTTTTGCTGCTGCGGATTCTCGGCGTACTTGCGCGCCAAAGAAAGTTCCTCGCAGATGTGTTCTATGGCTTGCGTATAGAGTCCGCCGAGTCTGTAAATATTCTCGTACAACGCACCGTTCCTGTGCTCCAGTCTGGAATTCATGCCGTAGGCTACAGACTCGTCGGGATTAGACGCTTGGACCTTCAGCGTGTTGTAGAAGTCTTCCGCTTCCTGTTGCGTGACGTCTTCGCCGTAGTAGTTGGATGCGCTCCCCTGAATCAGATCTTCGCCGCTTTGACACACTCTCTTGGGCATCACTTCCGGATTCATGATGACGTTGACGAGCTCGTCGTCGTCCGTATACTGTCTCAGCCACTCTTCGCTGAATTGAGGCTGAAATTTGTCCGTGGAGTAGTGGTGGTGGATGCCGTTGGCAAACCACACCTGACGGATGTAGGTGTGAAAGTCCTCATTGTCCGTCTGTGGCAGGATGCGCTCCAAAAGACATCGGATGCGCAGGTTGTAGCGTCCGTTTTGGTCCCACAGGATGTCGCGTCCCCAGAGGGCGGCTTCGGAGAGGTGATAGATATAAAGTTTGGTGCGGAGAGGCAGCGCCTCAAACCCGGGCACTTTGTAGTGCAGTATCTGAATGTCGGCGAATTTTGTCATATGCAGTTCAGAAGAGCCTTGCGTCCGTCCTGCGGGCGCCGCTCATTCCTTATAGAATTGTTTTCTGTATTCTTTAGGCGTCATCTTGGTGCGCTTGTAGAAGGCGGTATAGAAGCTCTGGCGGGTCAGGTAGCCCACTTCTGCACCGATCTCCTCAACGTTTTTGTCGCGGAAATGACGGTCGGAGAGCATATATTGTGCTTCGCGTATGCGCATGTCGTTCACCATCTGGGAGAAGTTGTCGCGGTATCTCAGATTGATGACGGAGGACAGGCAACGGGTGTTCACACCGATTTCCTTGGAGAGGGAGCTGGCGGAATACTCTTTGTCACGGTACTTTTTCTCGATCACAAGTTTCTGGAGAATCTGGCTGTACACCCGTTCTACGTATTCCACGCTGTGCAGGGTCAGGTACTCGGGGTTTTTCTCCTTTTTCGCTTTGATGTTGTACTTGCTCATAGTTTGGTGTGTGTTGTGTGTGTTGTTGTGTGTACTCTGTTTCAGGAGCTCATTTTTATGTGAATCTCCAGTCTGGCGAGTTTTATTGCTGTTTCTTTTTGTTCTTTTATCAGGTTTTCCAATTCCATGTCTGCCTTGACCGTCAATGAAGAAAGTTCTTCTGGACGCAGCGCGCCGGTTTCTCCTTCGAGGCGTTCAAGTTGCTTTCTGAGCTCTTCCACGCGAGTCTCCATCGAGGCTACGTCCACACGCGTCTGCAGCACCTCGTCGCGATGTTTGCTCCAAGGATGGTCGCCCGTGAGGATATCCTCCAACTGGACGTATTGCAGCGGAGCATGATCGGCGCTGTATTGGTGCAGCCAGAGATCCACCTGGTTTTGCATCTGTTCCATGCGCTTCTTGCGCGCATCGTCGATTTCGTGTATGGCTTCCACGCGGCCGGCATTTCTCTGGGCGTCGCTGCATTTGTCCTGATAGCTGTCAATGTAGCCCTGCAGCGTTTCCAATTCGTGCGTGAGTGTTTCTTTTTTATTGTTGTAAAAGTCCTCCGGACGGCTGCCGTCGGGTGTCACGCCCGTGAGATCCTGGCGCAGCTGCTGGCGCAGATGGTTCATGTTGGTAATCTGCTCGCTGAGGCGCTCGGCGCGTTCCTCCTGCCAGTGCAGTTCCTCCTTGCGGTCGGAGAGTTTGGCCTCCAGGATGTCTATGTTGTGGGCCATGTCCGCCATGCGCTCTTTATGGGTTTCCCAATCGAGCTTCATGGTTTCCACGCGTTGGATGACGGCGGCAGGGTCTTTCTCAAACATGGTGTACCAGTCGTGCAGCGAAATAATGTTCTGCAACTGTTCGTAGAGCATGAGGTAGGCCTCTTCCATCTCTTTCTCCTCCGCCTTGAAGTGCTCTAACTGATCCAGATGCACCTCATAGGCCACGTTGAGTCCGGCAATCTGGCGCAACAGCTCGTCGCGCTCATTACCCAGGTTCTTCATCGTCTTGGTGAGGCTTGAGAGCCGGTCTTTCTTTACCGTGCTGTCTTCGCGCGCGGTGTCGATGCGCAGGGCGTTGATGGCTTCCAGTTGGTGCTGTATCTGCTGGTCGATGACGATGGTCTTTTCGCGCAACTGATTCAAAGCGGCAGTTTCTTTTTCCAGTCCCACCTTCACTTCGTCCACTTTTTTGCCAACTTGCACGCGGCTCTGTTTGAGCGATTGCATGCGTTGCAGGCGGGTGAGCACCACGCTGACCTTCTCCAACATGTCGAGATGACCCACCAGAGGTCCTTTCTCCATGCGGTCGAGCTCTTTTTTCTTCAGCGCCGTCTGTTCTTCCAACTGGCGCACGATTTGCTGGTTCTCGGTCCTGTGCTGTGTGATTTGGTCGGCGAGGTTCTCCAGATTGGCGATGTTTTGTTCCAACACCTCCAGGGCACCCTCGCGGTAGCGACTGGAACACAGGGCCTTCACGGCGTCTTCCGTCGATTTTAAGCTGCTTTCGATGCCGGAGAGGTTTTGCGCAATCTGCTTCCTGGCTTCCACCACGAAGCGGTCGAGCTCTTTGCCGGTGGTGATGGTCTGGTGGGAGAGCTGCATGCTGTCCTTAGTGTCTTCGCGCATCAGGCTCAGGCGCACGACGGGCGTCGTGAGACTCTCAATGGATTCGTAGCGCTTCATCTGCGCGGCCTCGGGGGCCAGTGTGGCTTCCTTGCGTCGGAGCTCTTTCAACTGTTCGAGCAGCGAACTGTATTGGGCATACACTTCGCCATACTGCAGCAGGGCGTCTTTCAGGCGTATCACGCGCTGAATATTTTCACCTATGTGGTTGAGGCGGGTTTCCTCAAGCCCGAGTCTGCTTTTCAGTTCTCTGTCGGTCAGTTGTTCCATTCTTCGCTAAAATCGCTGCAAAAGTAAGAAAAAAATCGCACATAGGAAAAAATCCGGGCTTTCTGAATTGTGTTTTCCCCTTTTTTTTGTACTTTTGCATTAAAATTGATGAGTTTTTAATGGTAAATATATTATAATCAGTCAAAATGAAGCCCTCAATACCTAAAGGAACGCGCGATTCCGGCCCTCAGGAGATGGCCCGCCGCAACTATATTTTCAACACCATTCGTCAGGTATATTCTCTCTATGGCTTTCAGCAGATAGAAACGCCTGCGATGGAGAACCTCTCCACGCTGATGGGAAAATACGGCGAAGAGGGCGACAAACTGCTCTTCAAGTTGCTCAATAGCGGCGACTTCCGTCAGGGCATCACCGCCGGCGACTGGACGGGCGACACCATCGGTCATCTCACCACACGTCTTTCGGAGAAGGGGCTTCGCTACGACCTCACGGTGCCTTTTGCGCGCTACGTCGTGCAGCATCGCGAGGATCTTCAGCTGCCGTTCCGTCGCTATCAGATTCAGCCCGTCTGGCGTGCGGACCGTCCGCAGAAGGGGCGTTATCGCGAATTCTATCAGTGCGACGCCGATGTCGTGGGCAGCAATTCGCTGCTCAACGAGGTGGAGCTCATGCAGATTGTGGATACGGTGTTCACCCGTTTGGGCGTGCGCGTTTGTATTAAGGTAAACAACCGCAAAATCCTCTCCGGCATCGCTGAAGTCATCGGTCAGGCCGACAAGATCGTCGACATCACTGTGGCCATCGACAAGCTGGACAAAATCGGCCTCGAAGCCGTCAACGAGGAGCTGCGCCAAGACGGATTGCCCGAAGAGGCTGTGGAGAAGCTGCAGCCCATCATCAAGCTCAGCGGCACCAGTGCCGAAAAGATTGCCGTGATGCGCGAGGTGCTCGCCGGCAGCGAGGTGGGGCAGAAGGGTGTCGATGAGGTTGAATATGTGCTCAATACGCTGAGCGGACAAAACGCGCTGAAGAACCCCATCGAGCTGGATCTGACGCTGGCGCGCGGCCTCAACTACTACACCGGCTGCATCTTCGAGGTGAAAGCGCTCGGTGTGGAGATCGGCAGCATCACCGGCGGCGGCCGCTACGACGACCTGACGGGCATCTTCGGCATGCCCGGACTCTCGGGCGTCGGCATTTCCTTCGGCGCCGACCGCATCTATGATGTGCTCAACCAGCTGGAGCTCTATCCCGAAGAGGTGCTGACGTCCACCCAGCTGCTTTTCGTCAACTTCGGCGAACGGGAGACGCAGTATCTGCTGCCCGTCATCAGCCGTTGCCGTGAAGCCGGCATCCGTTGCGAGATATACCCCGATGCCGTCAAGATGAAGAAGCAGATGCAATACGCCAACGCTAAAGGCGTGCCCTTCGTGGCCATTGCCGGCGAGACGGAAATCGGCGAGGGCAGAGTGACGCTCAAGAATATGCTCACGGGCGAGCAGCAGCAGCTTACGCCCGAAGAGATTGTGGAGGCCGTGAAGTAATCGAAGTGAAATGATAAACGATTGAAAGATATGGAGTTCAAAGAAGTTGTTAAAGCGCGTTATTCATGTCGCAGCTACATCGATCGTCAGGTTTCTGAAGAGGCCCTGAAGGCCATTCTCGAGGCCGGTCGTCTGGCTCCGACGGCGAAGAATCTGCAGGAGCATCACGTCTATGTGCTGCAGAGCGAGGAGGCTCTGGCCAAAGTGGACGCCTGGAGTCATTGCCGCTTCGGCGCGCCTACGGTGCTGGCTGTCACATACGACAAAAACAACGTCTACACCTATCCCGGCAGCAACCGTCAGTCCGGCATTGAGGACGTCGCCATTGTGGCCACACACATGATGCTGGCCGCCAAAGACGAGGGCGTAGACAGTTGCTGGCTCAACGCCGTACATATGGACGAACTCCACGAAGCACTCGGACTTCCTGAGAATGAAGACATCGTGATGCTGCTCGATTTGGGCTACGCTTCGCTCGAAGGTCTTAAGCCCGCATGGCGTCATTTCGAGCGTAAACCGCTCTCGGAGACCGTCACCTTCATGTAGGCCGCACTTCTGCCGGAGTCGGAAAAATCCTTACATGGGCTTGCTGCGTCGGAACGGCTGGAGAAGACTAAAGTGTTAAATCGCGCAACGTTTTGACTGATAACGTGTTGTGAATTTTTGCGGGCTTCAAGTCCGCTTGTCAGCCCCTTCTCAGAGGCCGACCAGACTCCCCTCAGAGGCCACAAATGTTAAAACGAAGACCGGTTTTTGAGGCGCGGATTCTCGGAATGTGCTGTAGGAAAGCGCGGAAGTGCGTTTCTCTTTAACATTTCAGGCACCCGATTTTTGCAGTATTTCTTGCGGCCTTAGTTGTGGAGAAAAAGTGGAGTGGGGGATAACGAAAAAAGCTTCGGAGTTGAATCCGAAGCTTTCGTCTTGGTGGAGAATATCGGAATCGAACCGATGACCTCTTGCATGCCATGCAAGCGCTCTAGCCAGCTGAGCTAATCCCCCAATAATTTCGTGCATTCCTCAAGGAAAAGCCGCCTGCTTTATCCGAAATGCGCTGCAAAGGTATGACAATTCTTTGATTTAACCAAATTTTTGGAGCAGAAAATTTAGTTTTGTGGACAAAAAGTTGTATCTTTGTCCCCGATTTGTATATAAATAATGAATTGATATCATGAAAAGAACGCTTACTCTCTTTAGTTTCATCCTTCTGGCGACACTCCTGTCTCTGGCGGAGAAAGTCACACCCACAGAAGCTCTTCAGGCCGCTTTGCCCTACATGAAGAGTGCCGACGCCACGCTGCAGCGTCAGGCCCGTGCCGGCAGCGCAGAGCAGCCCGTCTATATTTTCTCGCGCGGTGCGGGCGAAGGATTCGTCATCGTCTCGGGCGACAACTCGCTGCCGCTCGTGCTCGGCGTGGCCGATTCGGGCGACTGGAACGAGGACGATATGCCGCCCCTCTTGCTCCAGTGGGTGAAGATGTATGAGCACTATGTGGACAGCGTGCAGCACAACGGCGGTGCTCCGGCCCGTCAGGCCCGCGCTTCGGTTTATCCCAAGAATATCCTTCCGCTGATTAAGTCGCATTGGAGTCAGGGTTGGCCCTACAACAACCGTTGTCCCCAAAGGGTCGACGGCGGCGGCAGAGCCGTGACGGGTTGTGTGGCTACGGCGGCAGCGCAGATTGCCTACTATTGGCGCAACGAGGGCGTGAACACCGAGACGCAGAGCAACACCAAGTATGGCTATTGGAGCCCCGATGCCCCCGTGACGCAAAGCGATGTGATTCCCAAAGGCACCAAGTTCATGTGGGAGCTGATGAAGGACAGCTATAGCGGAAGCAACAGTGCCGCCGAGTGCGATGCAGTCGCCGTACTCTGTGCCGTGATGGGTTTTGACGCCGAGCTCTCCTACGGCTCCAGCACGGGCGGATACATCTGGAACGAAATCGACGTGTTCAAGAACCAGATTGGTCTGGTGGGCGGCACGCACATCTGGAAAAACAACACCACGCAGACCAATTTCGAGACCCTCTGCGCCAACGATTTGGCCCTCGGTCATCCCATCCTCTATGCCGGCTACAGCGAAGACCAAAGCGCCGGACACGCCATCGTGATGGACGGTTATATGACCTCCAACAACTCCTTCCACTTCAACTTCGGCTGGGGCGGATCGGGCGACGGCTACTATCAGCTCATCGACGGCAGCGTGAACGGTTACGGCTACAACGAGAGTGTCGTCTACGGCATCTATTCGCCCAACATGGACCGCACGCTGGAGGTGACGCCCGTGGAGGAGACCTTCTATCAGTATTTGCCCAACCACCTCAACGTGAAGGTGTACAACGGCAGCTCGATGGCTTTCAAGGGCGCTTATCTTTTTGCCAGCGCCACCGCCTCACTTCCTGATCACTACACCCTGGCCGACGCCATTGCTTCGCATCCCGGAACGCTGAGCAACGGCGCTTCGTGGGAGACGACGGCGGTGTATCAGCCCACTTCCTACAACACGGCCGGCGGCATCTATTTCCTCATCACCGACGAGAATCTCAGCGTGCTCTATTGCACGAAGAAGGGCAAGCCGGTCAGTCTCACCAGGTGCAACCTCACGCTGAATCAAATGCAGATCGGTGACGGCGTGGCTTCGAGCGAAAGCTTCAACTACGGAGGAGAGGAAGTCACACGCACCGTCTATCGTGTGGGCAACAACAACGAGGTGCATGTGGACGCCCGCCTGACCAACACCGGCACCCTGCGTCAGCGTCCTACCGTCTGCCTGCCTTCTGCTGAAGCCATCATCTATCGTGTGGAGGCCGACGGCAGCGTGACGAAGGTGAAAAACAACTCGTCCGACAACGGCATCTTTGCCGCCAACGATGAGAAGCTCATCGGTTTTGATTTTGCCGGTTTGGAGAAAGATGTGCTCTACAAGGCCTCGCTCGCGCCCGTGATTTACAACGGCAACAATCCCGCATCCACCAAACTGCTCTATGAAACCTCGGAAGACACCGTCGCTTTCTTCCGTCTCGTGGGCAGCGATATGAACATTGATATTGAAGGCCGTCACGCCACTGTCAGCGGCACGGGCTTCAGTCCCTATGCCTATCGTCTGCTTATGGCCAACGAGGAGATCGGCAGCGTCGATGTCCGGGGCTACACCGGAGGCTTCCCCGCCGATGCTCCTGCTCCGGCCAATCCCAACGTGGTTTTCTATGCGGCCTCCGAGGCCCAGATGAGCGGCCGCAATGTGGTCGTTGACGGCCTGTGCAAGGAGCTCGTGCTGCAGGTGGGTCACAACTTCGATCCCGCCTCTTCGTTCACGGCCACGAAGGCCACCGTAGTGGGAGAGAGTGTGCTTTGCACGAATGATTCCTACTATTGGAACACGCTCGTTCTGCCCTTCGAGATGCCTGTGCCCACGGGTGTTCTGGCCCGTCGTTTCACCGGCCCCACCTCGTCGACGGAATCTTCGTGCCCCACATTCTATGCCGGCACGCCCTACGTATATCTCACGTTGGACGACATTGACTTTACGGCAGAGAACGTCACCGTGAAGAGTCTGGCAGACATGCCGGCCTCCACCGGCTACATGAATTTCATCGGCACTTTTGTCAACTTCCCCGCCGACGGCACTTCGCAGGCCATTACCACCGGCACCGCGATGTCGTTCCCCGAGGCCGGAACCGAGGTGAAGGCCCTCACGGCCTACAGGACTGTGGCCTGCACTCTGGCCAACATGTCCGGTGCCGTCCGGGTGGACAGCAAGATGCACAGTTTCGTGCAGGGTATCGTGGCCGCCCGCGAGACGCTGGAGCTCTATCGTGAGGAGCGCAGCGCTGCCGATATTGCCGCCTTCGAGGAGGCCATCACAACGGCCGAACAGCAGATGACGGCCATGCCCGCTGCCTATGCCGATATCAGTGCGCTCTACAACGCCATCACGACAGCCACTCAGACTTACGTCAATGCCACTCCGTTGGCAGTATCCGAGCTTAAGGCTGCGGGCAATGAGAGCGCCGGCGATGCTGCAATCTATGACATCAACGGCCGACGTCTGAAGGCTGTACCCGAGAAGGGCGTCTATATCATCAACGGTAAGGTATACATTAAATAAACGAATGAGAATATTGAAATCTTACGGTGCGAGATTCTTGGCGGCAGCCCTGATGGCAGTCGCAACAACGATGCCTTTGAACGCCCAGTCTTTTGAAGACGAGATGCCCCGATTGATAGGGCGCCCCGACTGCTTCCTTTCCGAAGAGAGCGGGACGGAGGTCACGCAACACCGCACCAACAGGTATCAGGCCGACGCCCCGATGAGGGCGACGGGCACGCCGCGCATTCCAGTCATCCTGGCGCAGTTCACCGACGTCAAGGACAGCCTTTTTTACGGAACGGAGGACTACGGCCGGTGGAAGGAAAACATCAACCCCTTCTTCAACGGCAACGCCGACGGCACGCCCTTTGTCATCAACGGCTTCTATCTGGCGTCCATGAAGGATTACTTCAAGCAGCAGAGCGACGGCCAGTTCGTGCCGGAATTCGTGCTGCTCGATCCGGTCACGCTTACCAATGAACGTGCTTATTACGTGTCGCGCCGCTCGTCTCATTTCACGCCTGAGGTGCTTAAGCTGATGGCGGAGCAGATCGACGACGTGAGTCAGTTTGACAGCAACGGCGACGGCATCGTCGATATGGCGCTGGTTGTCTTTGCAGGCTCTTCCCGCAATTTGACGGGAGTGGCCGATGCACTTTGGGCGTGGGAAAACTCCACGGCCACCACCGTGACGCGCAGCGACAACACCAAGGTGACGTTCGCCTGCAAGGTGAACATCCCCAACCAGTATTTTGAAGACGGCAAGCCTCACGCCTACGTCCGTCCCACCATCGGTGTTCCCTGTCACGAGTTCTGCCACGCTCTTGGACTGCCGGATTTCTACGACACCAAAACTACCAGAACAGCGCCGGGTATGGACGTGTGGAGCCTGATGGACTACGGCGAAAATCTGAACAACGGCTATTGTCCCACCAACCTCAATGCGTTGGAGCGCGACTACATGGGATGGCGCGCCCTCGAAGTGCTCGATCCTCTGCAGCCCCGCACGCTGCATCTGACGGCATTGGGTGAAGGTGGTGTAGGCTATAAGCTGGTCAATGCCGCCAATCCCAACGAGTGTTATGTGCTCGAGTGCCGCAACACCAACAGCAAGGACTGCGACTACTATCTGCTCAATTCTGCCTCCTGGATGAACAATCACATGGGGCTCATTGTCTACCACCAGACTTTGGACAACACTTGGGACAGCAACACCGTCAACAACGACGTCAACAAGCAACGCATGACCATTGCGCCTGCCAACAACCTGTTTCAGCTAATCGACGACATTGTCAAGCAACAGGGTTGGAAGGTCTATCGTGACGAGATTCGCGGACACGTTTATCCCGGCACATCCGACAATACGGAGTTGACCGACACGAGTGTGCCGGCTTCAGTGGTGTTCACGGGCGATGTTTTGGGCCAACCCATCTACGATATTGAGATGGACGACGAAAATCACATCCATCTGAAATACATGCCGCGCGGCACGCTCGACGCTCCTTCTGTGTTCAGCTCCACAGCGGATCTCCATCATGTCACACTGGCTTGGGACGCTCCCGAGAATGCCGAACTCTTCCGTCTGGAGTATCAGGTGGACGAGCTCGAGGCGGTGACGGTGGACAGTCTGGAGAATACTTCTTACGAGCTGGGTGCTCTTGCTGCCAACACCAAGGTGCGTTATCGTGTCATGTCCATGAACGACGAGTGGCGCAACAGTCCCTACACCGAATGGCAGAGTATCAGCACACCCACCGATGTGGCAACTTTGCGCACGCCTGGGAGCGAACAGACTGTTGACGTCTATTCCCTCACAGGTATTCAAATGGGCCGTTGCATGCGCAGTCAGATTGCCCGCTATGTAAGAGGCCGTGGAGGGATTGTCATTGTGAGATATGCCGATGGCAGCACAGAAAAGGTTTTTGTCCGGTAAAATACCTCTTTTGTTTGCCGTCTGGCTGCTGAGTCTCTCTGCTGTGGCGCAGGAGAGGATTCGCTGTCGTGCTCCCTTGCCTCCGATACAAAAAAACGTTTCGTGCGCCAATGCCCATGCTCTGGCCGGACAACTCTCTGACGTCCCTGAGTCAAAACACGGGCTGGTGCTATTGATAGAGTTCTCCGATGTCGCCTTCACGATGGACGATCCGCAGACCTATTATGATTCGTTCTTCAACGAAGAGGGCTTTAACGTTGACGGTAACGAGGGCAGTGTACGCGATTATTATTGGGCGCAGAGCCATGAGCGTTTCGATGTGGATTTTGACGTCAGCGGACCTTTAAAGCTGTCGCGCTCGTATGCCTACTACGGACAAAATGCTTCAGACGGCTGCGACCTTCATCCGGCAGAGATGATTCAGGAGGCGCTCGACATGCTCTTTGCCGAGGATCCCGGGCGCGACTTCAGCCGTTATGATTGGGACGGTGACGGCTATGCCAACATTGTCTTTGCCCAATACGCCGGGAGAGGAGAGAACTATCTCCGGGCCAGGCCCTCGCTGATGTGGCCCCACATGTTCACGTTTACGCTTCAAAAGCAGTACTACAACGACGGAGTGGGAAAAAAAACTGTCGGCGGTATCATATTCGACACGTATGCCTGCAGCTGTGAGTTGCACGGCAGCACGGGAACTCAGATTGACGGCGTCGGAGTGGCTTGTCACGAATTTATGCACGCCCTCGGCGTCCCCGACACTTATGCTCAAAAAATGAATGTCGGCAAACCGTTGGAGGACTATGATCTCATGGACACGGGCAACTATATGAACGAATGCCACACGCCGGGCTCTTTATCGGCCTATCACAAACTGCTGCTAGGATGGGTGGATCCCGTTGAGATTTCATTGCCCTGCAAGGTGGCTGCCATGATGCCGACAATTTCTTCTTCCGAGGTTTATGTGCTTTACAACGAGTCCAACCGCAACGAGTGTTTTGTTCTGGAGAACCGCCAGAAGATTTCCTGGGACCGGTATCTGCCGGCATCGTGTTTCACCGTGACGCACGTGGACTATAATTTGGAGGATTGGGCCAAGAAGCAGGTTAATGTCGATCCCAATCATCCCCGAATGAGTCTGGTGGAGTCTGCGGACTGGGAGAGTCTGCCGCTTTTCAACACGCCGCCAGAAGTGCTTCCTCTGGCCATTGACGGTGTGAAGTCCACTGGTCAGTATATTTCTTTCGAAGTGAAAAAGGAGGGCACCGATGTCAACGAGCTTCTTGAAATCTCGTCTGAAGAAGGGACGGAGCGTTACGACCTTCTGGGACGAAAAATCCCCTCAGGACAACGCCCGAGGGGATGGTATATCGAAGGAGGGAAACTTCGCTTACCAGGCAAATAGAGGATAACCGGCCATGATGGCGTTTACCTCGCTGCGTACGGCGGCGATGTTCTGCTCGTTCTCGGGATCATTGAGCACGCGCTCGATGAAGGCGGCGATTTGCACCATCAGGTCTTCCTTCGCGCCGCGGGTGGTGATGGCGGGAGTGCCCAGACGGATGCCGCTGGTCTGGAAGGCACTGCGTGAGTCGAAGGGTACCATGTTCTTGTTGGCTGTGATGTCGGCAGCAACCAGAGCTTTCTCTGCCACTTTACCTGTCAGATCGGGATACTTGGAACGCAGGTCCACCAACATGGAGTGATTGTCCGTGCCGCCGGACACGATGTTGAAGCCGCGCTTGATGAGCTCTTCGGCCAGACAGGCAGCGTTCTTCTTCACCTGCAGGGCGTATTCTTTCCACTCGGGCTTCAGGCATTCGCCGAAGGCCACGGCCTTGGCGGCAATGACGTGCTCCAGCGGGCCGCCCTGAATGCCGGGGAATACGGCGCTGTTAAGCAGGGCCGACATCATCTTGATTTCGCCCTTGGGCGTGGTCTTGCCCCAAGGGTTCTCGAAGTCCTTACCCATCAGGATGATGCCGCCGCGGGGACCGCGCAGCGTCTTGTGGGTGGTGGAGGTCACGATGTGAGCATACTTGACGGGGTTGTCCAGCAGTCCGGCGGCAATCAGACCGGCGGGATGAGCCATGTCGATCATGAGGAGTGCACCGACGCTGTCGGCAATCTGACGCATGCGCTTGTAGTCCCACTCGCGGCTGTAGGCGGAGCCGCCGCCGATGATCAGTTTGGGCTTGTGCTCCTGAGCCAGTCGCTCCATCTCGTCATAGTCCACGCGGCCGGTCTCCTTGTTGAGGTTGTAGCCGACGGGCTTGTAGATGATGCCGGAGGTGTTCACCAGAGAACCGTGGGAGAGATGCCCTCCGTGATCCAGGTTGAGGCCCATGAAGGTGTCGCCGGGATTGAGGCATGCCAGAAATACTGCGGCATTGGCCTGTGCGCCGGAGTGGGGCTGCACGTTGGCATATTCTGCACCGAACAGTTTGCAGATGCGCTCGATGGCCAGGCTTTCCACTTCGTCCACCACCTGACAACCGCCGTAGTAGCGCTTGCCGGGATATCCCTCGGCGTATTTGTTGGTGAGGCACGATCCCATGGCCTGCATCACTTCGTCGCTGACAAAGTTTTCCGATGCGATCAGTTCGATGCCACGGAGTTGACGCTCATTTTCCTTTTTGATGAGGTCAAATACAACAGAATCTCTTTCCATAAACGTATATTATTGTTGTTCAACGATTTTTACTTCCGAAAGGGGGAGGTCTTTGTCGCAGTAGCAGCACTGCAGGATGCCCATCTCACGGTTGGCCACACGGAAGCGTGTGCGCATGGGCTCATTGTTGGTGATGCATTTGGTGTTCGGGCAGCGGACGATGCCCTCCAGCATGTCCGGCATTTCCACCTGACGCTTTTCCACCACTTCGTAATCGCGGATGAGGCAGAGCGTGACGTTGGGCGCCACCACAGAGAGCTGGTTCAGTTCCTCATCGGTGAAGAATTTATCGGCAATCTTGATGATGCTCTTGTGTCCCTGGTCCGTGACTTTGCTCTTGAGGTTGAAGCCGACGGTGACGGCGGTCTTCATGCGCTCCAGGTGGAGCAGGCTGACAACGTCGAAAAGCTTGTCACTCGGAATGTGGTCGATCACCGTTCCGTTTTCAATGGCTGCAACGAGTAGTTCTTTTCTTTTCATTGTGCAATGGTGTTTCAGGCTTTCATGACGTCGTCCAGGGTGATGCCGAGTGCGTCGCAGATGAGCGCCTCTCTGGCGTAGAGTCCGTTGCGGGCCTGCTGGAAATAATAGGCGTAGGGCGTGTCGTCGATGCAGTATTCTATCTCGTTCACGCGCGGCAGCGGGTGGAGGATTTTCAGGTTCTCGCGTGCCTTCGTCAGCATGTTCAGCTTCAGCAGGTAGCGGTCTTTGACAAGCTCGTATTCGTCGAGATCCACAAAGCGCTCCTTTTGCACGCGCGTCATATATAAGATGTCGGCGCCGCTGACGGTTTCGGCGTTGAAGTCCGAGTGCTCGATGTAGCGGATGCCGTGGTCGTCGCAGTATTTTTTGTAGACGGCGGGCATGGCCAGCTCTTCAGGGGCGATGAAGTGAAATGTGGGGTTGAAGTGGCGCATGGCCATCAGCAGGGAGTGCACGGTGCGTCCGTATTTCAGGTCGCCTACCAGATAGATGTCCAGGTTGTCCAGACGGCCCTGGGTCTGATAGATGGTGTAGAGGTCGAGCATCGTTTGCGAGGGGTGCTGGTTGGCTCCGTCTCCGGCGTTCACAATAGGCACGGGGGCAACCTCCGAGGCGTATTGTGCGGCACCTTCCAGATAGTGGCGCATCACGATGAGGTCTGCGTAGTTGGAGACCATCATGATGGTGTCCTTCAGCGTCTCTCCCTTGGTGCCGCTGGTCACCTTCGGGTCGGCGAATCCGATCACTCTGGCGCCGAGTCTGTTGGCTGCGGTCTCGAAGGAGAGTCGGGTTCTGGTCGAAGGCTCAAAGAAGAGGGTGGCTACCACCTTTCCTTCGAGCAGGCGTCTGTTGGGATTCTGTTCGAAGGCCGAGGCCATTTTGATGAGATATTCGATTTTTTCGCGCGAATGGTTGGCAATCGTCACCAAACTTCTGTTCTCCATTGTGGTTGTTTCTCTTGATGCGAGTGCAAAGGTACGAAAAAGTTGAGAGTTGTGCACTTATACAGGGTTGTTTTTTTTGCAATTTCGATATTTTGTCGTAACTTTGCGGGGAGAATTGACAGAGTACATTTTCCATGCGAAAGAAAGTTATCATATTTTTGTGGAGTCTGCTGGTGTTTTTCTGGCTGGCATTGGGCTGTGCGTTCTATGCTGTTTGGGAGGGCTATATCGGCTATATGCCCGAGCTTCAGCAGCTTCAAAACCCCGTGAACAAGTTTGCCTCGCAGATTTTTTCTGCCGACGGCCAGCTGATCGGCACCTGGAGCTATTCCGAGGGCAATCGCATCTTTGTGTCCTACAAGGATTTGCCGCCCGCATTGGTCAATGCATTGGTGGCTACAGAGGACGAGCGTTTCTTCGTGCATTCGGGCATCGACTTCAAAGCGCTTCTGCGCGCCGTTGTCAAGCGCGGCATCCTCAAGCAGAAGAGCGCCGGTGGCGGCAGCACCATCACGCAGCAGCTGGCCAAGCAGCTCTACAGTGCCAGAGCCAGGAGCACCTTCGAGCGTCTGCTCCAGAAGCCTATCGAGTGGGTGATTGCCCTGAAGCTCGAGCGCTATTACACCAAGGAGGAAATCATCACAATGTATCTCAACTACTTCGATTTCCTTCACAACGCCGTGGGCATCAAGACGGCCGCTCGCACCTATTTCGGCAAGGAGCCCCGCGATCTCACGGTGGACGAATGTGCTGTCCTGGTGGGCATGTGCAAGAATCCCTCGCTGTTCAACCCCGTCCGTGTGCCGGAGCGCTGCCGCGAGCGCCGCAATGTGGTGCTCGACCAAATGCTCAAGGGCGGCTACATCACTGAGGCGGCTCATGATTCCCTCCAGCAGAAAGACCTCGTGCTGGATTTCCACCGTGTGGACCACCGTCAGGGTCACGGCACCTATTTGCGTGAATATTTGCGTCGTGTGCTCATGGCCAAGCGGCCTTCGCGCAGCGACTACGCTTCGTGGCAGGCGCAAAAATTCTTCGAAGACTCTTTGGCCTGGGAAACAGATCCGCTCTATGGCTGGTGCAATAAAAACGTGGATGCCAACGGCAAACACTTCAATATCTACACCGACGGTCTGAAGATTTACACCACCGTGGATTCCCGCATGCAGGCCTATGCCGAAGAGGCGGTGCAGAAGCATGTTGTGGAGACTCTGCAGCCTATTTTCTCCCGTGAGCAGACGACGTTGAAGAACCGCCCTTATGCCAACGACGTGCCCACAGAGCAGGCGCAGCGCGACCTTCAGCGCGCCATCCGTCAGAGCGCCCGTTGGGCCATCATGCGTCATGCGGGCTATAGTGAGCAGGATATCGAGCGCAGCTTCCGAGTCCCCACGGAAATGACGGTCTATACGCCTCACGGTGAGGTGGATACACTGATGTCGCCGCTCGACTCTCTGAAATATTATAAAGGTTTCCTGCGCACGGGTTTTGTCTGCATGGACACCCACACGGGCCATGTGAAGGCCTATGTCGGCGGCACCGATTATGCCCATTTCCAATATGATATGGCAGGGCAGGGCAGACGTCAGGTGGGTTCTACCATCAAACCCTATCTCTATTCCCTGGCGATGGAGAACGGCTTCTCGCCCTGTGATGTGGCGCCCAACGTGGCCCACACCTATCATGTCGGTGATCAGACCTGGACGCCCCGCAACTCCTCCAAGGCGCGTATCGGCGAGATGGTGACGCTCAAGTGGGGTCTGGCCACTTCCAACAACTGGATCTCTGCCTGGCTTCTCAACCAGATGTCGCCTTCGGCTTTTGTGCGTCTGATTCATGAGTTCGGCATCCTCAACCGCGACATTGTGCCCTCGCTCAGCCTCTGTCTGGGCCCTTGCGATATTTCCGTCATCGAGATGGTGGGTGCCTACACGGCGTTCCCCAACCGCGGCGTGCGCCGTCAGCCGGTTTTTGTCACCCGCATCGAGGACGGCAGCGGCAATGTCGTGGCTAATTTCTCGCCCCGTGTCCACGAGGTGATCAGCGAGCAGGCCGCTCTTAAGATGATCATTCTCATGCGCGGCGTCATCGACGGCGGCACTGGCGGCCGCATGCGTTTCCGCTACGGCATCAAGGCGCCCATGGCGGGCAAGACCGGCACCACCAACGACAACTCCGACGGCTGGTTTGTGGGCTACACGCCCTCGCTGAGCTTCGGCGCCTGGGTGGGCGGCGACGAGCGCGACATCCACTTCGCTTCCATGGCCAATGGTCAGGGCGCTTCTTCGGCCCTTCCCGTGGTGGCTCTTTTCCTGCAAAAAGTCTTTGCCGACCCGAATTTGCCCTATAAAGAAGATGAGCAGTTCAACGTCCCCGCAGACTTCGATCCCTGCGTGTCGGTCTACGAAGAGGACAGGGGCGACGGTGAAGAGACTACAGAGATATTGGAGTAACTGAATATGAAGACTATAGGCATTATCCCTGCCCGCTATGCGAGCACGCGTTTTCCGGCCAAACCCTTGGCCGTGTTGGGCGGCAAGCCCGTGATTCAGAGGGTCTATGAACAGGTGTCCGGCGTCCTGGACGACGTCCTTGTGGCCACGGATGACGAGCGCATCTTTCGAGCCGTGGAAGCCTTCGGCGGCAAGGTCTGCATGACCTCCACCTCGCATCGCAGCGGAACGGACAGAATCAGAGAGGCTTATGAGAATTTGGGACAGACATACGATGTGGTGGTCAACATCCAGGGCGACGAGCCATTCATCCAGGCTTCCCAGATACGTACGGTGGTCTCCTGTTTCGACGATCCGACCACTCAGATTGCCACGCTCGTGAAGCCTTTTGTGCCTGCTGACGGCTGTGCGGCTCTTTTCAATGTAAACTCTCCCAAAGTGGTGGTTGACAACGAGATGCATGCGCTTTATTTCTCCCGCAGCGTGATCCCTTATTTGCGCGGTGTGCCTCAGGAAGACTGGCTCTCGCGTCACACGTTTTACAAGCATATCGGGCTCTATGCCTACCGCAGCGATACCTTGTTGGAAATCACCCGTTTACCACAGTCTTCACTGGAGCTTGCAGAGTCGCTCGAGCAGCTGCGCTGGCTGCAGAACGGCTATGTCATCAAAGTGGGCGTTTCCGACGTTGAAACCATCGGCATTGACACCCCGGAAGATTTGGCTCGCGCCGAAGAATTCTTAAAACAATTAAAAAAATAAGCAAAAATTTGTGTAATTCGTGAAATTGTCGTACCTTTGTACGCAGTAAACGAATTATTTAATGACGGCAGGTCATACACTATATAGCTTCTTTTTGCGTTGTGCTCTGACGGCCCTCATTGTTTTCTTTTCTCTCCCGTCTTATTCTCAGCAGATCACTGTCGGCACTTACACGTTCCCCGACAGGAGCGAGTATCAGGGTGAGATGTTTCGCGGCAAGCCTTACGGCAAAGGCACGACGACGTTCCCCAATGGCGACCGTTACACCGGTGAGTACGTCAAGGGCAAGCGCCAGGGTCGCGGCGTTTACCAGTTCTCTGACGGCGAACGCTACGAGGGCGAATGGTTTCAGGACCAGCAGCACGGTCAGGGCACGTATTATTTCAAGAACAACAACCGCTACGAAGGTCTTTGGTTTCGCGACTACCAACAGGGCCAGGGCACGATGTACTACCACAACGGCGACCGCTATGTAGGTCAGTGGGAGGCTGACAAGCGCGAGGGTCTGGGCACTTACTACTACGCCAAAGGTGCGCAGTACAAGGGCTCCTGGCACGACGACAAGCGCTCGGGCAAGGGTATCTTCGACTGGGGCGACGGTAATCGCTACGAGGGCACCTGGAAGGACGGCGAGAAGTCGGGTCGCGGCATCTTCAAATACGCTTCCGGCGACATCTATTCCGGCGAATGGCTGCACGACAAGCAGCACGGACGTGGCATCTACACCTTTGCCGACGGCGACCGCTATGAGGGCATCTATGACGGCGGCAAGCGCACCGGCGAAGGCATCTTCGTTTACCACAACGGCGACAAATACATCGGCCACTTCAATGACGGCCGCCAGGAAGGGCAGGGTACATTCACCTGGAAAAACGGCGCCTCCTACACCGGCGGCTGGAAGTCCAACCTGCGTCAGGGTCGCGGCAAATACACTTGGGCCAACGGCGATACCTACGAAGGTGAATGGAAGGAAGGGCTGATGGATGGCGAAGGCATGTTCCGTCAGGCCGACGGCACGAAATACAAGGGATTCTACAGGGCCGGCCTCAAAGAGGGCTACGGCGTACTTATCGATAAAGACGGGAAGCGCTTTGAGGGTACTTTCCACAAGGACAGATATCAAAACAAATAAACAACATAACAATTTTTTATCATGGCAACTACGACAAAGACTTCAGCCAAATCAGCTTCTAAGTCGTCCGCTAAGAAATCTTCCGCCAAGAAGATGACGAAGAAAGAACAGGCCGCTGCCGCCAAGGCAAAGGCTCAGAAGGCTCAGGAACCTCAGATGCTGAAGATTCTGCGTAATGATGCTTACCTCAGGGAGTTCAGCGCCGCCATTGAAGGCCGCCATCAGGCCGCTTTGAACAAGATGGACGAGCTGACCCAGCACGGCAAGCAGACGCTTTCGGATTTCGCATCCGGATATCTGTACTTCGGCTTGCACCGCAACGACAAGGGTTGGGTGATTCGCGAATGGGCCCCCAATGCCACCGAGATTTATCTCATCGGCGACTGCAACGATTGGAAGGAAAACGAGAAGTATGCTTTCAAGCGTGTTCGTGGCACCGACAACTGGGAGTTGAAGCTGGGTCCCCGCGGTCTCAAGCACGGCGAGCTCTACAAGTTGTCCGTTCATTGGGACGGCGGCCAGGGTGAGCGCATCCCTGCCTGGTGCCGTCGCGTGGTGCAGGATGATGAGACCAAGATATTCTCCGCTCAGGTTTGGGCGCCGAAGAACGAGTACGAATGGCAAAACCTCAAGTTCAAGCCCAACACGTCTCCTCTGCTCATCTACGAGTGTCATATCGGTATGAGCCAGGATGCAGAGAAGGTGGGCACCTATGAGGAGTTCCGCCAGAACGTGTTGCCCCGTGTAGCCAAAGCCGGTTACAACTGCATTCAGATTATGGCCATTCAGGAGCATCCCTATTACGGCAGCTTTGGCTATCACGTGAGCAACTTCTTCGCTCCTTCCAGCCGCTTCGGCACACCTGAAGAGTTGAAGGCGCTCATAGATGACGCTCACGGTCGCGGTATTGCCGTCGTGATGGACTTAGTGCATTCTCACGCCGTGAAGAATGAAAACGAGGGGTTGGGCAATATGTGCGGCGATCCCTGCCAGTATTTCTATCCCGGCGACCGTCGCGAGCACCCCGCCTGGGATTCGCTCTGCTTCGACTATGGCAAGAACCAGGTGCTGCATTTCCTGCTCTCCAACTGTAAGTACTGGCTTGATGAGTTCCACTTTGACGGCTTCCGCTTTGACGGTGTCACCTCGATGCTCTACTACAGCCACGGTTTGGGGGAAGCCTTCAGCAGCTACGCCGACTACTACAATGGCCACGAGGACGACAATGCTATCGTTTACCTCACGCTGGCCAATGTCCTGATTCATCAGGTCAACAAGAATGCCATCACCATTGCCGAGGAGGTTTCCGGCATGCCCGGTTTGGCCGCTCCCTTCGAGGACGGCGGTTACGGTTTCAACTACCGTCTGGCCATGAACATCCCCGACTACTGGATCAAGGTCATCAAGGAGCTGCGCGACGAGGACTGGAAGCCTTCCAGCCTCCTGTGGGAGACCACCAACCGCCGCGCCGACGAGAAGACGATTTCCTACTGCGAGAGCCACGATCAGGCTCTGGTGGGCGACAAGACGATCATCTTCCGCCTGATCGACTCCGACATGTACTGGCACTTCAAGAAGGGCGACGAGACCGGCACCGTGGAGCGCGGCATCGCCCTCCACAAGATGATACGTCTGCTTACCGCCTCCACCATCAACGGCGGCTACCTCAACTTTATGGGCAACGAGTTCGGTCATCCCGAGTGGATTGACTTCCCCCGCGAGGGCAACGGCTGGAGCTACAAATACGCCCGCCGTCAGTGGAATCTGGTGGACAACAAGGAGCTTTGCTTCCACTTCCTGGGCGACTTCGACCGTCAGATGCTGAAGGTGCTCAAGAGCCAGAAGAACATTCAGGCTCAGCCCGTCACCGAGATTTGGCACAACGACGGCGACCAGGTGTTTGCCTATCAGCGCGGCGACCTGCTTTTCTTTTTCAACTTCTCGCCGTTCAAGTCGTTCACCGACTACGGCTTTATGGTGAAGCAGGGTGCCTACGAGTATGTGCTCAACACCGATGCTGTCAACTTCGGCGGCAAGGGTTTCAACGACGACACCATGCGTCATCTCACCATCTTCGACAGCATGCTGTCCCGCGACGGCAAGGGCTGGCTTAAACTCTATCTGCCTGCTCGCAGTGCCTGTGTGCTGCGCCGTGTGAAAGAATGATGAGACGTCGCGATAACGCAAACCGTCAGACCGCATACGCCATCCACGGCGTCTGCGGTCTCCTGTTTATCGCCTTTGCTGTGCATTTCCTTTTTGTGGAGCAGAGTGAGGTGTTATTGCTGACCTACGCCCTTCACGACCTCTCCAACACGCCTTTCGACCATTTCCGTGCCGCGATGATTTCCGTTGCGGTGCTGGTGATTGGCGCTTTGGCCATCTCGCGTTTCTCACACCGCATCCCTCTGGAACTGAAAGCTTTGGTTTGGGCTCCGTCGTATTTCGGTTTGGGCCTGCTGGCCTCCCTTTGCACCACCTCGGAGTATTCCGTCGGACACCTCTTTTGGACCTTCTTTTGCCTCATTTTGCTGGCGTCGGCCATTGTGTTGACCCCAGTCGTTTCACATCCCTTCGCCGTGCAACGCATCAAGTGGCTTCATTTGTCCGTCCCTAATCTCCTAGTCACGCTGTGTTCCATGGTGATTTGCTGGACGGTGACCAACAACGACCTCGACCTGCACCGTGACCTGGAGACGGCGCATCTGGTGCGCCAGGGCCGTTTCGCGGAGTTGATGTCTTCGCCCCGCCATATGGGGCGTCTCACACAGCGTCTGCTTTCTCCCGACAACATTGTCGGTCGCACGATGCAAGTGCCCGAGCACCTCTACCGCTATTTGGGCTACGTGCCCCAGTCGCCTTCGATGCCGCTGGAGCGTTTCCTCGACAAAGCAATCCTCGCAGAGCAACTAAACGACACCGTCCCCGATGCCCGCACTCTCAGAATGACTCGCCTGCAGACTTTTCGCGCTTCGCTTCCGTAGTGGTTGACGGTCGGACAAAACATATTATAAATATATATAGAAAAGATTAAACACATAAGATAATGCCTCAAATTTCCGTACGCGGCACAGAAATGCCCGAATCTCCCATCCGCAAACTGGCTCCTTTGGCCTATGCTGCCAAAGAGCGCGGAGTGAAAGTCTATCATCTCAACATTGGCCAGCCCGACCTGCCTACGCCTAAGGCGGCGCTTGACGCGATTCGTGGGATAGACCGCAAGATTCTTGAGTACAGCCCCTCTCAGGGCTACCTTTCTTACCGCAAGAAACTCGTGGGTTACTACGAGAGATATAACATACACCTGTCGCCCGATGACATCATTGTCACCAGCGGCGGTTCCGAGGCTGTGCTCTTTTCTTTCCTGGCCTGCCTTAATCCGGGTGACGAGATTATTGTACCCGAGCCGGCCTATGCCAACTACATGGCTTTTGCCATCTCCGCCGGCGCCGTTATCCGCACCATTGCCACCACCATCGAGGAGGGCTTTGCGCTGCCTAAGGTGGAGAAGTTTGAGGAGCTCATCAACGACCGCACGCGCGCTATCCTAATTTGTAATCCCAACAACCCCACGGGTTACCTCTACACGCGTCGCGAGATGAATCAGATTCGCGACCTGGTTAAGAAGTACGACCTGTATCTCTTCTCTGACGAGGTCTATCGCGAGTTTATCTATACGGGTTCGCCCTACATCTCGGCCTGCCATTTGGAGGGTATCGAGGATAATGTAGTGCTCATCGACTCTGTCTCCAAGCGCTATAGCGAGTGCGGCATCCGCATCGGTGCCCTTATCACTAAGAATGCTGAGGTGCGCAAGGCCGTGATGAAGTTCTGTCAGGCCCGCCTCTCGCCCCCCTTGATTGGTCAGATAGCCGCCGAGGCTTCGCTCGACGAGCCCGAGGACTACGCTCAGGAGGTCTATGACGAGTACGTCGAACGACGTAAGTGTCTTATCGATGGTCTCAACCGTATCCCCGGCGTCTATTCTCCCATCCCCATGGGCGCTTTCTATACGGTGGCCAAGTTGCCCGTCGACGATGCCGAGCGTTTCTGTGCCTGGTGTCTTTCCGAGTTCCAGTATGAGGGCGAGACCGTCATGATGGCCCCTGCTGCCGGTTTTTACACGACACCCGGTGCCGGTCGCAATCAGGTGCGTCTGGCTTATGTGTTGAAGAAGGAAGACCTCAATCGCGCCCTGTTTATCCTGCGCAAGGCTCTTGAGGCTTATCCCGGCAGAGTGGAGTAGAGCAGGCTTGGCATGAGTGCCTCTGCCTTCATATCATCCCGTCTGTTTCGCCGCTCCCGCACCGGTGGTATGGCCATGCAGATTGCCACGGCTGGTGTTGCCGTGGGCGTATTTGTGATGCTGCTCTCGGTGAGCATCGTGCTCGGCTTTCGTGGCGAGATACGCAAGAAGATGGCTTCCTTCTCCGGCCACATCCAGGTGATGGCCCACGAGAGCCTCTACAGCCCCTTCTCGCGCCCCGTCACCTTCTCTCAGGAGCAGCTCGACTGGATTACCGCGCAGCCTCATGTGGAGAGCGTCCGGCCTTTTGCCCTGAAAGAGGGCATGCTCAAGACCGATGAGGTCTTCCGCGGCATGCAGCTCAAGGGTGTCGAGGCCGACTCCGTGCTCAATCTCGACCATGGCCCCTCGCTGCGCATCTCGCGCTCCGTGGCCCGGGCTTTGGGCGTCAAGCGCGGCGACCGCGTTTTTGCCTATTTTTTCGACGGCTCTTTGAGGGCCCGCCGCTTCACCGTGGTGGACATCTACGAGACCCATCTCAAGGAGTTCGACGAGAACGTCTGCTTCTGTCCACTCCCTCTGGTGCAGCAGCTCAACGGCTGGACTTCCGATGAGGTTGGCGGGCTTGAAGTGACGTTGGATTCTTATGATTCTCTTGATGATGAGTCTATTGTTTTCAAGCGTAGGTTCAACCGCCTTGCCGACGCCGGAGGCCGCTCTTACGTGTCGCTTTCGGTCAAGGAGCTCTATCCTCAGATCTTCTCCTGGCTCTCTCTGCTCGACGGCAATGTTTGGGCCATCCTGATTCTGATGACCCTCGTAGCGGCCTCCACAGTGGTCTGCGGACTGCTCATCATCATTTTGGAGGAGACGGGTCTCATCGGCCTGCTCAAGGCTCTGGGCAGCGACAACCGTCAGGTGCGTGCCGTCTTCCTGCGCCTCTCGGCTCTCATCGTGGTGCGGGCGCTGCTGTGGGGCAACGCGCTGGCTTTTGCGCTCATTGCGCTGCAGCGCTGGACGGGGCTGCTGAGGCTCGACGCCGACACGTATTACCTCTCTGAGGTGCCGATGTATTTCTCGCCGTTGCTCTTTCTGCTTGTCAATGTGGCTGTTTTCGTTGTCACTATAGCCGCCTTGTTGGTTCCTTCACTGGTCATTTCGCACATCCGTCCGGCCCAAACCATGCGCTTCGAATGATAAAAGGGGGATTTTCCTCTTAAAATTGGGTAAAATCCTCTTGCCGTTTTCAAAAAAGGTGTTAATTTTGCGACATAAACCAACAAAAAGTCCTATGAAAACCAAGTCTGTTTTACTCATGTGGGGTTTGTTGATGCCGTTTGTCGCAATGGCTCAATACGATGATGACGACCTCTACTTCGTGCCTTCGAAGAAGCAGACGCGTCAGGTTTCGGTCATCACCACCACCGTTCCTTCCGAAACCACAGTGACCACTTACGTGCCGTCCTCCTATTCGGGCAGCACGCGTGATGTGGACGAATACAACCGTCGCGGCCGCTATCGCCGCTCCGCAGCGGGCGACGGGTCTGAGGCCTCCGGCGTCGACTCGCTGGCGACGGCCTATACAGCGGGCTATGCCCAGGGCTACGGCGATGCCTATTCCCGCGGTTACACCGATGCCACCTATGACATCCCGTCTTACCGCGTGCGTTTCTTCAACTGCTACGACCCCTTCTGGTACGACTCCTGGCTGTGGTCGCCCTATTGGTACGATCCCTGGTACTACAGCGGCTGGAGCTATTCCTGGGGCTGGGGTTGGAGCTACTACCGTCCCTGGTACTACGGTCCGGGCTGGTACGGCGGTTACAGCTATGGCTGGGGACGTCCTTACTATTCCTGGCGCAGTCCTTACTACTATGGCGGACGTCGTGACTATTGGCGCCGTCCGGGCGAGGGCCGTCCGCTCTACAACGGGCGCACCTATTCCGGCAATCGTCACTCCAATGTGGTCACGGGCCGCTACACGGGCCGCGGCAACCGCTACAACTACGGCGGTGTGATGGGCCGCACCGGAGCCCGCTCCACCAATCCCTCTTACGGACGCATGGGCGGCGGACGCTCTTACAATAACGGACGCTCTTATAACAACGGCGGCGGACGCTCCTACAACAACGGCCGTTCCTACGGCGGTGGCGGCACCTTCAACGGTGGCGGCCGTCCCTCCGGCGGCGGTGGCGGTTCTTACCGTCCCAGCCTGGGCGGCGGCACGATGGGCGGCGGCTCGCGCGGCGGCGGCTTCGGCGGTGGCGGACGCTCTATGGGTGGCGGCGGAGGCCGTTCCATGGGCAGAGGCCGTTAAGATGTTGAATCATGAACTAAACTTTTCATTCCATGAAAGCTAAACATTATATTTCTGCGATCAGCCTTCTCTTCGGCGCTTCCTTCCTGCAGGCACAGAACACGTTCCAGAATGCTGAGGTCTCTCAGGACCACGACCTTCAGGGAACGGCCCGCTACGTGTCTATGGGCGGTGCCTTCACGGCCCTCGGTGCCGACATCTCGGCCATGGGCGACAACCCCGCTGCCACGGCCCTCATGCGCAAGAGTGAGGTGGCCATCACGGCGGGTGCCATCTGGGGCGCCGACGAGACGATGACCCACATGTACGACCGCACCCACGCCACCTTCGACCAGGGCGGTCTCGTGGGCAGCTTCCGCATCGACGGCCGTTATGTCAAGAACTTCAACATCGGCTTCAACTACCACAAGAAGATCAACTACAACAACCTCAACGGCGGCGAGACCTATTGCGCGGGTTCCCAGCTCAACCAGCTGGCCGGCCTGCTCAATAACTTTGGTGCCGACATCTCCACCGAGAGTCTCTACGGCGCTTACTACGACTGCGGTCTGATTGACATGCAGGGCACACGTGACAATCCCACGTGGCGCCGTTCCGCCCTGTTGTCGCCCACTTGGGGCCAGAGCATGTACCGCATGACCAGCGGCGGCCTCCATGCCTACGACATCAACTTCTCCGTCAACGTCAAGGACCGCTACTACGTGGGCCTCAACATCGGCGTGGAGCACATGAACTACAACAATGAGAGCAGCTACGCCGAGCGCATCGGCACCGACGCCAATCCTCTGGACTACTACATCGAGGATCGCCACACCATCAGGGGCACGGGCGTCAACTTCAAGCTGGGCGCCATCATTCGCCCCATTGAGGACAATCCTCTGCGCCTGGGTGTCGCCATCGAGACTCCGACGTGGTTCCTCCTGACCTCGCGCTACGACTACACGCTCTACTCCAAGTTCATCGCCAACGAGCAGGATGCCCGGCGCTACGATCAGCCCATCAACACCTTCGTGGCCAAGCCCGGCGTTTATCCCACCTATTGCAGCGGCTACTACGACACGGACTACAGCCTGCGCACTCCCTGGCGTTTCCGTCTGGGCATCGGTAGCACGGTGAAGAACTGGTTTGCCTGGGGCGCCGACTTCGAGTATGCCATCTTCAAGTATGAGGGACAGGGCTATCCCGCCAACGACGCGCGCCGCTCCATCTTCAACACGACGGAGGATGCCGAGATGAACGCCGTCACACGCAGCTGCCTCAGCGGCCAGTATCGCGTGAAATTCGGCCTGGAGGCCAAGCCTCTCCGTCAGCTGGCTCTGCGTCTCGGCTACAACTACATCAGCAGCATCTACAAGAACGAGGAGTGGGATCCGGGCCGCGCCGACGAGAGCACCGTCAACAGCATCGGCACCAGTTGGGTCACCACTTCGCCCACGCACCTCATCACCATGGGTATGGGCACGCGCATCAAGTGGTTCGGCATTGACCTGGCCTACAAGTGCCGTCTGCAGCACGGCTACTATTTCGGGACGCTCGACGCTTATCCCGCCCACGTGGAGATGAACCAGCGCCGCCACACGGTGGTCTGCACGCTCAGCGCACGCTTCTAAGGGATGAAGCCAACGCGCGACTACGTCCAGCGTCGCTTCGACGAATTTAATGCAATGTGTTTCGGGGGTGAGCTTCGGCCCATCCCCGTGCGTTTAAGCCGTGCGCGCAGCTTCCTGGGTCAGATCACCTACCGTCGTGAGCGCCGCTTCTTTGGCCGCGGCCGCAACGAGGGCTTTGTCCTGCGCATCTCCACGCTCTTCGACCTGCCCGAGGACGAGCTCGACGACGTCATCCTCCACGAGATGATACACTACAGCATCCTCTCACGCCAGCTCCGCGACGACTCGGCCCACGGCCCTCTGTTTCGCCGCATGATGGACGACATCAACCGCCGTTTCGGGCGCCACATCACCGTGTCCCACCGCCGCACTGCCGAGGACAATGCGCGCGACACCGCCGTGCGCCAGCATCTGGTCTGCCGTGTCCGCTTCCGCGACGGCCGCTCGGGTCTCACCGTGGCGGCCCACACGCGCCTCTTGCCGCTCTGGGATGCTCTTGCGGGATGGTCTGAGGTGGGGGAGTTCCGCTGGTATGTCACGCGCGATCCGTTCTTCAACCGCTTCCCGCGCTCCAAGGTCGTGAAGGTCTACCGTGTGGACGCAGCCGAGCTCGAGGAGCACCTGCGCTCCGCCGTCCCCCTCATGCGCGAGGGCAACGCCGTCAGGGCGCTTCGCTGACGGTTTTATAAAAAACAGGCTGCAAGGGAGGAGGCTAAATTGCTTGTGAGACGAATGAGACGAATGATACAAATGATACATTTTGATGCGTTTGACTCGATTATTTTTATTTTTTTTAATTTTTTGTGCGATAAAAGTTGTTGTTTCTTAATTATTCTTTATATTTGTGGCGTCTTCATGCCGAAAGTGGCTTAAAAAAAACGACAGAGTCAGACTCGAAAGAAGCCGATGGTGCAGGACTGGGCTACACCACGTTCGAAGCTGTGAGTGGCGGCAACTTCTATCCCGGCATGTTGGTGAGAGAGCTTGGAAAGTAGAAACAAGAGGATGAAAATGAAGAGAACGATACTGTTTGCCATTGTGTGCTGTCTGATGCAGACGGCTCAGGCCGCAGAAAAGACGGAAGCGGTGCCGGAATATACCATCACATGTGCCGGCATCGGTATTGAAGGCACATGGCTGGTGGAGGTTGCCATCATGCAGAAGAAGACCGGCGCTGGGGTGGAGGAACATCTGCGCGCAGCAGCTTTGCACGGTGTGCTGTTTAGAGGCGTTGCGGCCTCGGCCAAGTGTGGCGGCTATCGTCCTATCGTGAGACAGGATGGCGTTGAGGAAAAGAACCGCGATTTTTTCGCTTCGCTCTTTGGAGACGGCGCAAAGACTCTGCGCTACGCTGATGTTGTGAATGGCAGCGTGACAGTGGTGAGAACGGGAAAGAAGGACTTCCGCATCACCGCCACGGTAAGCGTGAAGAAAGACGACTTGCGCCACCTGCTTGAGGACAACAAGATTATAGAAGGTATGGGAGATATGTTTTAAAATACGGGAAGAGAACGATGAAGAATAAATTTCATATACTGCTCATGATGTTTTGCGTGGCGTTGTTGCCGTGCAGGGCGCAGATGATGAAACCCAGTGTGATGGTGGTGCCCAGCAATGCATGGTGTCAGGAGCACGGTTTCATGATGCAGACAGCAAGCGGCGCGTCGTATCCCGACTACAAGGCCGCAATGAACGGCAGCACGGACCTCGTGAACATGATATCGAAAATAAATATCATCATGGCCGACAGGGGTTTTCCGCTGGAGAACCTGGAGAATGCACTGAAGTCGCTCTCTTCGGACGACGTGGAACGTAAGCTCTACACCGATGCCGAGGGCAACAGCATACAGATGTCGGCCCTCGACGAAATCTACAATTCGGCTGCCACCGATCTTGTGCTGCAACTGACATGGAAAGTCAACAGGGTGGGACCGAAGCAGTCTGTCACGTTCAATCTTCAGGCGCTGGATTCTTACACCAACAAACAGGTGGCAGGAGCGGAGGGAACTGGAACCCCGTCGTTCTCTGCCGATTTGTCAACGCTCATGGAGGAAGCGGTATTGGCTCATATGGATGTGTTCTGCGACCGGTTGATGCGCCATTTCGAGGACATGAGGGAGTATGGCAGAGAGGTGACGATCGATGTGCTGCTGTCGGAGGCTGCTGAGATAAACTTCGCCACCGAGTTCGGTGATGAAAACCTGCAGGAAATCATCACAACCCTCATAGCCAAGGAGGCCGTGAACCACCGTTTCAGCAGGGCGGCTTCAACCGAGACGATGCTGAAATACAAGAGCGTGAGAATTCCCGTGAGAGACGATAACGGCATGCCGATGGATGCCTATTCCTTTGCACGACGCTTGTCAAAACAGCTGAGAAAGGAGCCCTGTATGCTGAACTCCAAGGTTGTGGCAAAGGGTTTGGGGCAGGCAGCGATTATCATTAGTGAGGAGTAAAATATAAGGAGGAGAGAAGAGGATGAAGAGAACGATATTGATCATCATGATGCTGTGTGTGGTGCTCGGCGCAACGGTGACGGGACAGGACTCTGTGGCTGTGAGGTTTACCGTAGAGACAGTCCCGCAGTCGAAGCTGAACCCGGACCACAAGCTGGAACTGATGGAAAAGGTGCAGGCCATTTTGGCGAGGGCGGATGCTTATGCCGACACTTCGGATTTTGTGGTGAGCGCGGATGTCGTGATGACGGAAACGCGTACTGCAGAGAATACACTCAGACCGATGACCACATGTGAGGGAGAGCTGCGCCTGCTGGCAAAGAACAAGGTGAACGGCACAACCGTCAACTCCGTCACGCTGAAACTGCAGAGCACGTTTGCCGAAAGCGCTGACACCGATGTGCTGATGAAACTGGTCCGTGCCATAAAGGTGAGAGACAGTCGTTTGGTGAGATTCATACATAACAGTCAAAACAGAGCTGTGCAATGAGAAACTGGTGTATCGTGTTGTTGCTGATGTGCTGTGTGTCGGTCGGTGCTCAGCAGATAGTGGACCGTAGCGCCAAAAAGCGTCCTGAGTGGTATGGCACCACGCGACAGGGTTTCCTTGTGGTGACGGGTGTTGACAGCGACCTTCAGAAGGCCCAGCAGAAAACGCTGAACGAAGTGAAACTGCAAATACTGCAATCTGTGGCACAGAATGTCACGTACTCCAACGAGATGATGACGGAGCTGCTGACGCAAAACCAGGATGTTCAGACGACCACCAGCTTTAGGGAGCAGGGTACCACAAGGGTGGCAAACTTGCCCTTCCTGACGGGCATTACACTGTCGCGTGCCGCGGATTCATATTGGGAACTGCAGCGAGACAAGCAAAGCGGAGAGATGCAGTATGCGTTCTGTCTGCTTTATCCCTACAGTGATGCTGATTATCAGGAGTTAAAGGCACAGTTTGATGAGCTGGAGGGCAGGATGGAGAAAGTGGTTTCCGATGCCGAGGCGGCAAAAGATAATATTGCGGATGCAGAAACCATCGGAGAGACTGTTGATAAGCTTACTACGGCTTATAACTACTTCATCGACGGAAGGCGCAGGTCGTGGACAAAGCAAACGATAGAGGCATATAATGCTCTTTACAGTCAGATGGCGATAAAGACCGAGAAGCTTGCTCGTGCCAAATATCTCTGCCGTCTGACTTTGGGCGGATCCAAGATAAAATGTTCCACGCAGCCAAAATTCAGGTCGGAATGTGCATCGGATTTGAAATGCGAGTCCGCAGACGGAGAGTTTATCCTCACGTTCGATGATTCGGATTGTATAGCCGATGAGCCAAACAGCATTTCCATAACGCTCAGGCTTGACGGACATGTGATAAAGAGCCAGTTGCGTATCGACAGATGACACCGTGCAGACGGAGGTTTTCAGGGCAGTTGTCTCGTGAAATTGCTTGTGAGACAAATGAGACGAAAGAGACAGAGGATCCACGTATGACCTGCAGTGATGCGGGCGCTTGTTCTTTTATATATGGTGAGGAATTAAATGGTTTTTCAAAATTGTTATGTGTAACAAATGCGGTAATTGACACGAAATTTTATATTTTTTTAAACATTTCTTGTGATCAAAGTCGATATTTCTTGATTTTTATATATTTTTGTATGGTATTAATGTTGTAAAATAGTCTGAAAACGACAAGAACTAATCAAAAATATTGCAACTTGGGTTACTTTCCTGTGACATCATTCATAAATGAGCAAATGATGTAAACAAACAAAAATATCGATATGAATTCTTTTTTTAAAATCTTAATCTGTACGTTTGCACTCTTCATCAGCACAGGACTCTGTGCAGAGAAGTACAGCGATCAATTTGGTACGACCTTTAATTTTAAAGTGAAAGACGGCAAGGCAACCATTACATCCTTCAAAGGTCGTACGGATCGTGTGCGTATCCCTTGTCGTGTCCAAGGTCAAAATGGTCGCACGTATGCCGTTGAGACCATTGATTTAAGTGAAGGTTACCTGTTATACGGATATACTTATGACACGAGAGTTTTACAGATAGAGGAAGGGGTTGTAAAGATAGAAAAGAACTGTTTTTCTGGTTTTGAAAACTTAAGAGAAGTTTTTTTACCCAATTCAATTGTGTTCATAGAACGTGATGCCTTTAAAACAGGAAAAAATATATCATTCCCTTCAATACCTAGTGGTGTTACAGCAAGTGGACTTTGTGAAGGAATACCATTTTTTCCGGAATCGATAGCCCAGGAATTTCCTGATCCAATCAATATAGATGACAATCATGTAATGGATCTGGATTCGGACAATGATATAGCTTCAACTGAACAAGAGCGTGTAATTGGCGTGGCAGGTGAGTCAGATGTTGATAAAGGCATTCCTGCAGGAGCAGAGGTACGTGAGAAAACGTTTTGTCTTATCATTGCAAACGAAAAATATGCCAGTAGTGATACACCTGATGTGACATGGGCAAATGCAGACGGCAAGACATTCTACCAGTACTGTCGTACAACCCTGGGTATTCCTTACGAGAACATTCGTGTGGTTTATAATGCAGATTATTTGACAATGAAAAAGCAATTGAATTGGCTAAAGATGGTCGCTAATCACTACGGAGCTGATGCTAAGTTTATATTTTACTATGCCGGTCACGGCGCCCCGGATGATAGTGGTAAGTGTTATCTTATCCCGAGGAACGGTAGTGTCAACGACTTGACTACTGGTTTTTCATTGACCGAAATTTATGATGCCGTAGGCAACCTGGGAGCTCAACAGACGCTTGTTTTGGTTGATGCCTGCTTTAGTGGCACCGATCGCCATGACTTGGCAATGGTGGAAGGCAAACGTGGGATTGCCCGTGTAGAAGATTATAAGGTCACGGGTAATGTTGTAGCAATCACTGCGGCATCTAATTCACAAACAGCACTTGCTTATGACGAGAAAGCTCACGGGCTGTTTACTTATTTTGTGTTAAAAGCCTTAAAGGAGCATAGAGGTAACATAACCTATGGAGAGCTTTATAACTATGTTAAAGAGAATGTTGGTGGTAAGGCTATTCTCTTAATGGACAAGGAACAAACTCCTTCTGTTAATCCCGGTTCTTTAAAAAATACGTGGCAAAATATGAAAATTTAACAATTATTTCTAACATTAATATTTATAGCTATGAGAAAATTCTTTTTCCTTTTGTTCGCGTTTTGCACAATTTCTGTTAGTGCACGTACCAGTGCGTATTATAATGTCAGGGCTGGCGTGGAATATGCACCAACAATTTCACATGGAGAAGCTGATTTCGGTTTTGCTTTTATGTTTCAGCCCAACATCTGCTTTGGTAATCAAAAACAGTTTACTTTTTCACCGACACTGCAATATGATGTAACAGTTGGCGAAGAGGTTTCACATAGAATACATGTTCCATTGTTATTAGGATATAGAGTTCGCATGGGCGAGCGTTCTTTTTTCGTTCCTAAAATAGGACCGACGTTAGGATATTCAACAACGACTGACAATGGTGATAGCGATGGAATAAGTTCGGCGTTAATTGGTCCGTATGTTGATTTATGTTTTGAACTCCACCGGTTCGTCTTAGGTCTTGGTGGATATTATTCCTTTATAAGTGGAGATGCTTACAAGAATGGTCCTTATGGCAGATATTTATATCATAGCGGCCATAATGCTTACGCCTTGACCCTATCCTTTGGCTATAAGTTCTAATCAAGCAAAATGTCTCTGAGATTGCTTTTCATATGGTTACTCTCCCTCTGCCTCACCAGTGCATCCGCTAAGGATAATTTGGTGAGGTGCACGGGAGAGTATGTCTTCTCGTTCTCTCAGGATGTACCTCGCACTCAGGCGATAGAAGAGAGCAAGGCTGCTGCCGTGCAGAGGGCGATTGGAGACGAGATGGGTACCTTCATCAGCGCACAGTCGTATCTGGAGATGACCACCAGTCAGCCGACGAAGTTTTATGAGCTTTCGCAGTCGGTGGTGCGCGGACAGTGGGTGAAGGACAGAGAGGAGCCGCAATGTGAAGTGACCTTTCAGGATAACCTTCAATTTGTGCGCGTCCGGGTGGATTTCATGGCCCGTCCGATAGAAAAAGCACCGGCTCAATTTGAGTATCATGTGTTGTGCAACGGCACGGAAGACCGTTTCGATAACGGAGGCAATTTCCACGGTAGCAGGTATCAGAGCAACAGCGACAGGTTCTATATGTCTTTCAAATCTTGGACAGAGGGCTATGTAGCAGTATTCTTTGAAGAGCCGGGCAAGGTGACTCGCTTGCTGCCTTATCAGGGGGAGGACGGCAGCGCCTATCATGTGGCACAAGGGGTTCGCAACGTTTTTTTTGACACTCCCGGCAACAGATTTTATACGACTTGTGTAGAGCCGGAAGTCAACCTTGTCCATGTGTTGTTCTCACCGGTGAATTTCATCAACAAGGATGTGCCCGAGGAGATGAGCATAAAAGAATACCGGAAATGGTTGAGTCACGTGATGTCCTACAATCATGAGCTTCAGGAGTCTTTCACTCTCATCACCGTAAAGCCTCGGGATTAACTGTCGCACATCATGCAACACGTTAAGCGTTTCTTCCCGCAGAAGTATTTGCTGGTGAGGTCTCTACTACGACATCTCATCGTCACGGTCCTTGCCTTCCTGCTTGTGGCGGTGTTTGCCTTCTCGGCCTATCAGATGCCTTTCATGAGCCCGATAGCAGAGACGATAAAGGACTATAAGATGACGGACGTTTACTACCATATCCTGCAGGACACGGACGAAGCTGACACCAGTGATGTGGTGACAATCGTGGATATGTCGGAGCTGTATTCCCGACGCGATTTGGCAGCGGCATTGGAGGCGATAGAGCAGTGTCAGCCGCGTGTGATAGGCATCGATGTTGTTTTTGAGGGCTTGAAAGAAGACTCCGTCGGCGACGAGATGATTGCCGAGGTGGCCTTGACGCACAAAAATCTCGTATTTTCCTATAAGTTGCTCGATTACGAAAACGATTCCATAGGCCATGCCATCACCGTACATTCCTTCTTTGCGCAGGAAGAGGGTGCCGTAACGGAAGGTTATACCAATATGCCGCGGAACCTCTATGGAGGAATCAAACGCCAGCTGAGTCTTGGAGAAAAGGCGGAGGGGAAGCTTGTACCGTCATTTATCACCCAAACGGTGGCCATGTACGAAGGACATAAGGTGGGCGAGGTGACTCCGGACGTTGTCAATATCAATTTTATTCCGCGCAAATATCGCATATTGTCTCCTGATTCAATAGCATTGCATCCGGAGTACATTAAGGACAAACTGGTGCTCTTTGGCGCCATTAAGGAAGAGAATGACAGACACTACACGCCGCTGGGCAAGATGGCTGGGGTGGAGTTGCTGGCATACGCTGTCGAGACGGTTCTGCGAAAGGACGAAATACGTGAGGTCAACAGATGGGCCACGGTTGCGATTTCCTTCCTGATGGTGCTGTTGACACAGATGATGCTCAGCATTTATGCGTATTGGGCGCAGCATCGACGCATCACTTTTTTCCGGGTCGTTTTGTCTGCATCGTTTACAAAGGGATATATGATGTTTTTCTTCATCAGCTTCTGGATGTGGATGGCCTTTGTTTTGTTTTACACCTACGATGTCACTTTGAACATGGGTCTGGCATTGTCTGCAATGGCTTTCCTGATTCTGGCCCGATGCATATACGATGAAGTTATTGTTGTTTTGTATGATAAGAAAAATGGGAAATAGACTTGTTGCAATATTGTTTGCCCTTGCTTTCCTTGCAGGAGTTTGTTCAGATCTTCACGCTCAAAGCAAATCTGTATCCAAAGCATCCAAGATATATACGCGTTATGTGAAGGATAAGGCAAACGGCGAAGAGAAGAAAGCCCAAAAGCGCTCCAGCGACCCTGCCACCGTGACGCGCGAAAAAGCAGAGAATGAGGATGGCGCGGACGACCCGATGCTGGACGACTTTGAGGATTTTGAATCGTTCCGGAGGAATGCGAGGAAAGATTTCTCGAATTTCCGTGACGAGGTCAATCGGGACTATGCAGAGTTCGTCAAGGAGGCCTGGGCATCGTTCCGTGCACAGCCTGCCGTGCCGCAACCCAAGGAAGACGAGAAGCCTCCCGTGGTGATTAAGGAGGAAGAGAAGAAGAAAGCCCCCCAAGACAACCCCTTGCCCATAAAGGAGACTGTGACTCCTCCGGCGCCGGAGCCTCAGCCTAAACCTGTTGCTCCGATACGCGAACAGCCTGTGGCCGACGAGACGCAGTGCGATTTTGCAGTGTACGGCACCTCCATGAAGGCTCGTTTCAACGATGGGCAGAGGTTCCAACTGTCGGGACTTGACGGCAACAGCATCGCAAAAGCCTGGGAGAAGTTGTCGGGCAGTGATTACAACAACACGATTCGCGATTGTCTGGCTTTGAGGCAGACGAAGCATCTGAGCGATTGGGCTTACCTGAACATGCTGAACGCCATGTCCGAGGCCTGCTTGGGAAAGTCCAATGAAGCCACTCTGCTGACGGCCTTCATCTTCTGCCAGTCGGGATACCAGATGCGATTGGCCGTTGCCGGCGACAAGCTGAGAATGCTGTATTCTTCGAAGCATTTTATTTTTGGCAAACCGTATTATGATATTGACGGGACTGATTACTATGTCTTCAACGGCGACGAGCAATCGTTGAACATCTGCAATGCGCAGTTCCCGAAAGAGAAGGCCTTGTCCCTTTATATAAACAATGCGCAAGATTTCGATGTGATGACATCCGGTCAGAGAACTCTCTCTTCCGTGCGTTATCCCGATATGTCCGTGCGTGTGGCGGTGAATAAGAATCTCGTGGATTTCTTCAATGAATATCCCACGTCGATTATCAATCATAATTTCATGACGAAATGGGCCATATATGCCAACACGCCTTTGGACAGGTCTGTCGCATCGTCGCTGTATCCCGCACTGAAGGAATTCATTGTGGGCAAGAGTGAGAAAGAAGCTGCGGAGCGCCTCTTGAACTGGGTGCAGACGGCGTTTGTCTACGAATACGACGACAAGGTGTGGGGTGGTGACAGAGCCTTCTTTGCCGAAGAGACGCTCTACTATCCCTATTGCGATTGTGAAGACCGCTCTATCCTGTTTTCGCATCTTGTGCGCGACTTGTTGGGTTTGGACGTCATCCTTGTCTTTTATCCCGGTCACCTGGCCACGGCGGTTTGCTTTAAATCGGACGTTAAGGGAGACTACATTATGAACGACGGCAGGAAGTTTGTCGTATGCGACCCCACATACATAGGAGCGCCTTTGGGAATGACCATGCCGGGAATGAACAACAGCGAGGCTACGGTGATTTTGTTAAACAATTAAATTGATAACCCAAAGATTTACCCCGACGACACTATCGCGTATGAAGCAACACGCTAAACATATCTTCCTGATGACATGGCTTCTGCTCTTGTTGGGAGTCTTGTCGGCCTTTGGACAGCTGAAGTTTCGTGTTGCGGAATTTGCCGCCGATCCCTTCGACCTCACGGCCCGTAACGATCAGTATAAGAAAGTGGACGGCAGCGGGTCACTTTATGCTATTATCAAGGTGAGTGGGGAGGAAGGAGATAACCTGCGTGAGTATCAGTTCAATTTCGGCAACATGAACCACGAGGTCACGGAGCATGACGGCCTGCTGTGGATCTACGTCCAGAAGAACGCCAAACGTGTCACCATCCGCCGCAACGGCTACGCCCCTCTGCTCAACCACGACCTGCAAACGACCATTGAGGAGGGAAAAACCTACCACATGAAGCTCTCAGCCCAGGGTCCGGTGGTTTATACGCAGATGGTAATGTTTCAGACAGAGCCCAAAGTGACGGGGGCAGTAGTTATGGTTCAGCGCGAAGGAGAAGACTCGCCCAAGGAGTTGTTCGGTACAACAGATGTCACTGGCGTTACTGCCAAGGGTCTGGAGTTTGGTACCTATACATACGAGGTGATGGCTGAAAACTTTTATTCCTCTGAAGGACGGTTCACGCTTAACAACCAGAACGAGACACACAGAGAGAATGTGATGCTGCGCAGTAACGGCGCCAATATAACACTGGCTGTAGCTACTAATGCCGATATCTATATCAATGGGACGAAGAAGGGTACACGTTCATGGACAGGCTCGCTGAAGGCCGGCCTTCATAATGTGGAATGCCGTCAGGAAAATCACCGTCCGTCTTCTCAAACCATATCTGTGAAAGAAGGCGAGGATCAGAGCATTGTCCTGACACCACCGACTCCCATTACGGGTGTCTTGGCAATAACATCAACCCCCTCTGGAGCTGCTATCTATGTAGATGGCAAGGCGTTTGGTACAACGCCGCGTAATGTCACCCACCTGCTGATAGGTCAGCACACGGTTAAACTCAGTTTGAACGGTTATGGTGAAGCGCAGACGACAGTTGACGTCAAAGAACAACAGACCACAGATATAAATCTGGCATTGAAGGAGCAGGATAAGATTGTTACTATTTCTAATGAAAGCGAGTCCACTGTGTCGGATGATGATTTGTCACAGATCAACATAATATATACTGATGGTGTTTTGACTGTAGACGGGATCCAATATAATATGGTGCGCGTGGAGGGCGGAACGTTTCAGATGGGGCATGGAAATAACGAGTCGAATGAAGCCCCTGCACATTCCGTAACATTGAGCAGTTATTATATTGGACAGACAGAAGTTACCCAGGCCCTTTGGCGAGCCGTTATGGGTAAGAATCCGTCTTTCTTTAGAGGCGCCTTATTGCCTGTGGAGAATGTGTCGTGGAACGATTGTCAGGAATTTATTCGCAGGCTCAATCTACTTACGGGGAAGAAATTCCGTTTGCCAACAGAAGCCGAATGGGAATTTGCCGCCCGTGGAGGCACTATGAGCAAAGGGTATAGGTATAGCGGAAGCAACAGTCTTAGCAAGATTGCATGGTATAATAAAAACAGCGAAGGCAATACACATCCTGTGGCTACCCAACAACCCAATGAACTTGGCCTTTATGATATGACAGGCAACGTGTGGGAATGGTGTCAAGATTGGAAAGGTCCATATTCTTCTGTTTCAGTGACGAATCCTATAGGACCGGCAACAGGTTCTTTCCGTGTGGATCGCGGTGGCAGTTGGAGCAGTATGGCAACCTTTTGCCCATTGGCTTATCGTAGCCACCATGCACCATCAAATAGCAATGACTACATAGGCTTTCGCCTGGCTCTCTCAGAATAGAATTCTTTTAAATGAAGTAGGGTAGTAGTCTTGCGAAATTGCTCGTGAGACAAATGAGACGAACGATACAAAACAGACACGTTGCATATAAATCTTTAAGCATTATACCTTAAATTTTAATTTTTTTTGTATTTTTGTGCGCGGAATAGAATAAAAATAGGAATATAGGGGTTACGTCAACTACTCAGACAGCATAAAGAGCAGATACGAACTCAACATATCATTCGTGCACAATGCAACACGCTAAACATATTTTCCTGATGACATGGCTTCTGCTCTTGTTGGGAGTCTTGTCGGCCTTCAGTCAGCAGCTGACATTTCATGTCGTGAGCTTTGCGGAGGATCCCTTTGACCTCACGGCCCGCAACGACCAGTATAAGAAGATTGACGGCAGCGGGTCTCTCTACGCCGTCATCAAGGTGGGCAGCACCAATCCGGAGGGCCTGCGCGAATACAACTTCAATTTCGGCAACATGAACCACCTCGTGGAGTGGCACGACGGCAAGCTTTGGGTCTATGTGCAGAAGAACGCCAAGATGGTCACCATCATGCGCCCGGGCTACACCACCATTGACCGTTACGACCTGCACACCACCATCGAGTCGGGTAAAACCTACGTGATGCAACTCAGCGAGCAGGCCCCCGTGATCATGACCCAGATGGTGATGTTTCAGGTGAAGCCCGCTGACGCCCGCGCCACTGTCATGATACGCCGCGAGATAGCCGGCGCCCAGGAGGAAGTCTTCGGCATCACCGATGCGGAGGGCAGTGTGGCCAAGACACGGGAATACGGCACCTACACCTACCGCGTGATGGCGGAGAACTACCACAACACCGAGGGCCGCTTCACGCTGAACAACAGAGGCGAGACACACATCGAGAACGTCTCGCTGCGCCGCAACGGTGCCAACGTCACACTCTCTGTGGCGTCTGACGCCGACATCTATGTCAACGACCAGAAGCGCGGCACCCGCTCGTGGACGGGCCTGCTCCGCGCCGGCACCTATCAGGTGGAGTGTCGCCAACAGAACCACAAGTCGTCCTTCCAGACCATCACCGTCGCGGAGGACAAAGACGCCGCCGTCACGCTCACGCCGCCCACGCCCATTGTCGGTACGCTGGCCGTGAACTCCTCCCCCTTGCGCGCCACCATCAAAATAGACGGCAAGGACTATGGACAAACGCCTAAGATGCTCCCCGACGTGTTGATCGGCAGACACACCCTGACGCTGAGCCGTGAGGGCTACGAGGACGCCCAGACCACGATAGACATCGCAGAGCAGCAGACGACGGATGTCAACCTCACGCTGAAAGAGAAGCCTAAGCAGACGACGCCTTCCGTTGGCGGCACACCCAATGCCTCCGGCGGCCGCATCTTCACGGTGAAGGGCGTCTCTTTCGTGATGATGCCTGTCGAGGGCGGCACGTTCCAAATGGGCGCTACGGCAGAGCAGGGCAGTGATGCCGATGATGATGAGAAACCCGTCCACAGTGTGACCCTGAGCAGTTACTCCATCGGCCAGACGGAAGTGACGCAGGCGCTGTGGAAAGCCGTGATGGGTTCGAATCCCTCCAATTGGAAGGGCGATAACCTGCCTGTAGAGATGGTTTCATGGAAAGACTGTCAGAAATTCATCACGAAGCTTAACCGACTGACGGGGCAGAACTTCCGTCTGCCCACAGAGGCCGAGTGGGAGTATGCCGCCCGAGGCGGCAAGCAGAGCAAGGGCTATAAGTACAGCGGCAGCAACACGCTTGCAGATGTAGCATGGTACGATGACAATAGCGGCAGAAAAACGCACCCTGTAGCCACTAAGCAACCTAACGAGCTGGGTCTTTACGATATGAGCGGCAATGTGTATGAATGGTGTCAGGACTGGAGAGGCTCCTACAGCAGCTCCACTCAATCGAATCCCACGGGTCCTTCTTCGGGCTCTTACCGCGTGAGCCGTGGGGGCAGTTGGACCTACCACGCGCGGAGCTGGCGCGTGTCTTACCGGATTAACAGCAAGCCCTCGGACGCGGGAAGCCACCGCGGCTTTCGCCTTGCTCTCTAGTTCAACCTAAAAAATAGAAAGAAAAAATATGCAACACATTCGGCCAATATTTCTTTCCGTCATCGCCCTGCTCTTTGTGAGTCTCGCGGGGCAGGCGCAAAACTGGGACTACATCCGCTCCTCGGGTGAATACTACTACGGCGTGGGCGTGGGCGCCACGGAGGCGGAGGCTTCCGAGGCCGCGATGGCCGAGTTGGTGGGTATGATTGCCACCCACGTGTCGAGCGAGTTTGTCGGCATCGAGGACGAAACCAACACTAACGGCAACATCGACCACAAGGCCCGCGTACTCAACTGCGTGCGCACCTATTCACAGTCCACGCTGACCAACGTGGAGAAGTGGGTGGTGGGCAAGGAGCCCAACGTCACCGTGCGCCGCTACATGAAGCGCTCAGAGCTGGCCCGCATCTACGAGGCGCGCATCGCCAAAGCCAGGGACATGGTCTATATCGCCGGAGAGGCCAAGAAGAAAGGCAAGATCGACATGGCCCTGCAATACTACTACTGGGCCTATTCCCTCATCCGCTCCGTGCAGCGCCCCGACGAGGTGACGGGCGAGGACGGCCGCATCCTGGTGAACTGGATTCCCCTGCGCATCAACGAGATACTGGGCGACGTGGACGTGAAGTTTGACCACCGCGACGGCGACTTCGTCGATCTGCTCTTCACCTATCAGGGACAACCCGTATCGAGCCTGGAGTTCAACTACAACGACGGCCGCACCATGTGTCAGGGCAGCGCCAAGGACGGGCGCGGCATGATGGAGATGGTGCCCGGCTACGAGACGTCCACCTACCACGTCAGCCTGGAATACGAATACGCCGGACAGGCGCGCGGCGACGCCGAGATGCAGAGCGTGCTGGACGTCATCACGCGCAAGACCTTCCCCAAGGCCGAGCACACGGTGAAGGGCAAAGGCGGCAGCGCCGCGCAGCCTAAGAAGGACCTCACCATCACCGCCTCCGGCCGCCCCGCCGCCGTGAAGAGCGACGGCACGGGTGTCAACCTCAAGCCCAGCGCCACGCAGACGGTGGCCGAGTCCGATGCCTTCGTCGCCACGATGAATCAGGTCATCACCGCCATCCAGCGCCGCAGCTACTCCGACGCCAACCGCTGCTTCACGCTCGACGGTCTGGACATGTACAACAAGCTCATCTCCTACGGCACGGGTCGCATCGTGGGCACGCCCAACATCTCCTTCTTCAAGGGCACCAACGGCACCGTCGTGGCTCGCGGCCTGCAGATGTCATTCTCCTTCAAGTCCGGCACAAAGAAGACCTATGTGGAGGACGTCGTCTTCACCTTCAACACCGAGGGCCGCATCGACAACGTGGCCTTCGGTCTGGGTCAGGTGGCCGAGAACGACATCCTTTGCAAGTACGCCCCCGGATGGAGCGACGAGACGCGCGAGGTGTTGATGGAGTTCATGGAAAACTACAAGACGGCCTACTGCCTCAAGCGCCTCGACTACATCAGCGACATTTTTGCCGACGACGCCGTCATCATCTCCGGCAACGTGGTGAAGCGCCCGAGCAGTCAGATTCCCGGCGAGCGCGGCGTCTCCGTGGGCGGACAGGACATCATCCAGTACAACCGCTACACGAAGGACGGCTATCTCAAGAAGCTCAAGGAAAACTTTGCCCGCAACGAGTTCATCAACATACGCTTCTCCAACAACGAGGTGCAGTGGCTCGAGAAATACAAGGATAAGAAGCTCTTCGCCATCCAGATCGGTCAGGAATACAACTCCTCGCGCTACGCCGACAAGGGCTTCCTCTTCCTCCTGGTGGACATGACCGACCGCGAAGCCCCGCAAATCAAGATACGCACCTGGCAGCCCAACGAGGTGTCGATGGACAAGCTCTACAATGCCGGCGACTTCTACAGTGAGTAACATCCCCCTGACACCATGAAACATCTGCTGTTCTCGTTTCTCCTTCTGCTCTTTGCCGCAGCCGTCGGCGCCTCCACTCGCCGGGCGCTCCTGATCGGCCTGTCAGAGCAGGCGGACCCGTCATGGAGCAAGATACACGGGGAGAACGACGTGAAGCTGATGAACCGTCTGGTGACGAATGCTGGTTTCACCGACATCTCCGTTCTGGTCAACCGTGAGGCCACGAAGCAAGGCATCGTGCAGGCCCTGGAGCGTCTGGCGTCGCGCTGCGCGAAAGGGGATGTGGTGTATATTCACTACAGCGGCCACGGCCAGATGATCTCCGACCTCGACGGCGATGAGGCCTTGCGCCATCCCGGCAAGCGTCACGCCCGCTGGGACGAAAGTCTCGTGCCCTACGACGCCCGACTCGTTTACGGCCCTGACGACCGTGGTGAGAAGCATCTCACCGATGACGAGCTCTCTCGCCACCTCGGCGCCATACGCAAGAGGCTGGGGCAGACGGGGCGTCTCTATGTGGTGCTGGATGCCTGTCACAGCGGCGACGGCACGAACGGCCCGTCGGACGAGCCCGCACGCGGAGTGGACACGGAGTTCGTCATTCCCCAGAATGCGCCGGTGCCGGCCAAACCTGCCGCCGTTACACCCGACGAGTGGATGACCGTCAGCGCCTGCCGCCCGTATCAGGTCTGCTTCGAGCAGAGCAAACTCAAGGCCGGAAAGCTCACGCTGGCGCTCTTTGGCATCGGGCCTCAGATGTTCCGGCTGTCGGCCGCCAATCTGCAAAAACGACTTCAGGACTATATTGACCGTCATCCCGGGCGCCTGCCTCAGAATCCGGTGGTGACGGGGAAACCTTGACGATAACCTTAACGATAACTTTAACCTTAACTTTAACACAAAACAAGGGTTACTTATTCACATCATGATACATCAACTGTTGAACAGGCAAAGGAAAGAGCTGCCGTCGGACGCAGACATCGTGGCGGGCCTTCAGGCTCACGACAGGAGTGTGGAAGAGCAGTTCTACCGGAGCGCAAAACAGTATTTCATGACACACTTCAAAGACATCTTCTTCGATGAAGACCGCAAGCAAGAGATCTTCCAGGACTCGGTGCTCCGCCTCTGGACCGAGATCGAAGACGGACGCATACGCGCCGCCGGTGCCCATCTGGAGCGCCTTCAAGCTTCCGGAGCATGGTTGCCCATGACGGCGAATCTCACGACGTTTCTCATGGCCATCGCCCGCAACAGTTACCGGGAGGTGGTGCGCAGCAACAAGGAGCAGACCTACGGCAACATCTTCGATATCACCCCCGCCGGCGGCGCGCCGATGCAGGACGTGGACGACGACGATGAGGCCGACGACATCCGCATCATCGACGAGTGCATCCAAGAGATGCCGCCCCGCTGCCTGGAGATTCTCACGCTTTTCTACTACGAGGGCCGCTCGCTTGATGATATCATGACGCTCCGCTGCGGCAAGAACGAGAGCAAGACGGGTCTGAAGACCGCCAAATATAAATGTATGCAGACGCTCAAGCAGCGTGTGATGGAAAGGAGGGGACTGCTATGAAACGTCAGTGGACTGAAGAGGAACTCGAGCGCCGCATCGCCGACCGGCTCGGTGAACGTCAGCGCAAGTTAAACCGGCTGGAGGAGTGGGAGCGTCCGCGTCGCAACGTACGGCTGTGGAAGCCTGCCGCCACCGTCCTGGCTCTGGCCGCCTGTCTGGCTGTGGCGATGTACGTCTCGCCGCTCTCGGGCGGCAGCGACATCGGTGCAGACTACGATGAGGCTGCGCGCGGCACGGGCATCAATGTGAAGCCGCTCCTGCGTGAGGGTCGCTACGACGAGGCGCTGGGCAAGGTGGACAGTGCGCTCCGGGCCTCCGACCGCACCATCCGTGCGCTCAACGATGAGAACTTCGACGACGAGGTGGAGTATGCGCTGCAGTCGGAGGAAATAAAAAAGGAACGCTTGCAGGCACTGAGAGAAAAAATTATGCAAAAAATGAACAATTGAGGGTTACCTTCCGCAGTTCCCTGCATTAATGAGCAAAGAGACACGAAACATTAACTTATTTATTAACCCATAAAAACAACACAACTATGATGAAGAAAATGATTTTGATGGTGGCAGCAGTTCTGATGACTTCTACCGCAGTGAATGCCCAGAGTGCTATTGATTTGGCCAAGCAGCAGAAGGAGTTGAACGACATCAACCGCAAGATGCTCAACCAGAAGCCCACCAAGGATGCCAAGAAGCAGGCTAAGGAGTTGAAGAAGGAAGGCTGGGTTGTGCCCGCCGGCGAGCTGAGCATCGAGCAGCAGCTGACCAACAGCCAGCTCTACAGCGCCGAGCTAATGGCCGACGAAAACGGCGCGCCCACCAAGCGCTTCATCATGCAGACGGCCATCCAGACCGCCGGCTCGTACAACGCTGGCTATGCCGCTGCTCGCACCGCCGCTATGACCGAGCTGGCCGGCCTCCTGAAGACGGAGATTGTGAGCGCCTTCCAGCAGAAACTCGACAACGCGCAGAACTCCAGCATCAACGCTACCACGGTGGACAAGTTCAACCAGCGCACGAAGGGCATCATCGATCAGGCTCTGACCAATTCGATCTCCTGCGTGAAGATCTATCGCCGTCTGCCCAACAACAACTTCGAGGTGCAGGTGCAACTGGCCTTCGACAAGAAGGAGCTGGCTGCCCGCATCAAGCGCAACATGCAGAAGGAGCTTGAGCAGGAGGGCGACGAGGAGTTGGGCGGCATCGTGAATGACGTGCTGAGCAACAAGTTCTGATGAAACGCACGCTGATCTTATTGGGCCTGACGGTCCTGTGTCTGACCGGGAGTCGGGCGCAGGACCTCAGCCGCAGTCGGGCACACAGCGCGCTCGACGAGTTCCGCAAGGAGGCGAGGACCGACTTTGAGAACTTCCGCAAGCAGTGCATGGACGACTTCCTGTCCTTCATGCGCAACCCGTGGAAGGCGTTCGCGTCGGAGGCGCCGAAGCCCAAGCCCAAGGAGGAGAGCGTGCCTCCGCAGGTGGCGCCCGAGGAAGACCGCAAGGCCCCTGCGGATGACACGCCCGTCACCATCGACGGTGTGGTGCCCCCACAGCCCGAGGTGCCGCAGCCCAAGCCAGCCGTGCCCATCGAAGAAGACCGTGGCGCCGACAATTCCATGAGTTTCACCTTCTTCGGCACCGCCGCGAGCGTACATTTCGACGCACAGCACGGCCCTAAGTTGAAGGGCTTGGATGTCAACGACATCGCCACCTTCCTGGAGACGCTGGAGAAGAACGGCAACGACCGTCTCATCCACGACTGTCTCCAGATTCGTCAGACGCGTCGCCTGAGCGACTGGGCCTACCTGCAGATGCTGCAGGCGCTTGCGGAAGCCGCCTACGGCAAAGGCACTGGCGAAGCCGAGCTGCTCAAGGCCTACATCTATTGCCTCTCGGGCTACAAGATGCGCATTGCCCACAACGGGCAGTGGGTCAAGATGCTCTTCGCTTCGCGCAACGTGCTCTTCGGCCTGCCTTCGTTCACCATCGATGGCGACACCTACTACTGTGCTGACATGATCATGGGTTCGATGTATGTCTGCGAGGCCGCTTTCCCCGGGGAGAAGCAGATGTCGCCGGGCATCACGGAGCGCCAGCAGTTCGACATGAGGGCCTCCGAGCCGCGCACGCTTGTCTCCAAGCAGTTTGCCGACGTGCGTGTGACCTCCAGTGTCAACCGCAACCTGCTGGACTTCTACGCCACCTATCCCACGTCGTACTACGGCGGCGACATCATGACGCGCTGGGCCATGTTTGCCAACACGCCGATGCAGGAGGAGGTGTGCCGCTCGCTCTATCCTCAGCTCCGGCAGCTCTTCAACGGGCGCTCGGAATACGAGAAGGTGTCGCGCCTTCTGAACCTCCTGCAGACGGGTCTCGAATACGAGTACGACAACAAGCTTTGGGGCGGCGACCGCATCTTCTTCTCCGAGGAGAGCCTCTACTATCCCTATTGCGACTGTGAGGATCGCGCCATCCTCCTGACGCGCCTTGTGCGCGACTTGGTGGGACTCAAGTGCATCCTCATCTACTATCCCGGCCACCTGGCCTGCGCGGTGGAGTTCAACGAGGACGTGAAGGGCGACTGCATCCTGCTCGACGGTCATAAGTTCATCGTGTGCGACCCGACCTACATCGGCGCCCCCGTGGGCCACACCATGAAGGGCATGGACAATGCCACAGCCAGAGTGATTCTCTTGCAATGATAAGTGTTTAACAGACCGCCAACATCCTTTTGGCGAGATAAAGAAAGTAATCTCTTTTTATTAACCTTTTAAAATCAGTATTATGAAAAAGATTTTGTTAGCAGTCCTGGTATTCGTCATGACGGGTGCAGGACAGAGTTTGGCACAGGGACAGAAGTACAGCATTGGGAGGATGTCGTATCAAAGCAATGAAGATGTAGAGGTGGCGAAGGAACGGCTAAAGGCAGAACTGGATAAAGATAAGACTCTTACGTCTTTCCAACGTGCAATAGCCAAAAAGATGGCCGGTAGTATAGTAAAGAAAGCCTTTAAAACCGCGGCAGAGAACCAATATGTATATGGCTTTAACAACGGAGAGTTTACGAACTATTGCTACTGGGATATTGATGCCAATCGTTCTGTTGTATTATGTCCGCAAATGGGTCGCATCACCATTAATGACTGGACCAATAGGAAAAGTATTGTTGCCTTCCCAATGCTGAAAATGGCATTGGTGATGGATTTAACCCAGGCGCAGATAGATGCTGCGGTTAAAGCCGGTAATGATGCAAAATCGATATGGTCCGTCAAACCGTTATACGAATTTCAGGAAGTAACGGAAATAAACGGTTTCCCTGCATGCACAAACGTTGCATTTATTCCGGTTCCGGAAGGCCAGGAAGCCGCTGGACAGACGGCAGTTGTTAATGGAGTTACAGTGGAATTGTTTCCGATGCCGGGACATCTTTTGATGAAAAATGACAAAGAATTTTACTACGGCGCTTATGTTGACGGAGAAACCAATTCCCCAACGGCCTATTTTTCTCAAGAATTATTAGAGACGGGTGACTGTTCTATCAACGAAGCAAACTTTGTTCTGCCTGAAGACTACAAAGTGTTTAAGGACTTCAAGTCGTTCAATAAGGTCTTGTTGAAGGAGGTTAAAAATAACACGTATGTATTACCGGATCCGGGAAAGATGCCGGAAGTTGTTTGGCAATAAACATTGTGAGATTATGAAAAAAACAATCATCACAAGTCTGTTATGTGTTCTGTCCGTATTCCTTTACGGACAGACACTTACACCATGTCAGCAGGATTCTCTTTGGGGTTATGTTGACTCTTCAAATCAGTTTGTGATCCAGCCCATATACAAACAAGCGTGTGAGTTCAGTCACGGAGTGGCGGGGGTTGTTCGCAATAGTGGTATTGGCTTGATTGACACAAATGGAAAAGTGTTACAGAATTACGTTTACAGTCAATGTCCTCTTTTATTTGGAGAGGGGGCGTTTCAACCCAATTACCGTGGAGAGCGACAATATATAGGGTGGCTGGTGCATAGGCCTCCTACAGGAATTCCGATGGGGTGCGTGTGGGTTACCCAACAGGGCAAGATACTTATCACCGGTGCTAAGGTGGTATATACGCTAGTAGATCGCGTGCCGGAAGCATTGTGGGACTATTAAAGAGTTGTTTCTATGAAAAAAAATATATTGTTATCACTTCTTGTATCATTTGTTCCCTTGACATTTTGGGGAAATGAAGATTCATCAGCAGATTACAATCGCAGCTCGCTTTATATGCTTTCCGTTTTGCATGATGGAACGTCAATGTATCAGAATATTTTCAGCACGGTGATACGCATGACACCTCCAGACCGTTATAACGACCACAATCTGAGTTTGCGTGTGATTAATTCGTATGGTAAGGCTAAAGACGAAGAAGCACAGCAGCAGATTACGAAATTCCTGGAAACAAACAAGGTCGCCCAGCGCTTGGTTTCCAAATGGTTTGATCGTAATAAAGCCGACGGTTCTTTTGATATGGATCTCATCAAAGAACGAGGCAATTACAATGCCAGTGTAGAGGACGTCGCAATGGCATTACGGACAACCCGAGGCAAGGCGATGTTGGAGGATGCCGGAGAACAGCTTATCGGTAATACATTCGTTATCGTAAATGATATCAGCTACGTGAACAAACAGGCCAAAGCAGATATCTTTGGGGCGGTGTTTGAAGGTATTTCGCTTGTTTCGAGTGCGGTGCCTGGGGGCAATGCAGCTAGTGGTATCGCAAAACTTGTAAATAGTACAAGTTCGCTTGGAAATAGCATTAGCTCATTGGTAGCCGGATTTACGGTGCATGTGAAAAGTTATTTATACCGCCTGGTCTGGAATGATGAAATTGCCAATACTTTCTATACGCAATATTATTACGATAGCAGCAACCCTGATACGGCAAAGAAACGTGCTTACAATATGGCCGGCAAACAGTTTGAATTGGAATATGTTGGTTCTTATGAGGCTACGAGCAGTAAAACAGTTCTCAAAGGTTTGAAGAATGATAACGATGTCTTCATGAAAGTGCTGACCCGCGCTTTGGATGAGAATATTGTCCAGTTGCAGAAGCAGCATGACGTGTTTAAAGTAACAGCCCCAGTGTTTAAGGTAGATAATGATGTCTTGTGTGTTCATATCGGAATGAAAGAGGGAGTTTCTCCATCCTCAAGATATGAAGTACTGGAGCGTGTAGAGGACGAAGAAGGACGTATCAGCTACAAGCGTAAAGGCGTTATCCGTGCCGTCAAAGACAAGATTTGGGATAATCGTTGCATGGCAATTGAGGAAGAGGCTGAAGGTGCGAATCTGGGCTTCACTGTTTTCGAGAAAGTCAGTGGTGATGACATCTATCCTGGCATGCTTGTAAGAGAAATCAAGTAGTTACTCCATTTCTCTAAGTAGCATGCCGGGATAGAAATCTTTGCCGCTGACGACTTCAAACTCTGTGTAGCCAAGACCTGCATTCCTGTCATTCTCATCCGGCATATAGCGATTGTCCCAAATCAGATTTTTCTTGGGACTGATAACGCCGACATGCAAATATGACACGTGTCCGTTGTCATCAATCTGTCTTTCTAAAACCTCAAATTTGGATTCCGGCGTGATGTCCTCTTTAAGTCCGACATGGGCTCTGAGTGGATCTGTGCTCACCAATGGTGCCTTGATTCGAAAATCCGGGTGAGTGTGTTGCAGATTGGCAATATTCTGGTCAATAGCTCGTGTGCATACCTTTACTAACAACTTGTTGGGATCCTTGACGCCGGAAAGAGCCGTCTCTTGCGACTTGCAAAACGTCTTGCCCACAAATTCCATCTGCCATTGTGCGCCGTCCCTTTTGAAAGCGTTAATCTTTTCGAGGTCCTGTGCATTTTCCGTATAATAGTTGTCGTAGAAGGAGTATGCTATGTCGTCATCCCACTTCAGACGGAAAAGATAGCTGGTGATTTCCACCCGAAAACCGCCGATGTCGTAAAGGTGATTCAGAGCTTTCGTGCTGCCGACATAGGCACCGGCAAAAGCCTGTAACAACGAAAAGGCGCCGGCCCTGCTGGTGTAGCGAATATCGTTGATGACAAGGTATGTGTTTTTGATGAGCTGCTCGCCGGCATCTTCCAACAGGGCTTTGCCTCGCAGACTTTGTCTGGCGATGTTGATTTCTTTCTGAGAGGCGTTGTAGAAGCCGCGCTGTTTGATGAGCTCCATGTCAAAACACCCGGTTTCACGATTGCGGTCAAACCATTTTGCCACCATTTTTTGACCTAAGTTGACCTGCTCGCAAAACGACAATATGTTTTTTGTCTGGTCGCCTTCCGATTCGGCAAAAGATACAACATTGACGCCCAAGTCGTGGTTGTTGAACCTTTCGGGGAAACGGCTTTGCTTATACACATCGACGATGACATCCTCATATTTCTGGTTGAGGTGTTTAATCATCATCATGTGCAGCGAACTGCGTTCGTAGTCATAGTCGTCTTCAGACTGGGCTGCGACAGCAACGGAAAAGCAGAGGGCTGACAATAAGGCGAAATGTTTCAGAAGCCCCATTCTCCCTCAGTCTTGTAGTGAACGCCTGAAGTCTTTTGACTGTTATCGCCGCCTTTGATGCCCATTTTCTCCAACTGTTTTCTGACTCCGCTGTAGTATTTCATCAGAGAGAAGGCATTCATTGATTTCTTTGTGATGTTGTAATCTGCGGGAATGACAAACTCATCATCGTTAACGGCGCGTGGGTTAATCTCGATAACGTCGGCCTCATAGTAGATACTCAGTTCGCCTACGCCAAATCCCACGTGTCCGCCATCGTACTTATATATCCATTTTAAGGGAAGATTCTTCACCTCAAGCCCGAACAGGTTGTAGGGGAACACCTGAGGCGCCGGAATATTGTCGGCCGTCAGTGTCTTGACATCATAAGTCTGATCCATGCCGCCCATGGTGCGAACGATGCGTCCCTCAGACAAACTGCACTGCTGCCCCAACAGCTCGCTTTTCTTGTTTTGATCGGCATAGGTGTATTCTTTCAGTTTGCCCACAGTATGGCTGTAGTTGATGTCACGGTTAATCAAAACCAACTGGGACTCAATGTTGTTAGAGAAGTCAATACCGGTCTTCGTGGCTTCAAAAAAGTGAACCAGTGACTTGTTGGCAATATCACCTATGAGATGCACCCCGGTGGTCTCGTCTATGACGTGCATTTTGGTGTCTTTCATGATCATACGCATCTTGTGTACACCGTTGAACCAAATGGAGTTGGCCATCTTGAGCAGGTAATCGGAGTAGTTTTCGTAGGTCTCATAAACGATTTCCCCCTCAAAAGGAGTCTCTTGGGCAGAAATGTTTTGAACAAGTGCACAAAACATAATCGTCAGGGCAATGCAAATCTTTTTCATGATTTTATATTTATTTGGTTATTGACATACACAAAGATACGGAAAATTTCTAATAATTAACAGGTGATATGCTGTTTTTTTTATAACAATCCGGCAAACTGTACATTTTATGGATTACATTGAGCATAAATTTGTATGATTTGGCTGCAGAATCAAGAAATGTTATTTAGCTATTACGTATTGGATGAGATCGCCGCATGAGGCGGTGACTTCTTCAACGAGCTCTCTGCAGTGCCGTTCGCTCATCTTCACCTTGTTGCCGACGGCACAGAAGTCGCTGAGGGTGGGGTGTCCCGTGCCGTTGACCGATGTGGCATGCTCGCCGTTGTATCCCTCCGTGCACAGCGTCAGGTCGTAGGCCGGTGCGAGATGCCAGCGATAGCCGCTCTCGCCACGTTTGACGAGGAAGCTGAAGTTCTTGCAATGGTCATCCTTGTTGTCGGTGAGATAGTTGAACACCATGCGTCGGAACATTTCCTCCACATCGCGTGGATTCTGTGTCAGGAATCCGGTCAGTGCCAGCAGATTGCCGTAGTCGAGAACCGGGCTTGATAGCGGGATGCACAGCAGTCCGCCGGCTGTCGCCGTGTGTAGCCTGCGGCCGTCGGCGTCGATGTCGAAGCGGCGCGAAGCAAAATATTTGTCGTGGATCAGGCGGAAGTCGGGCACTGTGATGCCGCACTTGCGCGCCGTCTCGTTGTAGTGATACTCCTGGGGTCCGATATCTTTCGGGTCGTAGGTGTGGCGGAACTTCACCAGCCAGTGGCCCGTCTCGTCCGTGAACACCGCCTTGGGGCGTGCGCCGCCGCTGTTGCCGCTATTATACAGAAGGAGGCCGGCATCGTTGTCCTGCTTCTCCCGGAGCACCTCCAGGGCTTTAGCCTGCAGCAGATCGAAGTCCTTCAGCTCCTCTCCCCGCTGTATGACGGTGGCGGGCTCGAAGGTGAGCGCGCCCATGCCTCCGGCCCCGACGAGACTCAAACGGTCGAGCGCCGACAGCTTGGTGTCGTCGATGCCTTCCTTCAGCAGTATTTTGTGGAGCAGATAGCGTCCGTAGCCGTCGGGTAGGCAGTCCTCGAAGATGCCGAAGTTGCCGTAGTAAGGGGTGGGCTTCGCCAGAAACAGGCCGGGCTGCAGCGGCAGTTCCAAAGGCGAGATGCTGAAGCCTTCGGCCAGCCACGAGGGGGCGTATTCGAAGGCGCACAACTTGTTGTCGGGCGTCAGCGAGAGTGTCCCCACAGCCCGGTTGTGATACTTCACGGTGAGCAGGTCTGTCTTCTTCATGCCTTATGTGCCTTTTTCTTGTTGCTGTTTCTGCGAATTTGTGTGAGCTCCTCCATTGTGGAGTATTTGGGATGGGCGAAGAGCGACCTCACTTCGGAGGTGTAGCCCAGCGTCATGGCGATGTTGATGAGATGTTTGAGCGAGATGAGTCCTTTCTGCTCAAAGCGTGCGATGTTGCTGGCGGCCACACCGGAGCGCAGCGCCACCTCTTCTCGCGTCAGATTCTTCTCTATGCGACGCTTGCGGAAGCTGTCGGCAATCTCCCGGGCAATGTATTCTGCGCTGTCCAGTGTATAGTTGTCGAGAACAGACAATATATTGTTAGTATCTTCCATAATATCGACAATACGGATAATATCTTATCACTTGCAAAGGTACGAAAAAACTTTTTGCTGACCAAATTTTCTATAAAAAATTTGCTCAACATCGAATGCCATTCAATAAAAATCACTATCTTTGCACCGTTATTGAATTGTAATTCTATGACTCAAACTCAAAACACCCCCAAGATCGGGGAGCAGACCGCGAAGGAAAAGGTCGCCGTGCATCATCTTCTGGGCTGCCTTGGCACCGCGTTATTTATCCTCATCCTCATCGTGGCGTTGTTGGTATGGGTGCTGAGTTGACTCTATAAGAATTATTTCCTTGGATTTTGTCCAAAAACGGCGAATTATTTCCTTGGATTTTGTCCAAAAACGGCGAATTATTTCCTTGGATTTTGTCCAAAAACGGCGAATTATTTCCTTGGATTTTGTCTATGTACTTTGAAATGAGGTAGTTAATTTCCCATACCCTTCACTATTTGCGGAAACGCAGCAAAGAGCTCCAGAGCCTGCGCCGTTTCTTCTATGAGCTTGGTTCTGACGAAGTTTTTTGTGCGCGCATCATCGATAACCTCTCCCAGTCCCTGCATCAGCAGCTTGGGGCTGGTCTCCTTCACACGTTGTGCACACCACGCGGCGTAGTCGGCAGCCGACTTGTCCGTGCGCTCCCTGATGATGTTCTCGTTGATGCCGGCGTGCAACACGTTGAGGAAAAACCATACGTCGAAGACATCACGCGGCGACAGCCGTTCACCCATTGCACACAGCTTATGTGCAAACATGTCGGGCACCGTCATCACACGGATGTCTGTTCCCGCCAGCGTGTGCGTCTCGTAGTGGTTGTCGTATTGACGGTTGGTGATCTCCACCTTCAGCATCCTCTCTCCTTTGCCGTAGTTCAGTACGAGGATCGGTCCGTGCATCTTCTTTGCCTCGTCGTCGATGGTGCCGAAGCGCAGCAAGATCCGGCGCACCTTCTCATACACCGCATCCTGGCGCTCCGCATCCAGCAGGTTGAAGTCCAGATCGGTGGAGAATCTCGGCAGGTTGTGGAAGAACATCAGCGCCGTGCCTCCCTTGAAGCCCAACACGTTACACAGGTCCTTGTCCTTAAAGATCAGGCTCAGAATCTGAGCCATATACAGCTTATGCTTTTGTTTGTCCATACGGTGTCACAGTTTGATGTTCAACATCTTTGCCACGCGTTCGTTGAGGCGGGCGGAACGATACAGAGGCAGTAGCTCCCGCACCCGCTTGACGGATAGCGGCCTCAGGTTGTCGAAGTAGCAGTTGCCAGCGCTCAGATACATCATGTCGAGGAAGGCCCTCTCCGGCGTCGCCATAGCGATGTTGTCGCGCTGCTCGATGCCCTCCAGCCCAATCCACAGCTCGGGGTTGATGCGTCTGTAGCGGTATTGCCTGCCGTCCACCTCTACAGCCCTGTTCACATAGCTGACGCCGGTGATGCTGTCGTCCCATTGGAAGACCACTCCGGCGCGCTGCAGCACGTACTCCATTGATATATACGACGGGCGAAACAGGCTGCATGCCATCTCCTGTTCGTTGTATTTGAGTTTGGTGTAGATGCCCCGTCTGGGATTGCCTATCTTTCCGTCCTTGGCATAGTAGTGCAGCGACTTTGTCAGCTGTGCGCTGTCGTCGGCTCCGGTCAACATGCTGAGTGTCTGCACTGTGAACACGGTTCTTTCGCTAACCAGAATGGCCTGCAAGGGGTTTATTCTCGAACTCATAATACGAATTATTTGTATTTTCAGTTCACAAAGTTATGTCTTTTTCCTGAAACTGCCAAATTTCTTGCGTATTATTTTTCTTTTTTTTCGAAAACACCTGTAATTCTATGACTCAAACTCAAAACACCCCCAAGATTGGGGAGCAGACCGCGAAGGAAAAGGTCGCTGTGCATCATCTTTTTGATGTGGGGCAGGGTAGTTGTCTCGCGAAATTGTTTGTGAGACAAATGAGACTAACGAGACATACGATATAATTTGATACGTTTGACTCATTTTTTTATATTTTTTTTAATTTTTTGTGCGATAAAAGTTCTTAATTCTTGATTTTTATTTATTTTTGCATTGTCTCCACGCCGAAAGTGGTGTAAAAACCACTGGGAAAGACTTTAAAAAAGCGTTTTTAAGGTGTTTGTGGGACACCATATATGGAAAAGGCGTATATTACGCGCTTGTTCTTGACGATCTGAAACCTGAGAAATTTCAAATACTGTCAAAGAGCACAGCAACGATAGACGCCCATGGGATATGTTAACTATTCAATTAGCATATCGGCGTGGGGTCATGGTTGCTCGTTCTGGCAGTAATGGGCAATCTCAGGGCCTCAGATCGTGGAGCGGGCAACTGGCATAGTCTCCGCGCTTTTTTGTATTTGAGGAGAGAGTAATCGACTATAGTATCTAATACACCTGTATTATCTATTATATAACCTTTAAAAACTACAGTTATGAAAAAGACATTCTGTTTGATAGCCCTCTTGGCTATCGGTCTTACTGCCACGATGACGTCGTGCAGCAGCAATGACAATCCCTCCGAAGTCGTGCCTTCAGAGAACTCTTTGGCCGGACAACAATGGACATTGGCGGAAGGAGATGAAACCAGCGTGTACACCTTCCTCACAGAGACCGCGATGTCGGTGCTTGTGACCCCCAATGTGAAAGCCGTATCCTCACCGACCACTTACGAAGGAACGTACTCCTACAATAAAGCCGGTGCTTCCGCAGTGTTCAACTATAACGGTCGCACGCGCCAGTTGACTGGAATCAAATTCGCTGACAACAAGCTGACTTGCGCTATTGACGGTGTCCCCGTAACAATGGCTGTTGCCGAAGTTCCTGAGCGGGTATATAAGGATAAGGAATTTCTGGAGAATACCGGAAAAGAGTTTGTTGGCCTCTTCAACAAAGATCAGTTTAAGAGCTACACCAGCATCTATCGCGCTTTGAAGAAGAGCAATGCCAACGCTGTGAGCGATGAGCTCGGCGATGTTATTGACGAACTGATGAAGACGACCGTAGAAGAGACCTCGGTCCTGAAACACTACAGATACGTCTTCTATGCCGCCGGTGTGAAGGGTGAATACGAGCTCAAGAGTGACAAGAAGTGGTACAGAAACAGTGACGTTGCAGACAACGTACACAGAATCATCTTCAATGATGCTGACGGACGTCGTTGCGTTGTGAGCGTCACAACAAGCGGACAGGAAAAAGAAGTGTATTTCTATGACAGCAATAAACATGTAGAGCATGGTTACTATGATTATGACACTTGGCGTTATATAGTTACAGAGTCCTACACCAAGAAGACTGAATATCGTGCCATGCTGCCCGAAAGAATTCAGGCCACCGTCACCAGAGGTGATGTTCAGCTGATGAGTGCTACAGTAAATGTTGATTTGAGCAGTATTGAAGCCGGTCAGAAGCTTGACCCGTCTTCCGACTCGTTCGGCATGAGTTATACTCTGAATATTAAGGATCTGGTAGATATCACCGCCTATACCGACTATGTTGCTCAGGGTGTGAGCAAGGCTGGATTCACAGTGAAGAAAGACGGCCGCACCATCTTGACCGCCAGTGCCTTGGCCAACACGGCACTGAAATCGGAATCCCTTGATGATTTCGATGATAATGACAAGAATAATCTCAAGGCCGGCAGCGTTGAAATCAACATTCTCGGCAAGATTCAGTTGAAAGGCTATAGCCGCAACATGTCCACCGTTGTTAACGCACTTGACGCCAAGACCGATCGCTACAGCTATTCTTCCGTTAAGGGTCAGGCAGACAAGATTAACGGAGCTATGAACGTCACCATGTACTACGACGGCTCGTCCGAGACGCGTGGATGGCTCAGTATGGCTGTGGACAGCAAGGAAGTTACCGTGTGGAATTACAACTATAATCCCTCCACACAGCTTTATGACTACTATTCAGAAGCCAAGACGAAATACAGTTTGACTTCTGCGATCAACTTCGCAGACGGCAGTTCATACTTCGTTGAGAAATACTTCACGGAGGATGCCTTCAAGAGCCTCGTAGATCAGTTCAACAAGCTGTACGACGCTGTCGAGGATCAGCTTTAAGCAAACGAATGCGTCACGCAATGGTGACATTGCTTTTGCTGTTGGCTATGCCGTTGCAGGCCAATGAAAGAGTAGAGTCGGGCGACACGAGTGCTGTGTCGCTCGACTCCCTCATTGTGACCTCACGCAGATACACGGCCGGTGTGCGCACCGGAGCACTCGGCACCGTGCGTTGGGACATGACGATGATGGAGGACATGCCGAAGATTCTCGGCAACGCAGATCCTGTGCACTATGCCCAGATGTTGCCGGGCATACAGACTAACAGCGAGTTACGTGCCGGTCTCAGTATTCAGGGGTGCGATAACGCCCATACCCAGTATTCCGTGAACGGAGTTCCTCTTTACAACGTGGCACATCTTCTGGGCATCTTCTCCACGTTCAACGCTTCCCATTACCCGTCTCTTCTGTTGGAAAAAACGCCGATGAAGGGCGCTTCTCCCCTGCGCCTGGGCGGCAGCCTGGACATGCAGTTGCCGGACCATGTTGAGGACTCCGTCAACGGAGTGGCTACGGTGGGGGCGATGTCGTCACAGGGCACGCTGCGCATCCCTATCAGGAAAAAAACGCAGCTTTTTCTCTCCGGGCGCGGCTCTTATCTCAACCTGCTCTACGGCACTCTTTTGAAGATTGACGACAGCCAGTTGAAGTACAGCTTCTTCGACGTCAATGCCACATTGTTGCATGTGTTCGACGAGCAAAACCGGCTTCTCGTTGATTTCTATATGGGGCAGGACAGGGCGAGTGTCAGTGATGATGATTATTATAATGACACGCGTGCGCATTGGGGTAATCACGAAGCTGCCGTACATTGGCTTTATGGCGGGACGGGGGAGTGGAAGATGAAGCACACGCTCTATAACACACGCTACTTCAATCGCTTCAATCTGGATATGCCGGATGTCCGCGTGGCTTTGCCCTCATCCATCATGGACTTCGGCTACAAGGGTCGGGCGGAGTGGCGCGATATAGCTTTTGGTGCAGACTTTGTCTATCACTCCGTCCAACCGCAGGAACCGAGTGTGGAGAGCAGCTTTAATGTGGTGGCGACACCGCAGGAACCGACGTATTCCAAGGAGCTGAGTCTGTGGGGCGATTACACGCGTGACTTTTCCTCAAAATGGACCCTTTCAACCGGTCTCAGATACACGCTTTATCACACGGGAGAAGAGTGTTTTCACGAGGTGGATCCCTCCGCTCTCATCACCTGGAGGCCGATGGATGCCGTCTCGATTTCCGCCGGATATGCACTGCGCCATCAGAATCTGTTTCAGGCCGGATTCTCGAGCATCGGTCTTCCCGTGGAGTTTTGGTTCTCTGCAGGCGGCGTTGCAGGAAGCCCCCAGTGGGAGCACGGGCCGACAGCCTCGTTTGCCTTTTCATTGTGGGACGGACGCTATAAGCTATCGCTGGATGCTTACTACAAGCGTCTCTACAATCAGGTGGAATATTCCGGCAATCCCTACGACTTTATCAACACGGTGTATTCTTTGGATAAATCTCTGCTGCACGGCGACGGCAAGAACTACGGATGCAGCGTGATGTTTGCCAAGTGCACCGGCAAGTTGACGGGGTGGGTCAGCTATAGTTGGGGACGCGCCTTGCGAATGTATGACTATCCGCAGCTTTCCGGCACCTTTCCCGCCAATCACGAACGCATCCATGAGTTGGATGTCGTGGCCACGTGGCATGTGAAGCCGCGCTGGACATTGGGCGCTACTTATGTGTTGGCGTCGGGCACGCCTTTCACGGCTCCAAAATCGTTTTATATGATAAACGGCAAAATCATGGCCCAGTTCGGAGAGCACAATGCCAACCGTCTGCCGCTGTATTCCCGTTTGGATGTCTCGGTCAATTGCCGCCTGGGGAATCTGGCAAAACGCTGCCAGCATTTTCTGAACCTTTCAATCTATAATCTCACCTACAGGAACAACCCGCTGCATTACTATCTGAAGGTTTATGAAGGTCGTTTCGCCTACAAACCGCTTAATATGTTCATTTCCATCATTCCTTCCGTCAGTTATACATTGAAATTCTAGTGAAAAACGTCATACTCCTTTTCCTTGTCGCCTTCCTGTGGTCGTGTAACGGTGATATCGAGCCGCCCGCATCCCAGCAGATTGTTGTGGAGGGGTGGATCGAAGAGGGCGGTCATCCCGTGGTGATACTGTCGTTCACCATCCCCCTTGACGAAGAATATACGTCGCTGGACAGCATAGACCAATATCTCATCCGGTGGTGGCGCGTCAGTGTCAGCGACGGAGAAAACACTGTTGTGCTCTCCGGGAAATACGACAAGGGGTATTTCCCTCCTTATATCTACACTTCTACCTCGATAATGGGGCAGGCGGGTAAGACCTATACCCTCAGGGCCGATTATAAGAACTATCACGCAACGGCGCAAACGACCATACCGAAATCTGTTCCCATTGACAGAGTTTATTCTGTCCCCGTCGGCAACAGCGACACGCTGCGCACGGTGCATGCCGTGTTCCGTCCCGAAGGCGGAGAACAGTATTTCAAGCTGTTTACCCGCAGTGAAATGAATGACCAGCAGTATCTGTCGTCCTCGTTAGGCATTCTTGATGCCGCCACTTTGAGCAATCCTGCCGATGTGCCCGTTTATCGTGGCATGAAAGTCACTAATCAGGAGCACTACGACTCTCACTATGTGGTGGGCGACACGGTGATTGTCAAGCTGTGTACGCTCGACAGGCAGTCATACGATTATTGGAAGGACTGGGGCGACGCGGAGGAGTTCAGCGCCAATCCGCTTTTCAACGTGATGCGCAATCCCCGGAGCAATATACAGGGTGGAGTGGGGTATTGGTGCGGCTACGGCAAATCTCAAAAAGTGATTATTGTAAAGTGAGACGAATGAGACAAACGATACAATTTGAGACGTTTGACACGATTTTCTTATATTTTTTTATTTTTTTCTGCGATAAAAGTTCTTAATTATTGATTTTTCTATATTTTTGTATTGTCCCTATGCCGTAAGTGGTGTATAAGCCACAGGGAAAGACCTTTGGAAAGCGTTCCTCCGGTGCTTGCGGGACACCATATATGGAAAAGGCGTATATCACGCGCTTGTTCTTGACGATCTGAAACCTGAGAAATTTCAATTACTGTCAAGGGACATAGCAACGATAGACGCCCATGGGTATGTAAACCATACATCCGCTTCGCAGGGAGTTGGATGATGATATGCATATCGGCGTGGGGTCTTGGTTGCTCGTTCTGACAGTAATGGGCAATCTCAGGGCCTCAGATCGTGGAGCGGGCAACTGGCATAGTCTCCACGCTTTTTTTGTATCTTGGGGGAAGTTATCGACTATAGTATCTGACACTATTTGGAGACGTAGTGCATTATCCTATTCTATATGTGCGAGGGTGAAGCGCGTTTGGAGCGCTATGTTGAGGGACGCCTTGCTGCGAAGAAGTTCGAGCTGCTGAAGTTGCAGTCCGGCCGCCGCGTGGGCATTGAGTTCGAGGTGGACTACAACCTCACAGAGCTGGTTTTCAAGGTGAATGGCGTCAAGTCAATGAGCTATCGTCGCCGGCTCGCCAAGGGTGAATATATGCTGGGCACTTCTGGCATCGGCTTCCTTGCCCGCGACGGCCAGGTGATTGACTTCGACAATCTTAAAATCGTGCAATAAATTATCCTATAATTAATCTTTTAAACCTTACATTTATGAAACGAAAACTACATTTCGGAAGAGTGTGTGCTGCAATGATGGCGACAGCCTGCGCATTGAGTGTCAATGCCCAAGTGGTGGTGCATGAAGGAGGATACAACGATGCTTTAATTGTACCTGGCGCGCTGACGGTGGATGGCAAGGCGCGTATCACGCTTGGTAGGAGGTCCAGTGAAATAAGCATCTACAATAAGAATTTTGAAAAAGAAGCGAGCATTACTCCGGCATCTAACTCATATCGCATTGGCTCTATCACTCAAGAGGCAACAGTTAAAGTTACCGGAGCGACATTTAAAAGCAAAGACCCGTTTCAATACGCAACCATATACCATAGGTATAATAGTGAGACAGGTCAGATGGAACCGGTATCGGCAACATCTTTAGAGGATGGCTTGGAAAAATTAAACAACCCTCCTATGTTAGGTGCTAGCTACTCGATTCGCACCATTAATGGCTATTCTTTTATCGAATTTAACGTGACGTCTTTCTATGAAAGTATCTTATTTGGTACCCAATATCCAGTTACAGGCGAATTCTTTATATGTAAAAACGGATACCTTTACTTGACTAATAGTTTAGAGTATCAACCACTATATGACGAGAGTAGTGCCGTATGGACAACAACAGACGATAGAACTAGTATTAGTGAAAATTCGTCAGTCGCAGGATGTAGGCATGTAAATGCTGACGAATACAGTCAAATAGCGCATTCTGATAATGACGAACAGTTAGTTTGTACACAAAATTTCTTCAACGACGATGAAGAATGGGAATACGTGCAATATACACGCGAAGAAGATGAGAATATTTTTCCACCTACTATTAAACAAATAGTTGGCACGGACTACATAGACGGAACTGTAATACTTTCACGTAGTATTTATTTCGGTGATTCCCGAGCAGGAATTCGCGTTCTCAATCAAAGTGGAAACGTCGTCTTGTCAATGAATTTCCCTACGCCTTTAGAAGATAGCGGTGAGTTGGATTTGTGGACAATAAACGGAAAAAGTTACATTCAGATAGTTCGAAGTAATGGTGAAACAAGCATAATAGAATTCTACGAAATAGATAAGGGTACTTCCAATGTAAGAAAAGTATTGGAGTATGAGGTTCCGGCAGAAGAAAGAAATGAAGACGCCACCATCTACGACCTCTCCGGCAGAGTATTGTCCGAGAAACCCTCGAACGGCTACTACATCCAGGGCGGCAAGAAATATCTGGCACAGTAAAGAAACGATATACACGCTTTATAACTAATCAACTGTGTTTTCCCGTCGCAGCGTTTCGTCTGCGGCGGGATTCTTTTTTTGTTTATAGAAGTTATGCATATTTTACTTTTACTTACTAACCTTATGCCATGTATAAATGAAGTATTTTACATTTTTTTAGAAAAAAAGTGAGAAAGATATTGTTGATTTAAGAAAAATATGTATTTTTGCACCGTCCCTATGCCGAAAGTGGTGTAAAAGCCACTGGGAAAGACCTTTGGAAAGCGTTCCTCTGGTGCTTGCGGGACACCATATATGGAAAAGGCGTTATATCACGCGCTTGTTCTTGACGATCTGAAACCTGAGAAATTTCAATTACTGTCAAGGGACATAGCAACGATAGACGCCCATGGGTATGTAAACCAGACATCCGCTCCGCAGGGAGTCGGATGATGATATGCATATCGGCGTGGGGTCTTGGTTGCTCGTTCTGACAGTAATGGGCAATCTCAGGGCCTCAGATCGTGGAGCGGGCAACTGGCATAGTCTCCACGCTTTTTTTGTATTTTGGGGGAGAGTGAAACTCAGCTATACAGTCATTGGCATAGTACACTATTTGGAGACGTAGTGCTTTGTATAAAGAATTAATGTTAAACCAAATATAAGCGTGACTATGAAAAAATTATTCTCCTTAGTGTTATTCCTGACACTGTGCTCCGTTTGGCTCAGTGCAAGAACAGACGTAACGAGCCAGTATTTGCAAAATGCAAATCTTTCGGCGCTCACAGGGTGGAACTATGGCGACGGTGGTTATGACTACACCGATTGGAAAACAGACGGCAGCGTGCCCGTGGTAGAGTTTTATCACACTTACAGTGATACCCCGGGAACGCCCATCGGGGAAACGCGCAATTTCCACTTTACGCAAAATGTCACACTTCCTCCCGGCGACTATCGTCTGGAGATCAATGCATTCTATCGGGAAGGAAACGGTGACGGCAGCTCAAAGGCTGTCCTTGTAGCCGGTACACAGCAGAAAAATATAGTGGGGTTAAAGGCTGGAGATCTTAACTCCTTTTCCGGGAGTAATGAGCTGTACAAAGCCGCTAACGCCTTTTCTCTGGGGTATTATGTCAACAACATTGACTTCACCGTTGACGCAGAGCAGGAGGTGACGTTGGGAATGCGTGGCTATATTGACACCTATGTTTCCTGGTGCACTTTCGGTAATGTGAAACTCTATCAATATGAGAGTGAAGAAGAGAAGGAGGACGTGCCTTCCGGCTTTCCAAAGGCGCAGACGTTGGAAAGCGGGAAAACCTATTATCTCTACAACGTAGGCAGTCAGAAATGTATCTACAGGGATGGTAGTTCTGTTAAGGCCAGTGCAACAACAAGAACCGGCGTGATAATAAAAGCCAATGGGGATGGCACCTATACCATGCAGTTTAGCGATGACAACAGTTACATTTGGACATCTTCGACAAACATGAATATTCAAAGTGGAATTGATTCAGATGTCTATTTCCGCATAACAGAAGTGGAGGGCGGTTATACTATCCAGCGTAATCGTGATTATAATGCAACACATTATGTTGCGAATAATAGCGATGCTAATGTATATGCAAACCAAACAGACGGGAATATTGTCTGGCAGTTGCTCAATGTATATGAGGCCGATTATTATTTCGCCAAGAAAGCGCTCGGCGATGCCTTGAGTGCTGCAGTGGGCTATGAGTTTGCTACAAGCGAGTATCAGGCTGTTTATGATAACGAGTCGAGCACACCGGCAGAGATGAACGCCGCCGCAGCCGCTTTGAATAAGGGTTTGGGTATGAGCAACGGTTATAAGGCTCCTTGGTGGAACGAGCGGCCCATCTTGTTTAGCACGGCAGACGGCAGTTTCGGACAGGATAATTGGGATACCTGGGCCTTGCCCAACAACAGTTATACCACAGGTACATACTTTATAAGAAGTATTGATAGCAACCGCCAATCTTCTATCAGTGCTACAGTCAGGGTGGAGGAGCCTTCCACATTGGTGTATGGCTTAGATGGTGGTAGTGCCTGGTTTAAGGTATATGTAGATGGTGTAGAGGTGCGAAGCCTAAATAATGTGCAATTCCATACATATCCATCAGGCAAGACCCATACACGCTTCTTTGAGGAACTGGAGCCCGGACTGCACACCATTACATGGACAAGTATAAACACTAGTTCTTCCTCTAATTGGTATTATCTCTATGATGTGGGCGTCATGTCGAAGCCGCAAATCTCGGTGAATCTGCTTGAGCCGGGTAGCCTGGGCACAGAGGTGTTGTACAACACCGACCACATCAAGAATGTACGTCGCCTGAAGGTGAAGGGTGCCATGAACAGTGACGACTGGGCAAAAATCAAGATGATGTCCACGTTGTTGGAACTCGACCTCAGCGAAGCTCAATTTACGGAGATTCCTGCCAAACAGTTCCAAGTCAGCAGCAGTGATACCACGATGAACTTCCTGCACAAGGTGGTGCTGCCCGAAGGCCTGACGACCATTGGCGATGAAGCCTTTAGTTATTCCTTTGTGGAAGATATCAACCTTCCTTCCACCATGAGGCGCGTGGGAAGAGAGGCTTTTTCCCACAGCCATGTCAAGGAGCTGATTATGCCTGACGACATGACCGACTTCTACGGAGGTTCTAATAGTGGATATTGTTTTGAACATATGTATTGGCTGGAGAGACTGGTGTTGCCCAGGAATCTCACAAGAATACCTAATTACACATTCACGGAAGGATACTACATTACCGAAGCGGTGATGCCGGAGAAGTTGCAAATTGTGGGATATGAGGCTTTCCGGTCTTGCCACCGTATGCAGACTACACTGCCTGAGGGTCTAAGAACCATAGAAGGATATGGGTTCAGTGACTGTCGTGCGCTTAACTCCCCTTTGCCCTCAACTCTGACAACGATTGGTTATCGCGCTTTTGAGTATGCAGATGGATATACGTCTCTGGTGATTCCTGAAAGTGTGACCAGCATCGGCGAGTATGCCTTTGCCAACTGTGGTAACTTGGAATTTGTGGAGTTGGGTGTAAATCAATATTCACTGGATCGCGCAGTTTTCCGAGATTGCGGCAAGTTGACCACAGTAAAGTTGAAATCACCCACTGTGACCAAGATTCAAGACGGAAGCAGCGACTATTATCCCCTGAGTGATATCACCTCCGTCACTATACAGGTGCCGCACTATCTGGTGAACAACTACAAGTTGCACAGCTACTGGTACAACGCGAAAGCCATTGTGCCGTTTGACTATAGTGATGTTAGCTACATCCCCATTCACGACAACTTGACGTTGAACCACGAACGATTCGGTGGTCAGCCAAGCGTAGATGTGTTTGTGAACGCCTATTTAAAGATCAATGGCGATGCTGCACAACAGATTAATAACTTGTACGCTTGTACAGATGGTTACGAACGTATATATGGGCAGTTGCTGAACAACTGTGATCAGATAACTGCCAGTGGCGACAATATGTTGTCTTATCGCACTGATGCAAAGAAATGGTACTTCATCTCTCTTCCGTTTGATTTGGATGTTTCACGTACCGTCCTTGATGGAGATGCACAATACGCCATCCGCTACTACGACGGTGCAGGACGTGCTGCCAATGGAAATTCCGGCAACTGGAAGAATGTTGACCGCACAGGCATTATTCCCGCCGGTACGGGCTTTATCTTCCAGACGAATATTGCCACTTGGACACACTTCCTTGCTGCCGATACCGAGAACAAATACGGAACTCTGAGGACTACGGAGTTCATCAAGACACTTGAAGTGAACGCCTGCGATAATGCCAGCAACAAGGGTTGGAACCTCGTGGGCAATCCCTACCAGTGCTTCTACAACAACCATAGCCTGAACTTCACCGCGCCCATCACCGTGTGGAACGGCAGCACCTACGTTGCCTACTCCCTGACCGACGACGATTATGCCATTCGTCCCAACGAGGCCTTCTTCGTGCAGTGTCCCAACGAGGAGTACAACACCATCGGATTCCCCATTCAGGGCCGCCAGTTGACCTCTGTCATCGAGAACCAGAATGCAGGAGCCAGAGCACTTGCTTCTGCAGGGGAGGCGCGTCAGGTGGTGAATCTGAGCATCAGCAATGGTGAAAGCGAAGATCAGACACGCGTCGTGCTGAATGAGGAGGCCAGCGAGGCGTATGAGATGATGTGTGATGCCAGCAAGTTCATGAGCATGGACAACAGCGTACCTCAGATCTATACGCTGGACAATGCAGGCACCGTATATGCTATCAACGAGCGTCCGATGAAGGAAGGCAGTGTCGACCTCGGAGTCTATGCCGGTCAAACGGGTGATTACACAATCTCCGTAACTCGCTGCGATGCCGGACAAGTGTTCATCACAGACAACCTGACCGGCAAGACCTCTGAGATCACCAACAGTGCATACGCTTTCTCTGCCAAGGCAGGCGTTGACAACGCCCGATTCTCGCTGAGTTTCGTACCTGATGACGTAACAGCCGTCAGCGAGATTGAAAGAACCGAGTCTGCAGGCAAGGTGGAAGTTTACAGCATTGACGGCAAGTTCCTGGGAACGGATGCCAGTCACCTTAACTCCGGGTTGTATATTATCCGTCAAGGCAAGAATGTTCGCAAGCTCGTTGTACGTTAACTAATGTACGCGTATGAAAAGGATTAGGTTTCTATTTACAGCAGTGATGTGCCTCACGGGGTGCATCACTGCCTACGGCCAAGGCGACTTCAATCCGTCGTCGCCTTCGGAGCCGGGAGCGCCGCCTGTCTATTCCAGGATAGTGCTTCTCAAAAACATCGGCGATGCGGGCAGCGTCTCGGGAGAAGGGCGGTATCTCGTGGGCAACAGCGTTAATGTCTATGCCTATGTGAACTCGAGCTACTCCTTCCTCAACTGGACGAACACCAAAGGCGAGGTGCTGAGCACGTCCACCTCATTCTCTTTCGTGAACACGGAGTTGACCGATACGCTCGTCGCCAACTACGCCTTCACGCCCGGCAACCCCAACGAACCGAGCGAGCCCAGCACCACGCTGTACTACCGCTTGGGGCTGAAGGCTGCACAGGGATGCTCTGTCAGCGGTTCCGGCCGCTATCTGGCAGGAAAAAGTATTCATGTGAGCGCCTCTGTCGAGAGCGGATATACTTTCCTCGGCTGGACGAATCTCAAGGGTGAAACGGTCTCCAACAGCACGTCGTTCAACTACACCATGCCCGTGGACGGCGACACGCTGACGGCCAATTGTATCTTCAATCCCGGGGGGCCGGAAGAGCCGGGCGACCCCATTTTGAAACACAACGTCAGCGCTACCTGTTCCGACGGCGGCTACTATAGTGGCAACACGGGCCGTTATTTGGAGGGCAGTTCCTACACCCTCACGGCCTACACCAACACGGGCTATGAGTTCGTGGGGTGGTATCTGAACGGCGAACTGTATACCAACTTGCGTTCGTTCGCCTACACTGTGGGCAAAGAGAATCTGAACTTCTATGCCAAGTTTGAGTTCAACCCCGATTCTCCGGGTGAACCCAATATGCCAGCCATCTCGGAGTACACCTATTATCTGCCTACCGTAACCAGCAAGCCGGGTAAAACGGTGAAGTATGCCATAAATCTGGTCAATACGGAAATCGTGAAGGATATGAACATTCGCCTCACTTTCCCTGCCGGGGTGGTGATTGATCCGAATGACTATATTCTGAGCGACAAGGCAACGGGTTATGACATCACCATCTGTGAGGCGGTCGATGACATCTCCATCATAGAGGATGGCGCCAAGTTGTGGGACTTCACCATGATTGGCGGCACGACAGAGCCTGCCACACAGGCGCTGCTGACGTTCAATGTGTTCCTGCCTGAAACAATTGATACCGGTCGTCGGTATCAGGTGAAGATCAACCAAATCTCCATGACAAAGGAGGACGGAACGGCAGTCACGGCACGAACGAGAAATGGACTTCTTGGAATATTCAAAACGGGCGATGCCAATGGTGACAATGAGGTTGATGCGCTGGATGCGTCGCTGATACTGCAGTATGTTGCACATAAGTTCGGTGATGATAACGAAGATTTCATCAAGGAATCTGCCAACACCAACAATGGCGAAGAGATAGATGCTCTTGACGCCTCGCTTGTTTTGCAGCACGCCGCCAAGAAAATTGACTTAAACGAAATAAATACAGCAGAATGAAAATATCAATTATCGCACTTGGCATGTTCGCCTTCTGTGCCGGAGTGAAGTCGCAGACCGTGACCGTGGCCGATGTAGATGCTCTGCCCGGCGAGACGGTAGCATTTACCCTCGATCTGACAGGCGGCAAAGCCAACACGTATACTGCCATGCAGTTTGATGCACAGTTTCCTGTCACAGGTTTTTCCACTACGGGACAATATTCCGTTTCAGACTTGTGGATGAATGCAACGGCTACAGTCGGTTCTGTGAATGTCGATGGCATTGCAACGATTCCCGTGGCATCATCGGAAAGTATCAGTGCCTCAGATGTGAAGGGACTCTTCTCTGTGTCTTTCACCGTTGATGGTAACGTTGCCGTTGGCGACTATGATGTGACACTTAAAAACTTGTGGTTTGGTTATGGCACAAGCAGTAAAGACTATTTGGCAGATGTTACGTTTACGGTACACGTAGTGAATGTTCACAGCGTTGTGCTTGACGAGAACAGCACAACTGTCCCGGAGTCTGCCGAGGGTGTGAATGTAACGGTGAAGCGCACCATCAGCGCCGGTTCGTGGAACACCATCTGCCTGCCTTTCGCTATGACGGAAGCTCAGTGCAAAGCCGCCTTTGGCGATGATGTCCAGCTGGCAGACTTTTCTGCATGGTCTTCGGAAGAAGACGATGACGGCAATATCGTTAAACTTGAAGTTGATTTCGCCGACGTGACTGAGATTGAGGCCAATCATCCGTACATCATCAAAGTCAGCACGGATATGACGGAGTTCTCTGTTGACGGTGTGGATATCGCAGCGGAAGAAGAGCCTACGGTTCAGGTCGGCAAGAAGAAGGCAGAAAGAGGTTACTTTATCGGCACCTATACGGCAAATACCGAAGTGCCGGCGGACAACCTGTTTCTCAGTGGAAACAAGTTCTGGTATTCTTCAGGCTTAACCCAAATGAATGGTTTCAGAGGTTACTTCGAGCTGGCGGATGTGCTGACAGAGGCAGAGGAATCCGGTGCGCGTATTACGGTGCGTATTGATGGTTCGCCCATGGATGTAAAGGTACTTAAGAGCAATACACCTTTGGACGGAATCTATTACGACCTTTCGGGACGTCGCGTGGAAAAGCCGGGAAAGGGTTATTATATTGTAAACGGTAAGATATTTTTTAAGTAATAAACACCATGAAAAAAGCATATATAAAACCTTGCTCTCGCCTCATGGGTTTGGAGGAGGAGTCTATGTTGTGCGGCTCTGGCGATATTGTCAGTGACAAGGGCATGTCGTATGGCGGCGTGGATGACACGGGTACCGTGACGCCCGAGGCAAGAGAAATCGTCGGAGGCAGAAGCTCGAGTGCCTGGGAGGAGTGGTAAGCATGAAACATATTTGTGGTTAATATGTTTTAGCTAAAATAATAAGTTTGTTGTTAAATTCCCGCTGCGGTACGAATCGCGGCGGGGATTTTTTTTGTAAGAAGAAGGATGAAGACTATTGCATCTGCGTCAGCATGGCGCGCACTTGCGGCGTGATGTGGAGGGCAAAAAATAGTCTCTTTTGCCCAACACTTGAGATAATTTTTCACAAGATGTCGATAATGATGCAAAAGTTCCGTAAAGCGTAGGGGAGTTGTCTTGCGAAAATGTTCGTGAGACGAATGAGACGAATGAAACAGAAATGGCCGCGGATGTAGGCCAGCCATCCGGGACGCATTGCTATGTCTTTCGCAAGCCCGAGGCAAACCCTTGGCAAGGACTTGGCATACCCTAGGCAAACCCTAGCAAGCACTTTGGACTTGCCAAAGGCTTGCCTAGAGTATGCTTAGGGAGCTATTTGGCAGTGCTTAGGTTCGCCTTTGGCTCGTCTATGGCTCGTCCAAAGGGCGTGCTAGGTCGAACGAAGGACGAAAGATAGTCGAAGGAAGGGCGAACGAAAGGTGTGCCAAAGGTATTCCTGGGGCTTATTTTGCATTTATTTTTGGTCGCAGACGAAAATTTATGTTAAAATACTTGCAAATCGCTATGTTGGCACCGTATCTTTGCGCCCTGAAATTTAAAACGAAGAATACTATGTCAATAAAAAAAGACGGACTGCCCTTTGAGGTACATCGCTCACCGAGCAAGAACGAAGACGGACAATATGTGCTCTACGCTACCACGGAGAGTGAGCGCACCAGAAGTTATAAGGAGATAGACAACTGGCTGTGCGGTATGGGCCAGTTGAGAGGCGGTGAACTCGACCGTGCTCTCGAAGCCCTGATTGCAGAATGTGCACGTCAGCTGGGCGACGGCTATCGTGTCCTTACGCCCTTAGGTGTCTTTTCCCTGAAGCTTGGCCTAAAGCGTGAGTTGACCGACCCTCGTCAGGTGGATCACGACGATGCGGAGTTTCGTGCCATCGAGTTCCGACCGTCTGTGGAATTCACAAGAATGGTGAAAGCAAAGGTGCGTTGTCAGGGCTTCCGCTATGTGCGTAAGTCGGACTCGTCGGCTTTGGTAGCCGATGGCGACCTTATGGAGCGTGCGTTGGCCAGAAGCATAAGGTCTAACGGCGGCTATGCCACAGTCCCCAGTTTCATGAATTTCAGCGGTCTGTCCAAGTATTCCGCTACGAAGAAGTTAAACGCTTGGTGTTATGGCGCCGATGCCAGACTGAGAAAGCGTAAGGTGGGACACACCCGTGTCTATGAACCGTGTTCTGTGGAAAAGTAACAGAAATATCATTAGATTTTGTTTTGAGACGGCCCGAGGCGGATTGTTATCTGCCCCGGGCCGTTTGCATATCCGCCCCGAGGCGTTCCAGTATCCGCCTTGGGGCTATGTCCGTTTTGAGCCAGCTCATTCTCCCTTTTGATTTTACCCCACCTCCCTTTTGGGTCGAGCCATTCTCTTTTGTCTATTTTGTTTCACATGATAAAATGTAAGTCAGTTTTGCAGATTTTATTTCTATAAAATTTGTTAACTGCAGATTTTTCCTTATTTTTGTACGCGGAATGATATAAATAAGTATATTATGCATCGCGTTAAGCATATATTCATCATGACATGGTTCCTGTTCTTTGCAGGTATCGTGTCTGCCTTCGGACAACTTAAGTTCCACGTCGCCAGCTTTGGCGAAGACCAGTTTGACTTGGCTGCGAGAGATGAGCGCTTCAAGAAGATTGACGGCAGTGGTTCGCTCTACGCCATCATCAAAGTCAGTGGCGACGACCTGAAGGAGTACAACTTCAACTTCGGCAACATGAACCACCTCGTGGAGTCGCACGAAGATCAACTCTGGGTGTATGTGCAGAAGAATGCCAAACATGTGACGATCACCCGAAGCGGCTACACGCCTCTGCGCAACTATGACCTTCGTACGACCATCGAAGCAGGCAAAACCTACGTGATGCAACTATCGGCCCAAGATCCCGTGATCTATACGCAGATGGTGATGTTTCAGACTGAGCCGAAGGTTGTGGGGGCTATGGTTACGGTGCAACGGGAAGGAGATGGCAGCACGAAAGAACTTTTCGGAGCCACAGGAGCTACCGGCGGGGTTGCCAAGAGCTTGGAATTTGGCACCTACACCTACGAGGTGATGGCCGAGAACTATTATCCCTCGGAAGGACGCTTCACGCTTAACAATCAGGCGGAAACACATCAGGAAAAAGTAATGCTTCGCAGCAATGGTGCGAATATAACGCTTTCGGTTGATGCCGAAGCAGAGATTTACGTTAATAACAACAAGGTGGGACTGCGCACATGGACTGGACTGTTGAAAAGCGGTGTTCATCAGGTGGAGTGCCGCCAGCAGAATCACAAGACTTCGTCTCAAACAATTACGGTGACGGAAGGTGAGGACCGCACAGTGACGCTCACGCCGCCAACACCCATCACCGGCGTGTTGGCTGTCACTTCCGAACCCCTTGGAGCAGCAATCATGGTGGACGGCAAGGATTACGGCGTCACACCAAGGAATATTACGGGTATGATTATAGGTCAACATGCCGTGATGCTCAGTCTTGATGGCTACAACGATGAGCAGACGACAGTGGAAGTGAAGGAAAACGAAACAACGGACATTAGTCTTACCTTGATGGGAGGGGCAAATAAAATAACGACCGCAGTCCGGTCTCTGCCGAAAGAGAACAAGACCTTTACGGTGAACGGTGTGTCCTTCGCGATGGTGCCTGTAGTGGGTGGCGAGTTTCAGATGGGTGCCACCCAGGAGCAGAGTAGTCTATTGGAAAATGTAGCCCCCATTCATAGTGTGACCTTAGGCAGCTATTATATTGGTCAAACGGAGGTGACGCAAACTTTATGGAAGGCTGTTATGGGCTCTAACCCCTCCAGGTGGAAGGGTGACAACCTTCCCGTAGAGCAAGTTTCCTGGGAAGACTGTCAGACATTTATCGCTAAGCTCAACCAATTGACGGGTAAGAAATTTCGTTTACCTACAGAGGCGGAGTGGGAATATGCGGCCCGCGGTGGTAAACAGAGTACGGGCTACGAATATAGTGGTGGAATTAGTTTGGACGATGTGGCATGGCACAAAGATAATAGTGGCAAAAAGACGCACCCCGTAGCCACTAAAAAGGCCAATGAACTTGGTCTCTACGACATGAGTGGCAATGTGTGGGAATGGTGTATGGACTGGTATGATAAAGATTCTTATTATTCTTCTCCGGACAGTAATCCTACAGGCCCATCTTCTGGACTTCGCCGTGTAGTCCGTGGGGGCAGTTGGTACGACAACGGGTGGAGTTGTCGCGTTTTTGAACGGTTCAATTACACGCCCTCGAACCGGGATGACTATCTCGGGTTCCGTCTTGCCCTGTCAGAATAACCATCACTGAAATGAAAAGTGTTAAAACCATATTCTTCACCGTCCTCCTGTTCCTTGTTGGTGCGGTATCGTCCTTTGGACAACTGAAGTTCCACGTCGCCAGTTTTGGCGAAGACCAGTTTGACTTGGCAGCAAGAGACGAGCGCTTCAAGAAGATTGACGGCAGCGGGTCACTCTACGCCATCATCAAGGTCAGCGGTGACGATTTGAAGGAGTATAACTTCAACTTCGGCAACATGAATCACCTCGTTGAGTCGCACGAAGATCAACTGTGGGTGTATGTGCAGAAGAATGCCAAGCATGTGACAATCACCCGAAGCGGCTACACGCCTCTGCGCAACTATGACCTTCGTACGACCATCGAAGCCGGCAAAACCTACGTGATGAAACTATCTGCTCAAGGGCCTGTAATCTACACGCAGATGGTGATGTTTCAGACTGCACCTAAAATTACCGGTGCCGTCATCATGGTGCAGCGCGAGGGCACAGACGGTGCAAAGGAACTTTTCGGCACCACCGATGCCACTGGCGGTGTGGCTAAGAGCATGGAATACGGTACCTACACCTATGAGGTGATGGCCGAGAACTATTATCCCTCTGAGGGTCGTTTTACCCTCAACAACCAGAACGAGACGCACCGCGAGGATGTGATGCTGCGCAGCAACGGTGCGAACATCACGCTCTCTGTGGATGCCGATGCCGATATCTATGTGAACAACAACAAGAAGGGAACACGCTCTTGGACCGGTTCTCTAAAGGCTGGCAGTTACCAGGTGGAGTGCCGTCTGGCCAACCATAAGTCTTCGTCACAGAATATCACGGTGAAGGAAGGCGAGGACCAGAACATCGCTTTGACGCCTCCGACGCCTGTCACCGGGGTGCTGGCAGTTAATTCCACCCCTCTTGGCGCCGGTATCAAAATAGACGGCAAGGACTATGGCACCACGCCGCGCAACATCACGGACCTCCTTATCGGTCAGCATACGGTGACGCTGAGTCTTGGCGGCTACAATGACGAGCAGACGACGGTGGAGGTGAAGGAACAGCAGACCACCGATGTGAGTCTCACGCTGACAGAAGGGGCGAATAAGATAGCGTCCACTGCAGGCGCGTCTCTGTCGAAAGAGAATCAAACCTTCACCGTAAACGGCGTGTCCTTCGTGATGGTGCCTGTGGAGGGCGGCACGTTCCAGATGGGTGCCACCCAGGAACAAACAGCAGAGGCTCAAGCGCATGAGCACCCTGTTCACAGTGTGACTCTGAGCAGTTATTATATCGGTCAGACGGAAGTAACCCAGGCTCTTTGGCAGGCTGTGATGGGTTCGAATCCTTCCAAGTTTAGCAAAGCGACGAAACGCGTGTCTGCTTTTGCTGCAATTACGAATGCGAAGTCCCTCGTTTCCAACACTGACATGCTGCCGGTAGAAGAAGTCAGTTGGGAAGAATGTCAAACGTTTGTCAGTAAGCTCAATCAACTCACGGGCCAAAAGTTTCGTCTGCCGACAGAAGCGGAGTGGGAGTATGCAGCCCGAGGTGGTCAACAGAGTCAGAGCTATAAATTTAGTGGCAGTAACGTAGCTGATGACGTGGCGTGGTATGGAGACAACAGTGTGAAGAAAACGCATGAAGTGATGATTAAACAGCCCAATGAACTCGCTCTTTACGGTATGAGTGGCAACGTCATGGAATGGTGTCAGGATTGGTATGGTCCTTACAACAGTTCTGCTCAGACTAATCCCATGGGGCCAAGCAGCGGTAACTATCGTGTTCATCGGGGCGGAAGTTGGGAGAGTAGTGCCAGGGACTGTCGCATCTCGGGACGAGGCTACGATTATCCTACCTTCCGGAGCAGTAAACACGGCTTCCGCCTTGCCCTGTCAGAATAATATCCATAACAATTTCTCGTCTCTTTTGTCTCATTAGTCTCACGCGTAATTTTGTGGGAGATTAATGGTTTCGTTCCTGGCTGGTTGGCAGACTTTTATGTTATACAACATTTAAAAGTGTGTGTGTTGCAGATTTTATTTATATAAAATTTGTTAAGTGCGGATTTTTGCTTATTTTTGTGCGCGGAATGATATAAATAAGTATACCATGCAACACGTTAAACATATTTTCCTGATAACATGGCTTATGTTCCTTTCGGGCGCAACGGCGGGCTATGCCCAGCTGACAAAGGAGCAAAGGGAAGAGCGTCAGGAGCTGCTCAAGATGTCTGAGGCAGATCTTGGCCAGAAAGCATCGAAAGAGGCGCGCAAAGAGGCCAAAAGGCTGATGAAGGAGGGGTGGCAGGCTGCGCCCGGCACTCCGTCGCTCGACAAACAGCTGGACAAGGCCTATATGATGAAGGTGACAATCGGGCGGGACATGTTTCCCCAATGGATCATGGGCGACGCCACCGGCGTTGGCATGAACTACGACGCAGCCAAGATGCAGGCCCTGTCTCTGGCCAAGCAGAATCTGGCGGGAGACATCAAGACGGAGGTCGTTGCCGTGGTGGAGAACAGTGTCGAAAATGTGCAGCTCGGTGCGGATGAAGCCGTCACCGTAGAGAAGACCATATCGGCCGGCAAGATGTTGATATCCGAGAAAATCGGTCGCACGGTTCCGGTCATGGAGATATACCGTGTGCAGCCCAATAAGAAAAAAGAGGTCCGCGTGGTGATCGCCTACAACGCCCAGATGGCCAAGGAGGCGGCAAAGCAGGCCGTGCGCGGCGAGTTGGAAAAAGAAGGTGAAGACCTTGCGAAGAAAGTTGATGAACTCATAGGTTGGTAAAGATGCGTACATTGTTTTTTTTAATTCTCTTTACATTTTCGGCGGCAGCCTTTTCCCAGAAGACGGAAAAGGTTACGGCCACTTATACCTATTACGCGCCGGAGCATATCTCGCAGGCCGAGGCCAAGCGCATTGCGCTCGACAGGGCCAAGATAACGGCGATTGCCGACGCCTTCGGCACCATTGTGACTCAAAGCAACACCAATGTGGTTTCTGTCCAGAACGGGAAAACGGAAGAGCGCTTCTTCTCGCTCGGAGGCAGCGAGGTGAAGGGCGAGTGGATAGAGACGCTCAAAGACCCGGTGTATGACATCCGTTACGAGGGCGATATGCTTGTGGTGTCGGTGGAGGTGACGGGTCGCATCCGTGAGATTGTCGGTGCCGGCATCGATTTCACCGCCAAGGTGTTGCGCAACGGGGTGGAGGAGAAGTTCGAGAGCACGGAGTTTCGCAGCGGCGATGACCTGTTCCTCTATTTCAAGTCACCAGTTGACGGCTATCTCACGGTGTATCTGCTGGACGAGACCTCTGGCGATGTCTTTTGTCTGTTGCCCTACAGAGCTTCCGGCGAGGGTGCATACCGCATAGAGCACGACAGGCCGTACGTCCTCTTCTCGTCGAAACACGAGCTTAACAATCCCGGCGACGTGGATGAATACAACATGACCTGCAGCAGCGACAAGGAGTATAATGACGTCTATGTCATCTTTTCTCCGAACGCCTTCGCCAAGGCCAATGCCAACGAGGTGATGAGCGAGGTGCTTCCGCGTCAGCTCTCCTTTGAGGACTACCAGAAGTGGCTGGCCAAGCTGAGGAAAAAGGATAAAGACGCCTGCGTGAAAAAGATAGAGATACAGATTCATCAGTAGAGAAAATGTTATGAAAACAAGTGTTTATTACCTGGAAATGAAGAGATCGGTAGCAATGCTAGTTCTATTGAGCATGTTCAATATTGGTACGATATATAGCCAGGAGAACAAGAGTGTTACGGAACGTTTAAATGCTACGTATGATTATGCAAAGTATGAACCGGAGGAAACAAATTCTTCAGGAATTAAAGTACCCGCACACTATAGCATAGAGAAAAACAATCTGTGGGGCATATGTGACATAAAAGGACAGGTAATAGTTCCTCTGAAATTTGAATGGGTTGGTTGCTCATCCTCTGGCGATTTTTATTTGACGGAAGCTGCCAATGAAATGTATGGCGCATATAGCATGAGTGGCAAGGAAATAGTACCACCAAAATATGATTTTATAGAAAAGGATAAAGATTACGGTGACGTTTTTCTTGTACGAAAAAAACTTGCGAATGGTATAAAATATTATGGAATACTCGATGCAAACGGAAAAGTAATTGTCGCTCCAGATAAGTACGAAATGATCATGCCTATAGATGGCACAAACTGTTACAGGACATTCACATCAAGTAATCAAAAACAAGGATTGGTAGACAAGAATACCGGCAGAGCTATTTTGCCCTGTATTTATGAACATGTTTTGTACGACAAAATAAATGAATTTTTTACTTATGCGACAATCCCGGATAGAAATGACTTTTATGGTTCTAAAAACGGATTACTAAGCAAAGATTGCAAACCAATCTTACCATGTGAATTTCTTAGATTGGATATTTATCATGACTCCTCAAGCAATCGCGTTATTAAGGCCGTTAAAGAAAATTCTGACGGTTCTTTGATTTTTATGTTATATGATTTTACCGGAAAAAAAATAACTCCGGATTACAGCTTTATTGAGCTTGGTGGGGAAGATATGATGATGTGTAATAGGGGAGGAAATTTCACGAGTTTGAGTCCAGAATCCGGTAAAGGCGGAAAATGGGGATTCATAAACTATCAAGGCAAGGAAATCGTCCCTGTGAAATATGATATGGTATCTCGGTTTAAAGATGGTGTGGCACAAGTGGTATTGGATGGTGTATCTCAGATTTTAACAAACCCGTTGACCGGCACAACATTGCAGTTGGCGAACGGTGGAGGTGGTGGTAGTAAGGTTGATGCCAATATTCCAGAGACGGGAAGAACACAGGAGAACACTTTCGTTTTTATCATTGCAAATGAGAACTACAGTCACTTTAAAGGTGCAGACTATTCTATTAACGATGGTAAAGTGTTTAAGGAATACTGCAAAAAGACGATGGGTGTGCCTGATAAGAATATCCGTTATTATGAGGATGCAACCTTTGGCAATATAGTAGGAGCAATGCAAAAGATAAAAGACATTGCTGATGTCTATGAAGGTGATGCAAGGATAATATTATATTTTTCAGGTTTGGGCACATCTGACAATAAAAAAGAATGCTACCTTCTGCCCACTGATGCAACTTTACAGTCACTAAGCACAACGGGATACAGTGTTGATAAATTAATGAATGCATTGAATGCATTAAATACAGAAATAACATTGGTTATACTTGATGCACCTTTCTCAGGAGCGGACAAGGCTGGTGTGATGTTGGCAGACTATAGAGGCGTACGCATTGCCCCCAAGCCTATGACTGCCGGTGGCAATACCATATTTGTGACGAGTTGTAGTCGTGATGAGACTGCTCGCTCGGACAAAAAATATAGCCACAGTCTGTTTACATATGCACTTTTGGAAAAGTTGCAGGCAAGTAAAGGGACTTGCAGTTTTAAAGAGTCAATTGACAACGTTACACAATGGGTAAAGCGGGAGTCCATGTCGCTGTATGATGCGACACAGACGCCACAAGTGGTTGTATCTGAGAATATAAAGAACAACTGGCAACAAATTAAATGGTAAGAGATATGAAAAGATATATATTTTTTTTATTGAGCATGTGCTTTAGTATGATTTGTTATGCTCAAATTGACAAAACCGCCACCGACCTGAATTACCGCTATGGTTTCAAAGATTCTAAAGGGAATTGGATAATTAAGCCACAATATGAATTTGCTTCTTGGGATTGGAAAGCGAAACTTGGAACGTTTAGATACCTTGACGAAGGCCCCCAAGGTCTTATAGACGAAACAGGTAAAGTGATTTTTCCAGCAGAAAAATATAAAAATTATTACATTTTTGAGGAGTATGGTAAGTGGTATGTTAAGATAACAGGAATGGATGGAAAGGTGGGCTTAGCGACGAGAGAAGGTCGAATTCTTGTTCCCTGTATTTACAAAAAGGTTTATGCAAGCACATTTGCAATTGAAAAAGATATTATCATAGAAGCTACTTCTGACAACGGACAGCAAGCTATATATGATTCCAATGGGAAGCAGATGTTTCCTGCAAAATATATTGATTACGATTTTTCCCATTATAAAGATTGTAAGGTCGTCATCGTAAAAAACGAGCAAGATTTTAAGGGATTGATAGATGAGACAGGAAAAGAAATTATTCCGTGTGAGTACGCTAATATAAATTTGTATGATTATAAAAAAAATCGTATCGCAACTGTGACAAATTCCAATGGATTAAAAGGTCTAGTGTCCTCAACAGGAAAAATAATTATTCCTTGCAAATATAATGATATTAATCTATATAATTATAAAAATGGTTATGTAGAAGTGACTAACAGGCAGGGATTGAATGCACTATTAAAAACTCCGGAATATAAAGAATTCACTTCTTTTTCATACACAGGTTTCTCGGTATATGACAATTATATACTAACCCGTGATAATAGGAATGGAAAAAAATATGGAATAATTTCTCATGATGGAAAAGTGATTGCCCCCTGTGAATATGAGGATGCAAGTCTTGCTGCAGAAGACATTGCTCTGGTTTGTAGAGGAGGTCATAAAGAAGGATATGATATTGTCGGCGGTAAATGGGGATATGTGGCGAATGGTAAGGAGATAATTCCTTGCATGTACGATGCCGCTACAAGCTTTAAGGATGATGTAGCCACTGTCAAGAAGGACGGTGAAGTGAAATTGATAAAGAACCCTTTGAAGGACGCATCGCAGATTCAGATTGCAGAGGGAGGCTCATCAGTCAACAACAAGAAGCAGCGCGGCCCTGTGGTTTCCCGTTATCCGAAACCCGAATCTGATGTGGACAAGAATATTCCCGTGGCACAAAAGCAGGCAGAGAACACCTTTGCCTTCATCATCTGCAACGAAAACTACGCCGACGCGCCGGTGCCTTACTCGCTGAACGACGGCCGCATGTTCAAGGAGTACTGCCAGAAGGCTTTAGGTCTGCCGGAAAAGAATATCAACATGTATGAGGACGCCACATTCGGCAACATCATCACAGCGATAGAGAAAATGAAATCAATAGCCGATGCCTATGACGGCGAGGCCAGTGTGATATTCTACTATGCAGGGCACGGCTTCCCGGACGACAAACAGCAGACGGCCTATCTGTTGCCGATAGACGGGGATGCCTCCAGCATCACGACGACGGGCTATCCGTTGGCGAAGCTGTATGAGGAAATTGCCGGGCTGAATCTGAAGTCGTCCATCGTCTTTCTGGACGCCTGCTTCAGCGGAGCAAAACGAGAAGACCAGATGCTCGCCTCGTCGCGCGGCGTAGCCATCAAGGTGAAGGACGAAGCTCCTCAAGGTAATATGGTGGTGTTCTCCGCCGCACAGGGCGACGAGACTGCACACCAACTGGAAGATATGCACCACGGCCTGTTTACATACTATCTGCTGAAAGGAATTCAGAATGCAGGCGGAGATCCGGATATGGGCACGCTGACGGAGTATGTGACCAAGCAGGTGAAACGTCAGTCCGTGGTAATCAACAACAAGAAGCAGACGCCCACCGTCATCCCGTCACAGAGTCTGTCCGGCAGTTGGCAAACGATGAAGCTGAGATAAAAGGATAAAGACGCCTGCGTGAAAAAGATAGAGATACAGATTCATCAGTAGAAAATACATAATAAATCCGAGGTGTAGTAAATATGAAAAGTAAATGGCTTGTTATATTTTTCATGATGCTACCGATGGTAGCGCAGGCTGACAAAAAGGGTAAGTATGGCGATGATATCCGATGGACTTATGTGACGACAACTCATACGCTCACTATCTCAGGAAGTGGCCCAATGAAATTCGATCGTAATAAACCTTGGGATTCTTTTAAGGCTGATATACAAACCATCATTATTGAAGAGGGTGTGTCGAGATTAGGACTTGCCACTTTTGAAGATTGTATAAACCTCACTTCAGTCACTCTTCCTAAGAGTATAAAAATAATTTCAGACGACACCTTCAATCATTGTTCAAGCCTAACATCTATAAATATATCCAACGGCGTAACTTCCATCACGCGTGGGGCATTTTTTGGATGTAAAAGCTTAAACTCTATTAATATTCCCAATAGCGTAAAAACTATAGGTTCTTACGCATTTTGTTACTGCGAAAGTTTAACATCAGTAGTAATCCCTTTCGGCGTTACAAAAATAGAGAAGAGCGCTTTTTCAAATTGTACGAATCTTACCTCTGTCAGCATTCCTTACAGTGTAATTGAAATAGGAGAAGGTGCTTTCGCTAAGTGTATTAACCTGAAGAGTGTCAACGTACCAAACCAATGGGCGACTATCGACCCTAAGGTTACTTGGGATGGGATTTCTAATACAAAAGGTAACACGGTTATTACTCAGGTTGATGACGATTCTGCTGGGAATGCATCCTTATCCCAAGCAGTGCCTCAAACGGTTGAAGTAAAGAGTCCGACAGTGTCTCCGGCACAGCCTCAGCCTGTTTCCCAGCCCCAGTCATCACCCATTATGGAAGTTGAGCAGACGGTGAATGTTGATCAAAACATCTTTGTCAGCAAGACTATCGATAAGAATACCTTCGCGGTCATCATTGGTAACGAGAAGTATACAGACGAAGCATACGTGCCCTTTGCCGAGAACGATGCAAAAGTCTTTAAGGAGTATGTAAACAAAACTCTCGGTGTGCCAGAAAAGCAAATCAGGTTCTTGACGAATGCGACCTTCAATAACATACGTTCAGCCGTTCGCTGGCTCAACCAGGCCATGAGCGTTTGTGGCGGTAAGGGCAGGGTCCTATTCTATTATGCCGGTCACGGTATTCCCGATGAGGCTAACGGTTCCGCTTATTTACTGCCTACCGATGGTTCTGGTAGCGATATAGGTTCCGCATATCCGTTGGAAACGCTTTACGGTGAGTTCGAAAAAATGAATGCGGATCGCATTACCGTATTTCTGGATGCCTGTTTCAGCGGTTCCAAGCGTGAGGGAGGTATGCTTGCAATGGCCCGTGGTGTGGCAATTAAGTCGCGCCTAACGGAGCCAAAAGGTAAGATGATCGTTTTTACCGCAGCGCAGGGTGACGAGACGGCATATCCTTTCAAGTCCCAGAAGCATGGTATGTTCACTTACTACCTGTTGAGAAAACTACATGAGACCCGTGGCGATGCAACATTGGGCGACCTTTCCGATTACCTTCGTAGCGAGGTGAAGCGTGAGTCGTTCATAGAAAACAACAAGATGCAGACCCCAACCGTCAATGTCTCTACGCCGCTACGTGAGTCATGGCGCACCATGAAATTAAGATAACTGATATTTATATATTATATAAAGCAAAATACATAGATGAAGAAGCAACTGATTATATTACTGCTTATGATGCTGCCGATGGTAGCGCTGGCTGACAAAAAAGGTAAGTGTGGCGACGATATCCAATATACTTATGTGACGGCAACTCACACACTCACTCTTTCAGGAAGTGGTTCAATGAATCGATATTCTTATCTTAAAGATCCATGGAAATCTTTCAGGGGAGAAATACAAACACTTATTATAAAAGAGGGTATAACAGACATTGCGTCGTACGCTTTTGTATGGTGTACAAACCTTACCTCTGTCACTCTTCCAAAAAGCTTAGTAGAGATTAAACATAATGCATTCAGTAATTGTTTAAGTCTAACATTTATTGATATACCAGATGGAGTTTCCTCCATTGGAACATCGGCTTTTTCAAATTGCTCTAAATTAACATCAGTTAGATTACCTAATAGTTTGACTTCTTTAGATGGTTTCCTTGGTTGTAAAAGCCTAATCTCTATCACTATTCCCAATAGCGTAAAAACTATAGGTTCTTACGCATTTTGTTACTGCGAAAGTTTGACATCAGTAGTTATACCGTTAGGCGTGACAGCGATTAAAGAACATGCTTTCTATGGTTGTGAGAACCTGACCTCAGTCCGCATTCCATGCAGTGTCACAGAAGTTGGAAAAGAAGTTTTTGTAGGTTGTGAAAAGTTGAGATTTGTCAACGTGCCGAACAAAAGGGCAATTATTGATCCCCAAGCGGGTTATAGTTCCAGATCTTTTTATAAAGGACATACGTTTATTACTCAACATGAAGAATCTCCTGCCGATAAAAAATCATCCTTATCCCAAGCAGTGCCTCAAACGGTTGAAGTAAAGAGTCCGACAGTGTCTCCGGCACAGCCTCAGCCTGTTTCCCAGCCCCAGTCATCACCCATTATGGAAGTTGAGCAGACGGTGAATGTTGATCAAAACATCTTTGTCAGCAAGACTATCGATAAGAATACCTTCGCGGTCATCATTGGTAACGAGAAGTATACAGACGAAGCATACGTGCCCTTTGCCGAGAACGATGCAAAAGTCTTTAAGGAGTATGTAAACAAAACTCTCGGTGTGCCAGAAAAGCAAATCAGGTTCTTGACGAATGCGACCTTCAATAACATACGTTCAGCCGTTCGCTGGCTCAACCAGGCCATGAGCGTTTGTGGCGGTAAGGGCAGGGTCCTATTCTATTATGCCGGTCACGGTATTCCCGATGAGGCTAACGGTTCCGCTTATTTACTGCCTACCGATGGTTCTGGTAGCGATATAGGTTCCGCATATCCGTTGGAAACGCTTTACGGTGAGTTCGAAAAAATGAATGCGGATCGCATTACCGTATTTCTGGATGCCTGTTTCAGCGGTTCCAAGCGTGAGGGAGGTATGCTTGCAATGGCCCGTGGTGTGGCAATTAAGTCGCGCCTAACGGAGCCAAAAGGTAAGATGATCGTTTTTACCGCAGCGCAGGGTGACGAGACGGCATATCCTTTCAAGTCCCAGAAGCATGGTATGTTCACTTACTACCTGTTGAGAAAACTACATGAGACCCGTGGCGATGCAACATTGGGCGACCTTTCCGATTACCTTCGTAGCGAGGTGAAGCGTGAGTCGTTCATAGAAAACAACAAGATGCAGACCCCAACCGTCATCCCCTCGCAGAGTCTGTCCGGCAGTTGGCAAACGATGAAGCTGAGGTAATAACGTCTTGAAGAATTAAAAAAATCGAAGTAAAACGATGAAGAATAGATTAATTCTGCTAGCATTGTTATGTGCCGTAGCATATAGCTGTTTGGCTCAGGTGGGAACGAGGTTTTCATCAAAGGACAAGTTTGGAAATACGCTGTGGTATGAGATTATCTCGGACAGCGAAGTGAAACTGACCAATAAGTATGGGGAGATGCATATTATTGATCGAAATTATATAAAAATGAAGAGTGTGGCCGTACCTAATAAGGTCAATTACAAAGGAAAAGATTTCATCGTGACACAAATTGAAGCATCTTTTGCATCGGATACCGAGTCTTCGTTGGAATATCTTGAGTTGTCTGATGTCATCAGTGTTATCGCTAGCGGGAATGAACGGAATTCCCCCTTTGACAATTGTGTCTCTTTGACTACAATAGTGCTGCCTAAGAACTTAAAAGTTATTGGAGGTTTTGCTTTTTTCTATTGTTCAGCATTACGAGAGATAACCATTCCAAGTGGTGTAACGACTATTGGAGAGCGTGCATTTGAAGGCTGTTCTTCATTGAAAGTAATAAACATTCCTAATACGGTGACGACTATCGGAGAGGATGCATTTCGTGGCTGTTCTTCATTGAAAGAGATCAATATACCAAATTCTGTGACGTTCATAGGTGACGGAGCATTTTCCGGATGTACATCGCTTACGAAAGTCACAGGATTACATAATGGTATACGGATGGATGACTTTGGCCCATTCGAAAACAATGTCCCCTTTTCGCAAATGGGGAAATGGAAGAATACTTTCGAATACTGTGTCAACAGTCACATTATTCCCGGTATCAAAGAGTGGCAGAAGAAACGCGACTTTGAGACGAGGGCTCAGTATCAGGAACGTGTGACGAAGGAGAACCAGGACAAAAAAGTGAAGGAACTGCTGGCAGAGGCAGTGAAGGAGTACACGGGGCGATATGAGAATAAACTGAAAGCAGAGCTTGGTAGCTATGACGCCGACTACGAAATGTATAAGATAAAGACCAACTACGGCGATAAATTTGTGAAGGTACCCCTTTCAGAAGCGCCAGCCTTCAAGCAAGACTTTCAGGAAGCGAAGCTGGATGCCCAGTATGCCGTGGTAAAGGACGGACTAGCTATCAGCGACCTTGCTATAACGCTGAACGGCAAGCGCTATGAGGCAGAGAAGAGTGCTGTGGAATTAGCGTCATACGACATTGATTTGCCGACATTGGAGATGCCCTATCAGCAGTCGACACAGCAGCCGTCAAGCACTAAACCAGTGACGGTGCAGGTTGACCACAGCATAGACCAAAATATTCCTACCAGCAGTGCGAACAACACGAATACTTTTGCCGTCATCATCGGCAACGAGAAATACTCGCAGGTGGCCCATGTGCCTTATGCCGGCAACGATGCCCGAATCTTTGCAGAATACTGCAGGAAGACATTGGGCCTGCCGCAGAAGAACGTGAAGCTGTATGAGAATGCCAGCTACGGTACGATGATAGGCGCCGTGAGCGACATCCAGAAGATAGCCAAGGCGTTCAAAGGCGACATCAGCGTTATCTTCTACTATGCCGGTCACGGCATCCCCGATGAGGCGACAGGCGACGGCTACCTGCTGCCCATCGATGCGGACGGACGTAATATGCGGGTATGCTATCCGCTGAGTCAGCTGTATAAGGAGCTGGGAGACATGCAGGTCAAGAGTGTGACCTGTTTCATGGATGCCTGCTTCAGCGGAGCCCAACGTGGCAACGGGATGATTGTGGCAGCGCGTGGCGTAGCCATCAAGGCCAAGGCAGACAATCCTGCGGGCAACGCCGTCGTCTTCACTGCCGCCACCGACAAGCAGACGGCCTATCCCTACGAAGAAAAAGGTCACGGCATGTTTACCTACTATCTCCTGAAGAAGCTGCGCGACACCAAGGGCGATTGCACTCTGGGTGAACTGGGCTCGTATATCTGTGACGAAGTCGCCAAGCAGGCAATCGTGACCAACGGCAAGGAGCAGACCCCCGTCGTGCTGACCTCACAAGGGATGCAGGATAACTGGAAGGCGTGGAAGCTGAGGTAATAACGAAACTCTCTTTTGTCTCCTTTGTCTCATTCGTCTCACAAGCAATTTCGCGAGACGAATGAGGTGGGGGAGCCTCAGATGTCGCCGAGGCGGAAGGGGTTGTAGCTCTTGAGGTCGCGGTCGAAGACATCAACGCCCTCGAAGCGCTTGACGAAAGCCACCACGCGGCAGGTGAGCGGCAGCATGACAATCTCGTAGGCCGTCTTCAGGACCACCTGCATCACCATCAGCTTGAGCAGTTCGCCGGCGGGCATCATGCCCCAAAAGGCAAAGGGGAAGAAGATGCAGCTGTCGGCCGACTCGCCCCAGAGCGTGCTGACGACGGCACGCAGGGAGAAGTTGCGACCCTCGCTGGAGAGCTTCATGCGCGACATGACGTAGGCGTTGAGGAAGCTGCCCACCAGGAAGGCGGCAAAGGAGGCCGTAGCCACGCGCGGCGCGAGCGTGAACATAAAATTGAAGTGCTCCTCATTCTGCACCCAATAGTCGGCGGCAGGCAGCGCCACCGCAATCATGCCGAAGGCGGCGCAGAGGAAATTCATCGCGAAACCCATCCAGATGATGAGGCGCGCCTTGCGGTAGCCCCAGACCTCGGCGATGCAGTCGTTGAGGATATAGGTGATGGGGAAGATGATGATGGCCGCCGAGATGGACAGCGAATCGGTGATGCGAAGAAGTTTTACGCTGAGGAGGTTGCTGATGATAAGACAGGAGCAGAAAAGTATCCCCATCAGCATGTAGGATACGCTCACAGAACGGTTTTTTATCATAAATCTTGTTTTTAAAGAGGTTTTCAAGGACTCTGAGGCCGCAAAGTTACGGAATTTTTATTATCTTTGTCGCGATTTTACGTAAAAAATCATAGAAAAGCATGAAAAAACTCCTTTTAGGTGACGAAGCGATAGCATTGGGAGCCATCAACGCCGGACTCAGCGGCGTGTATGCCTATCCCGGCACGCCCAGCACCGAGATCACAGAATTTATCCAAAACAACCCTCTGGCCAGGGAGCGCGGCGTGCACTCACGCTGGTGCACCAACGAGAAGACCGCCATGGAGGCCGCCCTCGGCATGTCGTATGCCGGAAAGCGCGCCCTGGTGTGCATGAAGCATGTGGGCATGAACGTCTGCGCCGACGCCTTCGTCAACAGCGCCATCACCGGCGTCAAGGGCGGACTGGTGGTGCTGGCCGCCGACGACCCCTCGATGCACTCCTCGCAGAACGAGCAGGACTCGCGCTTCTACGCCAAGTTTGCCCTGGTGCCCTGCTTTGAGCCCTCCAACCAGCAGGAGGCCTACGACATGATGACGTCGGCCTTCGAACTCTCTGAGAAGCTGCAGGAGCCCGTGGTGCTGCGCGTAGTGACCCGTCTGGCCCATTCGCGTGCCGGCGTGGAGGTGACGGAGCCCGTGGCCGAGAAGCCGCTGAGCCCCTCGACCGACGCCTGGGTGCTGCTGCCCGGTATCGCCCGCAAAAAATACATGGCGCTGCTCGAAAAGCAGCCGGCCATGAAGCAGGCCTCGGAAGAGAGCTGCTACAACAGGGTGGAGCCTTCGGCCTCGAAGCTGGGCATCTTGGCCTGCGGCATCGCCTACAACTACGTTAAGGAAGCCGTGGGTGAAGAGGCCAACCTGGTGAAGATCTCGCAGTATCCTCTGCCTGAAGACAAGATCAAGAAGCTGGCCGCCGAGTGCGACGCCCTCATGGTGATCGAAGACGGACAGCCCGTGGTGGAAGAAATGGTGAAGGGTCTGCTTGGCGCAGGCTATCCCGTGAAGGGTCGCCTGACGGGCGACCTGCCCCGCACCGGCGAACTCACACCTGACAGCGTGGCCAAGGCGCTGGGCAAAGAGGCCGGAGCCGTATATGCCCCCGCCAAGAATATGGCGCCGCGTCCTCCCCAGCTCTGTCAGGGCTGCGGCCATCGCGATGTCTATACCGCGCTGAACCAGGTGCTGGCCGAATATCCCGACCACCGCGTGTTCGGCGACATCGGTTGCTACACGCTCGGTGCATTGCCTCCCTTCAAGAGTCTTTCCTCATGTGTGGACATGGGTGCCAGCATCACGATGGCCAAAGGCGCAGCCGACGCCGGACTTTTTCCCGCAGTGGCCGTGATCGGCGACTCGACCTTTACCCACAGCGGCATGACGGGACTGTTGGACGCCGTGAACGACAAGGCCAACATCACCGTAGTCATCTCAGACAACCTCACCACCGGCATGACCGGCGGACAGGACTCGGCCGGCACCAACAAGTTTGAGGCCATCTGTCTGGGACTGGGCGTGGAGCCCGAGCATGTGCGTGTCGTGGTGCCCCTGCCCAAGAACATGCCGGAAATTACCAAGGTGATTAAAGAGGAAATAGAATACAAGGGTGTCTCTGTCATCATTCCCCGCAGGGAGTGCATCCAGACCTTTGCCCGTCATGCTAGAGCCAAGAAACAATGAAGAAAGACATCATACTGTGCGGTGTGGGCGGACAAGGCATCCTCTCCATCGCCACCATCATCGGTGAAGCCGCCACGAAGGCCGGTCTCTATCTGAAGCAGGCCGAAGTGCACGGCATGAGTCAGCGCGGCGGCGATGTGCAGTCGAATCTGCGCCTCTCCACCGAGCCCATCTGGAGCGACCTCATCCCCGAAGCCGGCGCCGACGTCATTATCTCCATGGAACCCATGGAGTCGATGCGCTATCTGGCCTATCTGAGCAAGGACGGCAAAATCGTGACCAGTTCGAAGCCCTTCGTCAACATCCCCAACTATCCCGACGAGGAGGCCATGCAGCAGGAACTCGACGCGCTGCCCAGCGTGAAGCTCGACATCGAGACCGTGGCCAAGGACTGCGGCAACCCCCGAGGCGCCAACATGGTGCTGCTGGGCATGGCCGCTCCCGCCATCGGCATCCTCTCCGTGGAGAGTCTGCGTGAGGCCATCGCCACCGTGTTCGCCCGCAAGGGAGAGCAGATTGTGGAGGCCAACCTCAAGGCCTTCGACGCCGGCGTGGCCGCAGGCAGCAAGAAGTAATCACACACAACAACACAATAGAAAGAAATGATACACAATCCCCAAATGGAGTGCATGGCCCGCGAGGACATGCGCAAGCTCCAGAGCGAACGTCTCGCTGCCACCGTGAAGCGATGCTACGAGAAGGTGCCGTTCTACAAGAGGAAGATGGACGAGTTGGGCGTGAAGCCGGAAGACATCAAGTCGATTGACGACGTCACGAAACTGCCCTTCACGACCAAATACGACCTGCGCGACGAATATCCCTTCGGACTGCAGGCCGTGCCCGCCGATCAGATCAAACGCATCCACGCCTCCAGCGGTACCACCGGAAAGCCCGTCGTGGGCGTCTACACGCAGAACGACCTCGACATGTGGTCGGAGTGCGTGGCCCGAGTACTGGCCGTGGGCGAAATCGGTCCCGGCGACGTGGTGCAGGTGGCCTACGGCTACGGCCTTTTCACCGGCGGTCTGGGCGTGCACGACGGCATCGCCAAAGCGGGCGCCATACAGCTGCCGACCTCCTCGGGCAACTCCTCCAAGCAGATCATGATGATGCAGGACATGGGCACGGCAGCCATCGCCGCCACTCCCTCGTACGCCCTGCATCTGGCTGAGGTGATGGAGAAGATGAAAGTGGATCCCTCGACGCTCAAGTTGCGCGTGGGTTTCTTCGGCGCAGAGCCCTGGACCTGGGGCATCAGAAGAGAGTTGGAAGCCAAGTTCCACATCAAGGCCATCGACATCTACGGACTGACGGAGATGTGCGGCCCCGGTGTGGGCGGCGAATGTGAATACCAGGACGGCACCCACGTGTGGGAAGACATGTTCCTGCCCGAAATCCTCAATCCCGAGACGCTTGAGCCCGTGGCACCCGGCGAAGTGGGCGAGTTGGTCATCACCTCGCTCTGCAAGGAGGCTATGCCCATCCTGCGCTACCGCACCCGCGACCTCACGAGCCTCAACTACGAGCCCTGCAAGTGCGGACGCACCGCAGTGAGAATGGGCAAGGTGTTGGGCCGCAGCGACGACATGCTCATCATCCGCGGCGTGAACGTGTTCCCCAGTCAGATCGAGACCGTGCTGACGGAGTTCCCCGCCTTCACGCCCCAATACTTCATCACCGTGGACCGCAAGGGCAACGAAGACACCTTCGACCTGGACGTGGAGCTGCGCGAAGAGTTCTTCTCGCCGAATCCCGGCAAGCAGATGCCCTTCATCAAGCCGCTCTACGACCGTCTCGTGTCGCTCACGGGCATCAAACCCAACATCCACATCCAGCCGCCCGGCACCATCGAGCGCTCCACGGGCAAGGCCAAGCACGTGAACGACAAGCGCGACTTCAGCAACTGGCAGAAATAACGCCTTTGTTCCCAAGGATTTGGATATACAAACCAAAACAAAAAGTCAAACAGTGTTAGAAAGAGAAAAAGTCATAGAGATCATTGACTCGATGGGGCTGGGGGACTTCTCCCAGGCCACGATACGCGACATGCAGGCGCTGTCGAAAACCATCGAGGAGCGCACCGGAGAAAAGGTGATCCATCTGGAGATGGGTGTGCCCGGTCTGCAGCCTTCGGAGATCGCTCTGAAGGCCGAGCAGGAAGCTCTGAGCAAGGGCTGCGCCACCATCTATCCGCCCAACGGCGGCATCCCCCGCGTCAAGGAGGCAGCCTCCCAGTTTGTGAAAGCCTTCATCGGTGTGGACATCGACGCCGAGGGCTGCGTGCCCACCACGGGCAGCATGCAGGGCACCTTCGCCACCTTCCTGGCCGTGAAGCATGCCTACGCCGACAGCAGGCAAGACACCGTGCTGCTCATACAGCCCGGATTCCCCGTGCAGACGGCGCAGTGTGATGTGCTCGGTATCAAGCACGAGGCGCTCGACATCTACAGCTATCGCGGAAAGGACCTCATCGCCAAGCTGGAGGAAATCATCTCCAAGGGCCACATCTCGGCCGTCGTCTATTCCAACCCGAACAACCCCTCGTGGGTCTGCTTCACGGAGGAAGAGCTCCGGGGCATCGGACAGTTGGCCACGAAGTACAACGTCATTGTGCTGGAGGACCTGGCTTATTTCGCCATGGACTTCCGCCGCGACCTCTCGCATCCTTTCGAGGCGCCCTTCCAGGCCACCGTGGCCCGCTACACGGACAACTATGTGCTGTGGATTTCGGCCTCGAAGGCCTTCTCCTATGCCGGCCAGAGAAGCGGTGTGACGTGCATCTCCAACGAGCTCTACCACCGCACGTTTGCGCCCCTGAAAGAGAAATTCGGAGTGGGGACCTTCGGCGACTTCTTTGTGGGCCGACTGATGTACACCCTCTCCAGCGGCACGACGCACTCCGTGCAGCACGCTATGGCCGCGCTGATGGAGGCTGCCGTGAGCGGACAGTACCGCTTCCTCGACGACGTGAAGGAGTACGGACGCAGGGCCAAGTTCATGAAGGACGTGCTGCTGGCCAACGGCTTCTATCTGGTTTATGACAACGACATGGGCGCACCGCTGGCCGACGGCTTCTACTTCACCGTGCAGTATCCCGGCATGAACGACCTGGAGCTGACGCGCGAACTGATGACCTATGGCATCGCAGTTTTCCCGCTCGACACGATGGGTTCCACCCAGCAGGGCGTGAGAATCTGCACCTCTTTCTTCCGCAAGGATCAGGAAGCGCTTTTCACCGAACGAATAACCAAATTCCATAAAGACCATGGATGTTAAATCGCCATATCTCCATCCCGAATACGAGACGCTCTCGAGGGAGGAAATCAGCAAGTTGCAGACAGAACGTCTGCGCGAGACCATGCAGCGCTGCATGAAGGTGCCCTTTTATGCTGAGAAGTTTAAGGAAGCCGGCGTGACGCCAGACGACATCAAGTCGCCCGACGACGTGCGCCGACTGCCCTTCACTACGAAGCAGGACCTCCGCGACACCTATCCCTTCGGTCTGGCCGCCGTGCCCCTGAGCGAGTGCGTGCGTCTGCACTCCAGCAGCGGCACCACGGGCAATCCCACCGTCATCCTGCACACGCAGAGAGACCTGGACGAGTGGGCCAATCAGGTGGCCCGTAACCTGTGGATGGTGGGCCTGCGTCCCGACGACGTTTTCCAGAACTCTTCGGGCTACGGCATGTTCACCGGAGGCTTGGGCTTCCAGTACGGCGCCGAGCGTTTGGGCATGCTCACCGTGCCCGCCGCAGCCGGCAACTCGCTGCGTCAGATCAAGTTCATGAAGGACTTCGGCACCACCGCCGTACACGCCGTACCTTCTTACCTGACACGCCTCTATGAGGTGATGCAGGAGCAGGGCGTGGATCCCAGAAAAGATACCAAGTTGCGCGTCTTCGCCATCGGCGCCGAGCCTCACTCAGAGGAGCAACGTCAGCGCATCGAGAAGATGTTCGGCGTGAAGGCCTACAACAGTTTCGGCATGTCGGAGATGTGCGGCCCGGGCGTTGGCTTCGAATGTCAGGAGCAGAACGGACTGCACTTCTGGGAAGACTACTACATTGTGGAGATTGTGGATCCCGAGACGCTCGAGCCCGTGCCCGACGGCGAAATCGGCGAGTTGGTGTTGACGAGCCTGCGTCGCGAGGCTATGCCTTTGATAAGGTATCGCACGCGCGACCTGACTCGCGTCTTGGGCCGCACCTGTCCCTGCGGCCGCAACCACGTGCGTCTGGACCGCATGAAGGGACGCAGCGACGACATGATGGTGTTGCGCGGCGTGAACATATTCCCCATACAGATCGAGAAGATCCTCATGCAGTTCCCCGAGCTGGCCAGCAACTATCTCATCACCCTGACCACCGACAACGACAACGACAACATGACGGTGGAGGTGGAGATTGCCGATATGTTCACCGACGACTATAAGCGTCTGCAGGAGCTCACCAAGTCGGTGACGCGCGCCCTCAAGGACGAAATCCTGCTCACACCCATCGTGAAGCTCGTACCCAAGGGCTCGCTGCCCGTGAGCGAAGGCAAAGCTGTTCGCGTAGTTGACAAACGTAAAGTATATCAATAAGCCATGAAGCAGTTATCCATCTTCCTCGAGAACAAGAGCGGCACGCTGCTCAACATTCTCAATGCTCTGAAGAGTGCAGACATCCAGATTATCGCCTCCACCGTGGCCGACACACAGGACTTCGGCATCTACCGCATCATCTGCGATCAACCTGAAAAGGCTTGCCTCGTCTTGAAGGAACAGGGCATCACCGTGACGCTCACCGACGTGTTCACCATCGAGTTGGAAGACAAGCCCGGAGAAGCCGCCCGTGTGATGGCCATCTTCGCCGAGGCCGGTATCAACATCTCCTACATGTATTCCTTCCTCGTGTCGGGTAAGGGCATTCTGGTGTTCCGCACTTCGGACACGGAGATGACAGCTTCCATCATCAAAGCCAAAGGCTTGCATGAGTTTGCTTGAACGCCTTTCGCACGATGACCGCTTCGCCTGGGACATCGGCTGCCGTCTGGTGGAAATCCGTGAGGGTTACGCCCGTGCAGAGCTCAAAGTGGAGGAACGTCATCTCAACGCCGCCGGTATGTGTCAGGGCGGCGTGATGTTCACATTGGCCGATCTGACATTTGCCGCCGTATGCAACTCGCGCGGCATTCTGACCGTGGGCGTGAGCAACAACATCTCCTACGCCAGAAGTGCCGCTTTGGGCGAGAAAATCACGGCGGAGTGCATTGAGACGGTAAACCATCACAAGTTGCCCTGCGCGGAAATCAAAGTGAAAAACGAAAAAGGGGAGGTGCTGGCCGTGATGACCGGCATGGGTTATCGTACATCCAAAGAATTTCCCTTCGACAGTCTAATGTAGAAGTTCCAGGATTTGCGCCTTGATGTTTTCGTAATCGGCGTCCTCCATCACACTGCCGTGCCTCCCGTCTGACGGGGGGCACAGTTGTTTTGTCTCCTTGGCCAGATCCAAGGCCAAAAGGGCCTCGTTGCGATGGCCCATTTTGGCCTCGATGTAGGCCTGTTGGAGGTAAATCTGTGTCTGCTCCGAAGACTGGCCCTTGGAGACCATCGTGGCGTGGTCGAGCAAAGCGGAGGCGTCCTCGTAACGCTCGAGGCAGGTGAGGGCGATGGAGCGGTTGTAGAGCGCGTGGTCGTCCTCGGGATGACGGCGGAGATATTCCGCCAGGACCTCGTCGGCCTCCTTGTAGCGCTCCAGCTGGATGAGAGCCACGCCCTTGGCATGAAGCAAGTCGTCGTCGCCGGGATTCACGGAGAGGCCGTACTCAACGCTCTCGAGGGCAGCGTCGTAGTGGTAGAGCGCCGTCTGTGCATCGGCCAGCATGTGCCAGACCTCGGCGTTGTAGGCGTCGCGGTCGAGCAGCTCTTCGGCCACATGGACGGCCTCGGTGCAGTATTGCAGATCCAGAAGAATCTCCAGATAGAGCTCCTTGGTGGGCGTGTGGTCGGGGTGCATCATGAGGATGCGGCGCGCCTCCTGACAGGCCTCCTCTGCATGGCCGCGGTCGAAGATTTGCTCCGCACGCAGATAAAGCAGCTCGGGGTTGTCGGGATGCATGCGCAGACCTTCAGCCAACACGGTGTCGGCCTCACGGTCGCGGCGGTTGTTGATGTAGTATTCGGCAATGTCGGCCAAATCGTCGCCGTCCATGTAGATGCGGCGTCCGCCCCGGCGTGCTGCCTCATATTGCTGGAGCAGTTCGCGGAAATCCTGTGAGTCGAAGTAATCGTCCTGTTTCAATGTTCCGGGTCTCTTAGAGTCGGTTGATGGGTTTATTTGCTGTCCCTGAGGCCTACGGTCTTGTTGAAGACCGGACGGCCGGGAGCAGAGTCGGGATCGACGTTGTAGTAGCCGATGCGCTGGAACTGCAGATAGGAGAGTGCAGGCAACGTGGCGGCATATTCCTCCACGTAGGCGTTCTTGTTGATTTTCAGCGAATCGGGGTTGAGGAATGGGCGCATGGCCTCGATGCCGCGTACGCCGTGCTCGTCCTCATACTGCTTGATGGCGTCGCGGGGATTCTCGCACTGCCAAAGGCGCTCGTATTCACGCACCTCGCAGGGAATAGCGTGGGGCGCGGAGAGCCAGTGGAGCGTCTTGCCTTTGATCTTGCGGTCGGCGCCGGGCATGCCGCTGCGCGACTCGGGATCGTATTCGGCGTAAATCTCCACGATGTTGCCTTCGGCGTCCTTCTTAATGCATTTGGCGGGATCCTCGTCGCACTTGATAATGTATGCGTTTTTGAGGCGCACCTCCTTGCCGGGACCCAGACGGAGGAATTTCTTGCCGCCGTCCTCCATGAAGTCCTCGCGCTCAATGAGCAATTCACGGGAGAAGCGAATCGTGTGGGTGCCGCTCTCGGGATCCTCGGGATTGTTGATGGCCGTGAGCTCTTCCACCTGACCTTCGGGGTAGTTGGTGATGACGAGTTTGACGGGGTCGATGACGGCGCTCACGCGAGTGGCTCTCAGGTTGAGGTCCTCACGCACGGCGGCCTCCAGGAGCTTGATGTCGTTGAGGGCGTCGTAAGTGGTGTAGCCGATCTTGTCGATGAAATTGAGCACACCCTCGGGCGAATAGCCGCGCCGGCGGATGCCGCAGATTGTCGGCATGCGGGGATCGTCCCAACCGTTGACCACGCCCTCGTTAGTGAGAATCAGCAGGTTGCGCTTAGACATGAGGGTGTAGTTGAGGTTAAGCTTGTTGAACTCAAACTGACGGGGACGGTTGTCCTCGATGTCGCCCCCGTCGCCGCGCCACTCCTTGATCCAGGTGACGAAGAGGTCGTAGAGCTCGTGGTGGGGCACAAACTCCAAAGTGCAGATGGAATGGGTGACACCCTCGAGATAGTCGCTCTGGCCGTGGGTGAAGTCGTACATGGGATAGGCGTTCCACTTGCTGCCCGTGCGCCAGTGGGGCATGTTGAGTACGCGATACATGATGGGGTCGCGGAAGTGCATGTTGGGCGAAGCCATGTCGATCTTGGCGCGCAGAATCATCTTGCCGGGAGCCACGTTGCCGGAGTTCATCTCACGGAAGAGGCGCAGGCTCTCCTCGGCAGGACGGTCGCGGTAGGGCGAATTCTGTCCGGGCTCTGTCGGGGTGCCTTTCTGGGCGGCAATCTCCTCGGAGGTCTGCTCGTCAACATAGGCGCGGCCCTGCAGGATGCACCATTCGGCAAAGTCCCAAAGATCCTGGAAATAGTCGGAAGCGTAGACCTCTTTGCCCCACTTGAAGCCGAGCCACTGGATGTCCTTCTCGATGGCGCGGACATACTCCATGTCTTCCTTTTGGGGATTGGTGTCGTCCATGCGCAGGTTGCATGTGCCGCCGAACTTGCGGGCGGCGCCGAAGTCCATGGCGATGGCTTTGGCGTGGCCGATGTGCAGGTAGCCGTTGGGTTCGGGCGGGAAACGGGTCTGCAGTCTGCCGCCGTTGCGACCGTTGGCCAAATCCTCCTTAATCCTTTTTTCTATGAAATTGAGACTTTCTTTTGCGTCCTCCATATTCTGTTCAGTATAAATCTTTTGTTTTCGCCCGCAAAAGTACAAAAAAAAAGTGAAAGCGCGACCTGTGATTTGTTTTTTTCGGAATTATTTCGTACTTTTGCGCACAGATTATGCAGCCGCTTGCAGAAAGAATGCGCCCCCGTTCGCTCGACGACTACATCGGACAGAAGCATCTGGTCGGTGAGGGTGCAGTGTTGCGCCGCATGATAGAGAGCGGACGCATCTCTTCTTTTATCCTTTGGGGGCCTCCCGGCGTGGGTAAAACGACGCTGGCAATGGTGATTGCCCATCAGCTTGACGTGCCCTTCTACACGCTCTCGGCCGTGACTTCTGGCGTGAAGGATGTGCGCGACGTCATCGAGAAGGCCCGCGGTGAGAACTTCTTCGACACGAAGACGCCCATCCTCTTCATCGACGAGATACACCGCTTCTCCAAGTCGCAGCAGGACTCGCTCCTGGGGGCTGTGGAGCAGGGGGTGGTGACGCTCATCGGCGCCACGACGGAAAATCCATCCTTTGAGGTGATCCGGCCGCTGCTCTCGCGCTGTCAGCTCTACGTGCTGAAGCCTCTGGAAGACGCCGATCTGTTGTCGCTGGCCGAGCGCAGCTTGAAGGAGGACGTTTATCTCAAGGAGAAAAACATCGTGTTGGAAGAGACGGCAGCGCTGCTGCGCTTCAGCGGCGGCGATGCACGCAAGTTGCTTAATATTCTCGATTTGGTGTACAACAGCGACTGTCTGAAAGTCACCGACGAAGCCATCACCGGATTGCTGCAGCAAAATCCCTTGGCCTTCGACAAGGACGGGGAGATGCACTACGACATTATCTCGGCCTTCATCAAGAGCATTCGTGGCTCCGATCCGGACGCGGCGCTCTACTGGCTGGCCCGCATGATAGAGGGTGGGGAAGACCCCAATTTCATCGCACGCCGCCTGGTCATTTCCGCTTCGGAAGACATCGGTCTGGCCAATCCCAATGCCCTGCTGCTGGCCAACGCCGCTTTCGACGCCTGTCAGAAGATTGGCTGGCCCGAAGGACGCATCCCTCTGGCCGAAGCGACGGTCTATCTGGCCACATCGGCCAAGTCCAACTCCGCCTATATGGGCATCAACGGGGCCATCGCCAAAGTGCAGGAGACCGGAAACCTGCCCGTGCCGCTGCATCTGCGCAACGCCCCGACGCGCACGATGAAGGATTTGGGCTATGCCAAGGGCTACAAGTATCCCCACGACTATCCCGGTCATTGGGTGGAGCAGCAATATATGCCCGACGCCCTGAAAGACGTGCACTTCTTTGAGGCGCAGGAAAACGACAAGATCATCAAAAAAACATCAAATAAACAATGAAAAAGATTCTGCTGTTAGGTTCCGGAGAGTTAGGCAAGGAGTTCGTCATCGCCTGTAAGCGCAAGGGCCAGTATGTGGTGGCCTGCGACCGCTACGACAACGCACCGGCCATGCAGGTGGCCGACGAGCGACGCGTGTTCAGCATGTTGGACGGCGAGGCCCTCATGCGCACCGTGGAGGAGGTGAAGCCCGACATTATCGTGCCCGAAGTGGAAGCCATCCGCACGGAGCGCCTCTACGACTGTGAGAAGATGGGCATCCAGGTGGTGCCTTCGGCGCGTGCCGTCAACTTCACGATGAATCGTAAATCCATCCGCGAACTGGCAGCTAAGGAATTGGGGCTCAAGACTGCGGGCTACCGCTATGCCAAGAGCTTCGAGGAGCTGCAGGCTGCAGCCGATGTCATCGGCTTCCCCTGCATCATCAAGCCCCTCATGTCATCGTCGGGTCACGGCCAGAGCAAAGTGGACAGCGTCGATGAGCTTAAAGCCGCCTGGGACGCCGCCTGTGCGGGAGCACGCGGAGATATCATGGAGGTGATTGTCGAGGAGTTCATTCCTTTCGACTATGAAATCACACTCCTCACTGTGACGCAGCAGAACGGACCGACACTCTTCTGCGCCCCCATCGGACATGTGCAGAAGGGCGGCGACTACCGCGAGAGTTTCCAGCCCCGTGCCATGAAACCCGAGCATCTGAAGGCCGCTCAGGAAATGGCCGACAAGGTGACGCGCGCCCTGACCGGCGCCGGTATCTGGGGCGTGGAGTTTTTCGTCAGTGAGAAGCAGGGCGTGCTCTTCAGTGAGCTGAGCCCCCGTCCGCACGACACCGGTATGGTGACGCTGGCCGGCACGCAGAATCTCTCCGAGTTTGAGTTGCACTGCCGCGCCGTCCTCGGCCTGCCCATTCCCGAGATTACTCAGGAGCGTCAGGGCGCTTCTGCCGTGATACTCTCCGGCGTGGAAACCAAGTCGCCCGACTACAGCGGCATGAACGATGTGTGTGCCGCCGAGCGCACCTATCTGCGCATCTTCGGCAAGCCCGAAGCCCACGTGGGCCGTCGTATGGGCGTTGTTGTTTGTTGGGACACGCTTGATGCCTCTCAGGATGCCCTGCGCGACAAATGTAAGCGTCTTGCCTCAAAGGTTTGTGTGAAGTGAAACGGCAACTCAATATAGTTTTTCTGATTGCCGGAAGCGAACCTTTAGGCAGCGCCGGTATGCAGGCTGATATCAAGGCGATTACGGCGTGCGGCGGTTATGCTGCCTGTGCGCTCACCGGCATTGTGGACGAAGACACCACCTGCGTCAAAAGCATCACGCCGCTGCCCGTTGATTTGGTGGTCAGTCAGACGGAATCCTTCCTCTCCGACATCGGTGCCGGATGCATCAAGACCGGCGTGCTGCCTTCGTTGGACATCATCGAAGGCGTGGCCGCAAAACTGAAAGATTATCCGACCATCCCCAAGATTATTGACCCCGTAATTGTCAATTCAAAGGGCGTGAAACTGGTGCCGGATGTCAACATTGAGGCCTACAAGAATCTGCTTTTCCCGCAGGCCACACTTATCACCCCCAACCATCATGAAGCCCGTGTCCTGCTCGGCGCCTCCGAACTGGGCGACCATGAAGCCAGAGCTTTGGGTGAGTACGGCTGTTCGGTCATCATCAAGAGTATAGAGGAAGGTGACGGACTGGTGGACCTGTTCTACAACAGGCAGACCGACGAAGTGGTTCGCTACCGTAAGGAGCGCATTCCCACCAACAACGTCAACGGCACAGGCGACAGTTTCTCTTCGGCCATCGCAACCTATGTGGCGAAACGCTATTCCCTGGGCGATGCGGTGGCGAAGGGAGAAGAGTTTATCGACCGCGCCATCCGTTTGGGAGCAGAGTATGAGTTCGGTCACGGATTCGGCCCGGTGCATCCCTGTTACATGGACGACCACGAGATGCATTGCCGCATCTATGATTAACTTAGTATTGGCCCGGATTCGCCCCAAACGCCCTGAAACGCGGCGATAAAAACCAAATTTAAAGCCTCTGAGAACAGTCTGACGACAGTCTGAGAAGCCTCTGAATGTAAATCTTGGCGCGACTCAGTCGAAAATCTTCTTCCAAATCCACAATACCACCACGGCGCCAAGGACGCAGAAGACGAAGTTGGTGAGATAGCCTTTTTCCATCAGCTCAATGTCGAGCAGATGGCTGATGGCGGTGCCGACGTAGCTGCCCACGATGCCCACAATGATGTTCATGCAACACCCCTTGCCTTCGCCGCTCATGATGCGGTTGGCAATGTAGCCGATGAAGAGTCCTGTGAGAATGGGCCACGCTGTAAATTCTGCAATGTGTTCAAACATATCGTATTTGTTTTATTGAGTGATTTCTTTTCGTTTTTTTTACGGACTTCCTCCGAAGGGGCCTCATCGGATAAAGTCGGTCCAGACGGGACGCTCCGCTGTGGGATGCCCCTGTTCCTCCACGGCGAGGCGGCGCAGCATCCAGGCCATATTTTGCCCCAGAGTGCGCATCGTCTGCATGCCCTCTTCGTCAAGAGCGGCCTGACCGGCGGCGCTGCCGTACACCGTGTTCCAGTTTTGCGAGGGCACCAGCGGCATGTTGTTCATTGTGAAATATTTGTTCAGACGGTCAAAAGCCGACGAGGCGCCTTCGCGACGACACACAACGACGCTGGCTCCGGGCTTGTAGGCCAGTGTGTGACGCATGGAGTAGAAGAGGCGGTCGAGCAGGGCACAGAGGGCGCCGTTGGGCCCGCCGTAGAAAACCGGGGAGCCGATGACAAGACCGTCGATGCCGTCCTTGATGCAGCGCCACAGACGGAAGTACAGTTCATCGCTATAGGTGCAGCGCCCCGTGCGGCCGCACCAGCCGCAGGCGATACATCCCTGCGCGGGCTGTTTGCCGATGGAGACGATGTCGGTGAGGATATCTTCCCTGTTGAGTGCGGCGGCCACTTCGCTGAGAGCCAGGAAGGTGTTGCCGTTTTCGTGGGGACTGCCGTTGATGAGGAGTACTTTCATAGTGTTTGTCAGAGCTTTGATGCAATTATATTGCAAATATAGTATTTTTTCCGGTGAAACATGGAAAGAATGAAAAAAATAAGTTGTAAATTTGCAACAAATCCATAAATATAAAAGAGATATTGCAATGAAAAGACAGCTTTTTTCTCTGTGGATGTCCGTATTTGTGTTCACGTTGCAAGCCCAGCAGTTGGCCTTTCCCGGCGCGGAGGGCTACGGTGCATACGCCACAGGCGGCCGTGGAGGCCAGGTGGTTCATGTGACGAATCTGAACGCTGCCGGCACAGGCTCTCTGGCCGATGCCGTGAGTCAGTCGGGGCGCTTCGTCGTGTTTGACGTGGGCGGCGTGATCGACATCACCGGCAAGAGCATCACCATTGCCAGCAATGTCACCATCGCCGGACAGACGGCTCCGGGCGAGGGCATCACCATCTACGGCGGTCGCGTGATTGCCTCAAACGCCAAGAATGTGATCATACGCTACATCCGTATGCGCGGCGGCAAAAGCGTGAACAGCAGCAAATGCACCCTGACGCTTGACGGATGCCAGAACCTCATCATGGACCACTGTTCCGTGTCGTGGGGTCCGTGGGACAACGTACATATTAAGGATGCCAACAACATCACCTGGCAGTATTGCATCAACAGTGAAGGCATTGAGCCCCAGCGCTTCGGTTCCATCACCGACGGCACGCGCAACTGGACCATACACCATTGTCTGTGGGCCAACAACAAGAGCCGCAATCCGAAGATGAAGTGCTTCCTGCAGTACTACAACAACGTGGTGTACAACTACGGCATGGGCATCATCGGCGGACACTCCGCGGCCGACAACTATCAGGACGTAATGAACAACTACTTCATCGCAGGCCCGGACGGTTCGGCCAAATATTTCGACGACTGGACGGCGGCAGACCATCTCTACAGCAGCGGCAACTATTTCGACGGCAACCGCGACGGTGTGCTCAACGGCACGCTCATCACCGACCACCACAACGCCACGCCGATGTCCAGTCCCAACTTTGTGACCACGCATCCGATGAACGTGGAGTCGGCAGAGAATGCTTATTATCACATCGTGGACCATGTGGGTGCATCCCGCGTCAGAGACGTTCACGACAAGCGTATTCTCGAGCATCTGACCTCGCTCGGCACCAAGGGTTCGTTCATTGCCAATGAAGACAACGTGGGCGGCATCGGCACCGTGGCCAACGGCCCCAGACCCGCCGACGGCGACAACGACGGCATGGCGGACGAATGGGAGAGTGTCAACGGCCTAAATCCCAAGGTGAACGACGCCAATCTCTACACCATTGGAGGCGGCTACACCAACATCGAGCATTACGTCAACAGCCTGGCCCAAAAGAGCGCCTATATCATGCCGCCCCTTAATTTCAAGGCTGAGCTGGTATCGCCCACGTTGGCCAAACTTTCGTGGACCATGGGCGATACGGAAGGTGTGACGGGGCTTGTACTGGAGCAGTCGGAAGACGGGAAAAACTTCACCGAGTTGCGCCGAATTTCCGTCAACATGCAGCAGGCCCTTGTATCGGAACTGACGGCCGACAAAGTTTATTATTTCAGAATGAAAGCTTTGGGGGAGGACGGCGCGGAGTCGCTCTATACTCCCGTGGCGGCTGTGAACGACGAATACATGAGGCCTGCTGGAGGCACTTTGCCCGGCACGAATCCTTTTACGCCCAGGGAAGGAAAGTTCTACCGCATCATCAGTTATGCCACCATTCCATATAACAGTGGCACCACTTTTCAGGGCACGCCGAAATATCTCACCTTCAACAGCAACGGTACACTTGGTTCGACCGAGAGTTTCACCTGGGACGACCCCTATCTGATGTGGGTGATTACACCGGTGGAGGGCGGCGTGACTATACGCAATTACGGCAACAAGAAATATATCGCTGCACGCAATGCCAGCATTGACGGTGCCGATCGTATCGGTATGTCGGAATCGGCAACAACACTTACCATAAACTACACAGGCGACCAGCAGCCGACACAGTCGGGTCTCTACGGCGGTGTTTCGGTATATCGTATCAACAGTGCCGCTGCCAGCAATCAGCAGATTCGTGCTCGCGGTTTCGTGGATGATTGGTTTTGGGGCTCCGGAACTTTTGACCGCGCCGATATGGTGTTCACCTTCACCGAGGTGGACGCTTCGCGTGTGAAGCTGTTTCTCACGCGCTTCAACGAGGTGCTGGAGCAGGCGAGGGATTTGGCCAACAGCGCTCAGACCGACGTCACCGGCGGCTATCCCACCTCGGCGCTGAATGCACTGATGGATGTGGTGGCTGTGGCCGAGGTGTTTGCCGAAGGGATTGACGGACAGACGGAGCAAGAGGACGTTGATGCCCAGACGAACGCCCTCAACGCCGCCGTGACGCTGTTCAAGGGTAAGCAGATACGCACCTTCGAGGGCTTCTCAACGGAATTGGCCTACAACATCTACAGCTACGGCGTGGCTTCCGGCGACGGCACGGCAACGGCTTCGCCTGCGACGGCCCGCCGTTATCTCTATGCGCTCAAGTCGGGCGACGGCAAACGCGACTCGCTGTGCTACCGCATCGGGGTCTCGGAGAACGACTTCAACAGCGGCCGTAAGGACAACATTTACAAGAGGGACAACGCCTTGTGGGTGTTTGAGGAGGCCGAAGAGCCCGGCTATGTCTATGTGCGCAGTCTGCGTTACGGCACTTACATGCGTATCGAGCGCACGCTGTCCGCAGAGCCGGTGAGCATTTATCCTTACTACTCCAAGGATGACAACGGCAAGAAGGCCTTCTTCATGTACGCCGACACAGGTCGCAACCGGCTCTTCAACGTGGGCAATGCCGTCGATGCTTCGGGCGGATCGATAGAGTTCTTTGCCTTGTCGGCCGACCGCACGCGTCTGCGCTGGGTCATCGAGGAGACGGAGTACGAATCCGACCTGCCTCCCACGGGCGTGCAGAGCATTAAAGGAAGCGGCACGGGCGTCACGCGGGTGCGTTACTTCAACCTGCAGGGCGCAGAACTTCGCCAGCCGCCCCGTGAAGGCCTGTATATCCGACAGATGGAATGGCCGGACGGCAGCGTTCACTCGGAGAAAATCATGAAATAACAAACAGAAGATACAATGAAACAAGTCACTTTTGAAACATGGGGCGTATGCTCCAAATTCATCAATTTTGAGATGGACGACGAGCACCGTCTGCACAATGTGCGTTTCGTCGGCGGATGTCCGGGCAACACGATGGGACTGGGACTGTTGCTCGAAGGCATGCATGCCGAGGACGCCATCGCAAAGCTGAAAGGCGTGCGTTGCGGCACCAAACGCACCTCCTGTCCCGACCAGCTGGCTCAGGCGCTGGAGAAGGAACTTGGTAAAGTTTAAAGTTTATAGTTTAAAGTTTAGAGTATATGGCACACGTTTGTGAGAATTGCAAGTTCCGGGCGCATTATGACAAGAAGCCCGATTCGTTGCTGGGCCGTTTCTGGCGCTGGCATATCAACTACTGTCCCGGATGGCGGAGCTATTTCGCCCGTCTGAGCGACGAGCGTAAGGAGGAAATGAGGCGTAAATACGACTTCCACAAGTATTAATGCAAACCCTCCGGCGTCAAATCAAGCCTGTCAGACGAAAAAAGTCGGCAGGCTTTTTCTTTTGTTTCACAAAATTGTCGTATTTTTGCGCACGAATTATTTTAAATAAAACAAGAAAGATATGCTGAGAATAGCAGTACAGAGCAAGGGACGTCTCTTTGAAGACACAATGGCGTTGCTGGCTGAAGCCGGCATCAAGGTGCCCTCGTCGAAGCGCACGCTGTTGGTGGAGAGTCCCAATTTTCCCATAGAAATCCTCTACCTGAGAGACGACGACATTCCGCAGTGTGTGGCCACCGGTGTGGCCGATCTCGGCATCGTGGGTCAGAATGAGTTTGAGGAGCGCGGCGAGGACGCCGACGTCGTGCGTCCGTTGGGCTTCTCCAAGTGCCGTCTTTCGCTGGCCATCCCCAAGGTGGTGGCTTATCCCGGCGTGAGATGGTTTGAGGGTAAGAAGATTGCCACTTCGTATCCTAACATCCTCAAGCGTTTCCTTGAGAAGAACAAGGTGAACGCTCAGGTGCATGTCATCACCGGCAGCGTGGAGATTAGTCCGGGCATCGGTCTGGCCGACTGCATCTTCGACATCGTCTCCAGCGGTAGCACGCTGGTGAGCAACAACCTGAGCGAAGTGGAGGTCGTGATGAAGAGCGAAGCGCTGCTGATTGCCACCAAAGGTCTCTCCCCAGAGAAGAAGGCCACGCTCGACGAGCTACTCTTCCGCATCGAAGCTGTAAAGCAGGCCGAAGACAAGAAATACGTGATGATGAACGTGCCCACAGAGGCGCTCGACGACATCTGTCGTGTGTTGCCCGGAACGAAGGCGCCCACGGTGATGCCTCTGGCTGCGGAAGGGTGGAGTAGCGTGCACACGGTGATTGACGAGAAGACCTTCTGGGATTGCATCTCGAAGCTCAAGGAACTGGGTGCACAGGGCATTCTCGTGATGCCCATCGAAAAAATGATATTGTAAGAGATGATTCGCATAATCACTGATAACAGGATTCCCGAAAGGCCCCGCAAGAGTGTGGCCGAATTGGAAGACGTGGTGTGTGCCGTGCTTGACGATGTGAAGAAGCGCGGCGACGAAGCCCTGAAAGAGTATGAGGAGAAGTTCGACAAAGTGCGTCTCTCTCAGTTGGCAGTGACGCCCGAAGAGATGGACGAAGCCGAGACGCTGGTGGACGCCTCTCTCAAGGAGGCCATCGTGCTGGCTCATCGCAACATCGAAGCCTTCCATCGCTCTCAGCAGTTTGAGAGCCGCCGCATCCGTGTGACCGACGGCGTGGAGTGCTGGCAGAAGGCTGTGGCTATCGAAAAAGTGGGGCTTTACATTCCTGGAGGTTCCGCTCCGCTTTTTTCCACCGTGCTGATGCTCGCCACGCCGGCCAAGATAGCCGGATGTCGTGACATCGTCCTGTGTACGCCTCCCCAGCGTGACGGCAAGGTGAACCCCGCCGTGCTGGTTGCAGCCCGTGTGGCCGGTGTGAACGCCATCTACAAGTTGGGCGGCGTGCAGGCGATTGGTGCCATGGCCTACGGCTCGGAATCGGTGCCCCGCGTGAGCAAGATTTTCGGACCGGGCAATCAGTTCGTGATGTGCGCCAAGATGACCGTCAGCCAGGAAGGTGTGGCCATCGACATGCCCGCAGGTCCCTCCGAGGTGGCTGTCATTGCCGACCGGACCTGTCATGTTGAATTTGTGGCTGCCGACCTGCTTTCCCAAGCGGAGCACGGACCCGATTCGCAGAGTGTGCTCTTCACCGACTCCATGGAGGTGGCCAAGAGGGTGAGCGAAGAGGTGGACCGCCAGCTGGCGCAGCTGCCCCGAAAAGAGATTGCCGCCAAGGCATTGGAGAACAGTGTCATCCTCGTGGTGAACAGTATTGATGAAGCCATGCAACTCTGCAACGAATATGCTCCCGAGCACCTCATCCTAGCTATGGACGAGGCTGACAAGTGGGCCGAAAAGGTGGTGAACGCCGGCAGTGTGTTCATCGGACACTGGGCCTCGGAAAGTGCGGGCGACTATGCCAGCGGCACCAATCACACCCTGCCCACAAGCGGTTACGCCAAAGCCTACAGCGGCGTGAACCTGGATTCGTATATGAGAAAAGTGACCTTCCAGAAACTGACTCCGGAGGGCATCCGTGCCATCGGACCCGCCGTGGAGGCAATGGCCGAAGCCGAAGGACTGGAGGCACACAAAAACGCAATGACACTGAGATGCAAGAGCTTGTAAGAAAAAATATCAGGGCGCTGCAGCCCTACAGCTGTGCCCGCGACGAGTTTCGCGGCAGAGAGGCCCACGTTTTCGTGGATGCCAACGAGAGTCCTTTCAACACGGGCTACAACCGTTATCCCGACCCTTTGCAGGAAGAGATCAAGTCCCTGCTGGCTCCTATCAAGAACGTGCATCCCGACGAGATTTTCCTGGGCAACGGTTCGGATGAAGCCATCGACCTGGTCTATCGAATCTTTTGCGAGCCCCGCGTGGACAATGTGGTGGCAATGGCACCGAGCTACGGCATGTATGAGGTGTGTGCCGACATCAACGATGTGGAATACCGTAAGGTGCTCCTCGACGAGAACTTCCAGCTGCACGCCGACGCCATGCTGGCAGCTGCGGACGAACACACCAAGGTGATGTGGATATGCTCGCCCAACAACCCCACCGGCAACGATATGGACCGCAAGGAGGTGAAGCGTCTCTTGGACGAGTTCCCCGGCATCCTGGTGGTGGACGAAGCCTATATCGATTTCTCCTCTCTGCGTTCGCTCCGCGAGCTGGTGAGGCTGTATCCCCGCCTGATTGTGCTCAACACCTTCTCCAAGGCCTGGGCCAGCGCTTCGGTGCGTTTGGGCATCGCTTTCGCGCAGTCCGAAATCATCGCCTTGTTCAACAAGGTGAAGTATCCCTACAACATCAACCTGCTGACGCAGCAATATGCACTCGAGCTGCTCCGCAACGGCGAGAAGGTTCAGCGCTGGACCAACGACGTGAAGCGTGAGAGGGAAATCGTGGTGCCCGCCCTCATGGAAGTGAGGTGTGTGGTGAAGGTGTATCCCACCGACGCCAATTTCGTTCTGGTGAAGGTGACGGACGCCGTCCGCATTTACAACTATCTGGTAGATCGCGGCATCGTCGTGCGCAACCGCAACAACGTGCAGCTCTGCGGCAACTGTCTGCGTATCACCATCGGCAGCAAGGAAGAAAACAATGAAGTGTTGGGCGCACTGCGCTCATTCTGAGTGATATGAGAAAAATATTGTTCATCGACCGCGACGGCACCATCCTCCGTGAGCCCGAGGACGAGCAGATCGACAGCTACGAGAAGTTCCACTTCGTCGAAGGGGCTATCGGAGCCCTGTCGTTCATCCGCCGCCACACCGACTACGAGCTGGTCATGGTGTCCAATCAGGACGGACTGGGCACGGCGTCGTATCCTGAGAAAGACTTTTGGCCCACACAGAATCTGATGCTGGAGATACTCCAAGGGGAGGGCGTCACGTTTGACGACATCCTGATCGACCGCTCCTTCCCCGAGGACAACCTGCCGACGCGCAAGCCCGGCACCGGAATGCTGACGGACTACATCGGCAACCCCGAAGTGGATCTTGCCGGCAGTTTCGTCATCGGCGACAGGGAAAACGACCGCAAGCTGGCGGAGAATCTGGGCTGTCAGTACCTCTTCCCCGACTGGAAGAAGGTGTCGGAAATCGTCTTTGCCGGCGACCGCAAAGCCTCCGTCGTGCGCCGCACCAAAGAGACCGACATCACCGTGGAGCTCTGTCTCGACGGGGAGGGACATGCCGACATCCAAACCGGTTTGGGCTTCTTCGACCATATGCTGGAGCAGATTGCCAAACACGGCAACATTGACTTGAAGATACGCTGCAACGGAGACTTGTATGTAGATGAACATCACACGATTGAAGACACGGGGCTGGCTCTTGGTGAATGTCTTCTGAAGGCTTTGGGTGACAAGCGCGGCATCGAGCGCTACGGCTACTGTCTGCCGATGGACGACTGTCTCTGTCAGGTGGCGCTTGACTTCGGCGGCCGTCCCTGGCTCGTGTGGGACGCCGAGTTCAAGCGTGAGAAAGTGGGAGAGATGCCCACGGAGATGTTCCTGCACTTCTTCAAGAGCCTGTCTGATGCGGCCCGCATGAACCTCAACGTCAAGGCGGAGGGCGACAACGAACACCACAAGATCGAAGGCATCTTCAAGGCTCTGGCCCGTGCGCTCAAGATGGCCGTCAAGCGCGACATCGAACACTTCAACCTGCCTTCGTCCAAAGGTGCATTGTAAAGCAAAACGATGAACAACAGAAATCTGACACCGATATTTCTCGTCGTGGCGATGGTGGTGGGCATCCTCATCGGGACGTTCTACGCCTCCCATTTCATGGGCAACCGTCTGAACATCATCAACACGGGAAGCAACAAACTCAACTACCTCCTGCAGCTGGTCGACAACAACTATGTGGACACCGTGGACATGTCGGAAATCGTCGAGGAGTCGATGCCTCTGATCCTCTCGGAGCTCGATCCCCATTCGGCCTACATTCCCGCCAAGGATGCAGAAGCCGAGACGCAGGATCTCAAAGGCTCTTTCTCCGGTGTTGGCATCACGTTCAGTATGATCAAGGACACCGTCAACGTGATGAGTGTCATCAAGGGCGGACCTGCCGAAAAAGTGGGTCTGGTGAGCGGCGATCGCATCATCTCCGCCGACGGCGTTTCGCTGGTGAAGATGGATCAGACGGAAGTGATGCGCCACCTCAAGGGCGAGAAGGGCACCACGGTGCGTTTGAAGGTGATGCGTCCCGGACAGAAGAATCTGCGCAGCTTTGCTGTTGTGCGCGGCGACATCCCCGTGGTGAGTGTTGATGTGGCCTATATGATTGACGAGACGGTGGGCTATATCCACGTGAAGAATTTCGGCGAGCAGACCTTCGGCGAATTCCTCACGGCGATGGCTTCGCTTTCGGTGCAGGGCATGAAGGGGCTTGTACTCGACCTGCGCGGCAATCGCGGCGGCTATATGCATGTAGCCATCCAGATGGTCAACGAGTTCCTGCCCGAAGACTGTCTTGTGGTTTACACAGAGGGGCGCCGTTCTCCGCGTGAGGATTACTACAGTGACGGACGCGGCTCGTTCAGCTCTTTGCCCCTTGTGGTTTTGACCGACGAGATGAGCGCTTCGGCTTCGGAGATTTTCGCCGGCGCCATTCAGGACAACGACCGCGGCACCATCGTCGGACGCCGCACTTTCGGCAAGGGCCTTGTACAGCAGCCGATGGAGTTCCGCGACGGCAGCATCGTGCGGCTTACGGTGGCGCGTTATTACACGCCTTCGGGCCGCTGCATCCAGAAGCCCTACGAGAGCGGCAAGGGTGAAGACTACGAGAATGACCTCATTGCCCGCTACGAGCGCGGCGAGTATTTCTCCGAAGACAGCATCCATCAGGACGGCAAGGCCTATGAGACTTCTCTCGGCCGCAAGGTGTACGGCGGAGGCGGCATCATGCCCGACATCTTCGTGGGCGAAGACACCACCGGTGTCACCTCATATTATAAGGAAGCGCTCTATTTGGGCCTGGTGCGTCAGTTCTGCTACGACTTCACGGACCAGAATCGCCCGAAGTTGCGCCGCTTTACGACTTCAGCCGAATTGGCCGACTATCTGAAGAAACAGGACCTGCTGGAGCGTTTTGCCACGTATGCCGCTTCGCGCGGCCTTTCACGCCGCAATCTCATGCTGCGCACGAGCGCACGTCTCTTTGAGAAGAACATCCTCTCCAGCATCATCTACAACATGCTGGATGTGGAGGCGTTTCAGGAGTACGTCAATCTTACGGATGCGACGGTGCTGAAGGCTCTTGAGGTTCTTCATTCCGGGACTTCTTTCCCCAGCGCCCCCACGGCAGACGATACACAAAGCCCACAAGAAGAATCGCGATAAACCATACGAGCGTTTCGTCGCCGGTGAGCCACCACCATGCGGCGTGGAGCACACACACCACGGGAATCACCCAGAGCGGTCCTTTGTTGCGGGAGATGTTCCAATAGAGCACGATGAAGGACAGGACGCAAAGCACAATCTGTCCGTTGTATAAGCTTTCGGGAGCCATTTTATATTCTGTTTTTTCGTTGAATTATTTCATTTCCGTACGTCCGGCCAGTGCGCGTCCCAGCGTGACTTCGTCGGTGTATTGCAACTCGTCGTTCTGTGCGATGCCGCGCGCCAACACCGTCACCTTGGGCATAGGGCGGTGAACGCCTTCCACACTGTCCTGAATCTCTTCGCCGGCGGAGGGTGTGAGCGCCTGTATCTGGCGGTAGATGTAGAAGCCGGTGGTGTCGCCTTCCATTGTGGGCGAGAGGGCCAGAATGATTTCGCGTATGTTGTTCTGCCGGATACGCTGCATGAGCGACTCTATTTCCAGGTCGCGGGGGCCGATGCCGTCGATGGGCGAGATGACGCCGCCGAGCACGTGATACACGCCGCGGTACATCTGCGTGGCTTCGATGGCCATGACGTCTTCGATGGTTTGCACGACGCACACCATTGCGTGGTCGCGACGCGGATTGGCACACACCTCACACAGATCGCTGTCGGAGATGTTGTGACACTCGCGGCAGTAATGCACCTCGGAGCGCAGCGTGGCCAGCGCTTCGGCCAGAGCCAGCGTCTGCTCTTTCTCTTGACGCAGCAGGTGCAGGACCAGGCGCATCGCACTCCTTCGTCCGATGCCCGGCAGCCGCGAGACTTCCTCAACGGCTCTTTCCAGCAGTTTTGAGGGATAATTTACCAAAACGCCGTATTTTATTTAAGATGAAGCACTTCTATGCCGGCCTGACGGAGCAGGTTCACGCCGTCGGTCAAACGGTATTCGCGGTCGTAAACCACGCGGCGTATGCCCGCCTGTATGATGAGTTTGGCGCACTCGATGCAGGGCGAGTCGGTCACGTAGAGCGTGGCACCGTCGCTGTTGTTGCCCGAGCGTGCTATCTTGGTGATGGCGTTGGCTTCAGCGTGAAGCACGTAGGGCAGCGACACGTTGTTGTCGTCCTCGCATTTGTTGGGGAAGCCCGTCGGCGTGCCGTTGTAGCCGTCAGAGATGATCATCTTGTCCTTAACAATCAGTGCGCCCACCTGGCGGCGGGTGCAGTAGGAGTTTTCGCTCCAGATGTGCGCCATCCTGATGTAGCGTTGGTCGAGATCCTGTTGTTTCTTATCCATTGGTTTGCGGTTGTTTGGCTGATGGTGGTGTGATGCCGTTTCGGCGCAACAGAGCCTCGATGGTGGGCTCGCCGCCGCGGAAACGTTTGTAGAGGGTCATCGGGTGTTCCGTGCCGCCGCGCGAGAGGATGCAGTCACGGAAGCGCCGTGCCGTCTCGGGATTGAAGATGCCCTCTTTCTGGAACACGCTGAAGGCGTCGGCATCCAGCACTTCGGCCCACTTGTAGGAGTAGTATCCTGCGGCGTATCCGCCCGACATGATGTGTCCGAAGCGGGTGGACATGCAGCTGCCCGGCAGCTGGGGGAAAAGCAGTGCGCGGCTCCAGGCTTTCTCCTCGAAGGGGATGATGTCTTCGGTGAGCGGCTCCCGGAGCGTGTAGTAGGCCATATCGAGCAAGATGAACGACACCTGTCTGATGCAGCCGTAGGCCACCATGAAGTTTTTGGCTTTCATGATGCGACTGATGAGCTCTTCCGGCAGAGGTTCGCCGGTCTGGTAGTGACGGCCCAAAGAGCGCAGGAATTCTGGTTCCATAGCAAAGTTCTCCATGAACTGCGAGGGCAGTTCGACGAAGTCCCAATAGACGTTGGTGCACGAAAGTCCTTCGAAGCGCACTTTGGAGAAGATGCCGTGTAGTGCGTGGCCGAATTCGTGGAGGAAGGTCTCCACTTCGCCCAAAGTGAGCAATGCGGGTTTCGTCTCCGTAGGTTTCGTCACATTGAGCACGATGCTCACGAGCGGCCGTATGTCTTTGCCCGTTTCGAGGTCGATCCACTGTTCGCGGTAGCTTGTCATCCAGGCGCCCGACTGCTTGTTGTCGCGGGGGAAGAAGTCGGCGTAGAGCACAGCCAGGAACGTGCCGTCGGCGTCTCTCACCTCATAGGCTTTCACGTCGGGGTGATACACCTCGATGTCGGGGTTTTCGGTGAAGGTGATGCCGTAGAGTCGTGTGGCCAGAGAGAAGACGCTCTCCTTCACGCGGTCGAGCGGGAAGTAGGGGCGCAGCATCTCAGAGTCGAGGTCGTAGCGCGCCTTGCGCAGTTTGTGGCTGTAGTAGGAGAGGTTCCACGGCTCCAACTTGAAATCCCGGCCTCCGGCCTTCATCTCCTCGCGGGCGAAGTTCTCTATCTCTTTGACCTCCTCGCGAGCTTTGGGCATATAGGCCTCCAGCAGCTGCTCCACCAGAGCGTCCACGTGTTCCGTGTCTTGGGCCATACGCTCTTTCAGCGCAAAGTCGGCGTAGCATTTGAAGCCCAGCATCCCGGCTATTTCGCGGCGCAGGTTGACGATCTGGCGCACAATCTCCAGGTTGTTCCACTCGCCCGAGGTGCACAGTGTGGCCATAGCGCGATAGACTTTCTCGCGGAGGTCGCGCCTGTCGGCGTATTGGAGGAAGGCGGAGTAGGAGGGGCCCTTGAGCGTCACCACCCATCCTTCCAGCCCGCGACTCCTGGCCTCCATCGCTGCAGCTTCGAGGGCGCTTTCGGGCAGTCCGCTGACTTCCTCCTCTTTTGTCAGATGTAGGGAGAAGGCGTTGGTGGCGTGCAGCTCGTTTTGTGAGAACTGCAGCGTGAGCATGCCCAGCTTTTGGCGTTTTTCGGCCAGTATTTTCTTCTCCTCTTCGGGCAGCAGGGCACCGCTGCGGGTGAAGCCTTCGTAGGCGTCGTCGAGCAGCTTTTGTTCCTCCGGTGTGAGCTGGCGTCCGGGGTCGTCGTGTACGGCCTTGATGCGCTCGAAGAGACGTGTGTTCATCGCGATGCGCGAAGCGTGTTCCGAGAGCAGGGGCTGCATCTTCTGCGAGAGCGCTTCCATCTCGTCGGTGCGACAGGCCGAGAGCAGGTTGAAGAATACGCTGGTGGTGCGCGAGAGCAACCTCTCGCTGCGCGTCAGCATCGTGTTGTCGAAAGTTGGCTTATCGGGGTTGGAGACGACGCGCTCGATCTCGGCGTCCTCCTGCTTCATGCCCTCCGTCATCGCTTCTTCGTATTCCTCGAAGCGGATGCGTGAGAAGGGAATGCTGTCGTGGGGTGTGTTGTATTTGTTTTCTATGAATATGTTAGCCATTGATGATGATGGTTTCGCGTTTGAGTTCTATTTTTCCTTCCCGGGCCAGTGTGTTGAGTGTGCGCGAGAGCACGAGGCGCGAGACGTCGAGCCTTTCGGCCAGCTCCGTCATCTTCATGTGGAGCGTCACTTGGCTGTCGGGCTTCAGACGCGCGCTGCGGACGAAGCTCCACAACTTTTCCTCCACCGTGCGCGGCACCTCCAGAGGGGCGCTCTTGCGCTGCAGGGCCGAGGAGAGCAGCGTCATGAAGTTGAGCCGCACGATGGCGTTGCGCAGCAGATGGCGCACGACGTTCTCCTTCGAGATGTAGAGGATCTCCAGCGCCGTCTCGGCCTTCCATCCGGCCGCCGTCGTGTTGTCCAGACCGAAGAGCCTTTCGGGCTCGATGAGCAGCGGTCCCTCCAGACTTTCTTCCATCCAGGGGAGGTTGCGCCGGACCGTGCCGCTCACGATCCACAGCAGCCCCTTCGTGCGCTCTCCGGCGACGAGCAGCTTCGTGCCCGCGTCGATGGGCTCGATGCTGAAGGGGAAGCGGTCCTGCAGCTCCAGCAGGTCGGTGCCGGAGATGCCGGTGAAGAGCGGCAGCTGGACTATTCTTCCGTACATATCAGTTCGGCTTTCAGTTCTGGGTGCGCCCGGAGCACTTCCTGCGCCTTCTCGCGCCCCATCACCATGAAGGCGGTGGCGAAGGCGTCGGCCATGGCGCAGGTGGGGGCCATCACTGTGGCCGAGAGCACGTTGTGCTGCACGGGGAATCCCGTCCGCGGGTCTATGGTGTGCATGATGCGCTTGCCTTCGGGGGTGATGTAGTAGTTGCGGTAGTTGCCGCTCGTAGCCATCGCGCCGTCGCTCAGCTCCACCACCTTTTCTATCTCCTGACTGACGCTCTCGGGGTCGTCCACCGGCTTGTTGATGCCGATGCTCCAGGCTTTGCCTTTGGGGTTTTGGCCGTGACAGACCACTTCGCCGCCGATTTCCACCATGTAGTTGCTGACGCCCTTGCTCCTGAGGAGCGAGGCCACACGGTCGGCGCCGTAGCCTTTGGCGATGGCCGAGAAGTCCATCACGATGTCGGGGTTGCTCTTTACGAGTCGTCCGTCTTCCGTCAGCGTCACGCCTTTGTAACCCACGAGGGCGCGCAGCGAATCCACACGGGCCGAATCGGGCAGCACGTCGCTCTTGAAGCCGAAGCCCCAGGCGTTGACCAGAGGCGCCACCGTCACGTCGAAGGCCCCGTCGGTCGCTTCGCTCACGGCGCAGGCCATCTGCCACACTTCGCGCAGCATCTCGTCCGTCGAGTCCGTTTCGTTACGGTTGATGCGCGAGAGGGTGCTCCTGGGGTTGAACATCGAGAGGCTGGCGTCCACCCGTCGCAGCTCGTCCATATAGTCGTCGGCGAGCGAGGCGGGCGCCTTGTAGGTGACGTGCATCACGGTGCCGAAGATACTTTGCTCCTCGCGGATGTAGCGCTCCTGCGGATGTTTCTGCTGATAGGTCAGCCAGGTGCCCAGAATGAGCACGAGGAGGAAGGGGAGATGCCATTTTTTCTTCATCGGTAGAGGTTTCTCGGGGGTTGTTTCTTCATCGTCTTGCCGAAGTCGAAGGCCAGATTCATCGTGGCGCCGTAGGCCGATGTGCCGTTGATGCCGAAGCCCGGCACATACCAGGGTTCGCCCTCATCGGCGGGGTCGTTGACGGTGCGGAACTTGAAGCGGAAGTTGGCCCCCAGACGGATGAAACTCCATAGCTTGGTCTCGAATCCGAGCACCAGTTCGAGCCACTGATAGTGGCCGTGCAGGCTCTCCAGTTTCAGGGGCACGGATTTCTCGTAGAGATAGTCGTACTGTGCGGGGTTGGAGAAGTCGTAGTTGAACGAGGTGAAGGCGTAGCGTGCGCCGGCGAAAAAGCGGTTGCCGTTTTGCTTCTTGTTGATGTTGTAGTCCATGCCGATGCGGTAGTAGGGCGCCGTCACCGAGAAGTTGTTATCGTTGGTCTTGCCGTCGCGGTCGCACGAGCCGATGCCCAGCTCCACCAGCGGGAAGTATTTCTCCCTGAAGTTGAAGCGCGCTCCGACCTCCATGTTGGCCCACGAGCCGGCAGCTTTCATCACGAAGCCCACGAGGTCCACCGTCGCCGCCACGCCGCCGAAGAGGGGACGGGGCTCTTCTTCCACGACGACCTGCTTGCCCTTCTTGTTGCGCTTCACCTTCTGGTTTTCCTCCAGCACGTAGAGTCGTCCGTCGGCGCCGCGATAGGTCTTCTTGTTGTAGCCCGGCAGTGTCACGGTGCCGTCTTTGGCCGTCTTGGCTCCGGCTTCTTTCTCGGCTCCGTCGAAGGTCTTGTCGCCGGTGTCCTGCGCCTGCAGGGGCAGCGTCATCGCCGTGAGGCACATCAGCGTCAGCGCTATGGTGTATATCCTGCGTCTCATTGGTTGAGGTAGAGTCGGAGGTTGTCGCTGCTGTTGTAGTAAACCTGAGCGTGGTTGATGTAGATGAAGTCGAAGAGCCCGTCGTCGGGGTAGCGGCTGTCGTTGCGATACCACGCGTCCTCGATGTCGTGGAAGACGGCCGTGCCGCAGTCGGGACTCTCGAAGTGGGGCTTGTTGGTCTTGCGGATGAAGAGCGAGTCCACCACGTGGGGCGTGTCTTCTTCCACCTCCGTCGTCGTCTCGTTGCCGTCGCCGTCGGTCTCGGTGGTCACGGTGGTCGTTGTCGTCCAGTGCTCGAAGAGCAGCGTATCGACGTCGTTGGTGTACGACAGCTGCAGCTTGATGTCCGTATAGCCCATGCCTTTGTTCAGGATCACCTGATTGGCGCCGACGGCCGTCACGGTGAGATACTGGTTGAGGGCAATCACCCTGTCGCCCTCTCCGTAGAAGGTGAGCTGGCAGTTGGTCGAGTTGTAGAGCGTGCAGCCGGCGTCGTCGCAGCTCTGCGTGAGGCCCAGCGTCAGCAGTGCGGCCAGCATCAGCGTGAGGACTTTCTTCATATCGTCTTGCTGATCTGGTATTTGTTGCGCTCCTGCGAGGTGCGTGAGATCAGTTCGCCCAGGAATCCGGCCACGAAGAGCTGCGTGCCCATGATCATCATCGTCAGCGCGATGTAGAACCACGCCGTGTCGGCCACCAGCGGCGCCTTGATGCCGGCGTTCAGATAGTAGAGCTTCAATCCGCCCACAACGCACGAGGCCACGAAGCCGATGAAGAACATCAGGCTGCCCACGAAGCCGAACACGTGCATGGGCTTCATGCCGAAGGTCGAGAGGAACCACAGCGACATGAGGTCGAGATAGCCGTTGACGAAGCGGTTCCAGCCCATGAACTTCGACACGCCGTGCTGGCGCTTCTGATGGTGTACGGGCTTCTCGCCGATCTTGGTGTAGCCGGCGTTCTTCACCAGATAGGGGATGTAGCGGTGCATCTCGCCGTAAACCTCGATGTGCTTCACCACGTCGAGGCGGTAGGCTTTCAGTCCGCAGTTGAAGTCGTGCAGGTTGTGTATGCCGCTCACACGGCGTGCTGTGGCGTTGAAGAGCTTCGTGGGGATGGTCTTCGAGAGGGGGTCGCCCTGACTGCGGTTCTGCTTGTAGCCCGAGACCATGTCATAGCCCTCTTCCTTGATCATACGGTAGAGGGCGGGTATTTCGTCGGGCGAGTCCTGCAGGTCGGCGTCCATCGTGATGACCACGTCGCCCTGAGCGCGCTCGAAGCCGCAGAAGAGGGCGGGGCTTTTGCCGTAGTTGCGGCGAAACTCGATGCCGTGCACCGTGTTGGGGTGCTCTTCGTGCAGACGGTCGATGACACGCTGGCTGCCGTCCGTCGAACCGTCGTTCACAAAGATGATTTCATACGTGAATCCGCCGTCCTTCATCACGCGCGCTATCCAGTCGTGGAGCTCTTCGATGCTCTCGTCTTCGTTCCAGAGGGGTACTACTACACTTATATCCATAGTTAAACACACCTATTTTGGGTGCAAAGATACAAAAAAAATCACTTTTTACCAAAAAAAGCCCGTCCGGTGACGCCGATTCTCGAAATTTTTCGTACCTTTGCCGCCGCAAGATACGGGAAAGTCCTGTACGGCATGCTCCCTCGGAACTCCCCCAGGGCTTGACCGCAGCAAGGGTACTTGGTTGTAGCGGCGCGATGCAGATCGCTTTCCCACCTGCCTCTTTAGCTCAGTTGGCCAGAGCACGTGATTTGTAATCTCGGGGTCGTTGGTTCGAATCCGACAAGAGGCTCAAAAGAAGTACTGATGGTAAGAGAACACCTTGGTAAGAGCGATTTCCTTCGAGTCGGGTTGTCGCTCTTTCCTCTTTTATATATATAGGAGTCAGGAGGGATGAAGAAGGCCGAACACGAACTTTTGGTGCGCCGCATGCCGCATATGTCCGACGAGGAGTATTGGACGCTTTTCTCGGAGCTCTATTGCGAGTCGCCCAAGGAGTATCTCGTCACGCTGCTGCGCGGGCTGGGGCAGAGGGATGTGCTCTCGAGTGAGGTGTTTTCGTCTTTGGCGCCGCTCTTCTCCGACGTCGACCGCCAGAAGATTCTCCAGCGTCTTTTGCCGTCTTATGCTGATCCCGTTGATATCGAGCGCCTTCTGACGCTGGTGGGCCTCACGGAGCGTCGCGAATGGATTGCCCATCTGGTGCGTGTGGAGGGCAAGGCGGCGGCTTTTGTCCTGCTCAAGGCGCTGCGCAGCGTGGAGGACGATCGCGAACTGCTCTTGCGTGTGGCGCGTTTTCTGCTGCGTCGGGGCGATGCTTTGTCGTTCAATGTGGCGAGCCTCATGCGCCTGTCCTTCGGCCTGGACGAGTTGCGCGGCACCTTCTCCCTGCAGCTCCAGCCCTGGCAGCTCGACAAGATGGAGCAGGACTGGGCCTACTTCTCCCGCCAGATGAATTTCTGATGTTGTCAAAATTTCGGCGACGGAATCTCGAAGAAACACGCCTTGTGACGGAAGTCTAAACGCCTGATAATCAATATTGGCTTGTTCGACAAACCCTCGGCAAGATACCCTGCAGAGACCGAGCAGAGACCGACCAGAGCCCGTGAAAGCGTGTTTGGATGTAAAGTTTTATGTACACTCTGATTAGTCGAACACTAATCTCACTAATCAGCACAAATCTTTTTTAAAGAAAACCGTCACGAGTTGTTTTCGCATTTTCGCATTTTCGTTTTTTGAAAAATTAGGAGAGGAAATGGCGAATTCTTTTGTCAAAGTCGCGAACTTTTTGTATCTTTGTGGTGGATTATTAAAAAAGTCATTCGGAACAAAACGTGATAGATACAATTACAGCTAAGTATAAGAAAGCCGACGAAAACAACCGTTTGTTGTCTGCTTACAGACCTTTGCCGCCAGAAACGCTCAAGTCGTTGAGGGAATACTATCGCGTGGGGCTGACTTATACGAGCAATGCTCTCGAGGGAAACAGTTTGACGGAATCGGAGACCAAGGTGGTCATTGAAGACGGGCTGACGATAGAGGGCAAACCCCTGCGTGATCATTATGAGGCCGTAGGTCATGCCAAGGCATATGACTATATTTATCAGATTACAGAGAAAGAGTCCTTGTCCGAAGACGATATTCTGAATCTTCATCGCTTGTTCTATCAGCAGATTGATGCAGAAAAGGCAGGTTACTACCGTAACGTGAAGGTTTATATCAGCGGCAGTCGTTATGCCGTATCAGCCGTCTCGAAGATTCACGACGAGATGCAGAAGCTCGTCAAATGGTACAATGACAACGAGAAGAAGCTGCACCCGATAGAATTGGCGGCTACATTACATCGGCGTTTTGTGTTCATTCATCCTTTCGTTGACGGCAACGGCCGTGTAGCGCGCCTGCTGATGAATCTTGCCTTGTTGCGTAACGGTTTCACCATCGCCATTATTCCGGCTATACTGCGCCACGAGTATATCAGTTCGCTGGAAGCAGCCCATACACGCCCGGAGGTTTTTGCGGATTTCATTGCCGATCGTGTGACGGCTACCCAGTTAGACTTGTTGAGGTTGATGAGGGATGATACTGTAAATGATACTGTAAATGATACTGTAAAAACAGATCCTTCTGCACTATCCAAGACAGAACAGGCTGTACTGTTTGCTATCAGTTCTTTCCCTGCTTATTCCTACGAGAAGTTGGCTGAATACTGCCATCTTTCCCGTCCTACCATTGCGCGAGTCATCAAGACGCTGCAGCGTCGCGAGGTTATTCGTCGTATTGGTTCTGACAAGACAGGCCATTGGGAGGTCATGTGAACGCGCAGAGTCCACGCTTTCTTCGACCAGAGACCGTGAAAGCGGGTTTGGATGTAAGGTTTTATGTACACTCTGATTAGTCGAACACGAATCTCACTAATCAGCACAAATCTTTTTAAAAGAAAAACTGAGAAAAACCGTTCATTAATGAAATCGATGCAATTCATTAATGAAAACGATCGAATTCATTAATGAGTACGATAAAAGTCGTTAATGAATCGGATTCCGTACATTAGTGCGCAGAGTTTTTCCTGAGAGAGTTGACACAAGGGAAATATGTCGTACTGGATTTGTTGACAGTTTCACTGATTTGCAAAAATGCGAAAATGCGGAAATGCGAGAATCCAGAAGGAAATATAAATGAGAAATGGCCTCCGATTTGGGGGCCATTTCCTTAGAGGGCAACATGTATCCTTTGAGCGTTTCCCGTTTATCGGGAAAGCGGCGTAAGCCTAAAGGGCAACATGTATCCATGAACCTTCATTTATAAGTTCAACGTGCGGCAGATGGTCTCTGATGTACGCCAGCCAGCCGGGATGCATCGGTATGTCAACAGCTCGACCTTTGGTGTGGTAACTGTTCTTTGCTCCACCCACGGCGGCGTTCACTGCCTGACAGCGGAAGCCGGAGTTGATGTGTATCGGCTGGTGGAAGTGCTCACGGAGGGGCTCCAGCACCTTGGTGCACAGACGCACGAGATTATTCACTTCGACCGCGTTAATGCGGTTCTCTATCTTTTTCTTCTCAGCGGTGTCGCTATGAAGCATTTCTTCCAAAGTAAAATGTTCGCTTAGTTTCATTTCTCAAATTGATAATTGATAATTGACAATTGATAATTATTTAAAGTTCACACAGAAAGCACAGAAAACACAGAAACCTAGCCGGGAGTATTTCAAAAAAAACATAGAAAACCCTTTCCTCCTGTTTGAGACTTCGTCTTTGTTGCTATGCCCGTAGGATTTTCCTTGTGAACAAGCTCCCAGATAAAATACTTCGGCCACACCACCAATCCTTATCGGATTCAACCAGGATGAAAGAAAAACATTAAAAACCGTCACGTGTGTGTTACTGCTGCAAGAATAAACTTCATACGATGAACAGCAAACGGTTCTTTCTGGTTTTTCCATGAATGAGACAAAGCCACAGCGTGGTTAATGATGTTAGTGCTAAGACTGTCTGGAAGCTCGCTTACAAGCAGGATTAGTGCTAACGGCATTACAAGCTCTGCAAGAGCGTTTGTCTCATGAATGGGGTTTTCTTGGTTTTCTTTAAGATCTGCAAACGAAATTCCGTGATTTCTGTGATTTCTGTGTGAGGTTTTAAAGACACCCGACATTCATTTCTTGATGAGGTCACGCATCTTGTCATAGTAGCCGTCAACGCCAAGGAGTGTGGCGGCGAAGAGCAGGAACTGCGCGCAGAGCAGCAGCACGGTGTGGTCAATCTCTCCTTGCGGAGGAAGGAAGAGGGCGGCAGCCCCGAAAAGGACTGCCGCGCCCCATGACAGGAAGGCCA